>Ga0153918_1001212_pt1 | contig 10689 bp, 8 predicted proteins | sample TSFL002MetaG_FD_104687 | JGI IMG/M metagenome (GOLD analysis project Ga0153918, IMG submission 104687) | Attine ant fungus gardens microbial communities from Florida, USA - TSFL002 MetaG | ecosystem: Host-associated > Fungi > Mycelium > Unclassified | place: USA: Florida, Paynes Creek Historic... | reverse complement strand
CAGCTGGGCCGCGGCAGCGTGTTCTGGGTCTGCGTGCCGCTGGCCCCGGCCGCGCCGCAGGCGGCGCCAAGCGCTCCGGACGCCATCGCCCGCGAACCCGACCAGGATGCGCCTTTGCTCGGTGCCACTGCCTGGTATGTCGACGACGATGCCCCCAGCTGCGAGGCCGCGGCCGCCCTGCTTCGGCGCTGGGGCTGCAAGGTACTGTTCGCCGGTGGCCCGCAGGCTGCCCTGGACGCAGCCGCGCCGCAAACGGCTCCGCAGCTCGTGCTGCTGGATGTGCGCATGGGGAACTTCCATGGTCCCGACCTGTATCCGCAGCTGTGCGAGCGCTGGCAGCAGTCGCCCCAGGTCATCCTCGTCACGGCCGAGCACAACATCGCGCTGCGCCGCCAGGCCGCCGAGAAATCCTGGGGCTTTCTGCTCAAGCCGGTGCGGCCTGCGGCCCTGAGGGCACTGATCAGCCAGATGCTGCTGAGGACTATGACGCATTGAAAGCCATCGCATTCACTCTACGGTGACATACGCAAACCAACGGCGTGTTCGCAGAAAATGCCAAGCGACGGAATGCAAAACCCCGCTGGCACTTTTTGGCGCCAGCGGGGTATTCGGAGCTGCACTGGCCGATCAGCAATCTTCGCCGCTGGGCAGCTTCAGGCAAACGGCACCGAATACAACGGCATTTCCGACGTTGGATTGGTCAAAGTTGTACATCCAGTTCCCATCGGGATCGGTGGCTTTGACACGCACCAGGTAGTTGCCGCTCAGGCCCGAGGTCAGGGCACTCAGGTCGATGGACGTCTTGTCTGCAGCCGAAACGTCTTTCACCACAGGAGCACCGACCTTGAAGGCATCGGCCGTCACGGCAGCGATCTGCACTCGATACGTTAAAGGCTTGCCCTCCGGATGGAACGGCGCAGGCCAGTCCCAGCTCAACTTTTGATCCGAGGTGACGCCGACCCAGAAAGGCACTGGACGCTTCAGGCTATCCAGGAATTTTTGGTAATTCACGCCTATGACACTTTGTAGACGCCAGAACTCCTTTTCCCATTGCTGCACCTTGGGATCGCCACCGTAGCTCGCCAGTCCGGACATGTCAGGCTCCCGGCCAATGAAAGGCTTGACCACGGGGTAATAGCTGTCCAGCAATTTCTTGACATTCGCATCTGTCAGGTACTTGTTTCGGATTTCCTCGACAGCCGCCTTGAGGTCCGCAAGATTCTTGCGACTGGAGAGGAAACGCTGATGCAAGGGCACATTCCACCAGTTCCCGATGCCCGTCATGATTTCCGTATCGATGTAACTCACTCCCGGCTGGTCATAAGAGCCCAGCGCTCCATCGTAGTCCCAGGGCAGGAAGTAGAACTTCTCCGTTCCCTTGGGTTGATAGAGACCGAAGTTCTGGTTGACCGTGTCGTGGTTGCCCAGCAGGATGGTCGTCGCGAACCAGGCCAGATAGTTGTTGCGGTTGAAGTAATGGGCAAAGGTATCGGCAAAAGGAGCCTGCTCCTCATCCTTTCCCAATGCCTTCACAACATCGATGATCGCGTGGTGGTCTCCTGAATCCGACTCCAGGGAAAGCAGCTTCTCAAACCCGGTGACATCCGTATCGGGTGTCGTGGTCGCCAGCAGCCCGTCGGTTCTGTCAAAGCTGAAATCCTCTGCCTTGTAGACATTGGATCCGGCGACCCAGCCACGCCGCGCCAGATAGCTGTCACCCATTTTTTCCACGTGGGTGAACAGGCCCATATCGCCTTGGTTGCCGTAGGGCACAGCAGTGACGGCTTCGCTGTATTTGATCTGGGTGAACTGGGTGCGCAGACTCTCGTGATACGGAACCAGCCGCATGAGGTCGAAGGCCAGCTTGTTGCGAACCCGGGTGAGATCCCAGGGGTGCTTGTTGAACTGCAAGGTCTGTTCACCGAACCAGGGCGGCGCCGCCTTGTCGAGTTTGATGCGATAAGACTTCTGTTCGGCCTCCCGCGTGCTGCTGCCGCGCACACGCATCTTTGCGTCGGCTGCGACGATATTGCCATCGTTGCTGGTGATCTTGACCTTGATTTCAGGCACGCAGCCGTCATTTCCATCTTCGTCAAGATTGACCGTACTCAACAGGACCTTTCCGCCCGGATAGCTGTCGGCCGGCGGCGTGGTCAGCGTGCTGTCGCAGCTCTTGTCGGACTTCAGATAAGGCCCTTTCTTGGGTGCGGCGGTGTCCTGGTATTCCACATTCAGTGTCAGCAGCGAGGGCGGCAGCGCGGAGTTGCCATCGACCGGATTACCGTATTCAAGGTACATGGCCGCGAGACGCTCATGGGGCAGGTCTTCGGCGCTGGGTACAAAAGGCGATGCCGTGACAGGCGTTTCCCCCCCGGTATTGCCTCCTCCGGGACTGCCGCCCCCGGGGTTGCCGCCGATAGGAGTGCCATTCCCTCCGGTGCCGCCGCCATTTCCGGCCGACGGGGAGCTGTCGCCCCCGCCCCCACATGACGCCAGAAGGAGAGAAGCACCCAGCACGGAAGCCTGAAACCAATGAGCGTGCGCGATTTTGTACACGATAGTTTCTCCCTTTTAAAAATTGAATTTTATTAGCTTTAATCAATTTATTGCACCAAACTGTTTTTTGTGCATCAGGGTTTACATGAGAGAAACCGAACTCGTGCCGTGCTTTCCACTCGAAGCACATCCCGCCCTGCCCCTTGGCCAGGAGCAATCAACACAGGCAGGGTTTGGATTTCCCGCTTCGCAAGCCGGCTTGTGGATGGCCCGAAGCGGGCGGAAACGGGGATGGGCGCCCGGCGCATGCGATGGCCTGGGATGCATGCATGGATGCCCAGGCGAGCAGGCCTCGCGGAACCCTTAAGCCGTGCTTTCCGGCTCCAGGCTCTTGACCAGCACTGCGGCCTGGGTGCGGCTGTAGCACTCGAGCTTTTTCAGAATCGCCGTCACATGCACCTTGACGGTGTTTTCGGCCAGGCCCAGCTCGTGGGCGATCTGCTTGTTGAGCAGGCCGTCGGCAATGCACAGTAGCACGCGGAACTGCTGCGGCGTGAGCTGGGCCAGCTTGGCCGCCAGCGCCGCGTCGGCCTCGGAGCGTTCGGCGGCCATGGGCGGGAACCAGCTGCCGCCGCCCTGCACCGTCTCTATCGCCAGCGCCATGTCCTCGGCCGGCGCCGACTTGGGGATGAAGCCGGCCGCGCCGAACTGCTGGGCACGGCGGATCACGCGCGGGTGCTCGTTGGACGAAACCACCACCACCGGTATCTCGGGGTATTCGCCGCGCACATGCAGCAGCGAGGAAAAGCCGCGCGCGCCCGGCATGGCCAGGTCCAGCAGCACCAGCTCCACCTCGGGATGCTCCTGCAGCGCGGTGCCCAGGGTGGCCGCGCTCGCGGCCTCCACCGTGCGCATCTGTGCAAAGCGCTCGCGCAGCACCTGTATCAGCGCTGTGCGGAACAGCGGATGGTCGTCGGCAACGAGAAAGGTGGGCGCGGGCATGGCCGCAGTCTGCCATGGCCGGGGCCTGCCTGCATGTCGGGAAACGATATCCCGCACCACGTTGCGCCGCCCGCCTGCAGGATCACCGTTCCCCGGGCTCGGCAGCCTTCAATCCAGCTTGATGTGGTTGGCCGCGATCACGCGGCCCCACTTGCCGCGCTCGCCGCGCACGAACTCGCCCATCTGCTGCGCGCTGCCGGGCATGGGCTCCACGCCCATGGCCGCAAGCCGCGCCTTGGTGCGGGTGTCGGCCAGGGCATGCTGCAGCGACTGGCTGAATCGCTTCACCACCTCGTCGGAGCTGCCCACAGGCACGACGACACCCTGCCAGGCATAGCCTTCGAAGCCCTTGAGGCCCTGCTCCTGCAGCGTGGCGACCTGGGGCAGCACGGAGACGCGCGCGGGACTGGCCACGCCGATGGCTTTCACCTTCTTTTCGCCGAGGAAGGGAATGATGGTGGCGCTGTCGACCCACATGGCCGGAATCTGGCCGCCGATCACGTCCTGCACGGCCGGCGCCGCGCCGCGATAGGGCACATGGGTCATGTTGGCAAGGCCTGCCTGTTCGCGGAACAGCTCTCCGACCAGGTGGTGGGGGCTGCCCAGTCCGGCCGACCCCCAGCTCACGCCCGCTTTCTGCTGCCGGGCCCAGGCGACGAACTCCGTCAGGCTGGAAGCCGGCACGTCGTTGTTGACCACCAGCAGCATGGGAAAGCGCACCAGCATGCCCACGGGCTTGAAGTCGCGCTCGGCGTTGTAGTTGAGCTTGCTGAACAGAAAGGGATTGGCCGCCAGCGTCGCGAAATCGGCCGTGAACATCAGGTTGCCGTAATCGCGCGAGCGGGCGCTGTATTCGGCCGCGATATTGGTGCCGGCGCCAGGCTTGTTGTTGATGACGATGACGCGGCCCAGGTGCTGCCCCATGGACTCGGCGATCACGCGCGCGACCACGTCCGAGCCGCCACCGGCCGCATAGCCGACCACCCATTCGAGCGGCTTGTCCTGGGCCCAGGCAGCGGGCATGCCGGCGGGTATGACGGCACCGAAGGCCGAGCAGGCCAGAGTGGTCAGAAACTGCTTGCGTTGCATCCTTGTCTCCATTTTGTATGCGGCGCCCTTGGCTTGGGCGTGGGCGCCTTTGTGGGGATGGCAGGCCGCCGCACGGGCAGCGGCGCGCGGGTTCAGGCGGCCGCGTGCACCGGGGCCACCGGCGTCACGGCGCCGCGCTCGGCCGGGTCCGCGCAGGCAGGCGCGAGTCCTGCACTGGCGCGGGCCAGTTCGAGCGCATGCAGCAAGGTGCCCTGATGGCCGATATGGTTGGCCAGCAGCAGCACGAGGCGGGCATTGAGGGCATGGCTCTGCGCGGTTTCAAGCCCCTGATGCGTGGCGATCAGGGCTTCGTAGAAATCGTCGCAGGCCTGCAGATTCGGATGGGTGGACAGCAGCATGGCGGTCTCCTGGAAAAAAAGGGGGAAATCCTCTGGGGGTGTTGCACTCCACCAGGGACAGCGAGCAAGGGCCTGCGCCGGCCGCGCCGCCCCGCAGCAAGGCTGTCGTCCCCCTCGTGAGGGGGAAGGCGCGTAGCGCCTCAGGGGGTTAAGCACCACAAGCGCGCTCCAGTGCGGCGCGCACGCCGGCCTCGTCGGGGCGGCGCCAGCGCGCGCAGACATGCTGGTCGGGCCGCAGCAGATAGCTGGTGCCGGGCCGTGCATCGAGGCGCCGGGCGGCCAGCCCCTGTGCGTCGATCAGGTCGGCCCGCGCGGCATGGGCCTCGCCCTCGGCCGCGATCGAGAGATTGCGCACGCCGTCCAGCTGCCGCGCCCAGGGCGGCGTGGGGCCGAAATGCAGCAGCGTGAAATCGGGACCCAGCGCGCGCAGCAGCCAGGCCGTGCCCTCCTTGCCGGGCCGGCGCATGGGCGCATCGGCCAGCACGGCGCCGGGCAGCTGCGTGCCCTCGAAGGCATCGCTATCGGGCGTGTTGAGCGCCGAGCCGTGCAGCGTGGCAGGCACCGAGAGCCGGCCGCTGTTGACGATGCGCCGCGCGAATTCATGCTCGCGCGCCAGGTCCAGCACGGCATCGCGGAACAGGCGGCTGATCTCGCTCTTGGGCGTGATGAAGTCGGTGGCCCGCGTGGAGTTGCGGATGTTTTCGTCGGCCGCGTACTCGCGCTCGGCGCCATAGGTCTCGATCAGCGCGGCCGGGGCCTGGCCGCGCAGCACGCGGTCCAGCTTCCAGGCCAGGTTCTCGGCATCCTGCACGCCGCTGTTGGCGCCGCGTGCACCGAAGGGCGAGACGCCATGGGCGCTGTCGCCCGCGAAGACCACGCGGCCGTGGACGAAGCGGTCCATGCGCAGGCAGGCAAAGGTGTAGACGCTGGCCCATTCGAGCTCGAAATCCGCCTCCTTGCCCAGCAGCGCACGGATGCGCGGCAGGATGTTCTCGGGCTTTTTCTCTTCTTCGGGATCGGCGTCCCAGCCCAGCTGGAAGTCGATGCGCCAGACATCGTCGGGCTGGCGGTGCAGAAGCACGCTCTGGCCGGGGTGGAAGGGGGGATCGAACCAGAACCAGCGCTCGGTGGGAAAGTCGGCGCGCATCTTCACGTCGGCGATCAGGAAACGGTCGCGGAAGATGCGCCCATGGCTTTCCTGGCCCAGCATGGCACGCAGCGGCGAGCGCGAGCCGTCGCAGGCCAGCACCCACTGCGCGTCGATCGCGTAGGTACCGTCGGGCGTCTCGACCGTAAGCAGCGCCCCGTCCTCGCGCGGCGCCAGCGCCGTGACCTTGCTGTGCCAGCGCAGGTCGATCTGCGGCAGCTGCAGCGCGCGCTCGACCAGATAGGCCTCGGCGTAGTACTGCTGCAGGTTGATGAAGGCCGGGCGCTCGTGGCCGTCCTCGGGTAGCAGGTTGAACGGGTACAGCGGCTGGTCCCTGAAGAAGACCTTGCCCAGGTTCCAGGACACGCCCTTGTCCACCATGGCCTGGCCCACGCCCAGGCGGTCCCAGATCTCCAGCGTGCGCTTGGAAAAGCAGATGGCGCGCGAGCCCGTGGACAGCTTGCAGTCGTTGTCCAGCAGCACCACGCGCTGGCCGCGCTGGGCCAGGTCGATGGCCAGCGACAGGCCCACCGGACCGGCACCGACGATGACCACCGGATGCCGTACCGGCGCCTGCGCGTCCTGGTCCGGATGGCGCACATAGGGAATCTGGATGGCCTGTATGTCTGCGCCGCTGCCGCGCAGGGCATCCAGCGGAATGGCTGTAGTGGACATGGCTTGTGATGCTTTAAATTCAATAGCTTCCAGCGCTTGACGGACCACGATTTCAGCCACTTATCCGACTGAAACCATTGAAACCAAGGCGCAAGCAGCTCCTGTTTTCTACCCCGGTGCATGCACCGCCCCTTTAGCCAGGGACGGCCAGCAAGGGCCGCCCCACAAAGGCCGTCGTCCCCCGTCCAGGGGGAAGGCGCGCAGCGCCTCAGGGGGTCAGCCTTCTAATTCCTGCCACATCTCGCGGTCGCGCTCGGCCGTCCAGATGCGCGGGTCGGCATGGCCCGAGGCCTCGTCGTAGGCGCGCGTCACGTCGAAGGGCATGCAGTGGTTGAAGATGACCCAGTGGCCGTATCGGGGCTGCAGCTTGGCGAAGGCGGCTTCATAGACCTTGCGCAAGTCCTGCCGGGCGTCGGCGCCGGCCTTGACCTCGTTCCAGAGGTCGCTGATGAAGGCGCGCGTGCCGGCCAGGCCGGCCTGCACGTCGGCCGGCGTCTGCAGCGCCGCGCCGCGGCCGGGCACCAGCTTTTCGGGCTTCAGGGCCGCGATGGCGTCCAGCGTCTGCGGCCAGTCCTGGAAGTAGGCGTCGCCGGCATAGGGCGTGGCATCGAACTCGACCAGGTCGCCGCTGAACAGCACCTTGTCCTGGGGCAGCCAGACCACGGTATCACCCTTGGTGTGCCCCCGGCCCAGCTGCAGGACCTGCACTTCGAGCCTGCCCAGCCACAGCGTCATCTTGCCGGTGAAGGTGATGGTGGGCCAGGTCATGCCCTCGGGCACGCTCTCCACGCTCTGGAACAGGCGCGGGAAGCGGCCGATCTCGCTGGCCTTGTCCTGCTCGCCGCGCTCGACGATGAGGTCGTAGGTGTCCTGGCTGGCGATGATGTGCTCGCAGCCCTCGGCCTTGTAGGCCGAGGCGCCCAGCACGCGCACCGCGTGATAGTGGGACAGCGTCACGTACTTGATGGGCTTGTCCGTCACGGTCCGGATGCGGCGGATCACGTCCTCGGCCATGACGGGCGTGGCCTGGGTGTCGATGACCATCACCGCGTCGTCGCCGATGATGATGCCGGTATTGGGGTCGCCCTCGGCGGTATAGGCATAGGCGTGCTCCGAGAGCTTGTCGAAGCTCACCTGCTTGACGTCGAGGTCGGCGGCGGAGGCAAAGGTCTTGGTCGTCATGGGCTGTCCGTTTTTGAATTGAACAAATGCATTTGTTTTTATCGAATGACTGAATGCTAGGCAAAAATTCACCATAGAACAATTCATTCAACCTAATGAAAAACCCCAAGACCCCAGCCCGCTGCCGGCCAGCGGCGACAATCGGGCCATGCGCGATGCCGACACCTCTCCCAACGTCTCCAGCTCTTCCTTCGACGCCGCCGAGGACGAGCCTGCACGCGGCTCGCGCGGCATCCAGAGCGTGGAAGTGGGTGGCCAGTTGCTCAAGGTGCTGGCGCGCACGGGCCGGCGCATGGCCTTGAAGGACCTGGCCCGCGAAGCCGAGATGACGGCGGCCAAGGCCCATCCCTATCTGGTGAGCTTCTGCAAGCTGGGCCTGATGGAACAGGACCGCAGCAGCGGCCACTATGGCCTGGGGCCGCTGGCCATCCAGATGGGCCTGATCAGCCTGCAGCAGGCCGATCCCGTGCGCATGGCGATCGCCGAGCTGCCCGCGCTGGCGCAGGAGGTGGGCTATACCGTGTCGGTGGCCATGTGGAGCGGCCAGGGGCCGACCATCATCCGCGTCGAGGAAGGGCCCACCCATGTCTACGTGGCCATGCGCCACGGCACGCCGGCCTCGCTGCGCCACACGGCCACGGGCAAGATCTTCGCGGCCTTCGGTGCGCCGCAGCGCATCGAGCCGCTGCTGGCGGCCGAAGGCCACAGCCTGGACGAGCCGGCCTTCGCCCGGGAGCTGGAAACCATCCGCGCCAGCCATCTGAGCGTGGTCGAGAACCAGCTGCTGTCGGGCGTGAGCGCGCTGGCCGTGCCGGTGTTCGACGGCTTCGGCCAGCTGGTGCTGGCGATTGCGGCCATCGGCCCCTCCGTCACGCTGGCGCTGGACCCGCAGGGCCTGCCCGCCCAGCGGCTGCAGGCCCAGGCGCGCCGCCTGTCCCAGCGCCTGGGCGCCCCGGGCATGCAGCCCGAGGCTTGAGTTCCCGGTCTAAGGGCGGTATCCCATCGAGGCGCTGACCCGCGCCGCTTCGGCGCGCAGGGCCAGCGCCACCTTGCCTTCGGGCTCGGCATCGAAGCCGCCGCTGGCGCCCAGCGCGCACAGCACGGCCACCACATGGCCCGTGTAGTCGAACAGGGGCGCGGCCACGGCGCTGATGCCGGGCAGATTGGTATCGCGGATGGCGGCGCAGCCGGCTGCCCATATCTCCTCGCGCAGCGCCTGCAGCGGCTGCCGTGCATCCAGCAGGGCCCGCCGCGCGGGCGGGGCCGCTGCCAGTTCGCGCTCGGCCAGGGCATCGATCTGGGCGCTATCGTCCATGAAGGCAAAGAAGGCGCGGCCCGTGGCCGACCACAGCAGGGACATGACCGAGCCCACGCGCGCATTCACGGTCACCGGCAGGCTGGGCTCCTCGATGCGGACGATGGTGGGCCCCAGATTGCCCATGACGGCCACGAAGCTCGTGACCTGCAGGCTTTCGCGCAGATGCACCAGGGCAGGCTCGGCCATGCGGATCGGATCGTTCTGGCGCATGGCGGCCAGCCCGATGCGGATGGACTCACGCCCCAGCGCGTACTGGGTGCCGCCGCGGTCCTGCTCCACCAGGCCTTCGGCCATGAGGCTGGCCAGATAGCGGTGTACCTTGGCCGGGCTCTCGTCCACCGCCGCGCCTATGGCCGTGAGGCTGGCCCGCCCGCCCAGGTCCGCCAGGGCCTTGAGCACGGCCAGGCAGGTCTCGGCGGCCTGCACGCGCTGGCGCCGCGGGCCGCGCTCCGGCCCGGCCTCGCCGCCCTCTGCCGGTACTGGCCCGGAATCTTGTGTTGCATCGGATTTCATAGCTGGCAGTGCATTCCAGGAAACGTTTGCTGCCGATTTTCCCGAGATTTTTGCGGTGTCTCGCGGGTAATCCCTCGGCATAAATTACGCAATGCGTAGAAAAATTACGCAAACGCATTACAACGCAAACGCGAGGCCCGGCGCAGCCCGGTAAACCCGCAATCCCCTGGAGACAACACCGATGCAAAAACGCCTCTTCACCGCCTCGTTCCTGGCCACCAGCCTGCTCTGGGCCGCGGGCGCACCCACAGCCGCCCTGGCCCAGGACCGCTTCCCCAGCAAGAACGTGCGCTGGATCGTGCCCTATGCGGCCGGCGGCGGCTCGGATTTCCTGGCCCGCACCATAGGCCAGGCCTGGGGCGGCCAGGTGCACCAGCCCATCGTGGTGGACAACCGCCCGGGCGGCAACACGGCCATCGGCGCATCGGAAACCGCGCGCGCTCCGGCCGACGGCTACACCGTGCTCTCGGCCGACAACGGCACGCTGATCTTCAACCCCGTGCTCTACAAGAGCCTGAGCTACAACCCCGGCAAGGACCTGGCGCCCGTCACGCTCATGGGGCGCTTTCCCATGATCCTCGTGGCCGGCCCCGGCACCCAGGCCAGGACCGCCAAGGAATTCCTGGCCGAGGCCAAGGCCAGCAAGGAAGGCATCAACTACGCCTCGGCCGGTGCGGGCAGCCCGCACCACCTGGCCATGGAGCTGTTCAAGAGCGAGGCGGGCCTCAAGCTCACGCATGCGCCCTACCGCGGCGCAGCGCCGGCCCTGGCCGATGTGGCGGGCGGGCAGATTCCCGTGATGATGGTGGACCTGGCCGCAGGCGCGGGCTTCATCAAGGGCGGCAAGGTGCGCCCCCTGGCCGTGGCCAATGCCACGCGCCTGCCCCAGCTGCCCGATGTGCCCACCT
>Ga0153918_1001210_pt1 | contig 10694 bp, 8 predicted proteins | sample TSFL002MetaG_FD_104687 | JGI IMG/M metagenome (GOLD analysis project Ga0153918, IMG submission 104687) | Attine ant fungus gardens microbial communities from Florida, USA - TSFL002 MetaG | ecosystem: Host-associated > Fungi > Mycelium > Unclassified | place: USA: Florida, Paynes Creek Historic... | reverse complement strand
GAGATTATATACTATGCTCCGAAATATTATTTCCGGTCGAACTTGGCCCACCAATGTGAAAATTGTGTGGCATTTATTAGGACCAATAGGATAGACTTCCAAAAGTGTACTGATGACAATAATAGACGACCAAGTGGACAGCCTCCCGTGTATAAAGGCCATTGATATCGAAGTCGGTCAAGTTCATACGTCACTTGATCAGCAAGTTCTCCGAACTGAGATGGCTTCTTTCAGAACAAGATTCATCCAACTATGTTTCTGTAGAGAAGACTAGAATAGCTGCTCATTGATGGGATAGTACAAACATGTCCTGTTAGGGGCTTGTTTGTTTTACGAAGGGAAGACAAAGTGGAGTTAGTGCTGGGAGAATGTAGTGCCAGGAATGATGAGTACGAAAGACATATCGTCATATGGGACAAATGGGGAATGTTTATCATCTTTGATCGGATCTCACGTGAGCAATGACATCCTCTGTCCAGTAGCATAATCCCACCTGATTGGGCCGAAAACTGCTTAGAATTGCGGTGTTTCGAGGCGAATGTCTGCGAACTAAGAGTAGGGACTTGAATGAGAGAGAGGCAGCGGCCCGGTCGGATAAATCATGGAGCGGAGACGGGTGGTGACGACAGATGAGCGTGGGATGATTGATGCATTCCCACAGGTACCACCATCGACACACAGCTGGTTCTTTCTGTCACTTTCCAAAACGTACATGGCCCAACCGCCTCTGGACTCTGCTTCTCTCTCATATCGATATCTACCAGACAAGGCAAGGCTGCACAAGGACTTTATCAATTATCTCGACTCTGAAATTCACCAGGCAAGCGACACTCTTCGCGAGCTTCTGCACAGACGTAGTACCCTGCTTGCCGAAGCGAGCTATGCACCGCTCGATAGAGACAGCATCATCATCAGCATGTGTGTGCTTGAATCACAATATTTTACCAAGCGAGCCGAGATGGAGAATGTCCAGGTTGAGCTTTCACAACTGCGAGAGCACGCCCAAATCAGTGATCAAATTAATTCACCCTCAGATCACACGTCCTCATTCCATCCTCAACATCGTGATGACCACCAGCAAGAAATTAAACGGCATGAACTTGCTCTTGAACAATTAAACCAGAGTCTCCGTCATATTGAGATGCAGCTTGATTACTCCCGCAAGCGTCTCTCGCCGATTTTGCGTCTCCCATCCGAGTTACTCCAACGAATATTCAACTTATGCATTTCTTCTCAAAAATTTATTCATCTTTACCCAGCATCCGCCCCCCTCTTACTAACTAGCGTCAATCGCCTTTTCCGAGAGCAAGCACTCACTACTCCACATCTCTGGTCTTCGCTATCTATACACAGAAACAATTCTGGCACAGGCTTTTGCCCTCATCCAAATCTTATTCGACTTTTCATCAAGCGTTCGGCCACGGTTCCCTTGTCGTGGAGTTTAGAAGATGCGAGACCGAGTCTTACCGTTGTTGATGCCAATCGGCCTCCCATGCCGGTTTCACAGGTTGTGGAGCTTTATGTGCCTCACGCTCAACGCTGGAAGCACGTGCGCATTGATTATGGGAGCGGTTGGGTTCCTAATACGGGTCTTGATAGCCTACCGGCAGATAGCCAATTCCCTGTGTTGGAGACCCTCTCTATCAAGAGAGGCTATTGGTTGGATAATCATGAAATCAGTATTCTATCTCGTATGCTGACTTCACCGCGCCTTCACGGTATCAGCTGGTACAGCCAGAAACCATATACAACTTTGACGATGCCTTGGAGTCAACTTCGACAGTTCTCCATCAATCATCTTGTCCCCGCCCGTGAGGCTCTCACTATCATTTCTCGATGCGACAAGCTTGAGGAAGTTGAGATGAACATACTCCTTCCATCAAAAGTTGATGATGAGTCTCCGATAGACCTCCTAAGGCATGAAACTCTCCAGGCATTCAAAGTCGAGGCTGCTGGCGACCCCAACATCCTTTTTAACCTCATCACATTCCCTAGTCTAAAACGACTCGAGATCACCCTCACTCAGGGTCCTCGTCTTCCTCCGATGTCGTTCCCTCTACTCCGACAGTTTATCGATCGCTCATCGTGCGCTTTGGAGAAATTCTCTATGGAGGAGGCTCAACTCAACCCGGATGACCTTCTTGAGTTTCTTATGTACATCTCGCCTTCCCTTCTTGATCTCAGTTTCCAGCACGAACGCAGTAACGCCGGTTATATCAATGACAAGATCCTCCGGATGTTGACGCATCTTGATATCCATGGCCCAAATTATGTCGAGGATCCCTTCCTTCACGCTAACTTTAAAGGTTTGTTGTGCCCGAAGTTAAGACATCTACGCCTGTGGGGTGTTGTTGGATCAACCGACGGTGTTTTGGCTGATATGTTGCAAAGTCGTTGGGTAGGCTGTCGGCAGTGTCGACCGGGTCAGGTTTTGGATACTGCCTTTGTGGTTTTGGATGACGATATGGATCAAAACCGCCATCAAGAAGATTTCCGGCGCATGCATGAGCTGAGCGCGCAACGGCCTACCCTGTCCTTCCAACGACTGGTCCGGGTTGTCATGGCTGAGCCGACAATTTAAGCTCCCATGGTTCACTGCTCCTGTCCTACCGCCACATCGTCGCAAGGCCTTCATATAGCTGTCAAGTAGCTCGCATATCTTAAATCCCTGCCTTTGAGCTCAGAGACTACCTTTATGATTCACTATTTTTTTCATGCCATTCACTACCTTCTTATCAGATCAATTCTAAATAACGGAATCCGGTATTCTAATTGCACTGCCCCATACAGCATTTGACCATATGCATACTTGATTATCATAACACTACTATCATTATTTGCCGGGTAGCCCTCACTCAGAAGTTGGCTCTTATGCTGTTTAACTGTTTTTCAAGTACCTTTAATGTATATGTGGACGTATATGTGGATATACTATTCCCTATGGTGATTCAAGGAGGTTGTCGGCAATCCAAGTTTTCAGACTCCGCCAGTTGGCAAAGACAGTCATAAATTTATCAATGTATGGACATATAACCCCCTATGGAAGTTTGAAGAGTTGCTGTTCATGATCCAATACTAAAACTCTTAGTGCACTATCATTTGATCATGATCATGATCATAGACCAGTTGGGTATCGCAATCAATATCCGGGAGATTTAGTATTGATATCAAATTCTTAGAAAGCAACTATTTCTGATAAGTACTGTGTGCGGTTCACTTCTGATGTTCATGGAACAAAGGATCAGAGCATGAATGAGATATACTTATCCAGTGAAACAGACAATAGAAGATCTTGAGTTATGTGCTATGTCTAATTGGCATGTTGTGAATTTTGTCTATATTTAGCCTTATTATTATGGAGGAGTAGATGAAGTGTTGTTTAGTAATAGGTAAGAGTATAAATTCAAATGGTCTGAAGTAGTTAAAGCAACATAAGGGTATGACAAGATCCATTCAAATTAGGCTGAAGAGACCAGAAAACATTGGTTACAAGTTAATGGGAAGGAAAAAATTTGGCCTAGTATTGGTTGCTCTAGATATGATCTCATAATTTTACCGTTATGGGCAAACAACACAATGGATGACTTCCCCTAGGAATCTGGGAGTGTAACACAAACCTTATTCTATGGTCTGAGGAAAAATACAATTCACATAGCCATATTGTCACACGCGCATCTTGTACGTGTTTTGCACTGCAACATTGAGACAAATCATGGATTCACCTCTCTTGAATCACCCTTAGGATGAGCTATTACTTGCAAGCTGTGCAATGCTTGCCATTATATACCATACCAGTATTCTGGTGTGTGATGCTTAATGACAATGCCACAAAATGATTCAGACTCCCACTGTCATTATAATAGCTTCATCATATAACCTTCTGTAGTTCATGATAGAGTAGAAACTCATTAGCAGAATAAACTATATTCATCTCCATCTCACAGTAGATGCCATCAGGAATCTGGACATGGTATATAACTTTGATCCGACTAATAAAAGTATCCAGGAGAGTCTGGGAGACCCCCCAAATTTGAAATTCGTGCTCGGCATCTCAGCATGGAGCATTCTAGGGAAATCTATGCACACAGATTTCCCTAGACTGCCTATGGGAAGTCACCCAATAAGAGAGAAAAGCTCATTGCAAGTATGCAGCAAGCTTTGTCTCTACATCTACCATTCACCTGTATCTAGAACAATAAAATGAAACATTTGATATGAAACCTAGTCTATTTTCAGTGTAGCGCTCGACATTCCAACACTTCCTTACTAACTTCACTCTAGATCTTATTTCCATCACTATCATTGTATGGCTTAAACATCTATCTAGTATTACCGCTCATAACAACATACAGGCCCATGCATAAGAAAATGTCCTGATATAGATTGTCTTGCAAAATTTAAAAAAGCAAAGAAACGTAGAGGGACTGAATCAACCATCGTCAACAGGGAGGATCAGAGTGTAGGTGCCGATGTCAGAAGCACTCACATTATTCGGCAAAAAAGTGAGGATGAAAATCGACAGATCTGGAACTCTTCTCCCTCCCCTCTCTCTCCCTCATCAGCAAGGAAACCTCATTGATCAGGTTACAGAGCTGGGACACAATACATAAATAGAACCAGCCAAAAAAGCATTTCAGGCAACAAATGGGTGTGGAAGCAGTCCGGGTCTTGATTAACATTTCCACAAAAATTTTCAAGGGTCAGAAACCACGGTAAGGTAAAAGCCTTGCACAAGAGGAATGGTAATACCTGAGGCTGTGACCCCTAGTTGTTGCTACCGCCAACTTGATTCGAGCCACCAACGTTTATCGGCATCACGTAGTGACCACTCCACAACACTCTTCTCGCTGGCAACATAGATATATCCGTTAGTAGGATCAAAACATGTCCCTGCGATATCAAGGTCATCCCTGTACTCAATCTCTGAAGGGAGTACTTTCTTTGAGTAGGAACGACTCCGCACAGGACCAGATGGGGGGTAGTCCAGAAACTGAGACAGAACAGGAGAAGTGCTGCGGGATGTATGCGTTGATATACAATCAAACTCAAGTTCATCTACTTCATTATCGCCTTCAGGCCTTATCGGACGGTTAGTTGATCTTGAGCGAGGCGGCCGGTAAGCATAGTCTCCATGAGAAGAGCCAGTGTTCGGGTCATCATCCTCATCTCTCCCATCACCTTGAATATGCAACAGTGCATGAACTTCAGATTCAAAATTCCTATCCCCTTGTGACTGAGCGCCTAGGAATTCCTCATAGTTATTGCCATCTCGACCATTGCGAATGTGACTCAAACGCAAAGTCCGCCATGTAGAATCCGAGATAGAAGATGGGGGAGAGAAGGAAGGTGTAGAAATACGGAGAGCGTCATTGGATTCAATGATCTGAGGCCGCACTATGGGAGCACTGAGCCGGCGTTGTGACGGTGGGGATGTTGGTATGCGTGCCGCTGGAGAACGAGGTGCAGCGGGGAAAGACGAGAATACATGTCGGTGCGAAGGCCGTCGCTGTTCTGATGCTTGTGGTGAAGAGGGTGCTGGAGGGTCAGAACAACGACGGACAGTGGGCACTTTCAGGATTTCTTCTGTCTCAAAGGTCCGAGCATCTACGACATGCAGCAGTGATGTGTGCTGGATAGAAATGGTGAAATGAATTTTCAGGTAAAGAGCACTGACCAATTCGTACCTGAGTGAATGTCATCACTTCCTTTCCTGAGACACCACCGCTGCTGAACTTGACATTGCGTACACTAAAACCTGGAGCTTTCGACTGTCCCAGGGTCCAGTCGGTAGGGTCGTCAGACAAGTAACCGTCGTCCGAAGGTATGTCTCGATGCTTGTCCGTCTGTATTACTTTCATGGGCTTCGTGCTACGAACATCCCAAACAGCAACTACACCTTCCTGAGAAGCGACCGCGAATTTCATCCCATCAGAAGAAAATGCCGTCGAGAAACAAGCAGCAAGGGATGATGGATACAGGACAGGCAAAGAATCAGGAGACGGCAACACTAGGGTGTGAACTTGCTCGAACGTGACTGGGTCTCCACCGCGCATGTGATGGAAATAAATTTTAGACGAATCTCCCACGGAAAGGAGCGTCCGTCCATCGGGAGAGATAGAAGCTGTGACATGCATCAGCCAACCCTACACGAGATGGAGAGGATAGATATACAATGATTAACAGGCACATCGAATCGAAGAGACCCAATAGTCCTTATCATTCGCTTCTGACTTTGAACACGGATGGGCACCTCGTAAAGCCGCACAGTACAGTCGTTATTGCTAATTCCCACTCTCGGTTCTGCAGCATTTTGATTTGAGCGGGTGAGGCTCAGAGAAGTGAGAAAAACAGAGTTGTTGATAGATCCTGTCAACTGTTGTTCAGTTTGCCACACCAGCTTGCTGCGGAATTGCTTGGAGGGTGTGATAGTGTGATAAGAGAGATGTAGTTCGGCATCTTGCCCGCCAGCAGCCATTAATGTGTCATGCGAATTGAGAGGTAAAGCAGCGAGGGTGTTAGGGATAAAGTTTAAGTTCACAAGTGGTCGGGTCTACAATATGTTCAGAGGCGATATACTTGGCACTTGAGTGATCGGGAACTGACTGAATCATTCAGAATATCATGTTCAGTGATGGTCTCCTCATGAACATAGTTCAGTACACCACGATCTCTAGGACATATGACCAGGTCCCGCAGTTGTCTAGTAGACTCATGTCAGCACAAGTCCTTATTTGCAAGAGACAATAGGGGTTACAGGGCTAAGTACTCACATATGCCTTATTGTAACATTCGCAGGTGCCACAGCAGACGGTGTAGTAGATGAGAGTAGCGGTGGGTCATTTGCCATTGCTACGTACGACAACAATCGTCGTCGTCGTTGAGGACCAAGAAGAGATGGACGCTACGTAAGAGCAATAAGTGTCACGTGAATTAGATATGTGATGGGTTTTTCAATTCTCCGGTCCATAAGGTTTCCTGCCTCTGTCGATGTGGGGACTGTCGAATATCTAAAACATCCACGAGCGTGAGATTCGCTGGCGCTCTTATGCAGTGCCATGTCCAAATTTCCGCCCATGCGCGGAGAAGCCGGTTATATAGGCCGATCATCGAAATTATTCACCGACCATGTTTCCGGCGAAATCTGGTGATCCACAGATTTACGTTGTAATCCTGTTTCGGCGAAGATCCGGTATTGGCGGTGTGTTGCCAAGTGAATTTGTCGACTAGCGGTGATTATTCAGACGCATTGACAATCTTTTGAAGGTACTGCATCGATTATGGTGACCATTATGTGTTTAGATTGTGCTTTGTTTTGGAAACACATTGGATCCATATGGTGAAAAGGTACAGGGATTCCTATAATCCAGGGACCGGTTTCCAGATGAACCAGATGTATCCAAGTCTAGTCTCCTCTTTCGACTATTTGGGGATGAGTTTCCAACACTGACATTCCTTTCTCGCCGCAACCCTGAAGTTTAATTCTCCACAAAAGATCTCTCATTATGTAACTATGCAACCACTTTATCTCATGTCGACAGTGACGGCGAGTGATCACAGTGGTCATCTCAGATCAGATGACTACCATAAAACGTTTATGAAGGCGAGACAGTCGAGTGCTCAAGTCCATCTTCTATATCTGCAAACGGTGACTCGGGCTCTGATTGATGAAGGGACGGAATACTTACCATTATTCTATCTCTACTTTGTAACCACATAAATCCAATATCCTAATACGTCTTAGCGCCAATTCACGATTAAACTCTATCCACACAACTTCTTGTGCTGATCTGAATCATAATTATGTCATACATTTACACATGGGATGAATCAAGGATCTCAGACTACTCAATAATATCTGAGTCCTGGGTGGAAATGGATCTCCGGGTTATCCACCTACTGACTCCTTCCATTCTTCAAACTACCGAGAAATGAACTACACAGGGCATGTGTATACGATATCGTTGAGGCAGAAGGATCGTCTGCTGCTTTCGAGTTCGGATCTTGTGGGTATGGAAATACGCGCAAACTTCCGAGAACGATAGAAGCGCGACAGAATGGGGTAAAGGGGGATACCGCGGAAGGAGTAAAGGATCCTTCTCATTGCCTGGGCTGGTCCAAGGGTGCTGGTGCTGTCAATTAATCTTTCTCTTTCACCGTCTAGAATCTGAGTGGGAGCTTCGTCTGAGTCCCCAGCTTCTTGATTATGATAGCCATAAACCCCTGAGATCGCCACGAATATGGTCTCGAAATATTAGGTTCCATAAATGAATACTTCCAGATGTGGGCTATAGTACAAGGCAAGAAGAGCATCACGTTGAGCAGGCCTGGAGTCGAGTGTATGATCTACACCATAGTTTACGCTAACCAAGAGGAGTAATCATCATCGTCGTAGTTGATCAGCAGACACGCAAACGAGGAACCCAAACGTGTTAGAATGATGGGAAAAGAAGCAAGCGGAAGGCAACGTCGTGCCGCAGTTCCGCCACTGAAAGGAGATTAAAGCTACATATAGAGTTAATAATTCTTGCCTGGGCCTTTTGTGGGGCCGAGAACTGAGGTCCTGTTAGCACGGGCTGTTGAATTAAGGTGAGGTCAGGTGGTGAGAAGACAGTCGTGAGAGTTGGAAATTCTGGCACTGCTGTACCATACGGCGGTGGGCCTCTGTGGCAGCTACTGCGGGGGATGCGAAGATCTCTGAGATCATGTGATAGACACGAGGCAGTGCTGATCTGAGATCCTTTCGGGAGTTACCGGAGAGATTCCCAGTTTGGAAAGAGTGAGACGGCGAGATACTGGCAACGGTTGGTTCCTGCACTCGAGAACAAGTGCCGGCATAAATCTGCAGCCATGCACACTGGCGCCGCCCATGGCCTTGTCTATCCTCCTGGTCTTCCCAGCTCTCTTCCAGAGCTTGCTCCCCATGTCCGTCTGCTGTCCCTAAAGACCTTTGAGCAGCTTTATCTCTCCCACATCCTTGCCCACCCTCAGGACCATGTTCTCTTTCCGTTTTTGCACGGCTTAGAGGGCGAGAACGAAGCTCAAAACTCGTTCTTCGCTACTGCACCAAACGCACGGGAGACCCATTTCTTTCCAGATTCACAGAAGCCACGGGTAAAGGTCCCCAAGTACAGAGGGCTCGTGTGCGTTGTCTGTGAAGAAGACATTGAAGCAGACGGAGATGTGGTGTCACTTCGTCTTCTTCGTCGAAAGAATGGACTTACAGTCACCGCTCCGTCTCCCTCGAGTTCAACGTATTCCACGAGCTCAGAGTCGTTTGATGATGACTTCGACATGGAAGGTTTCTCTAACAGCACAAACCAGGATAATCACATATGTGTTGCTGGCTCTGACGACAGGAGGGTGCTACATCAACATTCGACTCTTTTCAACGAACAAGCCAAAGACAAGATTGTATCACCAGATTCTAACAGTCAGTCACATATGCATCCCATATCCCACCGCACTGTCCACCCTCCTCTTCCTGCCCCACTTACTCTCCCGTCCTCCCTCTCAAGCTCTACGAGCGTTTCAAGCGGTACTAGTTTCCTCTTCGACAATTCAACACCCTCACCATCCCCTCTTACGGATTCTTCGGCTCCGCTTACCCTCGACACCACTCCTGAAGGCTGTTTGTTAGGGTGAGTGTTATATCTTCCGAAACTGTGGTTTGCTTTTGTCGACCCTGGCCCACCCCAATCGACCTGGTTAGAATGAAGCCAAGGCTTTGGCCATGGTCGTCGTCAATAGCTTCAGCAGCTCATGATGTCAAATCGGCTATTGTGTTTCTTCTCACAAAGACTTAGTGTCCAGTTTCTTCAACCTAGCTCGGATACATTTGCTCTTCCCCCTGAATGGCATGTCAAGATATGAATTGACACGTCTACTTGCACAGCCCAGAATCAGACATCAAGCCTGGAGCTCTTCCACCCCCGGCAAAGGTCACAGATCCAGCTGCACCTCCCCTAATCACGGGTACGTTTCGACCCAAGGAGCTCTTGCGGCGTGTCAAGGCGCAGGATGGTTCCCTCGATTGGGAATTCGCTCCGGCCAACGTTCCTAATGGAATTTCCCTCCGGAACTTTGGTATCCAGGTGGTATGCCATTATACCCCTGTTTCGGGACTTTTGAATTCAATATCTATTTTTAGCCGATATATGCAACCCTTTCTGACATTGTGGTATATTCTCCTAAAGGAGCTTCCTCGGCCGCCGTCAATTTAGGAAAGCGCTTTGCTGAAGCAATTGAAATCAAGCGCCATGAGCGACTTCAATCCCTTGGGCTTTCACTATCACCCGATCAAGAGGATGTTCATGGTCTCTTGAAGTACAATGTCTTTGTCCTTGATGCGACGGAGGATGATATGAAGAAGGATTTATCTCATCTGATGATGCGCATCTGTGTTAAGCCAGTCACCGGTGGCCTTTTTGGTCGACGGATCCATACACATGGTGCACACACGGATGGACCAGATGGCCACGTCGTCGAACTTCTCAAGTCTGATCCTTCGCGGGAATCTGGTGGCGATGTCATTGATTTGATGACTATGAACGTCGATGGTTCCTCACCAGGCCAAGTTTTATCTGATCGTCTTTGTCATAACACGGTTGACTTTGCACAGCGTGAGAAAGAGGAGATGCGGGATTTGACGAAAGCTTCGGAAATTATCAGCTTGTTCCCGACATCTCTTACCAACG
>Ga0153918_1001208_pt1 | contig 10701 bp, 8 predicted proteins | sample TSFL002MetaG_FD_104687 | JGI IMG/M metagenome (GOLD analysis project Ga0153918, IMG submission 104687) | Attine ant fungus gardens microbial communities from Florida, USA - TSFL002 MetaG | ecosystem: Host-associated > Fungi > Mycelium > Unclassified | place: USA: Florida, Paynes Creek Historic... | reverse complement strand
GGCCGCACTTGCTTCTGGTTCATCCCTTCGAGCTGTTGCCCATGAAAGCGGATCCCGCCCTGGCTGGAGATCAACCGCAGGATCGCCAGGCCCAGCGTCGACTTGCCCGACCCGGACTCGCCGACGATCCCCAGCGTCTGCCCCTGGGGCAGGCTGAAGTTGATCCCGTCCACCGCCTTCACATGGTCAACCGTCTTGCGCAGCAGCCCCTTCTTGATCGGGAACCACACCTTCAGATCGTTCACCTCAAGCAGCGGCGCCCCGACCGGGTTATGCGCCGGCAACCCACTGGGTTCGGCATTGATCAGCATCTGCGTGTAGTGATGCTGCGGTGCGCTGAACAGCGTGGTGCACTCGGCCTGTTCGACGATCTGCCCGCGCTGCATCACGCACACGCGATGGGCGATGCGGCGCACCAAGTTGAGGTCGTGACTGATCAGCAGCAGGGCCATGCCTAACTTCGCCTGCAGCTGTTTCAGCAGGTCGAGGATCTTCAACTGCACGGTCACATCCAGCGCCGTGGTCGGCTCATCGGCGATCAACAGCTCGGGCTCGTTGGCCAGGGCCATGGCGATCATCACCCGCTGGCGCTGGCCGCCGGACAGCTCATGGGGCAGGGCCTTCAGGCGCTTGCGCGGTTCGGGGATGCCGACCATTTCCAGCAGTTCCAGGGTTCGCGCAGTGGCTTGCTTGCCCGTCAGGCCCTTGTGCAGCAGGAGGATTTCATTGATCTGTTTCTCGATGCAGTGCAACGGGTTCAGCGAGGTCATCGGCTCCTGGAAGATCATCGCGATGCGGTTGCCGCGAATGCGCTGCAGGGCCTTTTCGTTCTGCTGCAGCAGGTCCTTGCCCTCATAGCGGATGCTGCCACTGGGGTGGCGCGCCAGCGGGTAGGGCAGCAGCCGCAGAATCGAGTGTGCGGTGACGGACTTGCCCGAGCCGCTTTCGCCGACCAGGGCCAAGGTCTCGCCCTTGCGGATGTCGAAGCTGATGCCGTCGACCACTCGGTTGACGTGTTCGCCGGTGACGAACTCCACGGCCAGGTCACGCACCTCGATCAGGTTCTGTTCGCTCATTTCACTTCCTCGGGTCGAAGGCATCGCGGGCGGATTCGCCGATGAACACCAGCAGGCTGAGCATGATCGCCAGCACGGCAAAGGCGCTGATGCCCAGCCACGGGGCTTGCAGGTTGGACTTGCCTTGCGCCACCAGTTCACCCAGCGACGGCGCGCCAGGGGGCAGGCCGAAGCCGAGGAAGTCCAGCGCGGTCAGGGTGCCGATGGCACCGGTGAGAATGAACGGCATGAAGGTCATGGTCGAGATCATCGCGTTGGGCAGGATGTGCCGATACATGATCGCGCCGTTGCGCATCCCCAGGGCGCGGGCCGCGCGCACGTATTCCAGGTTGCGCCCACGCAGGAATTCGGCACGTACCACGTCCACCAGGCTCATCCACGAGAACAACAGCATGATGCCCAGCAACCACCAGAAGTTGGGCTGCACGAAGCTGGCGAGGATGATCAACAGGTACAGCACTGGCAGGCCGGACCAGATTTCCAGGAAGCGCTGCCCGGCCAGGTCGACCCAGCCGCCGTAGAAACCCTGCAGGGCACCGGCAATGACGCCGACGATGGAACTCAACACCGTCAGGGTGATGGCAAACAGCACCGACACGCGGAAGCCGTAGATCACCCGCGCCAGCACGTCGCGGCCCTGGTCGTCGGTGCCCAGCCAGTTGTCGGCCGAGGGTGGCGCCGGGGCCGGTACGCGCAGGTCGTAGTTGATGCTCTGGTAACTGAATGGAATCGGCGCCCAGACCACCAGGCTGTCCTTCTTCTGCAGCAGGTCGCGGATGTACGGGCTCTTGTAGTTGGCCTCCAGCGGGAATTCACCGCCAAAGGTGGTTTCCGGGTAGCGCTTGAACGCTGGGAAGTACCACGAGCCTTCGTAGCGCACGGCAATCGGTTTGTCGTTGGCGATCAGCTCGGCGCCCAGGCTCAGGCCGAACAGGATCAGGAACAGCCACAGCGACCACCAGCCTCGGCGGTTGGCCTTGAAGCGCTCGAAGCGCCGGCGGTTGAGGGGGGACAGGGCCATGTCAGTGCTCCCGGCTGGCAAAGTCGATGCGTGGATCGACCAGGGTATAGGTCAGGTCGCCGATCAGTTTCACCACCAACCCGAGCAGGGTGAAGATGAACAGGGTGCCGAAGACCACCGGGTAGTCGCGGTTGATCGCCGCCTCGAAACTCATCAGGCCCAGGCCATCGAGGCTGAAGATCACCTCGATCAGCAGGGAACCGGTGAAGAAAATGCCGATGAATGCCGATGGAAAACCGGCGATCACCAACAGCATGGCGTTGCGGAACACATGCCCGTACAGCACGCGTGGCCGGCTCAGGCCCTTGGCCTTGGCGGTGACCACGTACTGCTTGTTGATCTCGTCGAGGAAGCTGTTCTTGGTCAGCAAGGTCATGGTGGCGAAGTTGCCGATCACCAGGGCGGTGATCGGCAACACCAGGTGCCAGAAGTAGTCGAGCACCTTGCCGGTGGTGGACAGCTCGTCGAAATTGTTGGAGGTCAGGCCGCGCAGCGGGAACCAGTCGAAATAGCTGCCGCCGGCGAACAGCACGATCAGCAGGATGGCGAACAGGAACGCCGGGATGGCGTAGCCGACGATGATCGCCGAGCTGGTCCAGACGTCGAAGTGGCTGCCGTGGCGTACCGCCTTGGCGATGCCCAGCGGAATCGACACCAGGTACATGATCAGCGTGCTCCACAGCCCCAGCGAAATCGACACCGGCATCTTCTCGGCGATCAGGTCGATGACCTTGGCGTCGCGGAAGAAGCTGTCGCCGAAGTCCAGCGTGGCGTAGTTCTTGATCATGATCCACAAGCGTTCGGGCGCCGATTTGTCGAAGCCATACATGTGCTCGATTTCGGCGATCAGCGCCGGGTCCAGGCCCTGGGCGCCGCGGTAGTTGGAACCGGCCACCGAGACCTCGGCGCCGCCGCCGGCAATGCGGCTGGTGGCGCCCTCGAAGCCTTCGAGCTTGGCGATCATCTGTTCCACCGGGCCGCCGGGGGCAGCCTGGACGATGATGAAGTTGATGATGAGGATGCCGAACAGGGTCGGAATGATCAGCAGCAGGCGACGCAGGATATAGGCCAGCATGTCAGTTGGCCTCGTCTGCAGGGGTTTCGCTCACGGCAGGGGTGACGTTGGGCTTGATCCACCAGGTGTCGATGCCGACGTCGTACTTGGGCGAAACCTTGGGGTGGCCGATGTGGTTCCAGTAGGCCACGCGCCAGGTCTTGATGTGCCAGTTGGGGATCACGTAGTAACCCCACAGCAACACGCGGTCCAGCGCCCGGCAATGGTCGATCAGGCTCTGGCGCGAATCGGCGTTGATCAGCTGTTCCACCAGCTGGTCGATGGCCGGGTCGCGCAGGCCGATGAAGTTGCGGCTGCCGGGGTTGTCGGCGGCGCTGCTGCTCCAGTACTCGCGCTGCTCGTTGCCCGGCGAGTTGGACTGCGCGAAGCCGCTGACGATCATGTCGTAGTCACGCGAGCGCAGGCGGGTGATGTACTGCGAGACATCGACGCGGCGGATGTTGAGGTCGATGCCCAGGTCGGCAAGGTTACGCTTGAATGGCAGCAGGATGCGCTCGAACTCGGTCTGCGCGAGCAGGAACTCGATCACCACCGGCTTGCCTTGGGCGTCGACCATCTTGTCGTCGACGATCTTCCAGCCGGCTTCCTGCAACAGCTTGTAGGCCTTGCGCTGTTGCTCGCGGATCATGCCGCTGCCATCGCTGACCGGGTTGTGGAAGGCCTCGCTGAAAACCTGATCAGGAATCTTGCCGCGCAACGGCTCGAGGATCTTCAGCTCATTGGCGCTGGGCAGGCCGCGGGCAGCCATTTCCGAGTTCTCGAAGAAGCTGCCGGTGCGGGTGTAGGCGCCGTTGAACAACTGCTTGTTGGTCCATTCGTAGTCCAGCAACTGGCTCAGCGCCTCGCGCACGCGCACGTCCTGGAACAGCGGGCGGCGGATGTTGAAGACGAAGCCCTGCATCCCGGTGGGGTTACCGTTGGGCAGCTCTTCCTTGATCAGGCGGCCTTCACGTACGGCCGGTACGTTGTAGGCGCTGGCCCAGTTCTTTGCGCTGACTTCCAGGGCATAGTCAAAGGCACCGGCTTTCAATGCTTCCAGGGCGACGGCGGTGTCGCGGTAGGCGTCGAAGGTCATGGCGTCGAAGTTATAGAAACCGCGGTTGATCGGCAGGTCCTTGGCCCAGTAGTCCTTGACCCGCTCGTAACGGATGCTGCGCCCGGCCTTGACCTCGGCGACCTTGTACGGGCCGCTGCCCAGCGGGATTTCCAGGTTGCCGCGGTTGAATTCGCGGTTTTCGTACCAGTGCTTGGGCAGCACTGGCAGCTGGCCGAGGATCAACGGCAGCTCGCGGTTGTTCTTGTGCTTGAACCTGAACAGCACCCGCAGCGGGTCTTCGGCAACCACTTCGGCGACGTCGCCGTAGTATTGGCGGTAGAGGGGGGCGCCGTCCTTGATCAGGGCATTGAAGGTAAACACCACATCCTCGGCGCGCATCGGGTGGCCATCGTGAAAGCGCGCTTCGGGGCGCAGGTAGAAACGCACCCAGCTGTTGTCCGGGGCTTTTTCTATCTTGCCGGCGACCAGGCCGTACTCGGTGAACGGCTCGTCCTGGCTCTGGCGCATCAGGGTGTCGTAGATGATGCTGATGTTTTCGGCAGACACGCCTTTGTTGATGAACGGGTTGAGGCTGTCGAAGCCACCGAAGCTGGACTGGCGGAACGTGCCGCCTTTGGGCGCGTCGGGGTTGACGTAGTCGAAGTGCTTGAAGTCGGCCGGGTATTTCGGCGGCTCGTCGTACAGGGTCAGCGCGTGTTGCGGCGCCGCCAGCGCGGGCAGGCTCAGGCAGGCGAACAGCAGGCTGCAGGCCAGGCGATGCGTCGGCTTCATTGGGCTTTCTCCGAAGGCTTTAGCCACCAGGTATTCAGCCCGAGGGTATAGGGCGGCGTGGTGACGAAGGCGAACCGGTTACGGTAGGCCAGGCGGTGATTGTCGAGGTACCAGTTGGGGATCATGTAGTACTGCCATGAGAGCACGCGGTCCAGGGCGCGGGCGGCGGCGACCTGGTCATCACGGGTGCGCGCGGCCAGCAGGGTGTCGAGCAGGTGGTCGACCACCGGGTCCTTGATCCCCGCATAATTCTTGCTGCCCTTGGTCGAGGCCTGGCTGGAATGGAAGTACAGCCACTGTTCAAGGCCCGGGCTCAATGTCTGGTTCAGGGTCATCAGGATCATGTCGAAGTCGAACTGGTCCAGGCGTTGTTTGTACTGGGCACGGTCCACGGTGCGCAAGCGCGCCTCGATGCCGATGCTGGCCAGGTTTTCGACATAGGGTTGCAGGATGCGTTCGAGGCTCGGGTTCACCAGCAGCAGTTCCATGCGCAACGGCTGGCCCTTGGCGTTGACCAGGCGCTGGCCGTCGAGCTTCCAGCCGGCCTGGTTCAGCAGGCCCAAGGCCTGGCGCAGTGTCTGGCGGCCGATGCCGCGCCCATCGGTGTGGCTGACCTGAAAGGGCTGGGTGAACAGCTTGTCGGGCAACTGGTCGCGGAACGGCGCCAGCAGCAGCCATTCCTTGCCGGTGGGTACGCCGCTGGCCGCGAACTCGCTGTTGGGGTAATAGCTGCTGGCGCGGCGGTAGGCGCTGCTGAACAACGCACGGTTGGTCCACTCGAAGTCGAGCATCAGGCCCAGCGCCTGGCGCACCCTGGGGTCGCTGAAGGTAGCCCGGCGGCTGTTCATGAACAGGCCTTGGGTCTGGGTGGGGATGCGGTGCGGGATCTGCGCCTTGATCACTTCGCCACGGCGCACAGCCGGGAAGTTGTAACCGTTGGCCCAGTTCTTGGCCTGGTGCTCGATATAGATGTCGAACTCACCGGCCTTGAACGCTTCGAAGGCCACGGTGGCATCGCGGTAGAACTCGAATTCGACGCGGTTGAAGTTGTACTTGCCGCGGTTCACGGCCAAGTCCTTGCCCCAGTAGTTCTTCACCCGCTCGAACACCAGCCGGCGGCCAGGCTCGACCTGGGTGATGCGATACGGCCCGCTGCCCAGCGGCGGCTCAAAGGTCGTTGCTTCGAAGTCACGCTGTTGCCAGTAGTGCTTGGGCAATACCGGCATCTCACCCAGGCGCAGGATCAACAGCGGGTTGCCGGCACGCTTGAAGACGAAGCGGATGCGCAGCGGGCCGAGGATGTCGACCCGCTGCACTTCCTGCAGGTTGGTGCGGTAGATCGGGTGGCCTTGCTTGAGCAGGGTGCGGTACGAGAACGCCACATCGGCTGCGGTGATCGGCACGCCGTCATGCCAGCGTGCTTCCGGGCGCAGGTTGAACACCACCCAGCTGCGGTCTTCGCTGTACTCCACCGAGCGGGCGATCAGGCCGTAGCTGGAAGTGGGTTCGTCACCGGACGGGTCGTACTGGCCGGTGCCGACCATCAGCGTTTCGTTCAGCTCGCTGACGCCGTATTGCAGGAAGTTCGGCGTGGTGACCGGGCTGGTGCCCTTGAAGGTATAGGGGTTGAGCGTATCGAAGGTGCCGAATGCCATGGCCCGCAAGGTGCCGCCCTTGGGCGCTTGCGGGTTGACCCAGTCGAAGTGGGTGAATGTGGCTGGGTACTTGAGCGTGCCGAACTGCGCGTATCCGTGGCTTTCGCTCACCATCGCGACGGCGGGGAAGCTCAAGGCCAGGCTGAGTGACAGCAGGAGGGGACGTATCAAGTCGGCATCCGATCCAGAGGCGTTGGGCTTTGGTCGGGGTACAGTAACAGCTTGCCGGGTATGGAAAAAGAGAAGGAGCAGGGGAATTACCGTGGGCCTTTTTTCAGGCCCATTCGCGGGTAAACCCGCTCCTGCAGATATGGCATTGGCTTTGAATCCTGCGCTGCACCTGTGGGAGCGGGTTTACCCGCGAATGGGCTGCACGGCAGCCCCAGCCTCACCTTAGTGGGACAGGTAGACGGTCAGCGTCTGGCCTGGCTTGAGTGCATGCCCGCTGCGTGGGTTCCAGCGCTTGAGGTGCTGCATTTCGACATTGAAACGTTTGGCTACAAGATACAGCGAATCACCCTTGCGCACCTTGTACTGGGTGGAGCGCTGCCCCGAGGCTGCCACGCGGTTGCCCGCAGCGCTCGGGGCGCTGCCGCCGCGCAGGGCCAGGACCTGGCCGGCTTTCACGCGGTTGCCCGGCAGTTTGTTCCAGCGCTGGATGTCCTTGACCGCAACGCGATTGGCCTTGGCGATGCTGCTCAGGCTGTCGCCACGCTTGACCCGGTAGCTGCGCGCGGCAGGTGCGTTGGCTTCGGCCACGGCGGCGGCGAACACGGCCTTGTTCGGTTGCAGGCTGACCAGCTGCTCGGGCTTGAGGTTGGACAGGCTGTCGCTGAGCAGTTGCGCCTTGGCGGTCGGAACCAGCAGCTGTTTGGGGCCATCGACGGTCATGCGTTTCTTGAAGGCCGGGTTGAGCTGGATCAGTTCGTCTTCGTCGATGTTGGCGAAGGCGGCGACCCGCGACAGGTCGAGGCGGTCATTGATCGCCACGGCTTCGAAGTAGGGCTCGTTGGCGATCGGCGTAAGGTTCACGCCATAGGCTTCAGGTGTGGAGACCACCTGCGACAGTGCCAGCAGCTTGGGCACGTAGTCACGGGTTTCCTGCGGCAATGGCAGGTTCCAGTAATCGGTGGGCAGGCCAAGCTTCTCGTTGCGCTCGATGGCGCGGCTGACGGTGCCTTCGCCGGCGTTGTAGGCCGCCAGTGCCAGCAGCCAGTCACCGTTGAACATGTCGTGCAGACGGGTCAGGTAGTCCAGCGCGGCGTTGGTCGACGCGGTGATGTCGCGACGGCCGTCATAGAAGTTGGTCTGGCGCAGGTTGAAATGGCGACCGGTGGCGGGCATGAACTGCCACATGCCCGCTGCACTGGCGCGCGAGTAGGCCATGGGGTTGTAGGCGCTCTCGATCGCCGGCAGCAGTGCGAGCTCCAGCGGCATGTCGCGTTCTTCGAGGCGTTCGACGATGTAGTGCAGGTACAGGCTGCCGCGCTCGCCGGCGCTTTCGAGGAACGTCGGGTTGCTGGCGAACCACAGGCGTTGCTGCTCGATGCGCGGGTTGACGTCGATGTTGTCCTGAAGGGCGAAACCCTGACGCATGCGCTCCCACACATCCTGCGGCGGTTCGGCAGGCTTGACCGCCAGCGGCGAGGGCTTGTGCTTGATCCGGGCCTGGTAGTTGTGCGCGCGAACGCTGTCGGCTTCATCGAGCTGACGGGTGCTCTGGCAACCCACCAGTGTGGCGGCCAGCGCCAGCGCACTGATTTGGGCCAGGCGCGTCAGGGCGACTGAATGAGCGGTTCTGCGGCTACGGGAAGACATCGGCTGACACAGGTTTCCGAGCAAAAAATTTCGGCGATTCTAGAAACCGCTCCCGCCTGGGTCAACCGTTGTGAACCCTCTGCGATATATCTTGAGGTTATCAGAAGCGGTCCTTCCAAGACCTCAAGGCAGCAAAAACAGTGACCTGCGAGTCGTTTGAATGTCCCTTCCATTCGTCTGCTTTTTGTTTAACTAATGTTTCAGTGGTACGCAGGAATGGGTTGGTCAGGCGCTCGAGGCCGATCGTTGACGGCAGGCTGATGCGATTTTCGGCGCGCAACCGGGTAACGTCTTCGAAACGCTGCAGAACGTGGGGGTTGGTAGGTTCCACCGCCTTGGCGAAGCGCAGGTTGCTGAGGGTGTATTCGTGGGCACAATAGACTTCGGTCTGCTCCGGCAGCGCTGCCAGGCGGGCCAGGGCAGGCTGCATCTGCTCTGCAGTGCCTTCGATCATGCGCCCGCAACCGGCGGCGAACAAGGTGTCGCCACAGAACAGAAGGGGTGTCGCTGGCTGGTCACTGAAGTAGGCAATATGCCCCAGGGTGTGGCCGGGCACGGCCAGAACCCGGAAGGCCACGCCCAGGACGCTGACCTGATCGCCCTCGTCCAGCGCCAGGTCGCGGCCCGGGATCTGCTCGTGGGCCGGGCCGCAGACGCGGGCACCGGTCTGTTGCTTGAGGCGTTCGACACCCCCGACATGGTCGTGGTGGTGGTGGGTCACCATGATGGTGTCCAGCGCCCAGCCGGGGTTGGCCGCCAGCCAGGCTTCCACCGGGCCGGCATCACCCGGGTCGACCACCGCGCAGCGGCGTTTGGCAGTATCCTGTAACAACCAGATGTAGTTGTCGGAGAAAGCGGGGAGAGCGTCGATCTGTATCATGGTGCGGATCCGTATCGCCATGGGTGGCACATGAGGGCATCTTAGCCACGATGGCGCGGTGCGGGAACCTTCGAGGGAGAGCGCAATGACCGACCAAGCCTTTGCTCAGGCCGACCCGGAATGGGTCGAACTGATCAGCCTGGCCCGTGAGTGGTTCAACGGCCCACTCGGCCAGCTGATGCTGAAGGAAGAGGAAAAACTGCTGGAAGAAGAGCTCGGGCGCTTCTTCGGTGGCTACCTCGTGCACTATGGCCCTTGTGCCGAGGCGCCGCCCAGCGCGCCGCAGGTGCAGCGCAACGTGCGCCTTGGCGCGCCGTTGCCGGGGGTGGAGATCGTCTGCGAGGAGCAGGCCTGGCCATTGGGCGAGCACGCCGCCGACGTGGTGGTGCTGCAACATGGGCTGGACTTCAGCCTTTCGCCCCACGGCCTGCTGCGCGAGGCGGCCAGTGCGGTGCGCCCCGGTGGGCACCTGCTCATTGTCGGCATCAACCCCTGGAGCGGTTGGGGGCTGCGCCATTTCTTCGGCCAGGGTGCCCTGCGCAAGGCCCGCTGCATCTCGCCGTCACGGGTCGGCGACTGGCTCAACCTGCTGGGCTTCGCGCTGGAGAAACGCCGCTTCGGGTGCTATCGTCCGCCGCTCACTTCGCCGGCCTGGCAGCAACGCCTGGCAGGTTGGGAACGGATGGCGGGAGGCTGGCAGAGTGCCGGCGGTGGGGTCTACCTGCTGGTGGCGCGCAAGATGGTGGTTGGCCTGAGGCCGTTGCGCCAGGTGCGCCGCGAACCGATGGGCAAACTGTTGCCGCTGCCACTGGCCAAGGTCAACCGCACCGCCAGGCCGGATACCGAAAAGCACTGAACATGAGTGGTACATGAGCGATAGCGTCGAGATGTATACCGATGGCGCCTGCAAGGGCAACCCTGGCCCAGGTGGCTGGGGCGTCCTGCTGGTCTTCAAGGGCGTCGAAAAGGAACTGTGGGGCGGCGAGCGCGAAACCACCAACAACCGTATGGAACTGATGGCCGCGATCCAGGGGCTGATGGCACTCAAGCGTGAGTGTGAAGTGGTGCTGACCACCGACTCGCAGTATGTGATGAAGGGTATCAACGAGTGGATGGCCAACTGGAAGAAGCGCGGCTGGAAGACGGCGGCCAAGGAACCGGTGAAGAACGCCGACCTGTGGCAACTGCTCGACGAACAGGTCAACCGCCACAAGGTCACCTGGAAGTGGGTGCGCGGGCATATCGGCCACCCCGGCAACGAACGCGCCGACCAGCTGGCCAACCGTGGCGTCGAGGAAGTGCGCGCCAAGCGTTGAGCTGCGGTACAATCGCCGCCTTTGTAACTGAT
>Ga0153918_1001206_pt1 | contig 10743 bp, 6 predicted proteins | sample TSFL002MetaG_FD_104687 | JGI IMG/M metagenome (GOLD analysis project Ga0153918, IMG submission 104687) | Attine ant fungus gardens microbial communities from Florida, USA - TSFL002 MetaG | ecosystem: Host-associated > Fungi > Mycelium > Unclassified | place: USA: Florida, Paynes Creek Historic... | reverse complement strand
CTCCGAGTGAATATGAACAGCTACCTTTCCGTTGGAAATCGTTCCCGTCTGCAGATTATAGTCATAAGCAACCACTGTTTTTGCGAAGGAATCAATGTGAAACATAAGGGCATTATTTGCGTTCCAACAAATACCATTTGGCACGCTTAGTCTTGTTAAAACGGATCTGAAAGTACCGTCAAAACAAATCAACGCACCGTTTCCATGAGTTGCATCTTTAGCCATCGTTCCAACCCAAAATCTACCTGCAGCATCGCATTTTCCGTCATTACATCTGATTCCCGAATCTTTTGGCGTTATTTCAAGCAAAGACTTAGTTTCGAAAGTCTTTAGATCCAATACATCTATTGAATTCTCAAAAGCTAAAAGCAAACGTTCACCATCTGTTGGAACAACCGAGCAGATTTTCCGATCAAAAACATATTGCTTCTGATAAACACCGGCAGGATCTATAAAGCCGAGTATACCAGCCTCGATATCAACGTATAAATACATTTCATAGTCAGCATACCAAATAGCTCCCTCGCCTAAACACAAATCTGTTTTTTTAAGCAAAGAGGCTGTGTATATCGTAACTTCTGGGCTATACCGGCTGTTATTATCCACTTATTTAAACCTATTTCGATGCTCTTTCGCAACTATTAAAATTCCTACCAGTCAGTAGTCACTTAGTTTTTACAAAATACCATATTTCTCAAAAGCGTCCTTTGCGCTCATACCTTCTTGTATCTTAGTAAGAACCACTTTTTCCCCTCTTGCTTTTTCTATAGCATCTTTAAATATCTCTTCTTCACATTCTTGAGGCACTACACAAACGCCATCAATATCCCCTACAATGATATCACCCGGATTAACTATTACGCCGTCTATATCAATTGGCACTCGAAAGTCGATTACTTTGCCACGTGGTGCCTGATCCTGCGCATAACGCCCCAGTGAAAATGTTGGAAAATCAAGTGCTAAAATCCCTTTAGTATCCCTGGAATATCCGTTTACAACCGCACCTACAGCGCCCAGCTCAATAGCTCTTGCACTCATTAATTCTCCCCACAAAGCGTATTGGGGTGATGCACCCGAACATATATATACCTCGCCTGCCTTCAGGTCATCTAAGGCCTCTAACATCAATCCGAACGGCTTCTTTAATATTTCATTGTTGCCATTAAATTCCTGGCTTTCTCTAACATCAGCTTCAAGAACGGGCATCGCTCTTCCAATCAGAAACATATCTAAATTTAATGGTTTTATACTGGGCGATAAAAATTGATGGACTAATCCTTTTTTGTCCATGATGTCGCCTATCACAGCAGTGTAGAGTTCATCTTTAGCGATTTGGAACAATTCTTTGTCCGTGTTCCATGGCACTTGCTTCATCATATTATTCTCGATTTTCAGATTTATTTTGGTGCGCAAGGTATATTTCTCTACCAATGTATTTTAAAAGTTATCTACCTACTCTCTCAACTATTCTACCCAATTTAAAATGTTAGTCCGGGCTTAAAGTCTAACGGTTGCAAGTACTTCAAAGAATAAATACACTAAATGATGACGGCATGCATATAGGATTTCACAACTGGCTAGAAGATGAATTTGATGGGGAAGATATTATAAAAAGCAATTAAATAACCACAAATAGTTATCTGAGAATCGCCGGACATTCCTTAGCTTTGATTACAGATTTCATGGTCTCAAACCGCTTAATCCAGCAGTCGTTCTCAAATCGCGCAAAAAATCACTTTTGAGTAATAAACCGTCGGGTACTTACCGTAAGTTGAACGTATGTTTGGCTTGCGTTTTTTTTGTTATGGGGAATTTTATAAACTTGAAGCACTTCTCATAAAGCTTTCAACCTAAATAAGACGATGCCCCAACAAATAGATAAAATAATAAGATTCTTGATAAACAACGTTGAGCCTTTAAATGATAGTGCTTACGGTCTTGGCTACAGAGCATCTGTATATTTAACAGACGGAACGTTTTTACCCTGCGTCATTTTTCGGAATCCTAAAACGCCGGTGGATTTAGCTATCAGATTTAAGGAAGAACAAACCGGCAAAGGAATTTTTAGCAGGAGTTTAGGGTTAGGGTATCCAGATATAGTTAAAACGTTTGTGAAAGGCAATTGCATAAATGACTATGATATTGAAAGAGTAGAAAAAAGCAATTATGCGTTTCCTCTAAAAATCCAACAGCAAATTCATAGAGAAACCACGATGGGTTGGACTGGCTTCGCTGCAAAAATGAAAGATGGGAAACATTTTGGCTTCGGAACAAGTTTCCGTTGGGAATTTTTTCAAATGCCGGACGGTTATTCGGTTGGCGATATTGTTGAGATTATTAATCACAGCTATGTTTTAAACACAGGAGAACTGAGAAGTCACCAGGTTCCTTTTTTAAACATCCTGAAGATTATAAAGACGCAGTAGTTTTCAGAGAACGGACATTCTTCGAATGCTATCTTGACAATTTATAGCAAAACAAAGTGCTTTTTTAAATTCCTCAACAAAGCCCGGCTTTGTTCATTCATTTTCTTTGTTCAATAAACTTAAAGCCGCAATCATCTTCAAATCACTTATAAAATCACTCGTCATTAATAAACCCTCGGGTACAAAATCACTTACCGTAAGCTGAACGTATGTTTGGCTTACGGTTTTTTGTTTATGAGGGGTATAATTAACCTCTCTTTTCTATTTCCTTTTTTACTTCTTCTATTAATTGCTGTTCTGTAGGCAGATATAATTTATACTCACTGGCAAAAATGGTTTTATTATCTTCCGGGAGGGATATTCTCACTACAGCGTTATTTTTTTCAGCACAAAGCAAAATACCGATGGTTGGTTTTTCAAATTCTTTCTTTTCGTATCTATCATAGTAATTTACATACATCTGTAGCTGGCCGATGTCCTGATGGGTAAACTTTGTGGTTTTTATTTCGATGATTACAAAACATTGTAGTAGGCGATTGTAAAAAACCAAGTCGATAAAAAACTCATCACCGTCTATATGCAAACGTTTCTGCCTGGCTACAAAAGCAAAACCGTTACCCATCTCCAATAAAAAATCATGCAAATGTGTAATGATAGCTTGCTCCAGGTCTTTTTCATAATAGGATGCCTCACGATGCAGTCCTAAAAACTCGAGATACATCGGGTCTTTAATAATCTCTTTAGCATCGGATGGTTGTTTTTCGTTTCGAGCTACCGCCAATACACTATCTTTATCATTGCTCATTAATAATCGTTCCCATAAGCTACTATGAATTTGTCGTTCTAATTGGCGAGTGGTCCAGTTGTTTTTTATCGCTTCTGCTATGTAAAAGTCGATTTTATCTTGACTATCAACACGTAACAATATTTTATAATGTGTCCATCCCAATTGCGAACGCAGTGCGTTCGCAATTGGGAATGTGCGATAAAACTAGCGAAATAGTTCTATCTGCCGTTTTGAAAACCCGCTACCATATTCCGGCTCTAATTGATCTGCAATAAATTTAGTTAGGTAATTGCCATAGTCTGCCCGATCTTTTCCTTGCTGTTCCTCTTCAAATATGCGTTGTCCAATTTGCCAATACATCAAAGTACGTTCATGATCAACCAGCCTAATAGCTTTATCCTTCGCCTGAAGAATTATGGCTTGGATGTCAGCAATTAAAGATTGATTGATAAGCATAGTAGTTAGGATTACAGGTAAATGTCAAATTTACGAAATACAAGTGGTTTACCTAAATTTGAGCGATGCCAAATATCTGCCTTAATGAAAGATGACCGCTTAAATTTATACAAGTCCCTATTTAAAGGCAGAGAGGATGTGTTTGCGTTGAGATGGGAAAAAGGTGGAAAAAGCAGCTATATGCCGGCTTACAGTTTTGACCCGCACCGATACAGACAGCATCAAATGAAAGGTGGCACTTTCCAAACCTTTACTGATAAAATATATCAACCCTTAACAAATGACCATTTAATAAAACATATTAAAGGTGAACAGGTGATTGGCCTATATCCACTATTACAGAATAATACATCATGGTTTATTGCAGCAGATTTTGATGAAGCCGAATGGGTTGAGGAATGTAGAACGTTTATTAGAATTTGTGAAGAACATGATATACCTGCGTACTTAGAACGCTCACGTTCCGGCAAAGGGGGCCACGTATGGGTATTTTTTGAAGCGCCTTATGAAGCATTTAGAAGCAGAAAGATAATGACGACATTGTTGCAGAAAGCTGGTTTGATTTCTGTATTCGATAAAAACTCAAGTTTTGACCGACTTTTTCCGAACCAAGATTATCACTCAAAAAAAGGCTTAGGTAACCTCATTGCATTGCCATTGAACAAAACCAGTTTAAATAATGATAATAGTTGTTTTATTGATCCCGATACCTTACGGCCTTTCGATAATCAGTGGGCATTTTTAAAAACAATCAATAAGGCTACCATAACTCATCTTAATTATATTTATAAAGAGCAAACCAACCACAACGAACTTTCAACAGGGCTATTTCAAAAAGAGCAAGCCTTAAACGGAAAGTTGGCAATTGTATTAAATAAAGAAATTTATATTAGTCGTATCGGCTTGCCTGCTTCACTTGTTAGTTTTCTGAAAGAAGAACTAAATTTTGCCAATACTGAATACCAGGTAAAAAAGAACATTAATAAAAATACATTTGGAGTAAAACGTTATTTTAAATTGCTTAACGAAACCTCGGAATCAATATCAATTCCCAGAGGTTTTATTGGCAAGCTGTTACGTTTTTGTAAAGAACAACAAATTGAATATATCCTCGAAGATCAAAGACAAAAGGTAGAACCCTTGAACCTTAAAGGTTCCATAGTATTAAAAGAATATCAATTACCCGCACAGCAAGCAGCCGCTAAAAAAAATTTTGGAATTATAGTCGCCCCGCCGGGTTCCGGTAAAACGGTGTTGAGTTTGGCTATCATAAAGGATAAACAGCAACCGGCGCTCATTTTAGTACATCGAAAGCAGTTAGCCGATCAATGGATCGAACGAATAGAATCATTTTTAGGCATTCCAAAAAAACACATCGGGCGAATCTGTTCGGGGAAAAGCAAACCAGGCAAATACATTACCGTAGCCATGATACAAAGCATGGAAAAAGTTTTAGAGTCGCCAGAAAACGCAAATCTATTCAGCGCTTTTGGTACGATTATTATTGATGAGTGCCACCACGTTCCAGCAGAGAGCTATCAACGGGTTGTATCAAAATTGAATAGCTATTATCTGTATGGATTGACAGCAACACCATTCAGAAAATATAATGATGGGAAACTAATATTTATTTACTTAGGTGAAACGATATATGAAATTAAGCCAACGGAAGTTCAAAATCAACGGGGCACACAGGTTATTATAAGGGACACCGAGCTCTTTGTTCCTTTCAATATTAAAACAGATCAGTTTGAAACTCTCTTTAAGATTTTGATCCATGATTCGGCACGGAACCAACTCATTTTAAATGATGTTGTAACACAACTAAATACCGGTAAGAAAGTTATTATTCTTACGGAACGAAAAGAGCACATTGCTTCATTACAGCAATATTTAAAACAGCAATATGATACCATTGCATTAAGCGGTGAAGATTCTGATCTAAGTAAAAAATCTAAATGGGCTGCTATAAACAAGAGCGATTTTCAAGCATTGATCACAACTGGTCAGTATTTTGGAGAAGGGACTGATATACAAAATATAGCATGCTTGTTTTTAGTTTACCCATTTGCATTTGAAGGTAAACTGATCCAGTACATTGGCAGGGTACAACGATCAGAGGTAGCACCCATTATTTACGATTACCGCGACCACAAGATCAGTTACCTGGAGAAGCTATTTCAGAAAAGAAATCTGTATTATAAAAAGCTTGATCAAAGTGGTTTAACAAGTCCGATAGATGAGAGTGAAGTAGTAAGCGGCCAAATAAATGAGAAGATCGATATCCCAATTGAACAATTGGAGTTCAGATTTGGCAGCATTGCATTCAAGCACCCCATTACTGAATTTAATGGCAAAGAAGTAGAGTTTGAAATTGAAAACTTAAATATTAGGCCGGAGTTTACCGTTCTTAAACCATATTTCATCCGATTGCTAAAAAGCACAACAGTATCAATTAATATCCGGGCAACTTTACAACATAACCGGCTGGTATTTAAAACAGCTACCTCAAATGACCTTGATAAAATAAACCGCGAAGTTATTGAAAGTGTCAAATTCCGCTTTCTAACTAAAGATATTATTAAAGGTATTCCAACAGGTGAAGAAAATCTTTTAGATGCAGAAAAAATACAAGGTGGTTCTGAAAAATTGATTTACACAAACGAAGATGATCTATTGGAAAACATATTGGCACTTAAACAATATAAGCACCATTGTCATCTTCGATATCTTGCCCAAAAACATGAGCGAACGATGTTGAAGCTCCGCTTTGTCTTAGAACCTTTCTCGTTTGTGTTTTTGCTTTCAGGTAATAATCAATATCATTTAGTTTGGGAAACATTAGATACGGAAGAAGCAACTTATATATGGCACAGTAAAAAATCCGCTCATGAACTTGAACGAATTGTAAAACAGACAGATAGGCTGCTTGGACAAATACGAACCGATGGCCGACAACAGTATTTAGAAACCAATCCTGAGCAATTTAGCCGCATTTTGCATGATTATTCTAATGATCAAAAAGGATTTATTATTTGGAAAGATATGCTGGAAGAAAAACTCTATTAATAGTATACTTTTTAAAATCCCTCGACATAGCCCGGCTTCGATCACTCATTTTCTCGATTCAACAATCCCAAAGCAGCCACTTTCTTTAAGTCGCGAATAAAATTACTTGATAATACTAAATTATGGGGTACTAAATCACTTACCGTAAGTTGAACGTATGTTCGGCTTACGGTTTTTTTGTTATAAAGACTTTTTAATATCTTCCATCGGTAATTATTAGCAATATCTAAGCAAACAGCTATGATTTTTGATTATAGATCGGAGCAATACCATTATTGGAAAGAGAATCAAAATACATCTTTTCAAAGAAAGCTTGAAAATGAAACGGCATTTGATGGTATCGTAAAAATCTATAGTTTGAGAACAAACTCTAAGGAACTTGATCAAATTTTAGAAAACAAGTTTTTTGGCGATTTTTATTACCCGACTGAAAAAGGTGTATTTCTTAGAATGTTTAGAGACAAAGAATCTTGGCCAAACACAACTTTAGTTTTTATCGACTTGAAAAGGATCACGATGAAAGAACTTTTAAAAACTGATTCTTCATAGGGTGTTTGGACTGCAAAGCACTTAGGGGATAACAAATACTCCATAGCAATTTTCCCCAAAGAAAATGTTGAATTTATAATACCGTAAATTCTTATCGAATTAAAATCGTTGGACATCTTACGGCTTAGTTTCTGAAATTTTCTTGTTTCAAGAGCGCCATGCTGCAATCTTCTTTAAGTCTGTTATAAAATAACTCGTCATTGATAAACCCTCGGGTACTTACCGTAAGTTGAACGTATGTTTAGCTTACGGTTTTTTTGTTATAGGAATTTCCTTAATACTCTAACACTTTATGGAGCCTATATTGAGCTAATATGATTTTTGATTGCCGCTTTGAACAGTATTATTAAACGAAACCTTACAAAGCATCCCGATAACTATTGATTTGTTAAGTAACATAAACCAATTCATCAACCTTTCCTTCGGCCACTTTCCTATCGGTTATTCTTTTTGCTCTTGTTTTTTTCATAGGGATGACTAGTTATGCTGGAGATCCCCCTTATTTCATTGATTAATCTCGTTGCCAACAACAGTCTAATTATTTTTAATATAAAGACAAGGCCGCCAGGCGACGACACCAGGTAGTGGAACATTATGGTTCGTCAACCACATGACCGGTGATATCTATGTCTTTACAACATAATGATGTGTGTCTGCATGGCTATTAGCGTTTGATTTGTACGCACTTGAGGAGCATCCTGAAACATTGAACCGGGACTGTTTGCTGCACTCCCGGGTTACTTTGGCTCCCCCACCCATCTCTCAGGGCGATGGTTTAAGTAAGTTTCTTTTCATTATTCTATTAGTTATCATTATTGATTTCATTACTTGGAATAATTATTTGTTGATACTCTCATTTGTGTATCACATAGATCATCAAGAGGATTTCATGCTTACCGGGCTAAACAAGAATTGATGCGGCCTTCCTGTCAAAATAAATTGTTGGGAAAGCCGCATCTACACCGAGGGTTTTTAATTCCTGATCAGTGTTTTCTTAATAATTTGGCTACCATTCTTAATTACCAGGAAATAATAGCCCGGTGCCAATCCCTGGAAGGATACATCCTGTTTAGGCTGGGTGAAGCTGAAGGTACGCACCTCTTTACCTGGTGAACTGTAACTGTACACATGGATGCTTGAATTTGGTTGCAATTTGGGCACCGCAATATGCAGGATATCATTTACCGGATTAGGATATACGGCCACGTTTGATGTGCTTACTAACGCAGACAAATCATTAGTTAATGAGTTGGTATGCGCATCAGCCATATTTCCGTTACATGAACCCAGATTGTCTCCATGGTTTAAGTGCGCTGCAACAGCCGACTGTGCAACGCAAATAACATGCTGGTTATGGCAAACCTGTACTTTGGTATTATCCGTGCCACAGCGTACATCAATGATATTGATGACAATGCTAACAGAACCCAATCCACCATCTGCACTGGATACATTCACCGTATATGTGCCGGCCGCTGATATGGTAATGGATGAGCTGGTTGCCCCATTGCTCCAGCTGTAAGTATAGCCGCCCTGGCCACCCTGTATCGATGGTGTAAGAGTCAATGAGGTTGGGCCATAACCCATATAGATGGTGTTTTTAACGTCTGTTAAAGCACTAAGCGCATATACATCCGGGATGCTTACCTGCAATACCGGACGTGTAGCTACCGTAATGTTTATCGCACCGGAGGTAGTTACTGCGCCATTGTTATCTGTGGCTTTTGCAGTAATAGTGTAATTGCCTGCAGGCACATTGGTCCAATTAAAGCTATATGGAGCAGTTAGGGCTTCACCCAACTTAGTTGCTCCCTGGAAGAATTCTACTTTGGCTACCAAACCGTCGGCATCAGTAGCATTAGCATTAATGGTTACGCCGGCAGGCGCAAAGTAACTGGCATTGGCCACCGGCGAAGTAACCGCAACACTGGGCGGCTGGTTAACCATTAACCTGATGCCGGCCGAGGTTGTGGTAAAACCATTTTTATCGGTAACTACTGCTTTCAGGGTATCGGTACCGGCAGTTACACTATTCCAGGTATAGCTGTAAGGCGCGGTTGTAGCAGTGCCCAGTAAGCTGGGCCCATTATAAAAATCAACTTTAGTAATACTACCGGTAGTGTTTGGATTGCTGGCATTGGCAGCAATGGTAATATCAGAACCCGCGGTAACAGTAGTATCCCGTGCAGGTGTGGTAATTGTTACCACAGGTGGGTTTGATACTGTAACCATAACGTTTGAAGATGTGTTGGTCATACCAATATTATCAGTCGCCACAGCTTTCAAAGTATCGGTGCCTGCTACCAGATTATTCCAGGTATAGCTAAAAGGTGCCACTATTGAAGTGCCCAGCAAGGTCGATCCGTTATAAAAATCAACCTTAGCAATGCTGCCGCCCTGGTTTGGACTGCTGGCATCGGCGTTAATCACTAAATTAGCCCCTGTGGCTACTGTGGTATCCTGCGCGGGAGTGGTTAGCTTTACTACAGGAGGCTTGGACGCAATCAATACTAAGGTACCAGAGAAACCGTCTTTTAACGTAAATCCGGCCGTTAAAGTGTTGTTTGCTGAGCTAACACTTGCGCCGGTATTATTGGCAAGCACCGTCCAATTACCGTTTAATACCAGATTGATGTTCTGCGGGGTTGAATGCCATTGACTGACTGAATCGCTATCATCAGTTACTACATTCAGATCGGGGTTGTTAACAATAACGGTAAGTGTATCACGGTTCTTTTTAACACCCAGTAATGCCTTGTTTGATATACTTTTTACATAACCAATATTGACATTACTGCTGGGCTGGAAAAAAGCATATGATGTTAAACTATCTGGTTTGTAGGCAACCACATGTAATGAGTCCGTCTGTTTTAATACCGTATATACCTCTCCGGAATCCAGCGCTAAAGCCAGCGATTGCATAGCCGCAGGTGTTGTTGCCGGCACTACCACATATTGATAAGCAGCATTAGTTGGCGCATTACCATGATTAATGTAAGCTTTGCTGTAATTAGCCGTATTAAATTTAGTTTGATTAATGTCAGACTGATCGGGCGTTGTTTGTGACCCTCGGGCAACCACAATACTCCCCCCGTTTTTGGGGATATAGTAACCGGTAGTTTGGCCGCTAACCAGCCACGCGCTGTTAGACGAGGTTGACAGGGTATTACTATAAGTTGCACCACCAATAGCCGATGCACTGTTTACATAAATTGGCGCGAAGTTAGCCGCCGTGTCAATAGCCTGAAATAAGTTGGTAGAGGTGATGCCGGCACTATTGGTAGCACTGATGGAGGTACCCAGGCACACCACTATGTTATCAAAAACAAAGATGGATTTTTTAAACTTCAAACCATTGTTAACGGTATAACCGCTGGTACTTTTCTCCAAAAAATCCATGGCAAAAATGCCATGCTTATCGCCTAATGACAGCGCTCCGGCAAAGCTGTTTGTCTG
>Ga0153918_1001205_pt1 | contig 10757 bp, 11 predicted proteins | sample TSFL002MetaG_FD_104687 | JGI IMG/M metagenome (GOLD analysis project Ga0153918, IMG submission 104687) | Attine ant fungus gardens microbial communities from Florida, USA - TSFL002 MetaG | ecosystem: Host-associated > Fungi > Mycelium > Unclassified | place: USA: Florida, Paynes Creek Historic... | reverse complement strand
TTGGGCAACTCATCGCTTCGGGCCCTGCCAGGTTGTTGAACTCACCGAAAGATGCGGATAAGCTTCAACCCGGAGATGTGCTGGTGACTGATACCGTTAGCCCGGATTGGGACCCGATTCTGAAAAAGGTGGCTGGCATCGTAACCAATAAGGGCGGGCGCACCAGTCATGCGGCCATCATTGCCCGTGAGTTGGGCGCGGTTGCTATAGTCGGTACCGGTGACGCTACCAGCCGTATCAAAGATGGCGAGACGATCACCATTAGTTGTGCCGAGGGCAAAATGGGAATTGTTTACCGCGGCAGGCTGGATTGGGTACAGGAGACTATGGACCTGACCGGAGTGCAGCTGCCCGCTGCGCCTAAAGCTCAATTGATCATCGGCGATCCGGAACAGGCATTTGAGTTGTCATATTATCCCAATCACGGTGTGGGATTGATGCGGCTGGAATTCATTATCGCTAATTATGTACAAATTCATCCCATGGCACTGGTGCATTTTGACCAGGTCACTGATCCTGCCGACCGCGCAAAAATAGAAACACTGACGGCTGGCTATGCCGATAAGCAGCAATATTTTGTAGACAGGTTGGCGCAGGGCGTTGCAACTATTGCCGCCGCTTTTTATCCAAAGGAGGTGATTGTGCGGATGAGTGATTTCAAAACTAACGAATATGCGGGATTAACCGGAGGTAATTGTTTCGAAGCCAAAGAGGAAAACCCGATGTTGGGTTTCCGCGGTGCGGCGCGTTATACACATGAGCGTTACCGGGAAGGCTTTGCGCTGGAGTGCCGGGCCATAAACAAGGTACGTACGGATATGGGGCTCACCAACGTAAAACTGATGATTCCATTTTGCCGGACAGTGCCGGAAGGTAGCAAAGTGTTGGCGGCCATGGAAAATTATGGCCTCAAACGCGGAGAAAACGGGTTGGAGATATTGGTGATGGCAGAGATACCCAGCAATATATTATTGGCTGACCAATTCGCTAAGCTTTTTGACGGATTTTCTATCGGTTCAAATGACCTCACGCAACTTACACTCGGCATAGACCGCGATTGCGCGCTTATTGCTGACGAGTTTGATGAACAAAATGAAGCCAGCCGTCAATTAATCAGCACGATGATAGAAAAAGCAAATCGGCTGCATAAGAAAGTGGGGCTCTGCGGCCAAGCCGCCAGCGATTCTGCAGAGTTTGCGCATATGCTGGTAGAAGCCGGCATTGACAGTATTGCTTTTAATCCGGATGCACTGCTCCGCGGTATTAACCAGATCAATGCTGCGTTGATGACAGGAGCCGTATCAGCCGTAACGCATTAATTCATTAACCGATATGTCTGCTTTAACTATCACGCCAAGGCAAGGTGTTTTCCGTAACTGGTGGCTCTTGCTCATTAGCGGCATCATTCTTATTGCCATTGGTATCTGGATCATCTCCGTGCCGCTTGGCGCGTATCTTACTATTAGCATTGTACTGGCGCTGGGCACGGTTATAACAGGCGTGCTTGAGTTGGCAATGGCAGTTTTTAGTTATCGCGGGTCAACCGGTATGCATTGGGCATTGATTGGAGGCTTTGTTGATCTTTTTATAGGTATTTACTTGCTTAATTACCCACTTATTACCATCATCTTATTGCCCATATTTGTGGGGTTCTGGCTGCTGTTACGTGGTGTAACAGCCCTGGGCCATGCCTGGCAAATGCGCGATAACCAGGTAGATGACTGGGCATACCTCACCTTAGTAGGATTAATACTACTCTTTATTGGCATCATGATATTGTTCAATCTTATTTGGAGTATAGTAGATCTGATCGTCTGGACCGCGGCCGGGATGATAGCTGCAGGCGCGTTTCGTATCTATCTCTCTATAAAGCTGCGGCAATTACACCACAAGTTAGGCTGATAGAAGACAGCAATCCAACGGTTAAACGGAATGACAATTGTCAAAGCTTTTTGTCGTCAACCTTTTCGTTAGTCTTTTTTTTGGCCTTTTCTTTTGCTTTAAAATAGCCGCGGAGCAGAAAGTTATGTTTCAGCGCTTCCATGTTCTGTTGCAGGCCGAGCGTTGCACTGTCTATATTGCGCAACGTTTGACGGATATGGAGTGCAGATGTAGAATCGTTCAGTAAAACACCGGCCGGCGTGTTGCCACGTAGTTGACCCGCAATATTATTTATAACCGCACTCAGTTGATGCGTTAGGCCTTGCAGTTGTGCACCGCTTTGGTTCAGGCCTGCTAATGTATTTTTGAGATTGGCGGCAGCTGCGGTATCAGCTAACAGAATACCCGCAGCGCCTTTACCCGCTTTAAGGTCATGAAGCAATCCGTTTAACTGGCTGGTGAATTTTCTGGCGCCGTTTGCTGTATTGCGGGCCTGATGCAATGTGGCTTTTAAATCGGCCGCCATTTGCTCATCGTCCATTAATTGTAACAACTTGCTCTGGCTGATTTTTCCAGCCGTTGTTTTAAGGCTGGCGGAAATGGCAGCGATATTATTATTGCTGGACGAAAGCGTTTGCAACATTTCATTAGTGCTCAGCAGGGGCTGGGCAGCCAGCAGATCTCCTGGTTGTACCAATGGGCTGGCGCCTTTTCCTGGCACAATATTGACGATCTTATTACCCATCAGTCCGTCAGATCCGATGGAGACAACTGCGTTCTGGTGAACGTGACGGCTAATTTTTTCATTTAGCAGTAAGGTGAGCTCGATAGTGGAATCATCTACCATCTCCAGTTGCTTAACTGTGCCAGCCTGTACCCCGGCATACAAAACATTACTTCCTTCAACCAACCCGTTTAGGTTGCTGAACCGCGCTTTTAGTACGAAATTGCCGCTGAACAAGTTGCGGTTGCTGCCTACCAGGTAGAGTGCAAGAATAAGTACAACCAGCCCTGACATTACAAAAACGCCTACGGTTATATGATGAAAAGTTTGCCTGGCCATATCATTCAAAAAATTGTTTAATATTCGGGTCCGTAGCATGCGACAGATCAGCATAAGTACCGGTTAGGTAACATTTGCCGTCCAGCAGCAGGGCAACGCGGTCAGCTGTATTTCTTACGCAGTTCATATCATGGGTAATGATAATTGAAGAAGTATGATACTTTTGCCGCAGCTCTACAATAAGTTTATCAATACCGCGTGCGGTCACCGGGTCAAGTCCTGTTGTCGGTTCGTCATAAAGAATGATGTCCGGTTTCAGGATGAGCGTGCGGGCCAGTGCCACACGCTTCAGCATGCCGCCGGATAATTCAGCCGGCATCATATCTACTGCACGCGGCAACCCCACATTTTCCAGTGCTTCCATTACCAATTGATCCACTTCAGCCTGTGTGTGGTTAAACCAATGTCTGCGCAACGGAAATTCGAGATTTTCTCGAACCGTCATCGAATCATAAAGCGCATTTCCCTGAAACAAAAAACCGATGCGGGTACGGGCCTGGTCCAGTTCATGTTCTGTCATTTTTGTTACATCTTCACCAAATACGTAAATATGACCGTTATCTGGTTCGAGCAGGCCAATAATGCATTTAATCAATACCGATTTGCCTGAACCGGAACGGCCTAGCACCACAAGGTTTTCACCCTTCTTTAGCACCAGACTGAAATCCTGCAGCACATGGTTTTCGCCAAAGCTTTTATAAACATGCTCAACTCTGATAATAGGTTCGGTTTCCATCATTCAGCCATTCAAATTGAGCAGGTCAGTAAGTTGAACGGCCAGCAGGTCAATAATAAAAACAAGCACAGATGCCAGTACTACTGCGCTGTTGGCCGAATTACCTACACCCCGCGTGCCCTTGCTGGAATAATATCCTTTATAACAGCCCACCATACTGATTGCAAAACCGAAGAAAAAAGTTTTGATTATTGCGGGCACCATATCGCCATAAGCCAAAGCGTCAAATACTTGAGTAAAGAATAACCGAAAGCTGGTAACCGAACGGATATTAACGCCGATGTAGGCGCCAAACAAAGAAATGGCGTCGCCCAGCACTGTGAGTACCGGTAACATAAGCGTGGCAGCCACTACACGCGTGGCCACCAGGTATTTATAGGGATTGGTGCCGCTTACGTCCATTGCATCAATTTGCTCGGTAACACGCATGGAGCCCAATTCTGCGCCGATGCTGCTGGCAATTTTACCGGCGAAGATCAGTGCGATGATAACCGGGCCTATCTCGCGCACGATGGCAATGCCTACCATAGCCGGAAGCTGCGATTGAACGCCGTATTCAACTAGCGAAGGCCGCAATTGCATGGTGAGCACCAGCCCCATAATAAATCCCGTCAGCCCAATCAGCGGCAGTGAGCGGTAGCCGATGATATAACATTGTTCCAGCAGTTCGGCTGCTTCATAACGCGGACGGATACCGGCAGAAAAAAAACGCCCGGCAAACCGGCCGAGACGACCGGTCTCCTCCAAAAATGTTTTAACGTATTGGCCGGTAGTGGGTAGCTGCGGGTTCATAATATTAAAGATACGGCTGGTTTTTGGCGCAAAAGCTGATACAACTCACACAGGATAATGATTTTTATCACCGATAAAACTATTTGATTTTCAGATTTTTGTATGATTATTAATGATCCAGATGCTGAATGGTTTTTATTCATTAAGGTGCAGCAGCTTTTACAGCCAAACATTAAAACCAACCGGTAATGAAAAAGATGAGCTTACTTATTGGAAGAGAAAATTGGCAGGTGATTGTCGGTAACGCCGCCAGGCTGGCATATATGAATAAAGCGTTACTGTCGCTCATCGTTATATCTGAGAATGCAAAGGTGCCAAGTTCTGCGGAGCAGGATTTGTTATCCCTTAGCGAAATACAGGCCATCATGGATCGTAGGGACGACGAACGAAATGAACAACTGGCTTATTTTCGTTCAACCTGCGACCGGATGGGCGTTTTGCATGAAGCGTGGCAACCTTGCGGCGACCATTTTGAAAATGTTTTATTAGAAGCTTTATACAGTGATCTGCTGATCATGACAGCTTTAGAACTAAAACCACCCAATGGGTTGCTGCCGGGGGCTGCGTTGCGCAGGCTACTGGAGAAAGCGCAATGTCCGGTATTATTGTTGCCCGAATTGCCTACGATACCATCCCGGACGATGTTGTTATATGATGGTAGTACTTCTGCGGTTTATGCCATTAAGTTGTTTGCCTATCTGCTGCCCGACCTGGTAGACAGGCCGGTAGAGGTGATCCAGGTAACGGAAGATAATAATGGTATGACGGAAAGCAAACGACTGACGGACTTTATCCGCTGTCACCATGCTGATGTTACCTATACCGTGCTGCACGGCCATCCTAAACAAACACTCCATGAATATCTGGCCAAAGGAACTGAACCAACGCTTATAGTAATGGGCGCTTACGGGCGCAGCAGGTTATCAAGATGGCTGCGGGGCAGCATGGCTGATGTTTTGTTGTGCATGCCGGGTTATTCCATGCTGATAGCACATTAACTTAGGGCTGTTAGCGGTCAGTTTTTCATTTTATGAAGCCGGTCAAAATCCATGATGCGAATAAATGCCCCGTTTTTATCAATCAACTGTTCATCCTGAAAGTCGCTCAGGGTACGGCTGACTGTTTCGACCGCCATACCTGCCATCGCAGCCAGGTCGTCTCTGGAAACTTTAAACTCAGTTTGTCCTGCAAACTGGCCTTCGCTTAAACGCACTAAGGTTTGAGCAAGTCGTTTCCGGACTGAGTGGTAAGCCAGTTCCATTAACAGTTCTTCCTTCTCACGGATATCAGCAGCCAACAGCCCGATAAATTGTTGGGCCAGTTCTGGATAGCGGCTCAGCAGGTCGGCCACGGCATCTTTTGGTAAAAGACATACAGCTGAATCTTCAACGGCTTCGGCCGTTTCTGTATAAGGTTCATCCGCAAGCGCTGCGTGGGTACCCAGGTATCGGTCGGGCAGATAGAGGTTCATCATCAGTTCGCGACCGTCACCGGCTAACTTGTAGGTACGGATGGCACCGTCAAGTACGATGAATAAGCCCTGTGGCTGATCGCCTTCATAATAAAGTACTTGCTTTTTACGGATCTGACGCACTTTTCTGCCGGCTGCAAGTTCCTTCAGGGCAGCAGCGCCTTTGCCATTGGTGCGCGTAAGTACATCCAGCTTTTGAACAGCCTGCAGATACCGATCTTGTCTGCGCCGTTCGCGTGCCAAACGGCTTTCGATTGCATTAAGCAGCTCGCCATCGTCAAACGGTTTGGTCAGGTAGTCATCGGCTCCCATCTCCATGCCACGTCGCAGATCCATCCTGTCGGCCTTGGCTGTCAGAAATATAAAAGGGATACCAATGGTTTCCTGTTGTTTGCTCAGCATATACAGAACGCCAAAACCGTCCATTTCCGGCATCATGATATCACACAGAATCAGGTCGGGTTTATGCTGTATGGCAAGTTCTACACCCACGAGGCCATTGTTAGCTTCGAGAACCTGGAAATCAGCAAGCCGGAGTATCTCGGCAGTGCTTTCGCGGATATCGCGGTTATCTTCAATGATCAGGATGGTCTTCATAGGCTATGGTTTTTCGAAACGTCCTGTTTTACTGGTAATCCGGATGCGATAAACAACCACGTCAATACGGGTGCCAACATCATACTCGCTCTCGGTGATTCCGTGCGAAGGATGCCCTGACGGACTAATTACAAAAGGCATGATCCGGTGCGTCAGTGCCTGCATGGCCTCTTCTTTTTCTGCAATATCAGTCAGTTCCTCAAATTCCCCCCAGGCAATTACGCTCTGCCATTTAAAAATGCTTTCTATGTCGTCTACCTCAAAGCAAACTTTTGGCCTTCTGCGCATCATTTCTATTTTTTTACCAGGTCCGGAGTGTGCATAGATAGCGCCCTTCCTATACACGTAATTCACCGGTACTACGTAAGTGCGGCCACGGTCATGACAACCAAGCCGGCCGGTGACTTGCCTTGACAGCAAATCATCCATTTCCTTGTTTGTTAATGTTCCCAACATTATCACTGGTTTTAAATAAAATCTAAAGTTCCGTTAACCTGCCGGGGAATAACATGACCGGTGTCACTTTTAATGCTGACTGTTATCACCATCCGTGGTAGATGAGCAATTCTGGGCGGTTATAGTAAATCGCACCGATATCGCCTTGAAAATAAGGCTGGACTTTGCCGTTTCTTACCCATGACGCACTGAGGTATACCGGTAGCCGATGTACACCGGCAGGTCGATAATCCCCCACATCCACTATCCAGGGCAGGGACAGGTAAGATCCGGCGCCCACGCTGAGATACCGGTCATCGCTTTCAAAACGAATAATTTTTTGCCCTGCATTGAAAATAAAACGACCGCTGGCACTTAAGCCGTGGTCGCTAATTGTAGCCCGCACACTTAGGGGGCCGTCTTCCTGCCATTGGATGGCCGGACAAAGTGCTGCCAATGGGCAAATGATTAACTCTGAAAGGAAAGTAACCAGACCGGACCGGTCCAGTTCTATTCCCTGAAAATCTGCAAGTCGGATGTAGTTTAGCAAATGAATGGCCATGCGGCCATGGCCGTCATTGTAACGGTCAAAAGCCGCTAAAGAAAATAGTCCTAACAAACGCTGACGCAAATAGGCCAGCCTGACCGGATGATCAAAACGATTGAATTGTTTGCAACTTGTGCTGCGCCATTTGCCGTAAGGTTGTTTTCGCATACGCGCACTTCGCCAGAAAATAGCTGCATTGGTTGCGGGTTGATCATCATGATGCCCGCATTGAAGAAGAAAAGACTGCATCAGCGGTGGCAGCTCGCGCAACCGTCGCAAAACGGGCTGGTGGTTAATGACGCTTAATGCTGATAACGCTGTCAAAAACTGTTCGTGAATATTACTGCCGATTAACATAGTAGTGTTAAACTGGAAACATCATGAGCGGCTGGCAAAGCTCTTTGGCCACGCGCTGTGTATTGCTGCCGCTAAATACGCGCCGCCAAAACGTTTCCTGATGGTGCGTCATCACCAGTACGTCATATGGCTGTTGGTCTCGAATAGCTGATAAGCCTTTCTTTAACGTCTGTTCATGGATCTCCAGGCTATCTACCTTCGCGTCGGGCACTTTTTGCCGGGTGGCTTCCAGTAACGCCTGGACGGCCTGTTGATGATCCTCTGATTCACGGCATACATGTGCGATTGTGATGGATTTACCACAGGGGCGAAACAGTTCAAATACAGCAGCGGCGCTCTTCGCATCTTCCTTTTCCAGACCGGAGGCGAATACCAAATGTTTGGGGGGAGTAAATTCGGTATCCATGGGTACTATGAGTAGCGGAAGCACCATGCTATCAATCAACTCGCGGGTATGGTTACCGGTAAGCAGTGCAGACAAACTTTCGTGATGGGTGCCGCATACAGACAGGATGATATCTGGGTCGGCTTCGAGGTCTTTCAGATTAAGGCCTAAAGAACCTTCACAATGATGGCTAGTCACATCTGGGATATAGGCATCGTAAGCCAACTCATCGCCCAATTTGCGGATCTGTATGCTTAGCTCGAGTAAACCTGTAGCACTGCTCTTTTCAAGTTCATCGAAAGTTTCCATCGGCCATGCAACTTGCGAGGCCATTGGCGTTGTTGACGGAACGACAAACGAATGATAGAGTAGCATATCCGCCTGAAGTGCTGAAGCCAGCCGGAACGCATAAGCTGCGGCATGCTCGGCGGGTGCTGAAAAATCGGTTAAAACAGCAATCTTTTTCATATCAAAATAGTAGTTAATGCTTAGCTGGTTTTTGCAGTAGATGGGAAAATGAGTAACGGCAAGTGCTGTTTTCCGATAACCGCTTTGGCTGTACTTTTATGGACCAGCCGCCCCAAAAAATGATACTGCCGGTGGCCAATGGCCAGCATGCCGGCGTGGGTTGTTTTGCAAAAGCTTTGCAAACGGGCGGCCACCTCAGTTCCACCAAGGTGATGATAAGTGACGGACAGATCATGCCGGCTTGCTAGTTTCTTTTTGAATGCCTCTTCTGTTAACCGGTCCGCTTTTTCGTCGGCATCGGCAGTGAGCACGTGGCCGATCACTACCTCTGCCCGGAAGGCCTTTGCCAATCGATTCAACATATTCAGGCTGTCAAAATCGTCCTTGCCGAAATCTGATGCAAAGACCACTTTACCGAGTTTGTTCAAATCGGTCTTTTCCGGAATGAGCAGCACGGGGCTGCCTGCATGATCCAGAATTTTTCGGATGTTGCTGCCAAAGAAAAAATGTTCTGAACCACTGCTTTTGCTTTCACCGGCAACAATCAATTCAATATTGTGCTCGCTGCAAAGTGCCTTAACCATACTACCGGGTTCTACGGGTAATTGTACATATTTTATCTGTGGTTTATGAGCACTTTCAGGTAGCCGGTCTGCTTGTGACCGGAGTACTTGCGTCAGCGCTTTTAAACGGTCAAGGTTGTCTTCTTCCAGCAGCAAATTTTCATTGCTCATCACCGGCACTACAGTAGCATAATCACTTACAGGAACCAGTACGTAACTGTGGGCAATAAGCAGGTTTGCACCTAATTTGGCGGCCAGTTTTACTGCTTGCGCAGCGGCATGTGCCGCATTGGCTGAATAGTCGGTTAATACGAGTATCGTTTTCATAATGTTATTTAATCGATAATGAGGTTATTGCGAACCGATTTTACGCCAGAGGACGCCCATACAGCCTTCTCGACGGCTTGTTTTTCTGACCAGGACCGGACCTTTCCAGTAATGACAACCTCGTTTCCGTCCGTTTCTACCTTAATGCCATCGGCTTCCAATCCGGCATAACGGTATAGCGCTTGCCGGACCTGTGTTTTTACGGCAGCCTGGCTGATATGTGGACGGATGCGGATCAGGTTACTGATGCCGACAATCCCTTTCAGGTGCCGGACGGCCGTAAATACGGCCTCTTTTTGAAAATTCCATGCTAATTCTCCTTCGAGATAGACAAATCCGTGAATTACCCGGACTTTAATTTGCCCGGGTGGGATAGCGGTATGATTATTCAGCATACGGAGAATCTCATCTGCAATTTCTTCATCGCTCGGTTGCTCTTCACCGCAAAGCGTCACCTGTAGTTCGTTAATTAAAGATTTAACGCCTTTTATCTTTACGGCCGCTTGTTCGGCTGCGCGCCGTTCTCCGTAATGATGCACTTTACCACGTAAAGTGACCACGCCGTTATTGGCGGTTACCGTAATTTCCGTAGCGTCCAGCGCTGGTTCCCAGCTAAGTTCTGCCAGAACGTTTTCCTGTATTTCTGTATCCGTTATCATGGCTTGTTTTATAACAAAATTGAGAGCTGCCGATGACCCACACAATGACAACGGACAACTTGATTAATGACGAAGGACATCACCTTTAATGATACCAGTCACGAGCTTTCGTTCAGGTCACAGCTAATTTTACCGCTATGGATGCGAATAGGTTTAATCTGGGGCAACTTTACGGGGCTATGACCTGCGACCTGGCAGGGGCGTCAGAACTGGCAGAACTAGCTCTAGACTTGCGCTGGTCCTGGAATCATGAGGCTGACGCCATTTGGCAGACACTGGACGAGGAGCTCTGGCAGTCAACACATAATCCATGGGCTATTTTACAAACTGTTTCCAGGCAGCGACTGGCAGAGCTATTAATGCAACCGGGTTTCCGGGAACAGATTGACCGTTTGGTGACGCAAAAAAAAAGCGCACTTGGCGCGGCTGCCTGGTTTCAGCAGCACCACGGTACTTCGCCGTTGTCTCTTGTGGCC
>Ga0153918_1001203_pt1 | contig 10773 bp, 11 predicted proteins | sample TSFL002MetaG_FD_104687 | JGI IMG/M metagenome (GOLD analysis project Ga0153918, IMG submission 104687) | Attine ant fungus gardens microbial communities from Florida, USA - TSFL002 MetaG | ecosystem: Host-associated > Fungi > Mycelium > Unclassified | place: USA: Florida, Paynes Creek Historic... | reverse complement strand
GACCGTCGAAGTGGTGTGCCCCAATGGCGTGGTCGAGAAGCTCAACGCCAAGCACATCATCATCGCCACCGGCTCGCGCCCGTACCGCCCGGCCGACATCGACTTCCACCACCCGCGCGTCTATGACAGCGACACCATCCTCAGCCTGAGCCACACCCCGCGCAAGCTGATCGTCTACGGCGCCGGCGTGATCGGTTGCGAGTACGCCTCGATCTTCAGTGGCCTGGGCGTGCTGGTCGAACTGGTCGACAACCGCGGCCAGCTGCTGAGCTTCCTCGATTCGGAAATTTCCCAGGCGCTGAGCTACCACTTCAGCAACAACAACATCACCGTGCGCCACAACGAGGAATACGAGCGGGTCGAGGGCCTGGACAACGGTGTGATCCTGCACCTGAAATCGGGCAAGAAGATCAAGGCCGACGCCTTGCTGTGGTGCAACGGCCGTACCGGCAACACCGACAAGCTGGGCCTGGAAAACATCGGCATCAAGGTCAACAGCCGTGGCCAGATCGAGGTCGACGAGGCCTACCGCACCAGCGTGCCGAATGTCTACGGTGCCGGTGACGTGATCGGCTGGCCAAGCCTGGCCAGCGCTGCCCACGACCAAGGCAGTTCGGCCGCTGGCAGCATCGTCGACAATGGCAGCTGGCGCTTCGTCAACGACGTGCCGACCGGCATCTACACCATCCCGGAAATCAGCTCGATCGGCAAGAACGAGCAGGAGCTGACCCAGGCCAAGGTGCCGTACGAAGTGGGCAAGGCGTTCTTCAAGAGCATGGCGCGCGCGCAGATCGCCGGCGAGCCGCAAGGCATGCTGAAGATCCTGTTCCACCGCGAAACCCTGGAAATCCTCGGCGTGCACTGCTTCGGCTACCAGGCTTCGGAAATCGTTCACATCGGCCAGGCGATCATGAACCAGCCGGGCGAGCAGAACAATCTGAAGTACTTCGTCAACACCACGTTCAACTACCCGACCATGGCCGAAGCCTATCGGGTAGCGGCCTATGACGGCCTGAACCGGCTTTTTTAAGCGGCTCCGGCCGGTGGCCTGAGCCGGTCGGGGAGACCGATTTCAGCCCTACCCGAGGGTGGTCTTGGCCAAACCGGGAAAGTCTGTAATCAGGCTGTCCACGCCAAAATCAGCGAGCCGGCGCATCAGTGCCGGTTCGTTGACCGTCCACACCGACACGTGCAAGCCCTGACCCTGGGCTTTGAGCAGGCGCTCGGGGGTGCACAGTGTCCAGTTCAATGCCAGCAGCTCGCATTGGTAGTTGTGCGCGACCTTCAAAGGGTCGAGCCAGGCGTATTCGGCTACCAGCCCGCGTTTCACATCCGGCACCAGCTCCTGGGCCGCGCCCAGCACTTCGCGTGAACTGGAGGTGATGGTCACCTTGTCCAGCAAGCCGTACTGCTGCGCCAGTTCGCGAATTGCCAGCACGGTGGTAGCGGCACGGGTGCGCGAGGCGCTCTTGACCTCCAGCTGCCAGTGCTCGAACGAGCATTTCTCGAACAGTTCTTCGAGTCTCGGGATCGGGCAGGGCTGCACATGGCCCGGGCCGCCTTTGCGCGCGTCGATCCGGACCAGTTCGGCAGCCGGGTGCTCGACCACTTTGCCACGCCGCCCGGTGGTGCGCTTGAGCGTAGGGTCGTGGATGACCATCAGCTCGTTGTCGGCCGACAGGTGCAGGTCCAGTTCGCAGCGGGTCACGCCGTGGGACAGGCACTGCTGAAAACTCTTCAGGGTATTTTCGGGGGCTTCGCCCTTGGCGCCGCGGTGGCCATAGATCAGGGTCACGTTCGTTCCTTCAAATCAGGGGGATAGGGCTCAGGAGGCGGGGCCGTCTTGTTCCAGTTGCTGGCGCCGTTGCTGCTGTTGGCGTTGCAGGATGTAGCGGGCCAGCAGTTGCCGTTGGGCATCGGTCATGTCGGTGAATTCCGTGCCCACCTCGAAATCGCCGTCCGGGCGCCGGTCGCAGTGGGTGACCTTGCCGCGCAGCAGCAGGCCGTGGGCGCGTGGCATCAGCACCATCTTCACTTTTACCCGGGTGCCGGGGGCGATCTGCCGCGGTTGCGCGAACTCGATGCCCCCTTCGGAGATGATCACCCGTTGTGGTTGGCCGATTTCGCCGAGCAGGGTTTGCGCGACCACGGCGCTGAGCAGGTCGAGGCGTTTGTTCTGCGCCCGCAGGAAGGCTGCCAGGGTGCGGTCCTTCTCGCTCAGCTGGCGCAGCAGATGCTGCGACTCGAAGTCGGACAGGTGTAATTCGCTGAGCAGGTTGAACAGCGGCGAATCATCCTGCAACAGTTCTGCTTCAAGGGCTTCGGCCGCGCTGAGGGGGCTGATTTCCAGTGCGATCCGATCTTCGATGCGGTAGTATTCGCGGCGATCTTCTTCGTCTAATGTCGTCATGGCGAACCCATGGTTGCGGCGGTGGTCCGAGTGTAAAGCCGCCGCAGGCGCCTCGCCACAAGGACGTTCCCTTTCATCCGAACAAGCCCCGACATGTTCAGACCTCTTTTCGCATTCATCGGTACGCGTTACACCCGTGCCAAGCGCCGTAATCACTTCGTCTCGTTCATTTCCCTGACCTCGATGATCGGCCTCGCCCTGGGCGTGGTGGTGATGATCGTGGTGCTCTCGGTCATGAACGGTTTCGACCACGAGATGCGTACCCGCGTGTTGGGGATGATCCCCCACGCCACGCTGGAGAGTGGCCAGCCGATCAACGACTGGTCTGCCCTTGCCCAACAAGTAAAGCAGAATCCGCACGTGCTGGCGGTGGCTCCGTACACGCAGATGCAGGGCCTGCTGACCCATGATGGCAAGGTGCAGAAGGTGTTGCTCAATGGCATCGACCCGGCGCGCGAGCGCGAGGTGTCGATCATCGACAACTTCATCCAGCAAGGCAGCCTCGACAAGCTGGCGGCGGGGGAGTGGGGCATCCTGATCGGCGACAAGGCCGCAGCCAAGCTGGGCGTCGCCATCGGCGACAAGCTGACCTTCGTCGCCCCCGAGGTCAGCGTGACCCCGGCCGGGATGTTCCCGCGCATGAAGCGCTTCACCGTGGTCGGCACCTTCCACGTTGGCGCTGGCGAGATCGACGGCTACCTGGGCCTGACCCACATCACCGACCTGTCCCGCCTGCACCGCTGGAAGCCGGACCAGGTGCAGGGCCTGCGCCTGAAGTTCGACGACCTGTTCCAGGCGCCGCGAGAGGCCTGGAGCATCGCCCAGCAGCTGGGCGAGCAGGAATACTACAGCCGCGACTGGACCCGCACCCACGGCAACCTGTACCAGGCGATCAGCATGGAAAAGGCCATGATCGGCCTGCTGTTGCTGCTGATCGTCGCGGTGGCGGCGTTCAACATCATTTCCACCCTGGTGATGGTGGTCAACGACAAGCGCGGCGATATCGCCATCTTGCGTACCCTGGGTGCCACGCCCGGGCAAATCATGCTGATCTTCATGGTCCAGGGCACGGTGATCGGGGTGATCGGCACCCTGATCGGCGCCGTGGTCGGGATCGTCGCCGCGTTGAATGTCAGCGCGGTGATCGCCGGCATCGAGAAACTGATCGGGCACAAGTTCCTCAACGCCGACGTCTACTTCATCGATTACCTGCCGTCGCAGATCCAGGCCCAGGACGTTTACATGGTCTGTGGTGCGGCGCTGGTCCTGAGTTTCTTCGCCACCCTGTACCCGGCCTGGCGTGCGGCCCGCACCCAGCCTGCAGAGGCGCTACGTTATGAGTGAGTCGCGCATGAGTGATAAAGCCGTTCTGAGTTGCCGCAACCTGGGCAAGTCCTACGACGAGGGCCCGGAGTCGGTGCAGGTGCTGTCCGGGCTCAATCTCGAACTGCACGCTGGTGAGCGCGTGGCCATCGTCGGCAGCTCGGGCTCGGGCAAGAGCACCTTGCTCAACCTGCTGGGTGGCCTCGACCGGCCGACCCAGGGCAGCGTATGGCTGGCCGGCGAAGAGCTGTCGGCCCTTGGCGAGCGCGCCCGCGGCCTGCTGCGCAACCGCGAGCTGGGTTTCGTCTACCAGTTCCACCACCTGTTGCCAGAATTCACCGCCATGGAGAACGTGTGCATGCCGCTGCTGATCGGCCGCACCGCCATCCCGGAAGCCCGTGAGCGTGCCGAGGCGTTGCTCAAGCGGGTCGGCCTGGGCCATCGCCTGCATCACAAGCCGGCTGAACTGTCCGGTGGCGAGCGCCAGCGCGTGGCGATCGCCCGCGCCCTGGTCAACCGCCCGGGCCTGGTGATGCTCGACGAGCCGACCGGCAACCTCGACCATCACACCGCCCAAGGCATCCAGGAACTGATGCAGGAGCTGTCCAGTGCGTCGCGTACTGCCTTCCTGGTGGTGACTCACGACCTCAACCTGGCGCGCCAGATGGACCGCGTACTGAAGCTCGACGACGGCCACCTGGTGGCGATCTGACCGAGTGCACGGGGTGGCAGCGCTGCCCCGTTTTCCCGTTTTAATTGGGTGTTTCCTACATGTTCAGACCCTTGCCCATCTTCATCGGCGCACGCTACACCCGGGCCAAGCGCCGCAACCACTTCATCTCGTTCATCTCGATGACCTCGATGATCGGCCTGTCGCTGGGCGTGCTGGCGATGATCGTGGTGCTGTCGGTGATGAACGGCTTCCAGCGTGAAATGAGCTCGCGCATTCTCGGCCTGGTGCCGCATGCCTCGATCCTTGGCGTGCAACCGTTGGACGACTGGCACAAGGCGGCCGACGCTGCGCTGCAGAACCCGGCAGTGATGGCCGCAGCGCCGATCACCGAGATGGAAGGCATGCTCTCGTACAAGGGCGCGATGCAGCCGATCCAGGTCAGCGGCATCGACCCGGCCGAGGAAGGCAAGGTTTCGATCGTCGGCCAGCACATCGTCCAGGGTCGCCTGCAAGACCTGCAGCCGGGTGAATACGGTGTGGTCATCGGTGAACTGACCGCACGGCGCTTCCGCCTCAACACGGGCGACAAGCTGACCCTGATCGTGCCGGAAATCAGCAAGGAGCCAGGTGGGATCACCCCGCGCATGCAGCGCCTGACCGTGGTCGGCATCTTCAAGGTCGGTGCCGAACTGGACGGCTCGCAGGCCTACATGCATGTGGCCGATGCCGGTGAAATGCAGCGCTGGGCGCCGGGCCAGGTCCAGGGTGTGCGCCTGAAGCTGCATGACCTGTATGCCGCGCCACAAGTGTCCAGGGCGATCGCTGCCAGCCTGGGCGATCGCTACCGTGCCGACGACTGGTCGCACACCCAAGGCAGCCTGTTCAGCGCGATGAAGATGGAAAAGACCATGATCGGCCTGTTGCTGCTGATGATCATCGCGGTGGCGGCATTCAACATCATCGCCACCTTGGTGATGGTGGTGAACGACAAGGGCCCGGACATCGCCATTCTGCGCACCCTGGGTGCCACGCCGGCACAGATCATGGGCACGTTCATGGTCCAGGGCAGCTTGATCGGCATTGTCGGCACGTTGATCGGCGGCGTGCTCGGGGTGCTTGCAGCGCTCAATGTCAGCCAGATCGTTGGCTGGCTGGAGCGGGTGAGCGGGCAGCACATCTTCACGTCCGACGTTTATTTCGTCAGCAGCCTGCCGTCCGAGCTGCAGGGCGGGGATGTGCTGATGATCTGCACGGCGGGGCTGGTGATGAGCTTCCTGGCAACGATCTACCCGGCTTACCGGGCGTCGCAGGTGCAGCCGGCTATCGGCCTGGCAGTTTGATGTTTGCCTGAGGTGCGGGGGCTGCAAAGCAGAGCAGCCCCCGCTTTCAGCGAGTTTCAGGTAATTCGATCACAAAGCGTGTCCAGCCTTCCCGGCTCTGCACCGAAATGCTGCCGCCATGGGCCTGCACGATCGAACGGGTAATCGCCAACCCCAATCCCGCATGCTCGCTGCTGCCTTCCCGCCGTGCCGGGTCCACCCGGTAAAAACGATCGAATAGGCGCGGCAACGCCGCCGCTTCGATTGCCACCCCGGTATTGGCCACGCAAATTCGCAACCCCGGCCCCAAGGTTACCCGTACCTGCCCGCCCTTCGGTGTGAAGCGCAAGGCATTGTCGAGCAGGTTCGACAGCGCCCGGCGCAGCATAGGCCGGTCGCCCTGCACGATCGCCTCGCCCTCGCGCAGCAATTGCACTTCATTGTCCTCGGCCAACGGTGCGTAGTACTCCAGCAGTGCGTCCACGTCATCGTGCAGGGCCAGGGCTGTTTGCCCTGGCACCAACAGGCCGTGGTCGGCCTTGGCGAGGAACAGCATGTCGTTGATCATCTGCGCCATCCACTGCAGTTCCTCGAGGTTGCCATGCAGTGCCTCGCGGTACTCCTCCAGGCTGCGCGGGCGGGTGAGGGTGACCTGGGTGTGGGTCAGCAGGTTGGACAGCGGCGTGCGCAACTCGTGGGCGATGTCGGCGGAGAACGCCGACAGGCGCTGGAAGGCGTCGTCCAGGCGCTGCAGCATGGCGTTGACGGTCGTGGCCAGCTCCGCCAGTTCCTCGGGCATCTGCGCCACCGGCAGGCGCGTGGTCAGTGAGCGCGCCGATACGCTGGCGGCCACCCGGCCCATCTGGCGCAAGGGGCGCAGGCCACTGCGTGCGGCCCAGGCACCCAGCAGGGCGGTGGCCAGCGCCGACAGCCCGACGGTGAGCCAGATCAGGCGCTGCATGCTTTGCAAGAAGTGCTGGTGATGAGTGATGTCGAGAAACAGCGTCAGTTGCGCAGGCGTCTGAGCGTCCGGCGGCACAGACAGGCTTCGATAATCGATGCCGTCGGCGTGAAGGGTCGTAAGCCCCGGCGTTGGCGGCGTGCCAGGCAGGCTGTCACGGCTGGCGAACCAGGTCGCACCGTCGCGGCCAGCGATGCGCAGCGCCAGGTCTGCCTGATGGCTCAGCTCGTTGCGCAGGGCAGGCAGGCGGCCTTGCAATTCGCCAGGCCCTTGCAGGCCAGCGAGCTGGCTGCGAAACAGAGAAAGGCGCGACTCCAGCAGTTGCTGGTCCAGTTCGACGAAATGCTGCTCGCTGGCGCGGTTGAACAGCAGCCCCGCGCCCAGCGACACGGCGGCGGTGCAGGCGGCAAACAGCAGCGCCAGGCGCGTGCCGAGGGAAAGCCTGCGCATCAGTCGTGACGCTCTTCGAGCACGTAGCCCATACCGCGCACGGTATGGATCAGCTTGTTCGGGTGCGGGTCGTCGATCTTCAGGCGCAGGCGGCGGACCGCCACTTCGATCACGTTGGTGTCGCTGTCGAAATTCATGTCCCACACTTGCGAGGCAATCAGTGATTTGGGCAGCACCTCGCCCTGGCGGCGCAGCAGCAGTTCGAGCAAGGCGAACTCCTTGGCGGTCAGGTCGATGCGTGTGCCTGCCCGTTCGGCGCGGCGGCGGATCAGGTCCAGGCGCAGGTCGGCCAGGCTCAGGGTAGTGTCCTGGCTGGGGCTGGCGCCGCGACGCAGCAGGCTGCGGACCCGGGCCAGCAGCTCGGAGAAGGCGAAGGGCTTGACCAGATAGTCATCGGCGCCCAACTCAAGGCCGTGCACGCGGTCTTCGACGGCGTCGCGGGCGGTAAGGAACAGCACCGGGGTGTCCAGCCCGGCAGAGCGCACCGCGTGCAGAATCTGCCAGCCGTCACGCCCGGGCAGCATCACGTCGAGAATCAGCAGGTCGTGGTCGCCGGTCAGGGCCAGGTACTGGCCGGTTTCGCCGTCGGTAGCCAGTTCGGTGGCAAACCCGGCTTCGCTCAAGCCCTGGCTCAAGTACTGGCCGGTGCGGGCCTGGTCTTCGACGATCAGCAGTTTCATGCTTAATCCACAATCAGAGGGTTGATGCGGTTCCCTGTGGGAGCGGGGAGGTAATGGCTGAATGATACGTGACTGACTCGAGCCTCGCCCAAGCTGACAAAGTTGTAATCTCCCTGTCAGCCAAGCGCCAGCCGTGCCTTTCTAGAGTGGTCTCATCCCGCCGTGATCTTTCGGAGTCATCATGAAACACCTGTTCGTCGCCACCGCGTTGGCCCTGGCCAGCCTGCCCGCCCTGGCTGGCGAGGCGAAAACCTTCGCTTTCGGCGAGCCCGCTGCGGCGGCCAAGGCCACCCGCACCGTCGAAGTGGTGCTCAAGGACATCGCCTTCGAGCCCAGGAACTTGCACGTCAAAGCCGGTGAGACCGTGCGCTTCGTGCTGATCAACGAAGGCAAGCTGCCCCATGAGTTCAACCTCGGTGACAAGGCCATGCATGCCGAACACCAGAAGGAAATGATCGCCATGCAGGGCAAGATGTACAACGCTGCCATGCAGCATGAGGGCATGGACCATTCGCAGATGGGCCACGCACCCGCCAAGCCGATGGACCACGGTGCCCATGGCCACGACGGCGGCAATACCGTCCTGCTGCAGCCTGGCCAGCGCGCCGAGCTGACCTGGACGTTCCGCAAGTCGGCGCCGATCGAATTCGCCTGCAACGTGCCGGGGCATTACCAGGCCGGTATGGTCGGTGAGCTGACCATCGAGTGACTGGCACTCCAAGGCGGGGGGCAAAACCGGTAGACTAGGGGCAATTTCGAACCTCCAGGTCAGTTTCCATGCATCCCGCTGCCGAACACTCTCCGCTGGGCAAGTCCAGCGAATACATTGCCACCTACACGCCTTCGCTGCTGTTCCCGATCCCGCGCACGGCCAAGTGGGCTGAGCTGGGCGTGACTGCCCAGACTCTGCCGTGGCAGGGCGTGGACTACTGGAACTGCTTCGAGCTGTCGTGGCTGTTGCCCTCGGGCAAACCGGTGGTGGCCATCGGTGAGTTCGCCATTCCGGCTGATTCGCCGAACATCATCGAATCGAAGTCGTTCAAGCTCTACCTCAATTCGTTGAATCAGACCGTGTTTGCCTCGATCGGCGAACTCAAGGCGTGCCTGGTCAAAGACCTGTCGGCGGCCGCTGGCAAACCCGTCGGTGTGCAGGTGCGTACCTTGGCAGAAGTGGAGGCCCAGGGCGTGGTCGCGTTGCCTGGGCTGTGCATCGATGCGCTGGATGTGGCGATCGACAACTACGCGCAGCCGCAACCGGAGCTGTTGAGCTGCCGCCCGGAGCGCATCGTCGAAGAGACCGTGCACAGCCACCTCCTCAAATCCAACTGCCCGGTGACCGGCCAGCCGGACTGGGGTAGCGTGGTGGTCGAGTACAAGGGCAGGGCGCTGGACCATGCCAGCCTGCTGACCTACTTGATCAGCTTTCGCCAGCATGCCGACTTCCACGAGCAGTGCGTGGAGCGGATTTACCTGGACTTGAAGAACCTGCTGCAGCCTGAGCACCTGACGGTGTATGCGCGGTATGTGCGCCGCGGTGGGCTGGATATCAACCCTTACCGCAGCACCGGAGCGATCAGCCCGGCGAACCGGCGGCTGGTCCGGCAGTAATTTCCATGTAGTCGGGGCCGCAAAGCGGCCCCTGATGTTTCAGATCCCCATGCTGTGCAGCGAGTTGGCGATGCTGCGCAGTGTGGCGGTCAAGTCCGGGTGATCGGCCTCGAAACGTTCGATCGCCAGGTTCACCCCGTCAACCACGTTGTTGTCCGGCGTGGCTTCCTCGAGCTTCAACTGCGCTTCGATCTGCCTGGCCTCTTCGTGCAGGGCGGCCAGTTCTTCATCCGTAAGCGGTATGTTGCGGTCCAGTTGCTCGCGCAGGCTGTTCAAGCGCTCTTGCAATTCGCGGGCAGGCATTGGCTGTTCTCCATCAATGGCTTGGCAAGGCATGGACCTCAGCGAAGCGGCAAAGGTTCTCGCCTGTCTCCTAGCGTAATCCACTCGCTGGCGCTTTGCATGATCGGCATCAATGGCGCTGTGTCAGGGTTTTTCGCCCTTGCTGCAACGCAGGGCGATGTCGGCAAGGCAGGCGTCCAGTTCATCGAGGTGGTCGATCACCGAATGTACCCCCAGGCTGAACAACGCCAAGGTGGCCTTGCCACGCGCCAGGTCCTGCTCTTGCTGGGTCATGGCCTGCCATTGCCTGGAGGAGGCGTCGCACGAGGGGCTGCAGGCCGCCAGGCCCACCGTCCACAAGCCGGCGTTGAGGCCAGATTGCAGCAGCTTTGGCTCACCGCTGACCAGCACGCAACCTTCCAGGCGTTCGCTGTCCAGGCTCATCAAGGCCTGCCAGCAAGCGTTTGGCGCCGGCCAGTGCACACCATTGACCGAGTGGCCCGGCAGCCAGGCGGGCAGAACGCTGGCAAGGCGCCTGCTTTGCAGGCTGCCGAGATCGTCCAGCCAGATGCACGGCACCTGGGCGTGACGCAGGCCGGCCAGGGTTTCGAGGGCGCCAGGGGCGGGCAGGGGGTTGCCGTCGGAGGCCTGGACCAGGCAACCGCGCAGGCCGAACAGCACAGCGGTAATGGCGGGTGCAGCGAGCATGGTAACGTCCCTGAAATAGTCCGCAGGCTATTGGACGATTGTTACCGTGCCGTGACGGGCAACAGTTGTTCACAAATTATTGAGCAAAAATGTGTAAAGCTGTTTATCAGCGTACAAGGCTCTATACTGCCGCCGTACAGCAGCGCTCATGTGGCGTTTGCGGCCGAGAATTTCGATGGAGAAACATCTATGCGTAGGATCGGTGCCGGTGTGATCGAACGAGTCACCCAGGCCTGTGTCTGCGCCAGCTTGTTGCTGGCGCCCGTGGCAGCCACCCATGCCGCCACCGAGGAAGATCCCTGGGAAGCGGTCAACCGCCCGATCTTCCGTTTCAACGATGCGATCGATACCTATGGCCT
>Ga0153918_1001202_pt1 | contig 10779 bp, 10 predicted proteins | sample TSFL002MetaG_FD_104687 | JGI IMG/M metagenome (GOLD analysis project Ga0153918, IMG submission 104687) | Attine ant fungus gardens microbial communities from Florida, USA - TSFL002 MetaG | ecosystem: Host-associated > Fungi > Mycelium > Unclassified | place: USA: Florida, Paynes Creek Historic... | reverse complement strand
GGCCAACGACAAGGCCCTGAACCGCTACATGAACCGCAACGCCTCGGCGGCCCTCAAAGACGTCGACGTGGTGATCTTCGTGGTCGACCGCACCAAGTGGACCGACGAGGACCAGCTGGTGCTCGAGCGCGTGCAGTACGTGACCGGCCCGCTGATCATCGCTGTCAACAAGACCGACCGCATGGAAGAGAAGGCCGAGTTGATCCCGCACCTGCAGTGGCTGCAGGAACAACTGCCGAACGCCGAAGTGATGCCGATTTCCGCGCAGCAGGGCCACAACCTGGACGCGCTGGAAGCCCAGATCGCCAAGCACCTGCCGGAAAACGATCATTTCTTCCCGGAAGACCAGATCACCGACCGCAGCAGCCGTTTCCTCGCCGCCGAACTGGTGCGCGAGAAGATCATGCGCCAGCTGGGCGCCGAACTGCCGTACCAGATCACCGTGGAAATCGAAGAGTTCAAGCAGCAGGGCCATGTGCTGCACATCCATGCACTGATCCTGGTCGAGCGTGATGGCCAGAAGAAGATCATCATTGGTGACAAGGGTGAGCGGATCAAGCGCATCGGCTCCGAGGCGCGCAAGGACATGGAGGTGCTGTTCGACTCCAAGGTCATGCTCAACCTCTGGGTCAAGGTCAAAGGCGGCTGGTCCGATGACGAACGCGCCCTGCGTTCGCTGGGCTACGGCGACCTGTAACTCCTCCTGACTGCTCGGGTTACTCTGTGGGAGCGGGTTTATCGAGGCGTCGAACCGCCGCGATAAACCCGCTCCCACAGTGGTTTGTGACCAGTAGAGATCTCACATGGATCAACCTGTCGGCCAGCCGGCCTACGTCCTGCACAGCCGCCCCTACAAGGAAACCAGTGCACTGGTGGATTTTTTCACGCCGCAAGGCCGCGTGCGCGCCGTGCTGCGCCGGGCACGTGGCAAAGGTGGCAGCCTGGTGCGGCCGTTCGTTCCGCTGGAGGTGGAGCTGTTCGGTAAAGGTGAGCTGAAGAACGTCAGGCGCCTGGACACGGTAGGTATAGCGGCGTGGCTGCACGGCGACGCGCTGTTCAGCGGCCTCTACCTGAATGAACTGCTGATGCGTCTGCTGCCTGCCGAGGCACCGCAACCCGAACTGTTCGAGCATTATGCGCTGACCCTTCAGGCCTTGGCGGCAGGAAGGTCGCTGGAACCCTTGCTGCGCTCCTTTGAGTGGCGGCTGCTGGAGGATTTGGGCTACGCCTTTTCGCTCCACCACGACGTCAACGACGACCTGATCGAAGCCGACGGCCTGTACCGGCTGCGGGTCGATGCCGGGCTGGAGCGGGTGTACCTGGTTCAGCCTGGCCTGTTCAACGGCACCGAGCTGCTGGCCCTGGCCCAGGCCGACTGGGACGCCCCCGGCGCCCTGCTGGCGGCCAAGCGCCTGATGCGTCAGGCCCTGGCAGTACACCTGGGGGCAAAACCGCTGGTGAGCCGGGAACTGTTTCGCAAGCGCTGAGCACGTCGTATGCTGTGTGGCTCAATCCTCAGGAGAGCCTTTCGTGACTCACAGCAACCGCATGCTTCTCGGCGTCAACATCGACCACGTGGCAACCCTGCGCCAGGCCCGCGGTACCCGCTATCCGGACCCGGTCAAGGCTGCGCTGGATGCCGAGGAAGCGGGCGCCGATGGCATTACCGTGCACCTGCGCGAAGACCGTCGGCATATCCAGGAGCGCGACGTGCTGCTGCTCAAGGACGTGCTGCAGACGCGCATGAACTTCGAAATGGGCGTCACTGAAGAGATGATGGCCTTTGCCGAGAAGATCCGCCCGGCGCATATCTGCCTGGTCCCAGAGACCCGTCAGGAGCTGACCACCGAAGGTGGCCTGGACGTGGCCGGCCAGGAGGCGCGGATCAAGGCGGCGGTCGAGCGCTTGTCGCGCACCGGTGCTGAAGTGTCGCTGTTCATCGATGCCGACGAGCGACAGATCGAGGCTTCGCGCCGTGTCGGTGCGCCGGCCATCGAGTTGCACACCGGGCGTTATGCCGATGCACAGACCCCGACCGAAGTGGCCGAGGAACTGCAGCGCATTGTCGATGGCGTGGCGTTTGGCGTGGGCCAGGGGTTGATCGTCAATGCCGGCCATGGCCTGCATTACCATAACGTCGAGGCGGTGGCAGCAATCAAGGGGATCAATGAGCTGAACATCGGCCATGCGCTGGTGGCGCATGCACTGTTCGTTGGCTTCAAGGCCGCGGTGGCGGAGATGAAGGCGCTGATCGTCGCGGCTTCGCGCTGATTCATCGGCTGCCTGTACCGGCCTGTTCGCGGGTAAACCCGCTCCCACAGGTATTGCGCAAGCCTCAAGGCCTGTGGTGTACCTGTAGGAGCGGGTTTACCCGCCAAGAGGCCGGCACAGGCAACCCGCTATTGCGCTTGAAACACCAGGCTAAACCGGGTCGGCCCTTGCAGCTTGCTGCTCACTTCCACCCGCCCCCCATGCAACTGCATGATCGACTTGACGATCGCCAGCCCCAACCCCGTCCCGCCTTCCAGTCGCGAACGCCCCGAGCCCACCCGGTAGAAGCGCTCGAACAGCTGCGGCCAATGTGCTTCGGCAATCCCCGGCCCCTGGTTCTCCACCCACACCCGTACCTCACTGCCTTGCCGCTCGATACCCAGCTTCACCGCCTGTCCTTCAGGCCCATGGCGAATGGCATTGCTCAACAGGTTCGACAGCGCCCGCTGGAACATCAAACGGTCCGCCAGCGCCGTCCCCCAGCCCTGCAAGCGCAGCTCGATGTTCTTCAGTTCGGCACTGAAGGCAAACAGTTCGCCCACCTGTGCCGCTTCGTCCGCCAACGCCAGCGGCTTGAGCGCCACCTGCGCCTGGGGCTGGCTGACCTGGGCAAGGAACAGCATGTCGTTGATGATCCGGTTGAGCCGGGTCAGCTCTTCGACACTGTCTTCCAGCACTTCCCGGTAGTGTTCGCCATCACGTTCACGGGCCAGGGTGACCTGGGCCTTGCCCATCAGGTTGCTCAGCGGGGTGCGCAGCTCGTGGGCCAGGTCATCGGAAAACTGCGAAAGCTGGCGCACACCTTGGTCCAGGCGATTGAGCATCACGTTGATGCTGCGCGCCAGCTCTGCCAGCTCCAGCGGTAAGCCGGTCGCGGGCAGGCGGTGCTGCAGGTCTTGGGCGGAGACCTTGCCGGCGATGCGACGGAAGTGGCGCAGCGGCTGCAAGCCGCGTTGCACGAGCCACCAGGCGCCAGCGCCGATCAACAGCAGCAGCAGTGGCAGGGCCAGCAGCGTCGAATGCAGGTAGGCCTGCAGCAGGGCATGGTCGTCGGCGCGGTTGAGCGACATCATCACCCGCACCGGGGTGTCGTCGCGCAGGCGCATCTGCCGGGTGGCGGTAAGGATCTGATTACCGCTGCGGTCACGCCATTCGTGATAGTTCAGCCGTGCATCGGTAGGCAATTCGCCCACCCGGGACTCGAGCGCCGGGCCGAGGCTGAGCAGGTGCGGGTGGCGCCCCTCAAGGGCCAGTATGCTGAGGCTGAGGTTGTCGTGGCCCATCACCAGGTCGAGCAACGGGTGGGCGCGGGTGCCAAGGTCTTCGCTGCGCAGGTCGACCCGCAGGTTATGTTCCACCTGCAACATCTTGCGCCCGAGGTCCCTGCGGGCGCGGCTGTCCAGTTCGTGGTCGAGGGCGAACACCGCCAGGCAGGCGAGCAGCAGTACCAGCGCGGCGCCCATCAGGGTCACACTCAGGCCCAGGCGCAGGGACAGGCTGGCGTATTTCACACACGGGCCTCCAGTACGTAGCCGACGCCGCGTAAGGTGTGGATCAGCTTGTCTTCGAACGGATCGTCGATCTTCGCCCGCAGGCGGCGGATCGATACCTCGACCACATTGGTATCGCAGTCGAAATTCATGTCCCACACCAGCGAGATGATCTGCGTGCGCGACAGCACCTCGCCGCTCTGGCGCATCAACAGGTGGAGCAGGGCGAATTCCTTGGCGGTCAGGTCGATGCGTTTGCCGGCGCGGTAGGCGCGGTGGCGGCCGGGGTCGAGCTCAAGGTCGGCGACGCGCAGTGTGCTCGGTTGCAGTTGTTGATCGTTACGCCGCAGCAGGCTGCGGATACGGGCCAGCAACTCGGGGAATTCGAACGGTTTGAGCAGGTAGTCATCTGCGCCCAGGTCCAGGCCTTTGACCCGGTCGGACAAGCGGCCATGGGCCGTCAGCATCATGATCCGCGTGGCCGATTCGGCGCGCAGACGCTGCAGCACCGTCCAGCCATCGAGCTCGGGCAGGTTGACGTCGAGGATGATCAGCTCGTAAGGCTGCTGGCGCGCCAGGTGCAGGCCGTCGGTGCCCGTGTGGGCGCAGTCGACCACGTAGCCGTTTTCACGCAGGCCTTGTTGCAGGTAGTCGGCGGTACGCAGTTCGTCCTCGATGATCAGCAGGCGCATGGCTGGGCTCGGTATGGCTGGAAAGGGCAGGATTCTCAAGCCTGTAGGGGCTTCAGGGTCAAGCCGCAGGATGTTACGGCATGCAAATGGCCCGTCGGCGTAGATAACGGATTTGTAATCCTGGTGTTATCTGCCTGTCTGCCAAGGCCACATTGCAAGACTGTAATGCGCGCCTCACCTTGCCGTTAGCTGCCCGAGGATACGATGGCCCAGTCTGATCGCTTATCAACGAGGCAAGCATGATGAACCTGACCCGATACCTGTTGCTGGCGACCCTCGCCCTGGGCGCTGGCAGCGCCTACGCCGAAGGCGGCGGCGAACGTTCCAAGCAGTTCTGGCAAGCATTCCGCCAGGACCAGGAGCGCCTGCACGGCGACACGCAACAGGTCATCGCCGAGCGCGAGCGCAAGGCGCAGGAGAAGGCCCGCGAGGTGGCCAAGGACTGAGGCAACGGCAGCTGTGCCGGCACTGCTCCCCGGCACAGGTGTGATTCGGGCGTCCACATGGACGCCTTTTTTATTTGCGCGCCAGCAGGGTGGCGCGGCGTGGGGCGGGCAGGCCTTCGATGGTCTTGCTGTGGTCGTTGGGGTCGAGGAAATCGGCCAGCGACTGGTAGCGCATCCATTCGGTGCTGCGCTGCTCCTCGATGCTGGTAACGCTCACGTCCACGCAGCGCACCTCGCTGAATCCGGCGCGGCGCAACCAGCGCGCCAGGGCCGGTACCGAGGGCAGGTACCAGACGTTGCGCATCTGCGCGTAACGGTCTTCGGGCACCAGTACCTGGTTTTCGTCGCCCTCGATCACCAGGGTTTCCAGCACCAGCTCGCCGCCTTTGACCAGGCAGTCCTTGAGCGCCAGCAGGTGCTCGATGGGCGAGCGGCGGTGGTAGAACACGCCCATGGAGAACACGGTGTCGAAGCCTTCGAGGTTGGCCGGCAGCTCCTCCAGGGCGAATGGCAGGTGCCAGGCGGGCAGGTCGGGCAGGTATCGCTGCACGGCCTGGAACTGGCAGAAGAACAGCCAGTTGGGGTCGACGCCGATGACCATGTCGGCACCCGCACCGAGCATGCGCCACTGGTAATAGCCGTTGCCGCAGCCAACGTCGAGCACGCGCTTGCCCTTGAGGTCGAGGTGCGGGCCGACCCGCGACCACTTCCAGTCCGAGCGCCACTCGGTGTCGACATGCACGCCGAACAGGTCGAACGGCCCCTTGCGCCAAGGCGACAGGCCCATCAGCGCCTGGCGCATCTGCGCACGGGTGGCATCATCGCACTCGCAATCCAGGCGCAGGCCATCAGCCAGGTCGATTTCGCTGGGCTGCAGGGCCGGCAGCGCATCCAGCGCGCCGCGCCAGCGGTCGAGGTCGCCGTGGCCTTTTTCCAGCTTGGCTTGCAGTTGTGCTTGCAGGCCCTGGGACCAGGAAGCCAGGGGCGTGCCCGCCAGGCGGCGGACGAGGGGGGACAGATCGATCATGGCAGGGCTATCAGCGAGGCAAAATTGAGGCATTGGAACCACGGCACCACCTTGGTGAAGCCGGCCGCGTGCAGGCGTTCCCGATGGGCTTGCAGGGTGTCGGGCTTCATCACGTTCTCGATGGCGCTGCGCTTCTGGGCGATTTCCAGTTCGCTGTAGCCATTGGCCCGCTTGAAGTCCAGGTGCAGTTCGTTGAGCAGGGTCTGCTCTTCGTCATCGGCGAAGCGCAGTTTCTCCGAAAGGATCAGCGCACCGCCGGGCAGCAGCGCCTGGCGGATCCGGCTGAGCAGCGCCAGGCGTTGTTCAGGGGCGATGAACTGCAGGGTGAAGTTCATGGCCACCACCGAAGCCGGTTCCAAGGGCAGGGTGAGGATATCGGCTTCCAGCACGTCGACCGGCAGCAGTTCCTGGAACATCGAGTCCTGGGCGGTGAGGTACTGGCGGCAACGTTCGACCATGGCGGCGGAATTGTCCACCGCTATCACCCGGCAACCGTCGCTGCGCACATGGCGGCGCAGCGACTGGCTGACGGCACCCAGCGAGGCGCCCAGATCGTACAGTGCCGAGTTCGGTTGGGCGAAGCGCGCGGCCAGCACGCCAAGGTTTTCGACGATGGTCGGGTAACCGGGCACCGAGCGCTTGATCATGTCCGGGAACACACGCACCACGTCTTCGTTGAACACGAAGTCGGGGACTTGCTCCAGGGGTTGGGCGAAAAGGCGATCGGGTTCTTTGCTCACGGTAGGTCCAGGCGGCTTGCAATCCAGAGGGCCGGCATTCTAGCCAAACCCCGGCCAGCTTGCATGCCTGGCTGACCGGCGCGGCCGCTTCACTTCACGTGGATGGCGCAATCGAACGTCTGCACCGGCCGCACTTGCGGAGCCCACGGCTGTTGATAGACCAATACCAGGTGGTCTTGACCTGCTGCCTTGGCCTGGAAACGCCAGGTGGAAATACCGGCACTGCCGACAATGCCAGCTTCCTCCGGTGCACTGTAAAGCTCCGGGCCGAGGCTTTCGAGGATCTGTGAAGCAGGGTTCTGCACTAGCCAGCGGTAGCCGGTGGTCGGGTTGCTGGGCAGGCTCAGGGTCATGTTCTGGCCAACTTGCAGGCGTTTCGGGCACTCGCTCTCGGCGTCGAGTTCGACGGTGCGTTGTGGCTGCTGCGAGCAGGCGCCGAGCAGCGCCAGGCCAAGGAGAAACAGTACACGGTGGTGAGGCATGGTGGCTCCGGGTCGGTGGTCGATATACCAGGCGGGCAGGAAAGCCTGCCCGATGCTGTCGAGGCTATGGGATACCTAAGGTTGCTGCTCCAGAGCCATTCCAGGCTCGTGCAGATGGAGCAGGAACATGAACGCAAACAGTGCTGATTATGATCAGCTGCAACAAGATGCTGCAAACATGCCGGTCAGGCTGGTGCAGGCCATGGCAGAGCGCGACGGCAAAGGTGAAGGCGGTTTGACCCTCAGCCGCGAGCACATCGTCACCATCAACCGCTACGTCAATTTCGTGTTTGCCTTGCCCTCCACCGGTGACAACCTGCAACGCTGGCTGGGCTACCAGGATATCGACGAGCCTGAGCTCAAACCCGGCGCGTGGGGCACGTTGTTCGGCGACCTGCAGAGCCATGCGCGCAGCTGGGGCCCGCTGTCGGACAGCAGCAAGCGTCTCGCCAGCGAGCTGGCAGCGACCGCCAACTCGATTGGTAGCGCAGGCCAGGTGATTGTCGAGGAACTTTCCATGATCCGTGCACTGGGCAAGGACGTGCGAAACTGGCAAGACGTCGTGCTACGCGACCCGCTGCCCCTGGGCAGCGGTGATCGGAAGGCAGTATCGGCACTGGTCGAATACATGCAGTTTCTGAGTCAGGATGTGGCCGCCTATGCCGTCAGGGTCAAGGCGGTGCAGGAACAAACCGAGAAATTCCGTGACGTCGCCCGTTTGCAGTTGATTCCCGCAGTCAAGCGCAAAGGTCAGGCCGTTGAGCGCAAGCACAGTGATGGCGCTGTGGAAAAATTCCGCAGCCAGCTTGCTGAGCTCGACGCTGAAATCGAGGCGCTGGGCAAGGAGTACGACCACTATGTGAAGGCAGCGCTCTCAGGGTTGGGGGCCGGGCCGATCGGGGCCGCCATCACCGGAGGTATCTACGGCAGCAAGGCCGAAAAGGTGCGCAAGGAGCGCAAGGCGCGCCAGTCTGAGCGACGGGAGGTGAGCGAGCAGCTGCGCTTGCGGGTCAACCTCGAGGGGCGCATGGAAATACTGGCCACTTTCATCGGCGAACTCGATACGCGCTTGCAGGACGTGGTGACCTCCGCGTCCCACCTGCAGACAGCGTGGGGGATCGTCGACGCCTACATCGATGCTTCCATTTCGCGCCTCCAGCGCATCGAAGATACCCAGAGACTGGCACTTTTCGGCCTGCATTTCCGGCAATTTCTCAGCCAGTGGGCGCAGATCGAGAACACTACCCGGGAACTGACCCGCATTTTCGACGAAGCCGCATCGGCCCAATAAAGGTAAATCGCCATGAACGACAATGTCACTTACTTGCAGCCCGCCGAAACGCCGAGCATCGCGCCCATCGTGGCCGCCGACCGTGCTTTCAGCTCTGCCTGGCAGCAGGGCGGGCTGAAATTCGCTCCGCGTCTTCAGGAGGGCCTTGAGCGGCACATGAGGCTGATCGACGGCTGTCGCCAGCGAATGGCCGGTAACGCCCAACGCCTGGCGGCGGAACTGACCAGCGACCCGTTGGCCGACATCATTGATGCCATGGGCGCAGGGGATGATCTCGACTTCATCGGTCTTGCCGGGGAAACCCGTGATGCTGTGCTGAGGCTGCTTGGCAAACTGTCGGGCAACCTGGCAAGCGAACGTCACGCGCTTGCCGCTTTGCCGGCGCTGGACGCAGCAGTGGACAAACAGCGTTTGCTCAAGCTTCAGCAGAACAATACGGCCACCAGGCAGCAGTTGGCTGAGGAGCATGTCCGTGAGGCTTCCAGAGCCGAACGTATGGCCAAGGCGATCGCCACGCTGGAAGCCAACGGTCTGGAAACACGCTTTGGTGGTGTGGTGCCGTCGCTCGGCGATTTGCAGAAGCTGGCGGCTCCAGGGGGTGAAGCACTGGTGGCAGCCGAAACCCTGTCCAAGGCCGTGGAAGAGCTGGAAGTACTGCTCGGAGACCTGATCGAAGGCATGCGTTATGCGCAGCTGCAGCGAGAGCGTCGCACAGTGCGGGAACGGGTGACCGAACTGGCGAGCCAACTGCGCCAGTTCGATCAGGCCCAGCTTGAGCTGTCACAGAAAATCGCAGCGCTGGACGAGTTGCCGCGCCTGCTTGAGTTGTGCCAGGGGTGGGACGGTGCGATCAGTGCCTTGTGCCATTCATTAGAGAGCCGGCAAGCGCGCATCGCCAACCAGGCACTGGCCAATGCCGGCGATATCGCCGCCTTGGCCCAGGAGTTTGCGAGCCTGCTCGCGTTCATTCGCACGCTGCTTGAGCAGGACCGTCGGGCGTTGTGAACGCCAGGCATCACACCCCGACGCAGGCAGTTGCGCAACCCATGGGTGGCAACTGGCGAGCACGCCCGGGGCATGGTCAAGGTGTTCGGCTAGGCAGTGGCAGGCTGCGAAGGCGTGCCACTGCCAAGGCTTCAGACGAACAGTACCTTGCTCACGTCGGCAAAGCGCTTGGCGAAATGCACCTGCAACCCTTCTTTCAGATACCCTGGCAACTCATCGAAATCGCCGCGGTTGGCCTCGGGCAGGATCAGTTCGAAAATCTTCTGCCGCCGCGCCGCGATCACCTTCTCGCGCACGCCACCGATCGGCAGCACCTGGCCGGTGAGGGTGAGCTCGCCGGTCATGGCCACGCCTTTCTTCGGCGCCTGGTCGCGGGCCAGCGACAACAGCGCGCTGGCCATGGTGATGCCGGCGCTCGGGCCATCCTTGGGCGTCGCACCTTCGGGCACATGCAGGTGAATGAACGCTTCGTTGAAGAAACCGGGGTCACCGCCAAACTGTTTAAGGTTGGAACTGACATAGCTGTAGGCGATTTCAGCGGATTCCTTCATCACATCACCCAGCTTGCCGGTGAGCTTGAAGCCGCGGTTCAGGGTGTGGATACGCGTCGCCTCGATCGGCAGGGTCGCGCCGCCCATGCTGGTCCAGGCAAGGCCGGTGATCACACCCTTGCCAGCCAATACCTGCTCGCTGCGGAACACCGGCATGCCCAGGGCGGCCTCTAGGTCCTTGTTGCCAATCTTGAGCTTGGCGTCCGGGTCATCCAGCAGCTTGACCACGGCCTTGCGCACCAGCTTGCCCAGCTGTTTCTCCAGCTGGCGCACGCCAGCTTCCCGGGCATAGCCCTCGATCACCGTGCGCAGTGCGCTGTCGCTGATGCTCAGGCTGGTCTTGGCCACACCGGCCTTTTCCAGCTGCTTGGGCCACAGGTGGCGCTTGGCAATGGCCATTTTCTCTTCGGTGATGTAGCCGGACAGGCGGATCACTTCCATGCGGTCGAGCAGCGGCCCGGGGATCGAGTCGAGGGTGTTGGCGGTGCACACGAACAGCACCTTGGACAGGTCCAGGCGCAGGTCGAGGTAGTGATCGAGGAAATCGACGTTCTGCTCCGGGTCGAGGGTTTCCAGCAACGCCGAGGCTGGGTCGCCCTGGTAGCTTTGGCCCATCTTGTCGATCTCGTCGAGCATGATCACCGGGTTCATCACCTCGACTTCCTTCAGCGCCTGCACCAGCTTGCCCGGCTGGGCGCCGATGTAGGTGCGGCGATGGCCCTTGATCTCGGCCTCGTCGCGCATGCCACCGACGCTGAAGCGGTAGAACGGCCGGCCGAGGGAT
>Ga0153918_1001201_pt1 | contig 10783 bp, 11 predicted proteins | sample TSFL002MetaG_FD_104687 | JGI IMG/M metagenome (GOLD analysis project Ga0153918, IMG submission 104687) | Attine ant fungus gardens microbial communities from Florida, USA - TSFL002 MetaG | ecosystem: Host-associated > Fungi > Mycelium > Unclassified | place: USA: Florida, Paynes Creek Historic... | reverse complement strand
GTTGCTGGGCTACTCAAGCCTGCTCGGGCCGATTGCCGGGATCATGGTGGTGGACTACTTCCTGATCCGCCGCCAGCGCCTGGACCTGGCCGGGCTGTACCGCGACGACGTGTACCCGGCGTGGAACTGGGCGGGCTTCGCCGCCTTCGCCGTGCCGGTGGCGCTGACCGTGCTGGCCATCGGCAACAGCCGTTTCAGCTGGTTCTACGACTATGGCTGGTTCACCGGGTCGCTGCTGGGCGGGGCGCTGTACTACGCCCTGGGCGGCGTGGCGGTGCGCGGGCCGGCGATCTCGCCAGTACACACCAATAAAAATGCCTGAGGAGAAACACCATGAGCCAATCCCAGCATGTTTTGAAATCCACCGAGCGCCATGTCGACAGCGCCCGCCTGTGGCAGTCGCTGATGGACCTTGCCCGCCTGGGCGCCACGGCCAAGGGCGGGGTGTGCCGGCTGGCACTGACCGACCTCGACCGCCAGGCGCGCGACCTGTTCGTTCAGTGGACGGAGGCCGCCGGTTGCACCGTCAGTGTCGATGCGGTGGGCAACATCTTCGCCCGCCGCCCCGGGCGTAACCCCAAGCTGCCGCCGGTGATGACCGGCAGCCACATCGACACCCAGCCAACCGGCGGCAAGTTCGATGGCTGTTTCGGCGTGATGGCCGGGCTGGAGGTGCTGCGCACCCTCAACGACCTGGGCATCGAGACCGAGGCACCGCTGGAAGTGGTGGTGTGGACCAACGAAGAAGGCTCGCGCTTCGCGCCCTGCATGATGGGCTCGGGTGTGTTCGCCGGCAAATTCACCTTGGAAGAAACCCTGGCCAAGCGCGACGCCCAAGGCGTTTCCGTCGGCGAGGCACTGGACGCCATCGGCTACGCCGGCCAGCGTGCAGTGCTTGGCCACCCGGTGGGTGCCTACTTCGAAGCCCATATCGAACAGGGGCCGATCCTCGAGGACCAGGCCAAGACCATCGGTGTGGTGCTCGGCGCCCTGGGCCAGAAGTGGTTCGACCTGACCCTGCGCGGTGTCGAAGCCCATGCCGGGCCGACGCCGATGCACCTGCGCAAGGACGCCCTGGTGGGCGCCGCGGCCGTGGTCGAAGCGGTCAACCGCACCGCCCACGCGCATCAGCCTCACGCCTGCGGCACAGTCGGCTGCCTGCAGGCCTACCCCGGCTCGCGCAACGTGATCCCGGGCGAGGTGCGCATGACCCTGGACTTCCGTCACCTGGAGGGCGACCAGCTGGAAGCGATGATCGCCGATGTGCGCACGGTGATCGAGGCGACCTGTGCCAAGCATGGCTTGAGCCATGAACTGGTCCCCACGGCGGACTTCCCGGCGCTGTACTTCGACCGCGGTTGCGTCGATGCCGTACGCCAGTCGGCGCAGGCCCTGGGCTTGCCGCACATGGACATCGTCAGCGGGGCAGGGCATGACGCGATCTTCCTGGCCGAGCTGGGGCCGGCGGGGATGATCTTCGTGCCTTGCGAGAATGGCATCAGCCACAACGAGATCGAGAACGCCACGCCAGAGGACCTGGCGGCAGGATGTGCCGTGCTGCTGCGGGCCATGCTGGCGGCCTCGGAGGCGATCGCCAGCGGGCGGCTGGCGGCATAACGACGCGCAGCCCTTCGCAGGCGAGCCCGCTCTCATGGAACTGCACATGACTGATTGAAATAGCAGAGACACTGTGGGAGCGGGCGAGCCCGCGAATGGGCTGCAAGGCAGCCCCGGCGATCTCAAGCCGAGACGGCCGCCAGCAGCCCATCACGCCCGATGTGGTAACGCTGCAGGTCCCGCGCCAGGGTCAGGTGCCCGGTGTAATGAGCCAACGCCTCCTCACGCACATCATCAATGCACGGGCTGCGTTGCGGATCCCCCTGATACCGCGCACTGAAATGCGTCAACACCAGATTTCTTACCCCCGCCGCTTCAGCGAACTGTGCCACCGCCGCCGCCGTACTATGACCGAAGGTATTGCCACTGCGCTCGACGATGGGCCGGGTATAGGTCGCCTCATGCACCAGCACATCCACGTCCTTGGCGACTTCGGCGAGCAATGCCGGGTTATCGTTGTCACCACAGACGATCACCCGCCGAGGCGGCCGCGAGGCTTTCAGGTAGTCCTGCGGTTCAAGCCGCTTGCCGTCCAGTTCGGCCACCCGCCCCTTGGCCAGGTCTCCCCACAGTGGTCCACGGGGGATCCCTTCGGCCTCCAACCGCTGAATGTCCAGGCGTGGTTCAGGGTTCAGTTCGGTAAACACGAAGCCAACGCTCGGCACGCGGTGCGACAGCTGCACGGTACTGACCTGGATGTGCTCGCTTTGCCACTGCCCCAGGTGCTCGACAGGCAAAAGGCGCAGTTCGAACGGCAGGTGGGTTTCGCTGGCCGCCAGGCTCAGGCGTACCCAGTCCTGCAAGGCGGCGGGCAGGATCCGGTCGAGGGGTTCGCTGCGCCCGCCCATGCCGGCACTGGCCAGCAGCCCCGGCAGGCCGAAACAATGGTCGCCATGTACATGGGTGATGAAGATGCCGCGCAGGTCGCGTACCGAGAGCGAACTGTGCAGCAGCTGGTGCTGGGTGCCTTCGCCGCAATCGACCAGGTACCAGTGTCTGCCGCTGGCTTCGATGACGGCGGTGGCGCTGACGTTGCGGGCTTTGGTGGGCACCCCGGAGGAGGTGCCCAGAAACTGCAGGTCCAATGCTTTGCTCCATGCGTGGGGGAGCCACACCTTAGACGGATTGCTGCAGGGCGTCGATGCTCAAGGCTCGGCGGGGGTATCCTGACGCCAGATCAGTTTGCTGGTGTCGTAACCCTGCTTCTGGGCAATCGTCAGCAGTTGGTCACGCGTCTGGTCGGTAATGGCCGGCGTGCGCGACAGCAGCCACAGGTATTCGCGGTTGGGGTGGCCGACCAGTGCCACGCGGTAGTCCTTGTCGTGGTACAGCACCCAGTACTCGCCTTTGGTCAGCCCCGGCGCCAGGCGGCTGAACCAGTTGTCGAAGCGCACCCAGAGCTTGTCGGTCCGGCCCGGCACCTGGGCTTCGGCAATACCACGGGCTTCGTTCAAGGTGCCGTCCTTTTCCTTGCAGCGGTTGGTCACGTCGATGCGGCCATCTTCGCGCAAGCCGTAATGGGCTTCGGACTGCACGCAGTTGCGCTGGAAGAACATCGGCAGGCGTGCAAGCTCGTACCAGGTGCCCTGGTAGCGTTGCAGGTCGACCTGTTCGGTGGCCGGCGGGGTGTGGTGATCGTCGTTGGAACCGACGCAGCCCATCAGGGCCACGGTCATGCAGGAAAGCATCAGGGCCGTGCGCATCGCCATGGCGAATCTCCTGTCAGCGGGTGAGGGTGTTGCTTATGGTTGGATGCGGGCGAGGTGTAAAAGTTGTATTGGTTCGCCTTGGCATTTTTAGCGCCTGTGAAATCGAGCGCCGCCCGCGCGGCGCTCGATCTCATAGGCGCTGCAAATCTGTCGGCAGGCACCTGTCAGCCCTCACCCATTCTCCGGCGGCAAATCAAACGATCCCGTCTCGACTTCGCCCTTACGCACATAACGGGCGATGATCACGCCCTTCGGCGTCACCTGCGAATGCTTCAGGGTAAACGCCCCAGGCGCGGCATCGTCGCCGAACAGGCGCTTGCCATGCCCCAGCACCACAGGGTGAACAAGCAACTGAAGCTCATCAACCAGCCCAGCAGCGAGCAGTTGTTGCACCACATCGGCACTGCCCTGGGTCAACAGGTCGGCGCCGTCTTGCTGCTTGAGGGCACGCACCGTCGCGACGATATCCACGCCCAGCCCATGACTGTTGTGCCATTCGAGACTGTCGGGATCATGAGTGGCGACATGCTTGGCCACGCTGTTGAACAGCCTGGCGATGGAGAAGTCCTCAGTATCGTCTTTCACCTTCGGCCAGTAGCTGGCAAAAATGTCATAGGTGCGCCGCCCCAGCAGCAATTCGAACGGTTGGCTGAACAACGCCTGCATCGCCTGGCCGAACACTTCCTCGGCATGGGGCACGAGCCAACCGCCAGAGGTGAAACCACCGCTGGTGTCTTCCTGTGGGCCACCGGGGGCCTGCATGACACCGTCGAGGCTGACGAAGGCGGCTACGATGAGTTTGCGCATGACGGCTCTCCTGAAAGGCCAGTCGGGGTTGATGATTCACCTATGGTCGAACGGTGCGCGGCGATTTCGACAGGGCATGGAGTCCCGTTTTTGGCACAAGCACGGTCACCCGCCTGGGTTACCATCCGTTGCCGTGAATCCTTTTCCCACAGGAGTGCCGCCCATGACCGAGTACACCGCGCTCAAGGTCGAACTGACCGACAACATCGCCCATGTGCAGATCAACCGCCCGGAAAAGATCAACGCCATGAACGCGGCCTTCTGGACGGAAATCGTCGAGGCCTTCCAGTGGATCGACGACACCGAGGCCGTGCGCGCAGTGGTGATCAGCGGTGCCGGCAAGCATTTTTCCGCCGGTATCGACCTGATGATGCTGGCGTCGCTGGCCGGGCAGATGGGCAAGGATGTGGGCCGCAATGCCCGCTTCCTGCGCAAGACCATCCAGCGCCTGCAAGGGTCGTTCAATGCCGTGGACAACTGCCGCAAGCCGGTGTTGGCGGCGGTGCAGGGGTATTGCATTGGCGGCGCCATCGACCTGATCTCGGCCTGCGACATGCGCTATTGCAGCCGCGATGCGCAATTCTCGATCAAGGAAATCGACATGGGCATGGCCGCTGATGTCGGCACCTTGCAACGTTTGCCACGTATCATCGGCGACGGCATCATGCGTGAGCTGGCTTTCACCGGCCGCAATGTGGAGGCCGAGGAGGCCTTGCGCATCGGCCTGGTCAACCGGGTCTATGATGATCAGGCCGCGTTGCTCGACGGGGTCTTTGCCATTGCCCGCGAGATTGCTGCAAAATCGCCGATCGCCGTGGCCGGCACCAAGGAGATGCTCAGCTACATGCGTGACCATCGCATCGACGATGGCCTGGATTACATCGCCACCTGGAACGCCGCGATGCTGCAGTCCGAAGACCTGCGCGTGGCCGTGGCGGCGCACATGAGCAAACAGAAACCGACGTTCGCCGACTGACCGGGCCGGGGGACGCGCAGTTAAGGAACCCCCGACATGTCAGCTCGCTGGACTACCGCAGTACTCGACCCACAGCTCACCGGGGGGCTGGCCGTGGCCCGCAGCCCGGAAGGGTTCCTGGTGGACGCCAACGGCGCGCTGTTCCCCCGCGAATGGCTCAAGCGTCAGGACCTGGACGTGCTGTGCGAGCACGGCATCGGCCATTTCGATGGCGAGCCGGTATTCCTGCTGGAACTGCGCAGCGCAACCGAGGTGCCGGGTTGCAGCTGGCGTGGCCTGCGGGCGTTCATGCTGGAGGGCGACTTCGACACCTATAAAGTGCTCGGCTATGCCGCGCAGATCGGCACATGGGCGCGCGAACACCGCTTCTGCGGCAGCTGTGGCCAGGCGATGACGCAGATCCGCTGGGAGCGGGCGATGTATTGCCAGCCCTGCGACCTGCGCAGCTACCCGCGCATTTCGCCGAGCATGATCGTACTGGTGACCCGTGGCGACGAGATCCTGCTGGCCCGTTCGCCACGCTTCGTCACGGGCGTTTACAGCACCCTGGCGGGCTTTGCCGAACCGGGCGAATCCGCCGAGGACTGCCTGGTACGCGAGGTGCGCGAAGAGGTGGCGGTAGAGGTGCAGAACATCCAGTACGTCGGCAGCCAGTGCTGGCCGTTCCCGCACTCGATGATGCTGGGCTTCCATGCCGAATATGCCGGGGGCGAGATCGTCATGCAGCCGGACGAGATCGAGGATGCCAAGTGGTTCAGCGTTCACGACCTGCCGCCGTTGCCGGCCGGGCGCTCTATCGCCCGCTATCTGATTGACCTGTATGTGGCGCGGCGCTTAGGCCTGCCCGAACCAGTGCTGCCACGCTAGGCGCACGGTCAATGCCAGCACCACGGTGATGAAGACGGGGCGGATGAACTTGCTGCCGCCGCTGATCGCCGTGCGCGCGCCGAAGAAGGCGCCGACCATCACCGACAGGCCCATGCACAGGCCGACGATGTAATCCACCTGCCCGGAAATGATGAACACCGTCAGCGCCGCGATGTTGCTGACGAAGTTCATGCTGCGCGCCACGCCGCTGGCGCGGACCAGGTCGATGGGGTAGAGAAGCAGCGTGCTCACGGTCCAGAACGCACCGGTGCCGGGGCCGGCCACGCCATCGTAGAAGCCCAGGGTGAAGCCTTGGGGAAACTGCCATTTCTTCTTGATCGGCGCATCGACATCCAGCGGTGCCTTGGGCGTGCCGCCGAACAGCAGGTAGACACCGCAGGCGAAGACGATCACCGGCAGCATCTTGTTCAGCCATTCGGCCGGCATGTAGTGGGCGATCACTGCCCCGATCGAGGCGCCGACCAGCGTTGCGAACAGGGCCGGGCGCCATTGCGCGGGGTGGAACAGCTTGCGCTTGTAGTAGGTGAAGCCGGCGGTGGCCGAGCCGAACGTCGAGCTGAGCTTGTTGGTGCCCAGTACCAGGTGTGGCGGCATGCCGGCGGTGAGCAGGGCCGGGGTAGTAAGCAGGCCGCCGCCGCCGGCGATGGCATCGATGAAACCGGCGACAAAGGCGACCAGGGCGAGGATCAGCAGGGTGAGCGGTTCTACGGTGAGTTCGAAGGGCATGGGTGTCTGGCAGGCAGGAGGCAGGACATGCGGCAAAAGGCCGCGCTAGAAGGGGGACATGGTAGTCCTGGGCGCAAACGGTTGCCAGTGCCGGCCTCTTCGCGTCGAACCGCCGCGAAGAGGCCGGTACAGCAAATCCCATCAGCCTTGGATGAACGCCAGCAGATCCGCGTTGATCACATCGGCATGGGTGGTCGGCATGCCATGCGGGTATCCCTTGTAGGTCTTCAAGGTGCCATTGGGCAGCAACTTGGCCGACAGCAGGCCGGCGTTTTCATAAGGCACGATCTGGTCATCATCGCCATGCATGACCAGCACCGGCTGTTTGATGCCCTTCAGATCCTCGGTGAAATCGGTCTGCGAGAACGCCACGATGCCGTCGTAATGCGCCTTGGCGCTGCCGATCATGCCCTGGCGCCACCAGTTGCCGATGACGCCTTCCGACGCTTGCACACCCGGTCGGTTGTAGCCATAGAACGGACCCGCCGGAACATCCCGGTAGAACTGTGCACGGTTGCTGGCGACCTGGGCCTGGAAGTTGTCGAACACCGACTTGGGCAGGCCGCCAGGATTGGCCGGTGTCTGCACCATCAACGGTGGCACGGCGGCGATCAGCACGGCCTTGGCCACCGGGTCGCCAGGATACCGGGCCATGTAGCGCACCACTTCGCCGCCACCGGTGGAATGGCCCACATGCACCGCGCCCTGGATGCCCAGGTGGTCGACCACGGCGGCGACATCGTCGGCATAGTGGTCCATGTCGTGGCCGTCCCACACCTGGCTGGAGCGCCCATGGCCGCGGCGGTCATGGGCGACCACGCGAAAGCCCTTGGCGAGGAAGAACAGCATCTGCGCGTCCCAGTCGTCAGCGCTGAGTGGCCAGCCGTGGTGGAAGTGGATGACCTGCGCATCGCGTGGCCCCCAGTCCTTGTAGAAGATCTGAACGCCATCCTTCGTAGTTACGTAGCTCATGGTCGTGTCTCCTCAGTGCACGAACCGAAGTGAGCTATTGAGAATAGGAGGGATTTCGTACGGCATCGGAATTTGTAGTGGCGTACCGGCTTCTTCGCGGGTAAACCCGCGAAGAAGCCAAAACCTATGTCACAAGAACCAGCGGTATTCCCGCGCACTGACTTCCTGCATGAAGGCCAGATGGTCCTGGCGCTTGTTCTCGCAGTACACCATCACGAACTCTTCCCCCAGCCCTTCGTTCACGGCCGGGTGGCTGCGCATGGCCGCGACCGCGCCGAGCATGTCCTTGGGGAAATCGATGCCGCTGCTGCGATCTTCGTTCAGCGGCGCAATCGGCTCCTGCGCGGCATCCAGCCCATGCTCCATGCCACACAGGATCGCCGCCAGCACCAGGTACGGGTTGGCATCTGCGCCCGCCAATCGATGCTCGATACGCAGGTTGCGCGCATCCGACTCGGGAATGCGAATGCATGCATCGCGGTCCTCGAAACCCCAGCTGGCGCGGCTGGCAGCATTGACCATGGCGCCATAGCGGCGGAACGCATTGTGGTTGGCGGCGAAGATCGGCATGCAATGCGGCAGCAGCGCCAGGCAGCCGGCCACCGCGTGGCGTAGCGGGCGCTGCTGGTCGGCGGCCAGCAGGTTGTTGCCAGCCTGGTCGTACAGGCTCACATGCACGTGCATGCCGCTGCCAGGCGCCTGCAGGTAGGGCTTGCTCATGAACGAGGCGCGCAGCCCGTGCTTGAGCGCGACGCCCCGGGTGCTGCGGCAGAACAGGGCGGCCCAGTCGGCCGCCTGCAGGCCGTCGTCGCAGTGGCCAAAGTTGATCTCGAACTGGCCGGGGCCCAGTTCGGCGGTGATCACGTTGGCGTCCACGCCTTGCGCCTTGGCAGTGTCGACCATGTCATGCAGCACCTCGCTGAAGCGAGACAGCCGCTCGATGTGCATGTTCGGCTGGTCGTCCGGGTCATCGCTGAGCGGGTCGCGGGGGAACTGCGGCAGCCCTTGCTTGAGCGCTCGATCGAACAGGTAGAACTCCAGTTCGAACGCCACCACCGGGCGGATGCCACGTCGCTCGAGGCGCTGCAGCACACGGGCGAGCACTTCGCGGGGTTCGAACTCGATGGGCGCGGCAGTGCCGTCGGAACTGATCAGCATCTGCCCCAGAGGCTCGCGCTCCCAGGTCACCGGCTTGAGCGTGCCGGGGATCAGGCGGCGGATGGCATCCGGGTCGCCGTCGTTGAAGCAGTAGTCGCCGATCGGGAACAGCCCGCCTTGTACGCCCAGCAGCACGCAATTCTGCGGCAGTTTCAGCGGGCTGCCGGCGGCGACCTTCTCCAGCATGTCGATCGGATAGCGCTTGCCGTAGAAGTGCCCAGGGATGTCCAGGCTGAGCAGGTCGACATGGCTGACGTCGGGGTGGCGGGCACGGAACGCGCGGACTTCACTGAGCAGATCGGGAAAGCCTGTTGTTAGGGTCATGCTGTGCTCTCATCGGAATACCCAGAGGACGCGGGTCATCTGGTCGGTCAGGTTGGCGTAGCGAAAGTGGCGGTTGGGCGGCAGCTGGAAGCTGTCGTTGGGCGCCAGGGTCACGGCTTGTTCGTCATCGGCAAGCCAGAGGGTCAGTTCGCCCTCGAGGACGAACCCCCCTTGCTCGGAGCTGTCGTCCAGGTGCCCCTCGCCACTGCTGGCGCCGGGCGCCAGGTGGCTTTCGAGCATGGCGAAACGGCCGTTGAGGGTCGGCGAGACCAGCACGTCGCTGATGCCTTCGGCGTAGTAGATGGTGCGCCGCTCGCCGGGGCGGGTGACCCAGTCCAGCGCGGGTGGCTGGCTGGCCTGGTAGAAGTAGGTGGTCGGCACCTGCAGGGCTTCGCTGATGGCCGTAAGGTCGGCCACGGTCGGCTGCGACAGCCCGCGTTCGACCTGTGACAAGAAACCCAGCGAGCGTTTGACCTTGCCCGCCAGCTCATCGAGGGTCAGCCCGCGGTGCTTGCGCAAGTCGCGAATCAGCAGGGCCAGGCCCTGGGCGTCTTCAGACATGATCGCGCATCCTGTACCAGGCCTTGGCCGCTGCCTCCAGCGGTGCGGCCAGCAGGTCACCGCCCGGGAAGCGGCCGTTGTCGATGCCCTGGTACAACGCCAGCAGGTCGTCGTCGCCGAGAATGGCATCGCTGACCGCCCGCGCGGCGGCCAGGGTCGGCAGCACGCCGTGGCCAGAGAAGCCTTGCAGCCAATAGCGCTGGCCCTCGCGGCCGACGTCCGGGGTGCGCTGGATGCTGCAGTCGATGTGGCCGCCCCAGGCATAGTCGATGGCCACACCGGCCAGTTGCGGGAACACCCGTTCCAGGTAGGGGCGGGTGGCGCTGGCAACGTCCTTGGGGATGCCGCCCAGGTAGGTGCAGCCACCGCCGAACAGCAGGCGATGGTCGGGGGTGAGGCGGAAGTAGTCGGGCACGAACTGGTTGTCGATCACGCAGCTGTTGCGCGGCAGCAGCGAGCGGGCGAACTCGGCATCCAGCGGCGCGGTGGCCACCTGGTACGAGCCGACGGGCAGCAGCCGGCGCGACAGGCTGCGGTCGAGGCGGTCGATGTAGGCATTGCAAGCCAGTACCAGCACCCCACAGCGCACCTCGCCGTGCTCGGTGCGGGCCACGTAGCCGTTGGCGCTGGGCTGATAGCTAAGCACCTGGCTCTGCTCGAAGATGCGCCCGCCATGGGCTTCGATCGTGGCGGCCAGGCCCTGGGCCAGTTTCAGCGGGTTGAGGTGCGCGCCCCTGGCGTCGTACAGCGCGGCCTGGTAGCGCGGACTGTCGATCCATTGCGGCAGCTCGTCGCGGCCGATCAGGCGCAGGGCGTCGTAGCCCCATTTGTGTTCGGCGTCGTGCAGGGCGTCTTCGAGCATCTTTATCCGCCGAGGCAGCACGGCCGTCCACAGGCTACCGAGCCGGTAATCGATGTCGAAGCCATGGCGCAGGGGCAGCTCGCGCATTTCGTCGGCGGCTCAGCACATGCTGTCCCACAGGCGCCGGGTGCGTTCCACGCCCAGTGCTTTCTCCAAGGGGGGCATGTCGCACGACCAGCCCAG
>Ga0153918_1001198_pt1 | contig 10796 bp, 8 predicted proteins | sample TSFL002MetaG_FD_104687 | JGI IMG/M metagenome (GOLD analysis project Ga0153918, IMG submission 104687) | Attine ant fungus gardens microbial communities from Florida, USA - TSFL002 MetaG | ecosystem: Host-associated > Fungi > Mycelium > Unclassified | place: USA: Florida, Paynes Creek Historic... | reverse complement strand
GCGGTTCCTGAACGACTTCTACGTCGGGCGGCACCCGGGCACGTTCGCACGCGGGGCGGCGTTCCAGGAGAACCCGCGCACGGGCGATGCGCGCGTGGCCGGCACGGCCGCATCGCTCGCGGGCGTCGAGGCGGGCGACGAGGGCGGGGAGGACCGCCTCCTGCTCGCCTACTCGATCGCCATGTCCACGGGTGGCATGCCGCTGCTCTACCTGGGCGACGAGGTCGCGCAGCTCAACGACTACACCTACCTCGACCGACCCGACGAGGCGCACGACAGCCGCTGGTCGAACCGGCCCTTCCGGCCTGCCGCCGCGTACGACTCGCGCCACGACCCGGCCACGGCAGCGGGACGGGTGTTCGCTCGCATGTCGCGGCTGATCGATGTGCGTCGATCCAATCCCGAGTTCGGCGGCAACGAGCTGATCCCGTTCCACGTCGACGACCCGGCGGTGCTCGGGTATCAGCGGCCGGGGGAGGGTCGCGCCGTGCTGGTGCTGGCGAACTTCGGCGACGCGGCCGCGCACGTGGACGCGCTGACGCTCTCGGGGTTCGAGCCGGATGCCGTCGAGCTCGTCTCGGGCGATGCGGTCGACCTCGGCGCCGGCGCGACGCTGCCGCCGCACGGGTTCGTCTGGCTGCGGGTCGTGCCGCGCGCGGTCGGCGGCGGAGACAAGTAGTGCGTTCTTCGGCGGATCGGGCGATTTCCGCCTCGAATCCGTGAAACACGCACCAGTTGTCGCAGCCGTGCCGGATCCCGGCGCACGTCGCTACCGTTGAGGCATCCACCAGGAGGAGGACCACGTGCCATCGCTCCCTCATGATCTCGACGAGGACGCCCCGATCTTCGCGATCGCCATCGCCGCCGAGCTCGCGGGCATGCACCCGCAGACGCTGCGCCAGTACGACCGGATCGGCCTCGTGTCGCCCGTGCGCACCTCGGGCCGCGTGCGCCGGTACTCCCTCCGCGACGTGCAGAAGCTGCGCGAGATCGCCATGCTCTCGAGCGACGGCGTCTCGCTCGAGGGCATCGCCCGCATCATCTCGCTGCGCGAGGAGGTGCGCCGGCTCGAGCAGCGCGTGCGCCAGCTCGAGACCGAGCTCGCCGACGAGCGCCTCAACCGGCCCGGCCGCCGCGTCTTCGCCGCCGGCATGGGCGGCGACGTCGTCACTCTCGCGCACGGCCGCCGCACGCTGCGGCGCACCGAGCTCGTCGTCTGGCGGCCGGGCGTCGCATCCCGCGCGGCGGACGCGGACGACGCGGACGCCGAGCCGTGGGACGACGAGTACCCCATCGACGGCGAGGAGGGCGTCGTCGACGGCGGCGCCGGAGACGACGGAGACGCTCCCGTCGGGAGCACCGGCGGGAAACGGACGAAGGGCGCCCGCCCCGGCGCCCGCGACGCCGGCGGCACGGCTCCCGGATCGCCGCCGGACTCCGCGCCGGGCGCCGGGCGCTGACCCCGCATCCACCCAACGACATCACCCGAGACCGGCAATCCCCAAGATCGTGAGGACCACATGACCCGACCCATCGTCGTCGTCGGCGACGCGCTCATCGACGAGATCGAGTCGCCCGACGGCTCGAGCGAGTTCATCGGCGGCGCCGCGCTCAACGTCGCCGTCGGCGTGGCGCGCCTCGGCGCGCCCGCGCAGCTCATCGCCATGGTCGGCGACGACGAGCCCGGGGAGCGCATCCGCGCCTTCCTCGCCGAGCACGGCGTGGAGCTCATCGCCACGACGGGGCCGCTCGGCACTTCGCGCGCCGTGAGCCGCCGCACCCCCGACGGCGAGCCCTACTACGAGTTCAACGCCGCCGCGAAGAACCGCCGCGTCGAGTTCGGCGAGGCGGAGCGCGCGGCCATCGCGGGCGCCTCGGTCGTCGCGGTGAGCTGCTTCCCGTTCGACGACGCGGAGCAGACGAACGCGTTCTACGATGCGGTCGCGGCCTCGGACGCCGAGTTCGTCGTCGACCCCAACCCGCGTTCGGACATGCTCACGGACGCCGCCGAGTTCGTGCGCGGCTTCGAGCGCTTCGCCCCGATCTCGGCCGTCATCAAGGTCGGCGACGACGACGCGGAGCTGCTCTACGGCATCCCGCTCGACGACCTCGTGCAGCGGCTGCGCGACGCGGGCGCGAAGACCGTGCTCGCCACCCGGGGCAAGGACGGCGCGACGCTCTTCGCGGAGGGCGCCGAGCCCGTGCACCGCGGCATCTCGTCGATGCCGGGGCCGATCGTCGACACGATGGGCGGCGGAGACGCGACGCTCGCCTCCTTCATCGCCTCGATCGCGCTCGACCCCGAGATCGAGGGCGAGGTCGCCCTGCAGCGCGCCATGGACGTCGCCGCCGCCACCGTGCGCCACGAGGGCGCGCTGCTGCGCACGCCGTAGCCCCGCCGCCGGCGGCGCGAGCTCGCTCACGCGAAAAGCCTGGCGCTCACGCGAACAGACGCCTCCATATGCCATCTGTCGCCGTGAGCACCAGGCTTTTCGGCGTCTGCCGATCGCCTGCGGCGCGGACGGGCCCGCGGCGCCTATCCGTCGACGCGCCGCACCGACTCGCGGATCATGAGCGGCATGGGCAGGATCGAGTGGGAGGGCTCGTAGTCGCCGATGAGCATGTCGACGCCGCGGCGGGCCATCTCCTCGTAGGGCAACCGCGCGGTGGTGAGGCCGGGCCGCTGGTACGCGGCGACCTCCTCGTCGTCGAAGGAGACGACCGAGATGTCGTCGGGGATGCGCAGGCCGAGCTCCGCAGCCGCCTGGTAGACGCCGAACGCCACGTTGTCGTTGAGCGCGATGAACGCCGTGAGGTCGGGGTGCTCCCGCAGCATGCGCACGGCGTTCTCGAAGCCGATCCGCGGATGCCAGTCGTCGACGGTCGCCCGCACGGGCACGATGCCCGCCGCGTCGAGCACGCCGTCGATGCCCTCGAAGCGGCGCTCGATCGTCACCGACGCCCGCGGGTTGCCGATGACGTGCGGGATGTCGCCGATGACGCCGATGCGCGTGTGCCCGGCATCCACGAGCAGCCTCGCGATGCCCCGGCCGGCCTCGAGCTCGTCGGGGAGCACGTTGGGGTGGTCGCGCGAGCTCGCGCCGTTGACCACGACGACGGGCACGTTGTAGCGCACCCGGGGCAGGTCGATCTGGCGCGCCGCGAGGAGGCCGACGAGGATGCCGTCGACGCGCCGGTCGAGCATGAGCGTCACCGCCTCGGCGAGCTCGTCGGGGTCGCCCGCGATCTCGGTGATGAGCACCGTGTGGTCGCGCTGCTTGGCCGCGTCGAGGACGCCGCGGATCATGCCCGAGGCGTAGCGGGTGAGGGTCACGTTGTCGGAGATGAAGCCGATCGTGTGCGTCTTGCCGTGGCGCAGGCTCAGCGCGGCCGGGTTCGGCCGGTAGTCGAGCTCGGCGGCCGCGGCGCGGACGCGCTCGGCGGTCTCGGCGGAGAGCCGCGTGCCCGGCTTGTCGTTGAGGATCATGCTCACGGCGGCCTTGGACATGCCCGATGCGCGGGCGACGTCCGCGAGGGTGGGCCGCCGGGCAGGCTTCTGCGTCATGCGCCTCCGCTCCGAGGTGTTCCGAGATAGGCTCGCGACACGAATGCTGAATTGTTTCAGCGTTCTCTTGATCGCCGCCGTCACACGATGCTACCTTCCACGTTGCTGAACGCATTCAGCGCGGGCTTCTCACGCGGGCCCGTTTTCTCACAGCAGGGAGCAACAACGTGGTTGACCTCAGTCGCAGAGCGATGATCGGTCTGCTGGGGCTCGGCGCGATCGGCACGGCCGTCTCCTGGCCGCGCCTCACCGGAGGCGACATCCCGGGAAGGGGCCAGAGCGCGCTCACCGTCGCGCTCTTCGGCACCCAGCAGGACGCCCTCGCGCGCCAAGCGCTCGTAGACGGATTCCAGCGGCAGCATCCGGACATCGCCGTCCGGATCGTCGCCATCCAAGGACAGGACTGGAGCGAGTACTTCGCCAAGATCCTGACCATGATCGCGGCCGGCACGCCGCCGGACGTCGTCACCGTGGCCACCGAGGGCGCGCAGCTGTTCGCCTCGCGCCTCGCCCACCCCATCGACGACTACGTGCGGCGCGACGCCGCCGAGATGCAGGACTACTTCGACGACGTGCACCCCTCGCTCGTCGAGTCGTTCCTCTACAAGGGCAACCTGTTCCAGCTGCCCGACAACTTCAACGCCGCGAACGTCTTCTACAACACGAAGGCCCTCGAGCGCTCGGGCTTCGAACGGCCGAGCGACAACTGGACGCTCGACGACTTCTTCTCCCTCGCCAAGGGCATGCAGCAGGGCGCGCAGGGCAACTTCCTGCCCTATTTCTGGAACAACCGTCTGTGGGGCGGCGTCGTGCCGTGGCTCTACGTCAACGAGACGAGCTTCCTCACGGAGGAGAAGGCGCCCGGCGGCGACTGGCTGTGGAGCCAGTTCTACCCGAACGAGACGCCGCGCGGCGGCGGCTACCTGTGGGAGAACGCCGACGCGCTCAACGACCGCGCGGTGGAGAGCTTCGAGGCGCTGCAGCGCATGGTGAGCGAGGGCATCGCGGCCAACCCCGCGCAGGGCGGCGGCAACGAGCTCGTCGCGCTCTTCTCCTCGGGAGCGGTGGGCATGACCCCCGCCGGCGGATTCTGGGTCAAGGGCCTCAAGGACGCGGGCGTCGCGAACGAGGACTACGACGTGACCTTCTTCCCGAAGATGCGCGGCCAGCGGCACCAGTTCGGCGCCGGCGGCTACGCGATGATGGAGACCTCGCCGCGCAAGGACGAGGCGTGGGAGTGGATGAAGTACTGCATCTCCCGCGAGGGCATGCTGATCGCCCACTCCAACCCGGACTCCTCCCTCCCGCGCCGGTCGCTCAACGACCAGGTCTACGGCGCGGGCGTCGGCCCCAAGCACTGGCAGGTCTTCTACGACACGCTCGAGAAGTTCCCCACGACGGGCCCCATGCCGGCTCCGCCGCAGCAGGCGGCCGTCGAGTCGGCGCTCATCAAGAACGTCGTCACGACGATCACGAACGGTCCGGGCGGCGTGCGCGCCGGTCTCGAGACCATGCAGCGTGACCTCGAGCTCGCACTGAAGGGACGCTGATGTCCAAGACACTCCCCGTCACGGGGTCGACGCGCGCCGTCGCCATCGCATCCGGCGGCGAGGCGCCCAAGCCGACGAAGAACCGGGCGCTCATCTGGGTGTTCCTCGCCCCCACGGTGATCGGCCTCGGCCTGTTCAACTTCGTGCCGATCATCGCCTCGACGGTGCTCGCGTTCTTCCACTGGGACGTCATCACGCCGCCGCAGTTCGCGGGCTTCGACAACTTCGTGTGGATGTTCGACAACCCGACCGTGCGCGTCGCGTTCCTGAACACGATCGGCTTCGTCATCGCGGCCGTCGTCGTGCAGCTCGCCGTTGCGCTCGGGCTGGCCCTGCTCGTGCAGTCGAAGATGCCGAACTGGTTGCGCTCGTTCTTCCGCTCGGCGCTGTTCTTCCCGCTCATCCTCTCGGCGGCATCCGTGTCGCTCATCATGGCCTACCTCTTCAACCAGGAGTTCGGCCTGGTCAACCAGTTCCTCGGCCTCTTCGGCATCGAGAAGGTCGGCTGGCTGACGACGGGCATCGGCGCCAAGGTCGTCGTACTGCTCGTCTACGTGTGGCAGAACTTCGGGTTCACCTTCCTCATGTTCATCGGCGGCATCGCCGGCGTGCCCCGCGAGGTCTACGAGGCCTCCTCGATCGACGGCGCGACCGGATGGAAGCAGTTCAGGGACATCACGCTGCCGCTGATCAGCCCGACGATGCTCGTCGCATCCGTCATGGCCATCATCAACGCGCTGCAGATCTTCGACCAGCCGTGGGTGCTCACGCGCGGCGGCCCCGGCGACGAGACGCGCACGGCCGTCATGGTGATCTACGAGTCGGCGTTCCGCGAGCTCAACTTCGGCGGCGCCTCCGCCGTGGGCATCGTGCTGACGCTGCTGATCATGCTCGTCACCGCGCTCCAGTTCCAGCTCTCCAAGCGCTACGTCTTCTACGGGTGAGGCCCAGCATGTCAATCCAAACCGCAGGCAAGCCGTCTCGCGCGCTCGAGCTCGGGCGCATCGGCAAGTACGCCATCCTCCTCGTCGCCGCGTTCCTCACGATCGGACCGGTCGTCTGGACGCTCGTCACGGCGCTCACGCCCACCGACTCGGCCACGCACATCACGAGCGTCGGCTTCGGGGCCTTCGAGGACGTCTTCAAGAAGATCCCCGTCTGGCTCTACACGTGGAACAGCGCGCTCGTCACGCTCATCGTCGCGGTCGGCCAGATGCTCAGCGCCGCGATGGCGGGCTACGTCTTCGCCCGCTACGAGTTCCGGGCCAAGAAGGTGCTCTTCGCGCTCGTGCTGGCGACCATGATGGTGCCGATGCAGGTCACGATCGTGCCCGTCTTCATGCTCATCCGCGGCATGGGGCTGGCCGACACGCTGCTCGCCCTCATCCTCCCCGCCCTGCCCACGGCGTTCGGCACGTTCCTCATGCGGCAGTACTTCATGGGGCTGCCGGCCGAGCTCGGCGAGGCGGCGGAGATCGACGGCGCCGGGCCCTGGCGCACGTTCTTCGGCGTCTACCTGCCGCTGGCGACTCCGGGGCTCGCGATCGTCGGTATCCTCGCGTTCAACTACCACTGGAACGAGTTCTTCCGGCCGCTGATCATGACGATCAGCGACCAGAACTTCACGCTCCCGCTCGGGCTGGTCACGCTCCAGGGCAACCTCGGCACGGGCAGCGTGTCGACGGTGCTCGCGGGCGTCATCCTCTCGATGATCCCGGCCCTGCTCGTGTTCGTCTTCGGCCAGAAGCCGCTGCGCGAGGGCCTCACGGCGGGCGCCGGCAAGTAGACGGCGACCCGCCCGCTCCCCGTTGAACCCATTTCCTGGTCTCGGCCCTTCTGCAACCTGCAGAAGGGCCGAGACCAGGAAACAGTTGTCCTGTTCGACCCTCAGGAAGGAAGCCCCTTGACGAACGCATCCGCCGGGTTCGGCGCCGCCTCTCGCATCCACTTCGCGCCGCGGCGCAACTGGATCAACGACCCGAACGGGCTCGTGTTCCACAAGGGGCGGTACCACCTCTTCTTCCAGCACAATCCCGACGGGATCGAGCACACGAACATGAGCTGGGGGCACGCCTCGAGCGCCGACCTCGTGCACTGGGACGAGCACCCCCTCGCCCTCCGCTACGACGACGAGGCCGAGATCTACTCGGGCTCGGTCGTCTACGACGAGCAGGGCACGGCGGGCTTCGGCCCCGCGCTCGTCGCGGTCTACACATCTGCCTCGCGGCAGCGCGACCGGCAGGCGCAGGCGATCGCCTACAGCACCGACGACGGCGAGACGTGGACGCAGTACGAGGGCAACCCCGTGCTCGACCGGGGCTCGCGCGAGTTCCGCGACCCCAAGGTGTTCCGCTACTCCGGCGAGGCCGGCGAGTACTGGGTCATGGTGACGGTCGAGGCGATCGAGCGCCGCGTGCTGCTCTACCGCTCGGACGACCTCAAGGAGTGGGCTTACCTCTCCGACTACGGCCCGGCCGGCGCCATCGGCGGCGTGTGGGAGTGCCCCGACCTGTTCCCGCTCGCGGTCGACGGCGACCCCTCGGACGTCCGCTGGGTGCTGCTCATCAGCCTCACCATGGGCTCGGTCGCGGGAGGCGCGGGCACGCAGTACGTCGTCGGCTCGTTCGACGGCACGACGTTCCGCCCCGACGTCCCGAGGCCCGGCCTCATCTCGCCCGTCTCGATCGACGGCCTGCCCTCGCGGGAGGAGCTGGACGCCTGCGACTGGCTCGACTTCGGCCGCGACAACTACGCGGGCGTGACCTTCTCAGGCCTCCCCGACGAGGACCGCACGCTCATCGCCTGGATGAACAACTGGGACTACGCCCGCTCGATGCCCTACCGCGAGGACGACCCCCGGCGGGGCATCATGACGCTCGCGCGGCGGCTCTCGCTGGTCGCGGTCGACGGTCGGCCGCGCCTGCGGCAGACGCCCGTCGTACCGGAGACAAGCGAGCTCGCGAGCGTCGAGGACGTCCGCGCGCACGACCTGACCCGTCTGCCCCTGTCGCTGCCCGAGTGCGCCCGCGTCGACCTCGCCATCGAGCTGGACGAGGCGCACAGCGTCGTCGTGCGGCTGCGGCACGACGACGAGGGCCGCGGCGGCGTGGAGCTCGCCTACGACCGCCGCTCGGGGCGTCTCGGCATCGACCGCTCGGCGGTCGTGGGCGACTTCCCGCCCTCGTTCGCGAGCGTGCAGTCGACGCTCACGGCCGGCGGGTCGCGGCTCGCGCTGACGCTCTGGATCGACGTCACCTCGATCGAGGCGTTCGCGGACGACGGCGTCGCGGTGCTGACCGATCTGCTGGATGCCGCGGCGGGCGACGCGGTCTCCGTCGAGGGCCTCGGCGGATCGGTGCGGATCGAGCGCCTGGTCGTGTCGACGCCGGTACCGGCATCCGCGTCGACCGCGGCCCCGGCGGCGACCGCGACGTCTGCTGCGGCCTCGGCGTCGGCAGCCTGAGACGGGTCGCGGGAGCGGGGGAGGGGCCGGTCGTTCGGCCGGCCTCGCTCCCGCGGCTCCCGGCGGCGCGGCTGCTGCTGGCTGCGTCCGCCGGAACGGGGAAGGCCCCCTGCGATCGCAGGGGGCCTTCTTCTCGTCCTTCTCGTTGCTCGGCCGGGCCGTGCGCGGAGGCCGGGGATCGCGGAGGCGATCCTGCCGTGGCCCGTGGCCCGTGGCCTCGATGAGCCCGGCCGCGAGGAGCCGGGCCGATACTTGGCGACCACGTTCGTCTTGGCGCTCAGACGCGTCCGGCGCGAGCGTGCCCGCGTTGTTCTCCGCTTCCCGCCAGAGGAAGTAGCCGACGAGCTGGACGAGGAAGGGATATCCGTCGGTGGCCTCCGCGGCTCGACGGAGCAGGTCCGGAGGGATGTCGAACCCGGCGGACGCGAACGTGTCGGCGAAGGAGCGCTCCACGTCGTGCACGGCGGCGGCGTGCAGGTCGATCTTGTCGGCACGACGCAGAACCGTCGCCACGCCCTCCCATGAACCCCGCGGTCTCGGCGATCACCGCCCATCGGTGCTCGCGAGCCGCTCCGAGCATGACGGTCTTGCCGATGCCACGAGCCCCCGTGAAGATGGTCAGCAGTCCCGGCGCTCCCGCGCCCAGGCTCAATCCGTAGCCGAACTCGTCGAGCAGCCCGGTGCGTCCGATGAGGTCCGGCGGGGTGGCTCCCGCAGAAGGGCGGAACGGATTCCGCATGATGCATCCCCGGTGAGTCGCGGTGAGTTCGGTGAGTTTGCAGGTCAGCACTCGAGGCCGCAGCCGGAGACGCTCGCCGGACAACATATGCGCCTCTGCGCGGCAGAAGTGGTCGGGCGAACCCGCTTCGGCTCGTTCCCCCGACAGGATGCGCACGGGGCGACGACAAATGCTGTCGGGTGGACGAGGACGGGCTGGGGACGGAAAACGCACCCGCCGATGCGCGATCGGCGGGTGCGTTTCCCAGTGATTCCGGGAGGCGGCTAGAGGCGCTCGCCGCTGTCGACGTTGAAGAGGTGCGTGTGCGCGGGGTTGGGCACGAGGCGGATGCGGTCGCCCACCTCGGGGTGCACGCGGCCGTCGATGCGCACCGTGAAGACGATGTCCTTGCCGCCGACCTTGGCCGACGCGTACAGGTAGCCGTCGGCGCCGAGCTCCTCGACGAGGTCGACCGTGGCGTCGAGGCCCGGCTCGCTCGTGGGGACGATGCGGACGTCCTCCGGGCGGACGCCGAGCGTCACGGGGCCGGACGACGCCTTGCTGTCGTGCGGGGCGGGGATCTCCGCCGTGCCGAACGCGACGCCGCTCGCCGTGAGCGTCGTCTGCACGAGGTTCATGGCGGGCGAGCCGATGAAGCCGGCGACGAAGACGTTCACGGGGCTGTCGAGCAGCTCGCGCGGCGTGCCGATCTGCTGCAGGATGCCGGCCTTGAGCACGGCGATACGGTCGCCCATGGTGAGCGCCTCGGTCTGGTCGTGCGTGACGTAGACGGTCGTGACGCCGAGGCGGCGGGTGAGCTGCGAGATCTGCGTGCGGGTCTGCACGCGGAGCTTGGCGTCGAGGTTCGACAGCGGCTCGTCCATGAGGAAGACCTGGGGGCTGCGGACGATCGCGCGGCCCATGGCGACGCGCTGGCGCTGGCCGCCCGAGAGGGCCTTGGGCTTGCGGTCGAGGTACTGCTCGAGGTCGAGCATCTTGGCGGCCTCGGCGACGCGGCGGGCGCGCTCATCCTTGGGGACGCCGGCGATCTTGAGGGCGTAGCCCATGTTCTCGGCGACGCTCATGTGCGGGTAGAGCGCGTAGTTCTGGAAGACCATCGCGATGTCGCGGTCCTTCGGCGGCAGCTGCGTGACGTCGCGATCGCCGATCAGGATGCGGCCCTCGTTGACCTCCTCGAGGCCCGCGAGCATGCGGAGCGTCGTCGACTTGCCGCATCCCGAAGGACCGACCAGGACGAGGAACTCGCCGTCCTCGATGTCGATGGAGACCGAGTCGACCGACTTGACGGTCGCTCCCGGGTAGACGCGGGAGATGTTGTCGAAGGTGACAGTAGCCATGACTGTGCAACCCCTTTCACCGGCTGGAACGAGCCGGACGATCCGTTGTGAAGGAGATGTTCGCTGCGCGAGCCGATCAGCGATGACCGGGCACGACAACATCGCCGAGCCTACCTCGGGGTCGCGGCATGCACAACGGTTC
>Ga0153918_1001197_pt1 | contig 10810 bp, 10 predicted proteins | sample TSFL002MetaG_FD_104687 | JGI IMG/M metagenome (GOLD analysis project Ga0153918, IMG submission 104687) | Attine ant fungus gardens microbial communities from Florida, USA - TSFL002 MetaG | ecosystem: Host-associated > Fungi > Mycelium > Unclassified | place: USA: Florida, Paynes Creek Historic... | reverse complement strand
GCCAGCTCCAGCCCGCCGCCCACCACCGCGCCATGCAGCGCGGCGATGACCGGCACCGGGCCGTGCTGCACGCGGTCCAGGGCGGCATGCCACATGCGCGAGTGGTGCATGCCCTGCGCGGCATCGCGCTCCTTGAGTTCGGACAGGTCCAGGCCGGCGCAGAAATGCGGGCCCTCGCCGTCGATGACGGCCGCGCGCACGCTGGCGGGCATCTGCTCGAAGAGATCGCGCAGCGCCAGGATCAGGCCGTCGCTCAGGGCGTTGCGCTTGGCGGTGCGCGCCAGGCGGATCACGGCGACTTCGGCATGGTCGCCGCGCAGTTCGAAATGGATGTCTTGGTAGTTCATACAGGCTTTCTCGATGAGCGAATTTTGATTATTATTTATAACCAATTTCACCGGGACTTACCCGAACCAAGGAGCGCTGCATGGACCACGAGAACCTGATTGCCATCGACATCCACACCCATGCCGAAGTCAGTTGCTGGAACCCGTTCGACAACTATGGCGAGGAATACGACCGCGCGGCCGACAAGTACTTCAAGAACGGCCGCCGCCCCACCATCGCCGAGACCGTGGCCTATTACCGCGAGCAGAAGATCGGCCTGGTCATGTTCACGGTGGACAGCGAATCCCAGCTGGGTCGCCGCCGCATTCCCAACGAGGAGATCGCCGAGGCCGCGCGCGCCAACAGCGACATGATGGTGGCCTTCGCCAGCATCGACCCGCACAAGGGAAAGATGGGCGCGCGCGAGGCGCGCCGCCTGATCGAGCAGGAAGGCATCAAGGGTTTCAAGTTCCACCCCACGGTGCAGGGCTACCACCCCTACGACCGCATGGCCTGGCCCATCTACGAAGTGATTGCCGAGCACAAGCTGCCGGCCATCTTCCACACCGGGCACAGCGGCATCGGCAGCGGCATGCGCTGCGGCGGCGGCCTGCGGCTGGAATACAGCAACCCCATGCACCTGGACGATGTGGCCATCGACTTTCCCGACATGCAGATCGTCATGGCCCATCCGAGCTTTCCGTGGCAGGACGAGGCCCTGAGCGTGGCCACGCACAAGCCCAATGTCTGGATTGACCTGTCGGGCTGGAGCCCCAAGTATTTCCCCAAGCAGCTGGTCCAGTACGCCAACACCCTGCTGAAGGACCGCGTGCTGTTCGGCAGCGACTACCCGCTGATCACGCCCGAACGCTGGATGAAGGACTTCCAGGAGGCGGGCTTCAAGCCCGAGGTCATGCCCGGCATCCTCAAGGGCAACGCGGTGCGGCTGCTGGGCTTCGAGACCCGGCCTCAGTAGATCTTCTGCAGCAGCCGGATCAGTGTCTTGCGCTCGGCGTCCGTCAGGCGCGAGGTGGCCTCCACCTCCAGCTGCGCGACGGTCTGTTCGGCCTCCTGCATCAGCTCGGTGCCGGCGGCCGTCAGGTGTATGCCCATGGCCCGGCCGTCGCTGGGATGGGGCAAGCGCTTGATCAGGCCCCGACGCTCCAGCGCGGCGATCAGGCCCACGAGGTTGGGCGGCAGCACGCCCAGCGTGGCGCACAGCTGGCGCGAGGTGATGCCGGGGTTGTGCCCCACCAGGGACAGCATGGAGAACTCCACCACCTTGAGGTCGTAGGCGCTCATGCGCTGCATGAAGACTTCGATGATGGACAGCGCCGCCCGGCGGGCGTTGTAGCCGACCAGGGTGCGCAGGAAAGACGAATCCACCGGTTCGGTCGCGCCATCCTGTGCGGCGGCAGCGCGGGCCGTGGTTCTGGGGCCGGACTTGGGGGAGTTGGCAGAGCGGGGCATGCAGCGATTGTGCCCCCGCCAGAGCCTGCCGCCGCGCTGCCGTGGCTATGCGGCGTGCTCGGATTCCTGGGCTTGCAGTCCATAGGCGTCGCGTGCCAGGGCCATCGCCAGCAGCCAGGCCGGATCGATCAGCTGCGTGCCCAGCGCCTGCGGTGCCTGCGGCAGCGCCAGCGGGATCTCGGTGCAGCCCATGATCACGGGCACGTTGCCGTGGCGCTGCAGCAGCGGAACCAATACGGCGCCGAAGCATTGCGTGGCCAGCGCCATGTCCCCCTGCTTGACGCCTTCGTAGATGCCCCGCATGAGCTGCGCACGGCCTGCCGCATCGGGCAGCAGGGGTGCGATGCCATGGCGGGCCAGCGCGGCGTCGTAGAGCCCGCTGTCGTAGGTTCCCTGCGTGGCCAGCACGATGGCCTGGCGCGCGCCGGCGGCCTGCAGATGGGCCGCGGTCTGCCGCGCGATGTGCAGCACATGCAGCTGCGGAAACAGCGCCTGCAGCTGCCCATGCCAGGCATGCGCGGTGTTGCAGGCCAGCGCCACGCTGCGCACGCCCAGGGCGGCAAGGCGGCCCATGCCCTGCAACAGGTGCGGTGCCGGCCCCAGGGGCGACTGCGGGTCGCCGCGCAGCGCCTGCGTGCGGTCGGGCATGGGCAGCTGCACCAGCCAGTGCTCGGGATAGGCCTGGTCGTGCACGGGCCGCCCCTGCTCATGCAGCTGCCGGGTGCAGGCCTGCACGAACAGCCGCACGAAATCGGCGCCCGCCGCAGGCCCCATGCCGCCAAGAATGCCCACGGCGTGCGGGGGCTGCCGTTTCACTTCCGTCATTTCGCTATCTCTGTCATTCCAAGCACCGCGCATGAAACCGGCGCGCCCCAAGCGAGGGACACCGAGGAAGGGCCTAAGCCGGCCGCGCCGCCCCGCACCGAGGGTGTCGTCCCCCTTCAGGGGGAAGGCGCGAAGCGCCACAGGGGGTATCTCAAAAAGCCGGCTTGTCGCTGAGCTCCTGCAGGTTGCGCTGCAGCTGCTCGCTCATGGCCAGGCCCAGCGCCGCGCCCTTGGGCGGGATCGGCTGCATGAACCACTTGTCGTAGAGCCTGGCGAAAGCGCCCGACTTCATCATGTCGCCGATCACGCCGTCGACCAACTGCTTGAACTGCGGATCGTCCTTGCGCAGCATGCAGGCATAGGGCTCCACCTGCAACGGCTGGGCCACGACCTGGAAGTCCTGCGGATTCTTGGCGTTGGCGATCAGGCCGTAGAGCAGGATGTCGTCCATGCCGAATGCCGCGGCGCGGTCGTTCTCGACGAGCAGAAAGCCGTCCGCATGGTCCTTGGCCATGACGATGTTCAGGCCCCAGTTCTGCTCGGCATTGGCCTTGCGCAGCACCTGCAGATTGGTCGTGCCCGTGGTGATGGCCACGGTCTTGCCCTTGAGGTCGGCATAGTCCCGGATGCCCGAGCTCTTCTTCACCAGCAGCCGCGTGCCGGTGTAGAAATGGTTGATGGCAAAGCCCACTTCCTTGGCGCGCACCGTGTTGTTGGTCGTCGATCCGCACTCCAGGTCGATGGTGCCGTTGGCCAGCAGCGGTATGCGGTTCTGCGAGGTCACGGCCTGCCACATGACCTTGAGGTCGGGCTTGTTCAGCGCTTTCTTCACGGCCTCGGCAACGGCCTGCGAGATCTCCACCATCATGCCGATGGGCTTGCCGTTTTCCAGGTAGCTGAAGGGTACGGAGGACTCGCGGTAGGCCAGCGTGATGCGTCCGCTGTCGCGCACCTTGGCCAGGGTATCGGCCTGGGCGACTGCCAGGCTGCCCAGGCCCATGGCCGCGCACAGCAGCCGGATGTGAAGTTTCATGCCTTGTCTCCTCATCGTTGGTGGATGTGGGGGCTAGTGTAGGAACAGCCGGCGCGAAGCGGTGATGACAATATCGGGCTGGTCCATGCCTTGTATTTATGGATGGCGAGGCATTCAACGGGGAAGGATCTGGGCCGGATTTCCCTCGCGATGCATTCCATCCGCCGTTCCGTGCAGGCAGAAAATCCATAACCTGAGCGCATACCCCATGCAGCAAAAACCATGGCTGGCCGGGCCGGCGCGGGCCTACAGTGCGACAGCTATGGAACAACGATCAATGCATGTCTGTGTCGTGGGCGCCGGCATCGCCGGCCTGGCCACGGCCTATGTGCTGCAGCGCGCCGGCCACCGCATCACGCTGATTGAGCGCGCGCCGGATGCGGCAGCCGGCGCCAGCGGCGGCAACGGCGCACAGCTGAGCTACTCCTATGTGCAGCCGCTGGCCGATCCCGGCATCTGGAAGATGCTGCCCAAGCTGCTGCTGGCAAAGGATTCGCCGCTGGCCTTCAGGCTGCGCGCCGATCCCCGGCAATGGGCCTGGGGGCTGCGCTTTCTCGCAGCCTGCAATGCGCAGGCCTCCGCGGCCGGCACGCGCGCGCTGCTGGCGCTGGCCGCAGAAAGCCGCCAGGCCTTCGAAGAGATGCAGGCGCAGGAAGCGCTGGCCTGCGACCTGCACACGCCGGGCAAGCTGGTGCTCTATCCCACGCAACAGGGGCTGGATGCCGCTGCCCGCCAGGTGGCGCTGCAGGCACAGCTGGGCGGCGCGCGGCAGCGCATCGTCGATGCGGCCGAAGTGGCGCGCATAGAGCCGGCCCTGGCCGGATATGCGCCGCGCATCGCCGGCGCGGTCTACACGCCCAGCGAGAGCGCGGCCGACTGCCGCCAGCTCTGCGAGCAGCTCGCGGCGCGGCTGGCCGCGCGCGGCGCCGACCTGCGCTTCGGTACCGCATTGCGGGGCTTCGAGCGACAGGGCGATGCCATCACCGGCCTGCGAACGGCAGCGGGGCCGCTGCACGCCGACCATTACGTTCTGGCCAGCGGCTGGGAAAGCGCGCTCCATGCGCGCGAGCTCGGCCTGCGCATTCCCGTCTATCCGCTCAAGGGCTACAGCATCACGGCCGACATTCCGGCCCACTTGCCGCATGCGGCGCCACGCGTGAGCGTGACCGACACGGCGCGCAAGGTGGTCTTTGCGCGCCTGGGCGAGCGCCTGCGCGTGGCGGGCATGGTGGAAATCGTGGGACCCGACACGCGCATCGATGCGCGCCGCATCGGCAGCCTGCGCCGCTCCACCCGCGAAGTGTTCGCCCAGCTGCCGCTGGATGGCACGCTCCGTCCCTGGAGCGGCATGCGCCCCGCCACGCCCACGGGCCTGCCCATCACGGGCCGCCAGCGCGGCGGCCCGCGCAACCTGTGGCTGCAGACCGGCCACGGCGCGCTCGGCCTGACGCTGGCCTTCGGCTCGGCGCAGCGTCTCGCGGCGCAAATGCGGCAAGCCTGACAGCGCCTCCAACAGGAAAGAGGCGTAAACAGCCTCTTTGCCAGGCTTCTCACCACCCCAAGCGTCACTCCCAGCGCTCAAACGGACACGGCCCAACCCAGAGACACCGAGCAAGGGCCGCCCCGCAGCGAGGGTGTCGTCCCCCTTCCAGGGGGAAGGCGCGCAGCGCCTCAGGGGGATACCAACAACTCTTTCAACGCCTTGCGCATCTCCTGCGTCATGGCGCGCGCGAGCACCGAGTTCGGGCGCTGGCCCAGGCGCAGCGCATTCACGCCCACCGCGATCTGCGGCAGCAGCGGCACGACATGGACCTTGCGCCTATCGGCGGCCAGGGCCGTGCAGCCGTCCACGATGGCCGCACCCAGCCCGTATTCGGCCATGGACAGCGCGGCGTGATAGGTCTGCACCGTCACCACGGGCGACAGGCCCACGCCGTGCTCGCGGCAGGCCTGGCCTATGCGCATGCCCAGGGGATCGCGCGCATCGAGCGCGACCAGCGGCAGCGCGGCCAGGTCCTGCAGCGCCATGCCGGCCTGGCGCACGCGCGAAGGCGGCAGCAGCCCTTTGGGCAGCACGCAGAACATGTCCACCTCGGCCAGCAGCTCATGCTCCAGCACGGGCTGGCCCACGGAGCTGATGACAAAGCCCACATCGGCCTCCTGCAACAGCAGGCCCGAAACCACCTGGGGCGTGTGCAAGGCCTGCACATGCACCTGGACCTGCGGGTGGCGGCGCCGAAACGCCGCCACGGCGCGCGGCAGCACTTCGCGGCTGAGCGCGAACACGGTGAGCACCGTGATGCGGTCGGCCGCCTGGCCATGGCGCAGATTGGCCGCCAGGCGCTGCACCTCGTCGAGCTGCTCGAACAGCTTCTCGATATGCGGGAACAGCGCCTGGGCCTCGTTGGTCGGCGTCAGCCGTCCGCGCGTGCGCTGGAACAGCGCAAAACCCAGCTGCAGCTCCGCATGCTGCAACGTGCGGCTGACGGCCGGCTGCGTGATGTTGATGAGCCGTGCGGCCGCGCTGACGCTGCCGGTCTGCATGACTGCGTTGAAGACCTCGATATGCCGCAAGCGCATGCGCAGTCCTCAGGAAGCGTCTTCCTGCGCCGCACGGGCCAGGCGTTCGCTCTTCCAGTACACGTCGTCGCCGCCGTCCACACGGTTGAGCACGCGCGCCAGCACGAACAGCAGGTCCGACAGGCGGTTCAGGTACTGGCGCGGCGCACTGCGCATGGCCTCGCCCTGCTGCAGGGCCACCACGCTGCGCTCGGCGCGGCGCGCCACGGTACGGCAGACATGGGCCTGGGCCGCGGCGCGCGTGCCCGCAGGCAGGATGAATTCCAGCAGCCGCGGCAGGCCGGCGTTGTAGCGCGCCAGGGCCTGGTCCAGCTGCAGCAGCGCATCGTCCTTGAGCAGCTCGTAGCCGGGCATGGACAGCTCGCCGCCCAGGTTGAAGAGCTGATGCTGCACATCGACCAGCAGCTCGCGCACATCCTGGGGCAGCGGCTCGCACAGCAGCAGGCCGATGTGGGAGTTGAGTTCGTCCACATCGCCCATGGCATGCGGGCGGCCGCTGTTCTTGGAGACGCGGGTGTTGTCGCCCAGGCCGGTCGTTCCGTCGTCGCCGGTGCGGGTCGCGATTTGCGTGAGGCGGTTGCCCATGGTGTATTCCTTGCGTATTGCTCTGCACCCGATTGTGATCGGACACGAACGCCTTGCGCAGGCAGCGGTTACAACTCGCAGGCAAATGTAGTCCAGGGCAACAGCCGGCAAAAAAGCTGGCCCGCACAGGGTGCCTGCGCTGCAATACGGGCCTGTGTTTGACTAGCGAAGGAATGAACCGGCATGAAAAATGACACCCCCCGCTCCCCACTGCCGTGTGGTCGCTGCCCCTCCGGGAGGGGTGCTTTTCATCTTGGGACGGCCCGGCGATGAAAAAGACCATGCTCAACTGCAATATCTCGTCGTTCGAGGTGCTCAGCGTGGTGCTGTTCTCTGCCCTCACCTTTGGATCGACCGGAGCCGTGCTGGCCCAGAATGCCGCCCATCAGAGCCATGAGCGCGCACAGCTGGTGGCGTCCGGCGCCGCCACGGGCGTGCAGCATGCGCCGGCGCCAGGCGCCGCCGGCAACAGCGCCCTGACCGCCTTCCAGCGCGCCGATGCCAACCGCGACGGCCAGCTCAGCGCCGAAGAGGCGCGGCAGCTGCCGGCAGTCTCGCAACGCTTCGAAGAGATGGATGCCGACGGGAACGGCCAGCTTTCGCTGGCCGAGTTCAACAAGGGCGTACAGAAGGCGCCCTGAGGCGCTGTGCGCTGTGCGCTGTGCGCTGTGCGCTGTGCAGGGAGCATGCGGCCGGCCCGCACCCCTTGGCGCAAAGCCAGGTTCCACGGGCCCTTGCGTAGCGCCTGAAACCGCCTCAGGCAGCCAGGGCCGCTTCGCCGGCCGGCAGGGGAAATTCCGGCCCCGTATAGACGGAACGTATATCCACCTCCCCGCGCAGCAGGCGCTGCGCCCATTCATCGACCGCCACACGGGCTTGCGCATCGATGCGCGGGCCCAGGTCCAGGCGGACCAGGGACGGCTCCTCCAGACCGAAGCTGCGATATCCGCCCAGCGGCAGATCGCCCCGCGCATGGTCGCCGATGGCACGCAAGACGGCCTCGCCGGAATCGCAGATGGCCGAGGCAATGAAGACCCCGGGATCGCGCTGCACCCAGGGCAGCACATTGCCGATCTGCGCCACGCCATGGCGCCGGCAGGCCTCCGTCACGCCGGGACGGCCGCCGTCGATCATCGCGAACAGCACATCCACGCCGGTCTGCCGGGCCATGTCCTACACGCAGGCCCGGGCCCATTGCGGGCGGTGCTGGTGGCCGCAGAACTGGGTCACGAAATCCCCGCCAAAACTGGCCGCCGACAAACCATGGGCGAAGGCCGCGCGCCCGCTCAGGCCCGGAGGCACCTTCTCGCCCGAAAAATGCCCGGCCACGCCGCTGCGGCTGACGCTGGCGGCCAGCACGCCGGCCAGAAAGGCCGATTGCTCCTGCAGCACCTCGTAGCGCGCGACATTGGCCGCCACCAGGCTGCCCTGCGTGATCGCAAAGGCCTGCTGCGGATGCCGCGCAGCGAGAATGTCCACGGGTCCGTCGCCCTGGCCGCCGTGCGCCACGACCAGGTCGTAGGCGCCCGTGCAAAGGGGCTGCATTTCATCGGCGCGGTCCCGGGCCGCCTGCGCGGCCACCCAGTGCACGTCCACAAGATGGCCGGCGGCCTGCGCGCGGCGGGCGCCCAGCAGGCCGGATTCGTTGAAGCTGCCCTGTCCTTCGGGGCCGAACAGCACGACGGCATAGCGTACCTGCCGGGGCGAAATGCGGTGGTTGCTCATTGCTTGACTCGAGTATTTCTCAACGGTTGTCTGGTTCATTTCCGCAAGCTTTTCCACGCGCTTACAGGGTCGCGCCGGTGCGCCTGGCCACGGCGGCCCAGGTGCTGGCCTGTGCGGCGACCAGGCGCGTGAAGCCCGCGGCATCCATGTCCTGCGTCACAAAGCCCTGGGCCTCCAGGGCCTGGGCGACCTCGGGCCGGCGGCAGACCTGGCGCACGGCCTCGGTAATCCTTTGCGCATGCTCGCGGGCAATGCCCGCCGGTGCCGAGATGCCCACATAGTTCTCGGAAACCAGCTGCCCGAACCCGAGTTCGGCCACGCTGGGCGTCTGCGGGGACTGGGGCACGCGGCGCGCCGACGTCACGGCCAGCAGCTTGACCCGCCCCTGCTTTTGCAGCGCGATGTTCTGGGGCAGCGCATCGATGGCGATCTTGATCTGGCCGCCCAGCAGATCGGCCCGCATCGGGCCCGCGCCGCGATACGGCACATGCTCCATGCGCAGGCCCAGTTCCTGCGCGAACTGCTCGCCCACCAGATGCCCCACCGATGCGGCTCCGCCGCTGCCGAAGGGCACGGGACTGTCGCTGGCGCGTATCCAGGCGGCCAGTTCGCGGATGTTGCCGGCCGGCACCGAAGGGTGCAGCGCGAATACCGTGGGCACCGCGCCGACATAGGCCAGATGCTCGAAGCTGGCCAGCGGATCGTAGCTGCGCTTTTCGAGCAGCGACGGCGCGATCGACAGCGCGGCGGAATTCGAGACCAGCAGCGTGTAGCCGTCATTGGGGCTTTGCGCCACCAGCTGCGCACCGATGGACGAGCCCGCACCGGGCTTGTTGTCGATGACCACGGACTGGCCCAGCTGCTCGCTGAGCAGCGGCGCGATCAGGCGCGCCACGATGTCGCTGGAGCCGCCCGGAGGAAAGGTCACCACCAGCCGTATGGGCCTGGCCGGCCAGGCCGCCGGTGCCGCGGCCAGCGCGCACGGGCCGGTGGCTCCCAGCAGCGGCATGGCGGCCACGCCGCCCCCCATGCGTAGCAGCGCCCTGCGGCTGATGTCGGCCATTCCCGGTTCCCTTTCTTCTTTCTGCATGAGCCGGCGCGGCGGCATGCTCCCTGCATGCCGGCGGCCGTTTCAGCGCAATGTAAAAGCAAGGCGGGCAAAAACTAAACGGTTATTTTTCATTTGCTATCTGCGAAGAAATCTATGGCTGGCGCGGCTTTGCACCCGATCGGGTGGGCCTTGAGTACGCGGCGCAGGCGAGCGCGCGCATCGCCGATGGGCACTGCCTGCAGGGCCGCTGCCGCAGGTGCCGGTGGTATTCTTTGAAATTCCCTGGAGAGACCCGATGAACGCCCCTGTTGCCACCTCCCTGCTGCATCCCGAATTCGTGCAGCGTCCCGTTCCCGAAGCCTTTGTGCAAGCGCTGGCGGCGCGCTTTGGCAGCCAGTGCTCCACGGCCCTGGCCGTGCGCGAGCAGCATGGCCGCGACGAGGGCGCGATCGCCGCGCCGCCGCCGGCTGCCGTGGTGTTTGCCGAAAGCACGCAGGACGTGCAGGATGCCGTGCGGCTGTGCGCCCGGCATGGCGTGCCGGTGATCCCGTATGGCGCGGGCTCCTCGCTCGAAGGCCATCTGCTGGCCGTGGAAGGCGGCATCAGCATCGACGTGAGCCGCATGAACCGCATCCTCTCGGTGAACACCGAGGACCTCACGGTGACCGTGCAGCCCGGCATCACGCGCAAGCAGCTCAACGATGCGATCAAGGACACGGGCTTCTTCTTCCCCATCGATCCGGGCGCCGATGCCTCGATAGGCGGCATGGCCTCCACGCGCGCCAGCGGCACCAATGCCGTGCGCTACGGCACCATGCGCGAAAACGTGCTGTCGCTGGAAGTGGTGACGGCCAGCGGCGAGGTGATCCGCACCGGCAACCGCGCCAAGAAAAGCGCGGCCGGCTACGACCTCACGCGCCTGATGGTGGGCAGCGAGGGCACGCTGGGCATCTTCACGGAGATCACGGTGCGCCTGTATCCGCTGCCCGAGGCCGTGTCGGCCGCGGTCTGCTCGTTCCCGAGCATCGAGGCCGCCGTGCGCACGGTGATCCAGACCATCCAGGTCGGCGTGCCGATCGCGCGCGTGGAACTGATCGACGTGAACTCGGTGCGCATGGTCAATGCCTACAGCAAGCTCGAGCTGCGCGAGGAACCCATGCTGCTCATGGAGTTCCACGGCTCGCCCACGGGCGTGAAGGAACAGGCCGAGATGG
>Ga0153918_1001195_pt1 | contig 10819 bp, 9 predicted proteins | sample TSFL002MetaG_FD_104687 | JGI IMG/M metagenome (GOLD analysis project Ga0153918, IMG submission 104687) | Attine ant fungus gardens microbial communities from Florida, USA - TSFL002 MetaG | ecosystem: Host-associated > Fungi > Mycelium > Unclassified | place: USA: Florida, Paynes Creek Historic... | reverse complement strand
GAAACGTGCAGTGATTACTGGCCTGGGCATCGTTTCCAGCATCGGTAATAACCAGCAGGAAGTCCTGGCATCTCTGCGTGAAGGACGCTCCGGGATCACTTTCTCTGAAGAGTTTAAAGATTCGGGAATGCGTAGCCACGTATGGGGTAACGTCAAACTGGACACCACCGGTTTGATCGACCGTAAAGTGGTTCGTTTCATGAACGATGCCTCTATTTACGCCTATCTTTCTATGAAGGAAGCCATTGCTGACGCCGGTCTGAGCGAAGAAGTTTACCAGAACAACCCACGTGTTGGTCTGATTGCTGGCTCCGGTGGTTCTTCTAAAGCTCAGGTCTTTGGTGCTGACGCGATGCGTAGCCCGCGTGGCCTGAAAGCTGTGGGTCCTTACGTTGTGACCAAAGCGATGGGTTCAGCGGTTTCCGCGTGCCTGGCAACGCCGTTCAAAATCCACGGCGTGAACTACTCCATCAGCTCCGCTTGTGCGACTTCCGCGCACTGTATCGGTAATGCGGTAGAGCAGATCCAACTGGGCAAACAGGACATCGTATTTGCTGGCGGCGGCGAAGAGCTGGGCTGGGAAATGGCCTGTGAGTTCGATGCGATGGGCGCACTGTCCACCAAATACAACGAAACACCAGACAAAGCTTCCCGTACCTATGATGCGCACCGTGACGGTTTCGTTATCGCTGGCGGTGGCGGTATGGTTGTGGTTGAAGAGCTGGAACACGCTCTGGCACGTGGTGCTCACATCTATGCTGAAATCGTGGGCTACGGCGCAACGTCTGACGGTGCTGACATGGTTGCACCATCTGGCGAAGGCGCAGCGCGCTGCATGAAGATGGCAATGCACGGCGTTGATACCCCAATCGACTACCTGAACTCCCACGGGACTTCTACTCCGGTAGGCGATGTGAAAGAGCTGGGTGCAATCCGTGAAGTGTTCGGCGACAACAGCCCGGCAATTTCTGCAACCAAAGCGATGACCGGTCACTCTCTGGGTGCGGCTGGCGTGCAGGAAGCCATCTACTCTCTGCTGATGCTGGAAAACGGCTTTATCGCCCCAAGCATCAACGTAGAAGAGCTGGACGAGCAGGCTGCTGGCCTGAACATCGTAACCAAACCAACTGAAGCGACACTGACTACCGTAATGTCCAACAGCTTTGGTTTCGGCGGCACGAACGCCACTCTGGTTATGCGTAAGCTGAAAGCATAAGTTTTATATTTGATTCGAAAGGGGAGCCATAAGGCTCCCTTTTTTTATGCATTGACAACCGGCTGATCTCACAGGCAAACTTCACAGCTCAACATTATCCTCACGATAATGCGTAAGCGTTTAACGTCAACCAACGCACCTTAATCCTGATAATCAGGTAGAGGGGGCGTGGCATTTCCCCGCCTTACTCTTCATTCTGGAGTAAAGCATGACCGCAGTAACTCAGACAGAAACAACATCGTCAGCGAATGTCTCGCTGTTTCGTATCGCTTTTGCGGTATTCCTGACCTATATGACCGTTGGCCTGCCGCTACCGGTGATCCCGCTGTTTGTTCATCAGGAACTGGGCTATGGCAACACCATGGTCGGCATTGCCGTGGGTATCCAGTTTTTAGCCACGGTTTTAACGCGTGGTTATGCCGGGCGTCTGGCCGATCAGCACGGGGCTAAACGCTCTGCGCTACAGGGCATGTTCGCCTGCGGGCTGGCCGGTGGCGCATGGCTACTGGCGGCACTTCTGCCGGTGGAGCCCATGTACAAATTTGCGTTGCTGATAGTTGGGCGCTTAATCCTCGGTTTTGGCGAAAGCCAGTTACTGACCGGCACCCTGACCTGGGGCATGGGGCTGGTTGGCCCCGCACGTTCAGGTAAAGTGATGTCCTGGAACGGAATGGCCATCTATGGCGCACTGGCCGCAGGGGCACCATTAGGGCTGCTGATCAACAGTCAGTTTGGTTTTGCGGCGCTGGCGGGTACAACCATGGTGCTACCACTGCTGGCGTGGGCGTTTAACGGTTCGGTGCGTAAAGTTCCGGCGCATAAAGGTGAACGCCCGTCCCTGTGGAGTGTGGTCGGGAAAATCTGGCAACCCGGGCTGGGATTGGCCTTGCAGGGTGTGGGTTTTGCGGTGATAGGCACGTTCGTCTCGCTTTACTTTATGAGCCGTGGCTGGGCGATGGCCGGTTTTACCCTGACGGCCTTTGGTGGCGCGTTCGTACTGATGCGCGTGCTGTTCGGCTGGATGCCGGATCGCTTCGGTGGGGTGAAAGTGGCGGTGGTATCGCTGGTGATTGAGGCCATCGGTCTGGTCATGCTCTGGCAGGCGCCTGTGGCGTCTGTTGCTTTGCTCGGTGCGGCATTGACCGGCTGCGGTTGCTCGCTGATTTTCCCGGCGCTCGGCGTTGAGGTGGTTAAACGTGTCCAGCCGCAGGTCAGAGGGACTGCCCTTGGCGGTTACGCTGCGTTTCAGGATATCTCCTACGGGGTGACCGGGCCACTGGCGGGAGTTTTGGCAACATCGTTTGGGTATCCGTCCGTCTTCCTGGCAGGTGCGGTGTCCGCGGTTGTTGGGATCGTGGTGACGCTGGTGGCGTTTCGCAGGTCCTGATCCGTTGTTGCCGGGGGGCGGGTTGAGTCGTTGTAGGCCCGGTAAGCGAAGCGCCACCGGGCAAAACATCACGCGACCAGCCAGAAAATCGCCAGTGCTATCAATAGCGCAATAAACATCAACCCAGGGCGGGCTGACAAGGTTCTGAACGTCTCCACGACCGGTGCAAACAGCGGGCTGTAGATCGGCTGGATGTTGCGCGCTTCCGGTATACCGCCTTCGCGCTCAGCTCGGCGGACAAAGATCTGATTCAATAAGTCCTGCACCTGCGGCGTGGTCAATACTGTTTGCGGGGTTGCCTGCCAGGTCTGCTGGGCGTAATCCCGGATCACTTCAAACTCATGCGGCTCAAGCGGTTGTTTTAGGGCCGCCTGTAGCGTATGCAACGTGGGGGCGCTCTGGGTGCTGAGCGTCTGACGCGCCTGGAGCCAGGTAACCAGATGGGTAAACTGTTTCGCTGGGATCATCTCTCCGGCTTTCACACCTGAAAGTTCCAGCATGGATTGCCAGATAAGCTTCGTCGGTTCGCCCGTCGCGGCTGCCAGTTTTGTCACCATCTGCTTAAGCGTGTTGTGCTCAGCGGGTAGCAGTGGGCGCTCGGTTGCCGGGCGCTGCTGCGGCTGAGGGATAGCAAGCTGGTTGGTTTGCAAAAGCGTCAGCACGGTCTTTAACTGTTCTGGTGTGAGTTGGCTGAGCGCAGTCTGGCCGTACTGCTGGCGAATGAAATCGCTAGCCGCCTGGCGGTTATTGCCCTGGCCTAACAGCTCAGTCAACTGCGCAATGATCTGGCGAGTATTCTGATTAAGTTGTGCCGAATTCAGGCGCTGATTCAGGTTTTGCTCCGCAGCAGGGAAGTGGCGCGACTGGAGCGGCGCGTCGTTTCGTATCCCTAAATCATGCTTCACCCCAGCCCATACCTCTGCATTTTGCTGCGAAGTGAGGGAGATCAGGCGTGTTATCAGGCGCTCCAGCACGGTACGCTGTTGCGTGGATAGCGGTTGTTCACCTGCGATATTGGGGGTTACGGGGCCTTCGCCGGGAGGGCGCGGCGGCGTACCTGAAATGGGCTGCATCGTCAAAAATCCTTAAAGTCAAAACTCTGCGTAAACCAGGGTTTCGTGTATGCCTGGCGGCAAGATTATGGCACACTTGGCAGGTTTTCTTCCTCTCAAACAGGTACTCAGACGTGAAAATCCTCGTTGATGAAAATATGCCTTACGCCCGTGAGCTGTTCAGCCGCCTGGGTGAGGTTAAGGCTGTCCCGGGTCGTCCAATTCCAGTCAACGAGCTGGATGATGCTGACGCGCTGATGGTGCGTTCGGTGACCAAAGTAAATGAGACGTTACTTTCCGGCAAAGCAGTGAAATTTGTCGGAACGGCAACGGCAGGGACCGATCATGTGGATGATAAATGGCTCAGCCAGGCGGGGATTGGTTTCTCTGCCGCACCGGGCTGTAATGCCATTGCCGTAGTGGAATATGTTTTCTCTTCACTCCTGATGCTGGCAGAGCGTGATGGTTTTGCTCTGAAAGACCGCACGGTGGGGATTGTGGGCGTCGGCAACGTTGGCGGGCGTCTGCAAAAACGCCTTGAAGCGCTGGGCATTCGCACGCTGCTTTGCGACCCGCCGCGTAAAGATAAGGGCGATGAGGGTGACTTCCGCACGCTCGACGAGCTGGTCGCGCAGTGCGATGTGATCACCTTCCATACGCCACTGTTCAAAGATGGCCCGTATAAATCGCTGCATCTGGCCGGTGAAACCCTGATCCGCCGTTTGAAGCCTGGCACTATTCTGATAAATGCCTGCCGTGGCCCGGTTGTCGATAATGCAGCGCTGCTGAAATGTCTGGAAGAAGGGCAGGCGCTGAGCGTCGTACTGGACGTGTGGGAGCCTGAGCCGGAACTGAATGTTGAGCTGCTCAACAGAGTCGATGTGGCCACTGCGCATATTGCAGGCTATACCCTTGAAGGCAAAGCGCGTGGTACCACGCAGGTCTTTGAAGCCTATAGCGCCTTTATTGGCAAACCGCAGCAGGTCGCACTGGATATGTTGCTGCCTGCACCGGAATTTGGCCGCATCACGCTGCATGGCCCGCTTGATGAGGCTACGCTGAAAAGACTGGTGCATTTGGTGTATGATGTGCGCCGCGATGACGCGCTGCTGCGAAAGGTCGCAGGTATTCCGGGTGAGTTTGACAAGCTGCGCAAGAATTATCTTGAGCGCCGTGAATGGTCTTCCCTGTATGTGATGTGCGATGACGCAGCGGCGGCGACGCTGCTGCATAACCTGGGTTTTAACGCCACACATAACCCGGCGCGTTAATGTCTTCTTAATGCTCCCTGTCGGATACTCCGGCAGGGACGCTTTTTTATTTCTGGAGTAAACCACCATGTCTGAAGGCTGGAACATTGCCATTTTAGGTGCCACTGGCGCCGTGGGCGAAGCCCTGCTTGAAACTCTTGCTGAACGTCAGTTCCCGGTGGGCGATATTTACGCCCTGGCGCGTACTGACAGCGCAGGCGAACATCTGCGTTTTGCTGGTAAATCCGTCATGGTTCAGGATGCGGCCGAATTCGACTGGACGCAGGCGCAGCTGGCGTTTTTCGCTGCTGGCGTTGAAGCCACAGCGTCGTACATTGAAGACGCAACCAACTCCGGCTGTCTGGTGATTGACCTGAGCGGCCTGTTCGCAATGGAGCCGGACGTTCCGCTGGTGGTGCCGGATGTGAACCCGTTTGTTCTGGCTGACTACCGTAACCGCAACATTATCGCGGTGCCGAACAGCCTGACCAGTCAGCTGCTTACCGCGCTGAAACCGCTGATCGACGACGGTGGCCTGTCTCGCATTACCGTGACCAGCCTGTTGTCAGCCTCCGCCCACGGTAAAAAAGCCGTCGATGCGCTGGCGGGGCAGAGTGCGAAGCTGCTGAATGGCATCCCGATTGACGAAGACGATTTCTTTGGTCGTCAGCTGGCATTCAACATGCTGCCGCTGCTGCCAGACCGTGAAGGCTCTGTGCGCGAAGAGCGCCGTATCGTCGATGAAACCCGCAAAATTTTGCAGGACGATGGCCTGATGATCTCTGCAAACGTGGTGCAGTCACCTGTGTTCTATGGCCATGCGCAGATGGTGAGTTTCGAAGCGCTGCGTCCGCTGGCGGCAGAAGAGGCACGCGATGCGTTTGGACGTGGTGACGATATCGTGCTGTCTGAAGAGAGCGAATTCCCGACCCAGGTTGGTGATGCCACCGGTAGCGCACATCTTTCCGTTGGCTGTGTGCGTAACGACTACGGGATGCCGGAGCAGGTCCAGTTCTGGTCCGTTGCCGATAACGTGCGCTTTGGCGGCGCGCTGATGGCGGTAAAAATTGCTGAAAAACTGGTGCAGGAGTACCTGTACTAATGTCGGAAGTGGAACAAAAGCCAGTTCATAAAATTGCCCTCGGTATCGAATATGATGGCAGTAAATACTATGGCTGGCAGCGTCAGAATGAAGTGCGCAGCGTCCAGGAAAAGCTGGAGAAAGCGCTCTCTCAGGTGGCGAATGAGCCGATCAACGTCCTGTGCGCTGGCCGCACGGACGCCGGTGTTCACGGCACCGGGCAGGTGGTTCATTTCGAAACTACCGCGGTGCGTAAAGACGCGGCATGGACGCTGGGGGTAAATGCGAATTTACCTGGAGACATTGCGGTTCGTTGGGTGAAAGCTGTGCCGGATGATTTCCATGCGCGTTTCAGCGCCACTGCCCGGCGTTACCGCTACGTCATCTATAATCAGCGCCTGCGTCCTGCGGTGTTAAGCCAGGGCGTGACTCATTTTTATGAACCGCTGGATGCAGAGCGTATGCACCGTGCGGCGCAGTCTCTGATTGGTGAAAATGATTTTACGTCGTTTCGTGCGGTGCAGTGTCAGTCCCGTACGCCGTGGCGTAACGTTATGCACATTAACGTCAGTCGTTATGGCGCATATGTGGTGGTAGATATCAAAGCCAATGCCTTTGTACATCATATGGTCAGGAATATTGTTGGCAGCCTGATGGAAGTGGGCGCCGGACACCAGCCGGAGAGCTGGATTGCAGAACTGCTGGCAGTGAAGGACAGAACGCTTGCGGCAGCAACGGCGAGAGCCGAAGGGTTGTATCTGGTATCTGTTGATTATCCGGAACGGTTTGACCTTCCTCGACCGCCAATGGGCCCGCTATTTTTAGCGGACTAAACAAGGTGCAATTAAGGCTTAGATAATATGGACTTAATACGTTTTCTGATTGATTTCATTCTGCATATCGATGTTCATCTGGCGGAGCTCGTCGCACAATATGGCGTGTGGGTATATGCCATTCTGTTCCTGATCCTGTTCTGCGAAACCGGTCTGGTCGTTACCCCGTTCCTGCCGGGCGATTCGCTGCTGTTCGTTGCCGGTGCGTTATCGGCACTGCCAACAAACGATCTGAATGTACATATGATGGTGGCGCTGATGGTGGTTGCGGCGATTGTGGGTGATGCCCTCAATTACACCATTGGTCGGGTATTTGGTGAGCGATTATTCAGCAACCCTGATTCGAAGATTTTCCGTCGTAGCTACTTAGACAAGACGCACGCGTTCTATGAACGTCACGGAGGCAAAACCATTATCCTTGCGCGTTTTGTGCCAATTGTTCGTACTTTTGCCCCCTTTGTGGCGGGAATGGGCCATATGTCCTATCGTCATTTTGCGGCGTACAACGTGGTTGGCGCACTGCTGTGGGTACTGCTGTTTACCTACGCAGGTTACCTGTTCGGTGACCTCCCGGTAGTGCAGGAAAACCTTAAGTTGCTGATTGTAGCCATTATTGTGCTTTCAATCCTGCCCGGCGTTATCGAAATTATTCGCCACAGACGCGCGGCGGCAAAACAAGCGAAGTAAATGCGCATTCGCGGTTCGACCACTTTTTTGTCCAAAGTTTCGGGCTGTTATGTTTTAATGTGCAACATTCATGGTCTGTTGGAGGCAAAAATGGCATTATTCGCCTCTTATAGCAAAACTGGCATCCGACCAGGTTCAGGCAGAAAGGTTATCAATGAGCTGGATTGAACGAATTAAAAGCAACATAACCCCGACTCGTAAAGCGAGTATTCCAGAAGGGGTGTGGACGAAGTGTGATAGCTGCGGCCAGGTTCTGTACCGCGCCGAGCTGGAACGCAATCTTGAGGTGTGTCCTAAGTGTGACCACCACATGCGTATGTCGGCGCGGAACCGCCTGCATAGCCTGCTGGACGAAGGTTCTCTGGTAGAACTGGGTAGCGAACTCGAGCCGAAAGACGTGCTGAAGTTCCGCGATTCCAAAAAATACAAAGATCGTCTGGCCTCTGCTCAGAAAGAGACTGGCGAGAAAGACGCGCTGATCGTGATGAAAGGTACTCTGCACGAGATGCCGGTCGTTGCCGCAGCGTTTGAGTTCTCCTTTATGGGCGGCTCAATGGGCTCCGTAGTGGGTGCGCGTTTCGTGCGTGCTGTTGAGCAGGCGCTGGAAGACAACTGCCCGCTGATCTGCTTCTCCGCCTCTGGCGGTGCGCGTATGCAGGAAGCGCTGATGTCCCTGATGCAGATGGCGAAAACGTCTGCTGCGCTGGCGAAAATGCAGGAACGCGGTCTGCCGTACATTTCCGTACTGACCGACCCAACCATGGGTGGCGTCTCTGCAAGCTTCGCAATGCTGGGCGATCTGAACATCGCCGAGCCAAAAGCGCTGATCGGCTTTGCGGGCCCTCGCGTTATCGAACAAACCGTACGTGAAAAGCTGCCGCCGGGATTCCAGCGCAGTGAATTCCTTATCGAGAAAGGCGCTATCGACATGATCGTTCGCCGCCCGGAAATGCGCCTGAAACTGGCAAGCATCCTGGCGAAGCTGATGAATCTGCCAGCGCCTAACCCGGATGAGCCGCGCGAAGGCGTGGTGGTACCGGATCAGGAACCCGAGGCCTGATAACTGAAAAGGGCAGGGCCGGTTGGCGCTGCCCTTTTTCTTTCTAATCGTTAATGACAACCGGGCATCATGGAAAATAAAAGCATTCCCCAAGCCACGTCGCCCCTGGCCGCGTGGCTTTCTTATCTGGAAAACCTGCACAGTAAAACCATCGATATGGGACTTGAGCGTGTAAGCCAGGTCGCCGCGCGTCTGGGCGTGTTAAAACCCGCGCCGTTCGTGTTTACCGTTGCGGGTACTAACGGTAAAGGCACCACCTGCCGCACGCTGGAATCGATGCTGATGGCTGCGGGCTTTAAGGTTGGCGTTTACAGCTCTCCGCATCTGGTACGTTACACCGAGCGTGTGCGCGTGCAGAACAGCGAACTGCCGGAATCTGCCCATACCGCTTCGTTTGCGGAAATCGAGGCCGCGCGCGGTGAGATCTCATTAACCTATTTTGAATACGGTACCCTTTCCGCATTGTGGCTGTTCAAGCAGGCGCAGCTGGATGTCGTTATCCTGGAAGTTGGCCTGGGCGGGCGTCTGGATGCCACCAATATGGTGGATGCGGATGTCTCCGTGGTGACCAGCATTGCCCTGGATCATACCGACTGGCTGGGGCCGGACAGAGAAAGCATTGGCCGCGAGAAAGCCGGTATCTTCCGCGCCAGCAGGCCTGCTGTGGTCGGCGAGCCGGATATGCCGCACACCATTGCTGATGTGGCGAAAGAGAAGGGCGCTGTGCTGCTGCGTCGCGGCGTTGACTGGCAGTATGAGGTGCAGGATAACGGCTGGCGTTTCAGTGATGCTCAGGGCGTGCTGGATAACCTGCCGCTGCCGCAGGTGCCGCAGCCTAACGCGGCAACTGCACTGGCTGCGTTGCGCGCCAGTGGGCTGAATGTTAGCGAACAGGCCATTCGTGATGGCATTCAGAATGCGATTCTGCCCGGGCGTTTCCAGATTGTCAGCGAGTCACCGCGCCTGATCCTGGATGTGGCGCACAACCCTCATGCGGCGGCATATCTTGCCGGACGTCTTAAATCGTTACCAAAAACCGGGCGCGTGCTGGCGGTTATCGGTATGCTTCATGATAAAGATATCGCTGGCACGCTGGCCTGCATGGAGACTGTGGTCGATTGCTGGTATTGTGCTCCACTGGAAGGGCCACGTGGCGCCACTGCCGAACAGTTGATGGAACATCTCGGCAAAGGCGAAATCTATAAAAGCGTGGCGCTGGCCTGGGAAGCTGCGATGGCAGATGCTAACCCAGAAGATACCGTGCTGGTGTGTGGGTCGTTCCACACCGTTGCACATGTCATGGAAGTGATGGACGCGGGGAGAACCGGTGGCGAGTAAGTTTCAGAACCGTTTAACAGGAACCATTGTGCTTGTTGCGCTGGGGGTGATTATTCTCCCCGGGTTGCTCGACGGGCAGAAAAAGCATTATCAGGACGAATTTGCGGCAATTCCGCTGGTCCCTAAACCGGGCGATCGTGACGAGCCTGACATGTCTCCTGCTGCCACGCAGGCTCTGCCTGCTCAGCCCCCTGAAGGTGCGGCTGAAGAGGTGCGGGCAGGGGATGCTGCGGCACCGTCGCTCGATCCTTCTCGTCTGGCAGTGAACACCAACAGTGAAATCGATCCTGTGCCTGTTCCGGTTGAACAGCCTAAGCCTGTTGAAAAACCAAAACCTGTCGAGAAACCACAGCCAAAACCGCAGCGTGATAAAACCGCCGATCAGCTGGCGGCTGCGTCAGAAACACCGCCTCCGGCAAAACCGGCCCAGCAGGATGCTGCCCCAACCGGTAAAGCCTACGTTGTGCAGCTCGGTGCGCTAAAAAATGCCGATAAAGTCAATGAGGTAGTGGGTAAACTGCGCGGTGCGGGTTATCGGGTTTACACTTCACCTTCTACGCCAGTACAGGGTAAAATCACCCGTATTCTTGTGGGGCCAGAAGCGTCGAAAGATAAGCTGAAAGGTTCGCTTGGCGAATTGAAGCAAATCTCTGGTCTGAGCGGTGTGGTGATGAATTACAGCGCGAACTGATCTTCCTCTCTCCCCACTGGGGTGAGGGAAACATACGTCCGCAGAGACGTAAAAAGCCTGTGGCGTTGAACATTTTTTCAGCGCCTTTTTTATTTACGCGCGGGAAGGAAATCCCTACGCAAACGTTTTCTTTTTCTGTTAGAATTCGCCCCGAACTGGATGACAGGGCGTTTAATCGTGGGACACATATGGTCTGGATTGATTACGCCATCATTGCGGTGATT
>Ga0153918_1001191_pt1 | contig 10842 bp, 10 predicted proteins | sample TSFL002MetaG_FD_104687 | JGI IMG/M metagenome (GOLD analysis project Ga0153918, IMG submission 104687) | Attine ant fungus gardens microbial communities from Florida, USA - TSFL002 MetaG | ecosystem: Host-associated > Fungi > Mycelium > Unclassified | place: USA: Florida, Paynes Creek Historic... | reverse complement strand
CTGCCGGAACGGATGCTGAAGCAGTTTGCCAGCACGCTGGATCTCTTTGCGCCGCCGCTGCCGCTCCAGCCGATTACCATCAACATGTACTGGCACCCGAAAAACAGCCAGGATCCGGCGAACGTCTGGCTGCGCGAGCAGCTGCTGCAGGCCGCCGGACGTCAGGTGTGAACGAGGGTAATCAGGAATTTTTTAAGCACTTCTGAGCGAATAACCCGGTGACAAACCAGCGTCAGCTCGCTTTCCCGAAGCCGGTCGAGGATGTCCACGTAAACCACATTCTCGACGCTCACCGCCTTTGCCGACGCGGGCAGCAGCGCCAGCCCAAACCCCGCCGAGACCAGGCTTATCACCGTGGGCACGTCCGTCGCGTTTTGCACCACGTCCGGCTGAAAGCCCGCCCCGCTGCAGGCGTCATAAAAATACTGTTCCAGCCCCATTCCCTCCGGGTCGCGCAGGGAGATCCATTTTTCGTCTTTCACTGACGAAAGCGTCAGCGCGGAAGATCCCGCAAGCGGATGCTGACGATACAGCGCCAGCACCGTTTTCTCTGAGGTGAACGGGCGGCTTTGCAGATCGTCAGGCAGCGACGGCAGCGGTGCGCGAATAATGGCAACATCCAGCTGGTTGCTCTGCACGGCGGCGTAGAGCGTCTGCACATTTCCCGTCATCAGCGACATGGTGATGGCCGGCCAGCGCGTATGCATCTGTCGCAGCGCGGCGGGCAGCCTGCCGTCGAACATCGCGCTCGACACGCACCCGAGGTTTAACACCCCCTGCTCGCCCCTTGCCGTTTGCCTGGCGTCCAGCACCGCCTGCTCGGTCAGGGAGATGGCGAGCCTGGCTTTCGCCAGAAACGCGTCGCCCGCGGGCGTCAGGGTTAAGCGGCGGTTCGCCCGGCTAAAGAGCGTGACGCCCAGACGTTCTTCCAGCGCCTTTATCTGCTGGCTCAGCGCGGGCTGCGCCATGTTAAGGCGCTCAGCGGCCCGGTGCATGTGAAGCTCTTCGGCCACGACGATGAAGTTGCGCATCTGACGAAACTGCACGGAACGCCTCCTTTTGATATGAATTTACTTATCAATTTAGCAGTAATGATGCAATTGATGCTATTGGTCATTGCCATAAGAATGGAGGTATTCAACCGAGGGAGGAAAATATGGAAAACCCAATTAACGATCTCCGCAGCGCCATCGCCCTGCTGCAGCGCCACGAAGGGCAGTATCTTGAAACCGATTATCCGGTCGATCCCAACGCGGAGCTGGCGGGCGTCTACCGCCATATCGGTACGGGCGGCACGGTAAAACGTCCTACCCGCACGGGCCCGGCCATGATGTTTAACAGCGTGAAGGGCTATCCAGGCTCCCGCATCCTGGTGGGCATGCACGCCAGCCGCGAGCGCGCGGCGCTGCTTCTGGGCTGCGAGCCCTCTGAGCTGGCAAAACACGTCGGCCAGGCGGTGAAAAAGCCGGTTGCGCCCGTTGTCGTTCCGGCCTCGCAGGCGCCCTGCCAGGAACAGGTTTTCTACGCAGACGACCCTGACTTCGACCTGCGCAAGCTGCTTCCGGCACCGACAAACACGCCGATTGATGCAGGCCCGTTCTTCTGTCTGGGGCTGGTGCTGGCAAGCGATCCGGAAGACAGCTCGCTGACGGATGTCACCATTCACCGCCTCTGCGTTCAGGAGCGCGACGAGCTTTCCATGTTCCTTGCCGCCGGTCGGCATATCGAAGTCTTCCGCAAAAAGGCGGAAGAGGCCGGAAAACCGCTGCCGGTGACGATCAACATGGGTCTCGACCCGGCCATCTATATCGGTGCGTGCTTTGAGGCCCCCACCACGCCGTTTGGCTACAACGAGCTGGGCGTCGCCGGGGCGCTGCGCCAGCAGCCTGTCCAACTGGTGCAGGGCGTGGCGGTAAAAGAGAAAGCGATCGCGCGGGCGGAAATCATCATCGAGGGCGAACTGCTCCCTGGCGTGCGCGTGAGAGAAGATCAGCACACCAATACCGGCCACGCGATGCCGGAGTTCCCGGGCTACTGCGGCGAGGCAAACCCCTCTCTGCCGGTGATCAAAGTGAAAGCCGTGACCATGCGAAACCACGCGATCCTGCAAACGCTCGTGGGACCGGGAGAAGAACATACCACCCTGGCCGGTTTACCGACGGAGGCCAGCATCCGCAATGCCGTTGAGGAGGCGATTCCGGGCTTCCTGCAAAACGTCTATGCGCATACCGCGGGCGGCGGTAAATTCCTCGGGATCCTGCAGGTGAAAAAACGCCAGCCGTCAGACGAAGGACGTCAGGGCCAGGCGGCGCTTATCGCCTTAGCCACCTATTCGGAGCTGAAGAACATTATTCTTGTCGACGAAGACGTGGATATTTTCGACAGCGACGACATCCTGTGGGCGATGACCACCCGCATGCAGGGCGATGTCAGCATCACCAATATTCCGGGGATCCGCGGCCACCAGCTGGATCCGTCCCAGTCGCCGGATTACAGCACCTCAATTCGCGCAAACGGTATCTCCTGCAAGACCATCTTCGACTGCACGGTGCCGTGGGCGCTGAAGGACCGCTTCGAGCGCGCGCCGTTTATGGAGGTGGATCCGCGTCCGTGGGCGCCGGAGCTGTTTACCCAGACAAAATGACCGCTTGATAGCTTAAGGCCGCGCATCAGCGCGGCCTCTCTGTCCCATTACTGCTGTTCAGGTCAGGGCTTCATTTTATTCTGTCTTTGTTTTTTCTCCCAAGGGTCATCATGACCGGGTGCTGGCGCTTCACGCACCAGGCCGCCCCATGGAGATCGATGCTTTCTTACTGATTCGGATAATGCTTTTTCTAACCGTTCATCTTCCTGACAAAATTTATCCGCCAGCTCAGGCAGTTTAAGTTTTTCAGAGAATAGATGCAGTATATCTTCATAAGCGCGTTTTTTATGCAGCAAGGGGGCTATGAGCGTCATGGCGTTGCGCACATCGTCGGGCTTCATAGATAGATCTGATAATCGTTTTTCAACGGCTTCCGGCGTGGGCATTTCATCGTCTTCCATAAGCGCGTCATCCATTATTTCTTTAAGCGCTAGATACTGCCCAACCCCTATTCTTAATACACCTTTTAAGGCAGAGTATTTTTCCGGGATACCTAACTGAACGTGATCATACAGTGGGGCGTTGATAAATTTCCATCCCTGCATACCCGGGATGCTAAACACGGCATTCGATTTATCTTCTGCCAGCACGTCAAAAAGATCGATTAATGACGCTTTTGTGAGAAGAACAGAGACAGCGCGATTGAGAATAATAGATCGCGAGTGACCAGGGAGAGGATCAACAACGTTCACCGCAATCTCTTTACCTGAATCTATGGACGTGTGTGTACAGACGAAGGTGCTTATAGGCTGGTTTTTTTGCCCTTTCCAGCCAACTCTGGTGACGCTTTCTAACTGCGCAACGCCCTCTTCGATTCTCTGCCATCGACTGCTACTTTCGCCGCCTTTGCTCTCAAATACGTGCCACTTCCCCTGGGTTGTCTCAATCAGATAATCGGGGGTAGTCTTCTTACCTTTTTTTCGCTTAAGGCTTAAGGATGCTTTATCCGCGAGCCCGGCATGAATAAATAGGTTGATTTGTTCATGTCTGGAGTTTAACCAGTTGGTTGCAGACTGGTAGCAAAAGAAACCGCCTATAATAAAGGAAATAGTCGCTTTCTCTGAGGCTTCAATGCACTGGTAAAAATTCTTCACCTTAAACGATCGGTTATGGCTAATACCAATGCAGGCGCCGGCCAGCTTTAATCTGGCGAGTACGTATATACTAATCTTTCTATGTATTTCTGCATTTAACATCCCTTCTGCAGTCCAGTTGATACTTTGTGAATAGCCACACTCCAGCGCACCTGGGATCGCATAAAATTTGGTTCTGGCAACGAGTGTGTCTACAGGTAATAACATGGTTTTAGGAGGCTTATAAGCTACGCAAACATCACTGTAGGAAGGATGATTGATCTGTTTTTTAATGCCGTCGTGCCGATTGAGATACTTTTTTAACTCAATTTTTTCTATTTCATCGTTCCTGCGACGGACATGCGGAGGTGAAACTACCAGGTAAGTAAATTTATTGCCGCTGCTGCTCATAGTATTTCTCACGAACGGTTAGATATTAAGTGACCAACGATTTCATCAATGCAGAGAACGTCAGGTGTCTGACGATATTATACTTTTACCTCTAACACTCTTAACGCTTAAATAAGGTGGGTTTACTCCGCTTGCACTCATCCCCATTGCATATCCAGTCTGGATTGCATTGCCGCTTCCCCTGCTTTCTTGTACCCTTTCAGCGTTTACCCCAATCCCTTAAAAATCGAGACATTCGGACGCCTATGACTGCACATATTTCCAACGATCCTTTGCACGGCGTAACGCTCGAGATGATGGTCAACGCCCTGGTGGCGAAATATGGCTGGAGCGAGCTGGGTGACAGAATCAAAATTAACTGCTTCAGAAAAGATCCCAGCGTTAAATCGAGCCTGAAATTTCTGCGCCGCACCCCGTGGGCGCGCGCGGAAGTGGAAGCCTTGTATCTGGACTCCCTCCACGATGAGGTGAGCACAGAACAGGCGGAGCCCGCCTTTAATCCCTGGGCCAACAGTCGGATTATCAAGAGCTAATACGCAAATGACGCGACACGTAAAACGGATTGGTGCGCTGGCTGCCTGCGCGCTTTTACTTGTGAGCTGCTCCTCGAAACCACCAAAGTCACTGGTTACCCCTCTCCCCACCGCGAGCAAGCCGACGCAGCAGGCAAACGAGCCGATGCGCGGGATCTGGCTGGCAACCGTCTCTCGTCTCGACTGGCCGCCGGTAGCCTCGGTGAACGGCCGCAGCGCGGACCAGCGCATCGCGATGCAGAAGCAGGCGCTGATCGGCAAGCTCGACAACCTTAAGCGCCTCGGTATTAACACGGTGTTTTTCCAGGTGAAGCCGGACAGCACGGCCCTCTGGTCATCAAAAATTTTGCCGTGGTCGGATATGCTGACGGGCAACATCGGCGAGTATCCGGGATACGATCCGCTGCAGTTTATGCTGGATGAAGCGCACAAGCGCGGCATAAAGGTCCATGCCTGGTTCAACCCGTACCGCGTGTCGACCAACACTAAGCCGTCAACCATCGCCGCCCTGAACCGGACGTCCTATCAGACCCCGTCCAGCGTCTATGTCCAGCACCCTGAGTGGGTGCGCATCTCGGGGGACCGCTTTGTTCTCGATCCGGGCATTCCGGAAGTGCGCGACTGGATCACCAAAGTGGTGACTGAAGTGGTGGCGAATTACGCGGTAGACGGCGTGCAGTTCGATGATTACTTTTACGCCGAATCACCGGGGTCCGCGCTCAATGATTCGCAGACCTGGCGGCAGTACGGTCAGGGATTTGCCTCAAAGGCCGACTGGCGAAGACATAACACGCAGCAGCTGATCGTCCAGGTTTCCCGCGCGATTAAACAGACCAGGCCCGACGTTGAGTTTGGCGTCAGCCCGGCTGGGGTGTGGCGTAATCGCTCCTTTGACCCGGCAGGCTCCGACACTCGCGGGGCCGCGGCCTACGATGAGTCCTACGCTGATACGCGTCAGTGGGTGCAGCAGGGCCTGCTGGACTACATCGCTCCGCAGATTTACTGGCCCTTCTCGCGGGATGCCGCGCGCTACGACGTGCTGACCAAATGGTGGGCCGACGTGGTGAAGCCGACCCACACTCGCCTGTATATCGGCATTGCGTTCTACAAGGTGGGCGAGCCGTCGAGAAACGAGCCAGACTGGACGGTTCAGGGCGGCGTGCCGGAGCTGAAAAAGCAGCTCGATCTCAACGATTCGCTGCCCAACGTCAACGGCACCATCCTGTTCCGGGAAGATTACCTGAACCAGCCGCAGACGCAGCAGGCGGTGAACTACCTGAAAGGACGCTGGGGAAGCTAAGTGACTATCAGGCAGAAACGCCCCGTTTCTGCCTGTTTTTTACGGCTTCGGCCCGAACATCGCCTCAAGCTGCTGCGCATCCGGCATACCGACCACCTGCTGCAGCTCATTTTCCGCATTCAGATAGTAAATGGCCGGCGTGGCGTTAGCGCCCAGGCTGTCCATCAGCGTCTGGTGCTTCTGCAGGATCGCTACCGTTTCGCGGGAAGCGTCCCCTTCTGGCTTGGGCAATTTTTTCCCACCGGACAGCTCGTATTCGCGCCAGGCCGCAACCGGATCCTTCGCATTCAGGAATGCGGCGGCGTTACGTCCGCTGTTGGGGTTGAGAAACGCCACCAGCAGCGTGTTGAGCTGCACCTTGCCCGCCTTCACCCACGGCTGCGCTTCGGCCCAGAACTGCTTGCAGTACGGACAGAACGGATCGGCAAACACAAAGACTTTACGCGGGGCGTTATCCGCCCCTTCCTTCAGGGGATGCGCCGCGTTGAGCTTTTTCCACATCTCGCGGCCCATCGGGGCGTAGATCTCTTTCTGGAAATAGCCTTCGCTAAGGTTCTTCCCTTTGTCATCGTACAGATAGCCTGAAATGACGTGCTTGCCGTCCGGGGTTAAAAAGAGCGTCACGCCCATGTCCTGATACTGCCCCAGCCAGGCGGGCGCACCGCCCGGCGCATCCAGCTTCTTGATGATTTTAATGTTCTGCTGCTCGCTGAAGTGCTTCACCACGTCCGGTATGGCTTCAGCCGCCTGCGCCAGCCCTGACGTCGCCAGCGCTGAAAGTAACAGTAATTTTTTCATTTCCCTCTCCGGTTTGTCGGGGGCATTCCGCCCCCTTCAGGTTAGCGGTTTTTCAGTGCGTCACTGACCATTTCGTCGAACTGTTCAAACGGCACCCAGCCGGGCAGCAATCCCTCGCCGATGAGCGTGGCGGGCGTGCCCTGGATCCCCATTTTTTCCGCGACGATGAGGCTGCGCCTGATCGTCAGAAAACTCTCCTCGTCCGGCGTCGTCACGTTCACGCCCGCCCGCTTCTGCGCCTCCTGAATGCTGGCGTCATCGTGGTACCCCTTTTTCGCCATCAGGGTGTGGTTCAGCTTCATAAACTGCTCAGGATGCGCACGCCAGAGCGTTAACGCATCCCGCGCGGCGGTTAGCGAACTTTCCGAGCGAAAAGGTAAAAACTTAAAGACCACCGCGACGTCCGGGTATTTTTCGACAACCTTCTCCAGGTAAGGATCGAATTTTTTACAGTACGGACAGTTGTAGTCGGTAAACACCACCAGGGTGAGCTTTGGGTTTTTCGCGCCGATGCGCGGGGAGTTCGGATCGTTAAACAGGAAATCAGCGATCATCTTCTGCGCACGCTGCTCCTGGTCCGGCGTCAGCGGCTGGGCAGCGAACACCTGAACCGGGGCCAGCAGGAACAGAAGCGTAATAAGGAGTTTTTTCATAATTCGTTAGCCTTTAGCGTTGTTCAGGGTGGCGATCAGAGTGCGCTTGTCCAGCAGCGGCGAGAGGATGTCGCCGTCAGACAGGCCGGGGCCATACACCGCGTTAAACGGAATGGCGTAACGGTTTCGCTTCGCCAGAAAACCCGCGATAAACGCGGACGGCTGGCTCCAGTCTCCGCGCAGGGCTACCACGTCCGGCTGGCGCAGCGTGGCAATAACGTCCGGCTGATTCAGCACCCGATGCTCGTTAACTTTGCAGGTTACGCACCAGTCCGCCGAGATATCCACAAACACCCGTTTCCCCTGCGCCAGCGCCTGCTGGATGGCCTCCTCGCTGAGCGGCTGCCACGGGATGGTCTGCGCGGTATTTTGCACCGACACGTCAGGCGGCGCGTTAAGCAGCCCGCGCGCCTGATACCCGCCGAACGCCGACAGCAAGATGACCACGAGCCAGAACAGCGGTGAGGATTTTTGCCCCTTCAGCGCGAACAGCGCCAGCGCGACGGCGATCAGCACCAGCATCACAATCTGGCTGACCGACTCGCCCAGATGTACGCTCAACAATGTTGCCAGCCAGAGGCTTGAGGCGAGCATCATCAGGCCCAGAACGACTTTGAGCGTGTTCATCCAGCGGCCGGGTTTCGGCAGCAGCAGGGCCGTTTTCGGCACCAGGGCGACGAACAGCCACGGCAGGCTCATGCCCACGCCGAGCATCAGGAAAATGAGCCACAGGGCGTGCAGCGGCGCGCCAAGGGCAAAGGCGACCGCGGTACCGAGGAACGGCGCGGAGCACGGCGTCGCCAGCAGCGTGGCGAACATTCCCTCGCAGAAGCTGCCGCCAATCCCCGATCCCCCTGCCGTCGCCAGCCGTCCCGTGGCGGCCGAAGGCAGCAGCATCTCAAACACGCCAAACAGGTTCAGCGCAAACAGGAAGGTGACGGCGACCATCAGGCCGATAAACCACGGGTTCTGGAACTGAATGCCCCACCCCAGCGACGCTCCGGCCAGCTTCAGCGCGGTCACCATTCCCGCCAGCAGCATAAAGGAGGTGAGGATCCCGGCGCTGGTGGCCAGAAAGCGCAGCCTGATCGCGCGCCTGTCCGATCCCGCCTGCAGGATGCTGTTAAGCTTCATGCCCATGACCGGCAGCACGCAGGGCATCAGGTTGAGGATCAGCCCGCCCAGCAGCGCAAAGAGCACCATTTTGCCCGTCCCTTCAGGCGCGGAGGGTGCTTCGGGCGTCGCGCCAACGGTCATGGTGGTTTGCTGCGCGTGACCGCCGCTGGTCAGCACAAACGACAGCGTCTTGCCTTCCAGCGAGGCGGGCTTGTCTCCCCATTCGTCGGTCACGGGTACCGTCACCCGAAGGGTATTGCCGTCGTGTTTAATGACCGGCTCGCCGGGAAGAATGTCACCCTCCAGCGGGTCAAAGTAGATCCCCGGATTATCCCACTTCCCGTCCGTCGTGCCGGTAATCACCAGCTTGTCGCCAGAGAGCCACGCGGAGAGATCCGCGGATACGCCAGACGTACCGGGCACGGCGCGCATCGCCTGCTCGAACTCGCTGCGGAAGCCCTCATCCACCGGCTGGGTAAAATCGAGATGCAGCGGGTAGTCCGTCAGCAGGCAGACGTTACTGCACGTCGAGAGCGTGAGCGTCCCGTCGAGCGTGTCGCCCTTTCCCCCGTCGAGCATAATCGGGATAGTGACCTTATCGTGATAGCCCTGCGTCGTCATGCCGGAGATATCGAAGCGCGACGGGACCGGCCAGGACCAGCTATCCGTCACGCCTTCCGGCCAACTGATTTTCGGCGCCACGCCGCCCTCGCCCGGCGATCGCCAGTAGGTTTTCCAGCCGGGCTTCAGCTCAACGGTGAGCAGGCCTTTAACGTGCGTTTGTTCCCTTTCCGCCTGAAAGCGGATGCGGGCGTGATCGTTTTGTGGGGAAACCTGCCAGCCGGTGTCTGCCGCATGGACAATGCCGATGCAGGACAGCCACAGGAAGACGAATCCCCTGAAGAGGTTAACCATGTTTTACTCCGTGAACAGTGAAAATTATCGTGTGAGGACGATGATTTTCATTCACGGAAAACGCAGTTTTTAAGGTGTATTCGGGGAGGCGGTGCCTGAACGGGCTGTTCTGCAGGGGCCAATGCCCGCCCTTGCGTAAACAGCTGCAGCAGCGCGAAGAAGATAATAATGGCCGGCAGCGCGCCGTCGAAGAACAGCGGCTGCGCGCAAAGCAGCGAGTGTGCGCCCAGCTGACAGGGCGACGGGCCGGGCTGTTCGGTGCTACTGCTTTGAGCCGGGGCATCTGCACTCAGAGAAATCTGCGGATCCAGTCCCTGTAAAAAATGGTTGAGCATCACCGCACGCTGCACGAGGCAAAGCGCCATCGCGAGACAGGTAACGATCAAAAGCCATTTTCCGAGGAGCTGACGGTTGCGCATAACGTTCCAGAGTAACAAGACGCCCCGATCATAAACGATAGTGATGAATCTACAAGTGCCGGAAGTGTAAGGTTTTGTCTGTCGCCGCTATTCGCCCGTCAGCGCGTCGTAGACGTCCCGCAGCCGCGTGCGCAGAAACAGTACCGCCTTGTGCTTGCGGGATAACAGCGCCTGCTCGCTGGCGCCCATCTCCTCTGCCAGCATTTTAATGCTGTAGCCGTGGAGTTCGGTCTTTTCAAACACCTCGCGCTGCGGCGGCGGCAGTTCAGACAGCGCCTGCCCCAGTTCTTCCCACAGCAGCGTTTTGAGGTACTCCTCTTCCGGCGTGTGCGGTACGCCGAACAGGGTTTCGGCCAGCTCGTCCTCCGGGAACCCCTCCTCGTCTTCGCCCGTAAAATAGCCGGAGAGCGACACCTCGCGCTTTTTACGCGCCCGGTCGGTCATCTCGTTACGCGCCGCGCGGAACAGCCAGGCGGCGACGTTTTCGACCGGCTGTTCCACTTTCATCAGCTGATAGGTCACTTCCTGCAAAATGTCGTCGGCATCATCGCGAACGGACGTCCGCCCGCGAATGAAGGCTTTCAGCCGGGCGCGGCAGGCATTGAGCGCCGACATCAGCATGGATCCGCCCGCCTCCCCGGCTTTCATCTCGCTCACTCCGCGTCCGGCGCTTTTGGCGTGGCGTCATCGCGCTTATCGTCACGATGACCGTGCCAGCCGCAGTGGCCGCGTCCGTGGCGACCAAACCCTTCGCGACGCTGCTGAATAAACGCCTCACGCTGTTCGGGCGTCATGTTCATCCAGCGCTCGTGCATCCGGCGGTGCGCGCCAAACATTCCGGGGCGGAAACCTAACCCGCCAAACAGAATGCGGCTCAGCACCAGAATGCCCAGCGCCTGCCAGAATCCGATGGCCTTCACGCCCAGGATCGCCGGGAGCAAGGCGTTCCACAGGGACATCACCAGCAGGCCGAGCACGAT
>Ga0153918_1001188_pt1 | contig 10847 bp, 9 predicted proteins | sample TSFL002MetaG_FD_104687 | JGI IMG/M metagenome (GOLD analysis project Ga0153918, IMG submission 104687) | Attine ant fungus gardens microbial communities from Florida, USA - TSFL002 MetaG | ecosystem: Host-associated > Fungi > Mycelium > Unclassified | place: USA: Florida, Paynes Creek Historic... | reverse complement strand
CTTCTCTCCGAGCTGCTAAAACAATTTTATAATCTGGTGCTAGCATTTTGGCTGTAGCTTCCCCAATTCCAGAGCTGGCTCCAGTAATCACAATAACTCTTTTCATATTTTTTCCCTTAATCTATCTCACTTGGTTGATCGGACGAATAACAATGTCGTTTAAACCTGTGTCTTCAGGCATCTCGATTGCATTCTTAATTGCTAATGCCACTCGTTCTGGAGGAATCGCATTTTGTTCATAGTACTGCTTTAAATCACCATCAAGAATATTTACTAATTCAGTTGCAACCGCCCCTGGATAAATCCCAGTTACCCGAATATTGTCCCTATCAGCAGCAACTTCTTGACGTAATCCTTCAGTAATGGCGCGAATTGCAAATTTAGTAGCACTATAAACTACCATCTCTGGTGAAACCACTAAACCTTGGACTGAAGAAACATTAATAATTTGACCGCTTTTCTTTTCACGCATCGTAGGAAGAGCAGCGCCAATTCCGTATAAAGTTCCTTTAATGTTGACATCGATCATCGCGTCTCATTCTTTGACCTTTTTTTCTTTAAGATAAGAAATTGGCATTAATCCAGCATTATTAATTCAAACATCAATTTGACCATAAGTATTTAAAGCAAACTTAGCTAAGGCTTCAACTTGATCATTTTGGCTCACATCAGTAACTTTATATTGTGCTTCTCCACGTATTGTTTTAATCTCTTCGACCAAAGTCTTTAGCCGGTCTTCTCTCCGTGCTGCTAAAACAATTTTATAATCTGGTGCTAGCATTTTGGCTGTAGCTTCCCCAATTCCAGAGCTGGCTCCAGTAATTACTACCACTTTTTTCATTAGTTTTTCCTATGTTTCTATGCTTGGTTAATTGAACGAAGCACAATATCATTTAAACCTGTGTCTTCAGGCATTTCGATTGCATTCTTAATTGCTAATGCCACTCGTTCTGGAGCAATTGCTCCCACTGCCTCCTTAAACTTTTCAACTTGTTGCTTCATTGCTACATCACTAATGGTATTAATGATATTTGTATCAACAACACCCGGATAAATCGCTGTTACTCGAATATTGTCCCTATCAGCAGCAACTTCTTGACGTAATCCTTCACTAATTGCTCTAGTGGCATATTTAGTAGCACTATAAACAACTCCACCAGGATGAACACTAAAAGCTAAATCAGAAGCGATGTTAATAATTTGACCACTCTTCTTTTCGCGCATCGTAGGAAGAGCAGCGCCAATTCCGTATAAAGTTCCTTTAATGTTGACATCGATCATCGCTTCTCATTCTTTGACCTTTTTTTCTTTCATTCAGGCTTGGGGCATAATTCCCGCGTTATTAATTCAAACATCAATTTGACCATAAGTATCTAAAGCGAACTTGGCTAAGGCTTCGACTTGATCATTTTGGCTCACATCAGTAACTTTATACTGTGCTTCTCCACCCAGTTTTTTAATTTCTTCAACTGTTGATTGCAACTTATCTTCACTTCGAGCTGCTAAAACTAATTGATAATCTTTAGCTAACATCTTTGCACTTGCTTCACCAATCCCAGAGCTGGCTCCAGTAATTACTACCACTTTTTTCATTAGTCATCCTTCTTTCTGTTTACAGTATATTATAGAACTTTCTTTTTCAGGAAGGGAAGATAATTCTTGAAATGAAGTAAAAAAAAATCACCTTGAAGGTGATGTCTTACATTGAAATGGTCCTCGAGGCCGGACTTGAACCGGCACGGGCGATTAAGCCCGCTGGATTTTAAGTCCAGTGCGTCTACCGATTCCGCCACTCGAGGAATAAAAAACCAAAATATATAAAGATAATGGTGACTCGCCGGGGACTTGAACCCCGGACCCACTGGTTAAAAGCCAGTTGCTCTACCGACTGAGCTAGCGAGTCATAATGGCTGGGCCAGTTGGATTCGAACCAACGCATGAAGGAGTCAAAGTCCTTTGCCTTACCGCTTGGCTATGGCCCAAAAATGGTGGAGGGGGAGGGATTCGAACCCCCGAACCGAAAGGAAGTGGGTTACAGCCACCCGCGTTTGTCCACTTCGCTACCCCTCCATAAATGGTGCTGACTATAGGAATCGAACCTACGACCTACTGATTACTAGTCAGTTGCTCTACCGGACTGAGCTAAGTCAGCATAATCTAAACATAACAACTTTTAGATTATATCTTGTTTAAAAAATAAAAGTCAAGATAACAATCAGGATCCTTCCTGAGTTGTTAGTAACAAGTTTATTCTGTATAAACACTTAGTTATTATTAATGATTTTTCTTTCAAAATCAAGACAAAAGCAGGTTTTTATCTAGAATTTAAGAAATTTATTTTAATCAATAATTTTGAAAAAATCAGAAAACTTTCTTTTCTTGCTTTTATGTTTTTTCTGGTGTCGTTTTGCTTGTTTTTTTTCGCTCATTCTTAATTCTTTTAGTGGTATTAATTCTTGATCGATGTATTCATCACGATTCTTTTCAATCTGGTTTTTTATCAGAGTTGCTAAATCAGTGGTTGAAGTTGCTAAATGTTTTTTACCATAAATTGGTTTACCAAAAACCACTTTCACCACCACGTGTTTATTTTTACGCGGATATTCAAAAACTTGATAAGAATTAATAATTGTCACTGGAATAATTGGAGCATTAGCCATTTGGGGCAACTTAAAGGCTGCTGGTTGCATTTCACCAACATCATTTGATCCAGAACGAGTCCCAGTAGGAAACAAAACTAAACTTCGTTTATAGTCCACAATTAAATCTTTAGCTTCCCGAAACGCTGCTAACGCACTGCGGGGTGATTGACGATCTAAAGGAATCGTATCAATTAAATTCAAAAATCGACTTGCTCTCTTATCATCTCAAAGTTCTTTTTTGGCAATAAAAGCAACTGGTTGTTGTTTTGAAAAATCATTAATTGCCAACAAGGCAATCGCATCAAAATTAGATTCATGGTTAGGCATCAAAACCACACCTCGGTCTAACCAGTTTTCAATTCCTGTAACCTGAATTTCCACACCAAACAAAGGCAGTGCCTTTTGCACTTGCTTGCTTAACCAATCATAACGGTATTGTTCGCTATAAGCTAAAGGATCTTTTTTATTTTTCTTATTAATTTTTTTTGCTTTATGATAAATATGTAATGCCATCGGTCACATGTAAAGCATTTTCTTCTTGTCTAAATAAAACTTTTCTCTGGGTGAATTGGTTGCTTGATTTTTGGGTTTTTGATCACGCATCATGATTTTCCTTCTCTAATAGTGGGGGTATACTTCTCTAATTATACGTTTGATTTAAAGCGATGCCAACGCTGTATTTTTTTTCATGACTAATTGAAATAAGAATATGAGCATACTCTGGATTCTTAATAACTGGCGCACCATTTGCTTGATAACCAATATCAAGTTTGTGCATCGTTTCTTTAACAGTTAGGGTTTTAATAATCGCTTCTTTAACTGCTCATCGACCACTAACAAACTCTTGTTTTTGGCGTTTAGAGACAAATTGGTCGAGCATTTGTAATTCATGTTCACTTAACACTTTCCTTAAAAAAGCTAAACGAAGTTTAATTCGTTTGTTTTGAACAATATCAACCCCAATTTTTTCAACCATTATTTCTTTGTTCCTTTCACTAAAAATAGTATTTTCTACTTTAAATTAATGAACCAATTCCTAAACGGTTATTAGAAAACTGGGTAATGACAATATCAGTTCACCCGATTTTATGTAAAAGATTATTCGCTTTATCAATACTCATCAAGTGTCGGTCAACATAAAACATCAAGGTGTAGATAACCACCCCATCCTTACCAGGTACATAAATTGGAATTGTCAACATAATTGAAGGTAAAAGAATTCCAATCAGTAAAACTACCAAGGGTAAAGATAATCTTCAATTAGCATTTTTATAATCATAAGTAAATAAGAAACTAGTAGCTCCTCCTAAACATAATCCCACTAAAATCGGTATATATTCCATTCCTGAAACAAAGATTGGCAGGATAATTAAAAAGATGATTGGGAGAATTAATTTTGATTTACTTACTTGAGCAAACAAGGTTTTGCTGCCACTAACATTTAAAGCTAACATTCCTAAAGTCATTCCATAAATTGGTAACGCACTCCCTGTAGTGTAATTAGGAGTCAATACCGAACTGAAATAACCTAACAAGAGATAACTAATCAAAAATGAAAGGATAAACTTTCACGTGCTCATGTAAAACTCGTTGAGTTTTAACAGTCCATACATACTAAATCCAACCAAAATAATGATTGCAAAACCAACAAACCAGTTTGATGATAAAGCACTCATTCCATACGTGAGCACCCTTCATCCTTGACCACCTAAAAAAGTTAAATGATAAGTAGTTCCTCCACTAAAAAGTTTGGCAATATCATCAGTGTAATCATAACCTCAAATAGTTATTAATAACTGAAAGATTAACGGAACAATAATAAACAGCAATAAAAAGATACTGCTCCCATAATAAGGAGTTTTTTTAAAACGCATTGAAAACGAACTCAGCTTTTTTTGTAAATCAGCTTCGTTAGTTACACTACTAAGATCATCAAAATCTTCAACAGCCTGGCGATTTCTTTTACTTTTTTTATCAAGAATCTTAACATCTTCTTGAATAGAAAAATCAAGGGTTTGACTCATCGCTCAAAAACTGGTTAACTGAGTTCTAAGATACTTTTGATCAGTTGAAACTAACAAGAAATGATTAGAACTAATCTCACTAAATTTATTAGTTTTGGTTTCATCTAAATAAATTTCTAAAACCTTTAAATCCGCCTTATTAACCCCACGCGTTTTTGCCAATTTTCCTATTAGATGGGTAAATTCACTATCTTTAGCTTCGTCTAAATGATGAGCGATTTTAATAATCGCAACATCCATTTTACTAGAATAAAGAAAAACCTTTTGCTTATTTAACTTACTCAAAAGAGCTTGATAATGCTGGTTTTGAAAGAAAAAGATTAAGGCTTTTTCGTACTGTTTATAATCAAAATTCATCATTAAGCCTCACTTTTCAACTCTTCTATTTTATCATTAAACTCCTGAGGAAGACTACTAATAAATTCCATTTTCTTTCCAATAATTGGATGAAGAAAAGTTAACTTATAAGCATGTAAATACTGTCCATAACTAGTCGACTTTTCTTTTAGTTTTCCATACATCGGATCATTTATGACAGGATGATTAATGTAATTAAAGTGAACCCGAATTTGATGGGTCCGACCACTTTCAATTTTTATCAAAACCTCAGTCGCATGAGCAAAACGTTCTAAAACCTTAAATCAAGTTTTGGCTGGTTTGGAATTTGTTGCAGTAACACTCATTTTTTTACGATCACTACTACTACGCCCAATTGGTGCATCAATCAAAGCTTCATCTTCTTCAATCACCCCTCACACCAGAGCAATATACTCTTTTTCAATCTCATGATTTTTAAACATTGTGGTTAACTTTTGGTGAGTGATATCGTTTTTTGCCACAATTAGTAATCCTGTAGTTTGCTTATCTAGACGATGCACAATACCAGGACGTTCTACACCCCCAATTCCTGATAAATCATCAACTTGATTTATCAAAGCATTAACCACTGTTCCTGATCAATTACCAAGTGAAGGGTGGACAACCATATTGTTAGGTTTATCAATTACTAACAAATCCTTGTCTTCATAAATAATCTTTAAAGGCAAATCTTCACCCTGAATTGTACCAACAACAAGGGGAGGAAGATTGATAATAATTACATCACCTTTAACCAATCGATAATTAGCACTTTGAGGAGAATTATTAATCAAAACACAACCGTCTTTAATTAATTTTTGCAAATAAACGCGAGAAAAATCGTATCCTTCTTTGAGATAAGCTACTAAAAACTTATCTAACCGAGCATTTTGATAATCAACATCTTTAATTTGAATTGTTTTTTCCATTTTGCTTTTCTCTCATCTTTTGCGATTTTTCCATTGCCCGTTGTTCTTTTTTATTCGTATTTCCTGATTGGTTTTTGATCGTTACCACTGGTTTTTCATCAATCACCAAACTTGGTTCGGGACTATTGACTTTTTGGTTAATTGTTCTCATTCGTTTAATTAAATGGTTTTCCACATCTCGAAATTGGTTAAGATGTTTCTGGTGATAAGCAGCATTAAGGTATAAAACAATTTCAATGATTAAGTCAATAATCAAAATAATGACCCCGATATTAACTCATACGTCGGCGAGGTTAAAGACATAATCACCAGAACCTAAGATCTTAAAATCTCAGACCAAAAAGTCAATCACCCCGCCCTTTTGTCCTTGATAATTGTCCCCACTAACCACAGGTGCTCAAGCCCGAGCAAGGAGATTAGCAAATGATCCTGAAAGAATAAAAACAATCGCAATTAATCACTTTTTATCGTTGGCAAAAATAAAAATTATTAGTGCCACAATGGTAACCAAAGTTGCTAGACCAATCGCTAAACCAGCATTACTTGCATTTGCTCCATAAGCACTTCCAGGATTAATCATATATTCTAACTTTAGAAAATGAGGGAGAAAACGGTGAGCTTCACCTTGATTCATACTAAATTGAACTGCAATTTTAGTTGCTCAATCAATTAAAACTAAAACACTAAAAATCGGCAGGCAAACCATCAGTTTGAACCTTCAGGCAAAATTATGATTCTTTAACCAGAATTTAAGATTATCTATCCAAGTCAAATTTTAGCCATCCTTTTTATTGGTGAACAACCTTTAAACAACGTTCACACAAACCATCAATAGTTTGATCAAAAATTCCTCAACAACGTTCACATTTTTCACCAACTCGTGGCGTTACTTTAATTTTAGCGGTTTTTCCTACAAATGTTGGATTTTTTAAATCAGGACTAAACTTGATTTCACTAACAATAAAAATAGTTGCTAATTGCTCAATAACTTTAACCACTTCATAATCTTTAGCCAAACTCAACTCAACACTTGCTTCAAAACCCTTATTAATCAACTTGTTTTCCCGAGCAATTTCTAAAGCTTTGTTAACTTCTTCACGAAGTTTTAACACTTTTGTCCATAATTCCACTTCTTCTGGTTCTAAAGCAAAATTTTGTTCTCTCACATCTAGCAAATGAACTGAAGCAAACTTTTCATCATGAGGCAAATAACTATAAACCTCTTCGATTGTATGAGGAATTAATGGTCGCAAAATATCAATTAAACCTCACAAGATTTCAAATAAAACTGTTTGTACTTGTCTTCTTGATAATCAGTCTTGACCATCAACATACAAGATATCTTTAATAAAATCTAGATAAAATGAGGACAAATCTGTAGTGATATAGTTAATAACTCCCTGATATACTTCATTAAAATGATAATTTTCATAACTATTGACTGCTTTTTGTTTAAACTCACTTAACCTAAAAAGTGCATAACGATCAACTGAAGTTAAAACAGGTTGATAATTTGTTTTTTGGTCAAAATCAAACAAGTTTCCTAAAATAAAGCGCAAAGTGTTCCGAACTTTTCGGTAGGTTTCACTAACCTGATTAATAATTTCTGAACCAATCCGTTGATCATCAGTGTAATCAGTTGAACTTACCCATAACCTTAAAACATCAGCTCCATTAGTTGTAGCAAACGCAATTGGATCAATTCCATTTCCTAACGATTTGGACATTTTCTTACCGTTTTGATCAGTTGTCATTCCGTGTGATAGTAAAGTTTGATAGGGAGCTTTGTTATCAAAAATCACCGAATTAATCATTGAAGAGTTAAATCATCCTCGATACTGGTCGTTTCCTTCTAAATAAAGGTCATAGGGGCGGTGTCAATCAGAAAAACGCGCCTCTAAAGCCAAAGCGCTAGTACCAGAATCAAACCAAACATCTAAAATATCTTTTTCTTTTGTTAAATTTTGATTTTGATATTTCAAAGGAAGGAAAACATCAGCGGGTTCTTCAAACCAAGCATTAGTACCTAACTCATCAATTTTGGCAATTGCATAAGCAAGAATCTCTTCATTTAACACTAACTCATGATTTTGATCATAAAATCCGATAATTGGTACACCTCAAAGTCTTTGCCGTGAAATTGTTCAATCATCACGTTTAGCTAAAACTTCAGCTAAACGTTGTTGGGCTCACTTTGGATGAGTTTGTACTTTGTTAACCTGAGCGAGAATTTGATCCTTAACAGGGCGCAGATTAATAAATCACTGCTTGGTTGCTCGATAAATTACTGGTTTTTTAGTTCTTCAATCATGAGGATAGGAATGAGTTAAGAACTTTAACTTTAATAAATGATGGTTATCACTTAAACGATTAGTAATAATTTTATTAGCATCATCATAAAATACTCCTACTAACTGTGAATCTAAATCCTTAATTTCTGAACTAAACTTTCCTTGGTCATCAATGGGAGCAAAAATTGGTAAACCAACCTTTTTAACCAAATGATAATCATCTTCACCAAAACCAGAAGCAATGTGAACCAAACCAGTTCCTGCTTCACTAGTAACGTGTTCACCAGGATAAACTTCACTTTTTAACTGAGAATATAAGGGATGATAATATTTCAAGCCAACTAAATCCTGACCTTTGAAGGTTTTCAAAACTTCGACAGCTTTTCATCCCAGTAATGTTTGTAAACTTGACAATAAATCTGTACCAACCACAAATAAATGTTCTTGATCATTTTCATCAACAACTTTAACAAGACAATATTCTAAATTCTGACCAACTGCAATTGCTTGGTTGGAAGGTAAGGTTCAAGGGGTTGTAGTTCAAATGATTAATTGAGTTTGGGGAGGTAATAAATCATTTGGTTCAACATCAATCCCAACATAAACAGTTGGAGTTTTTACATCGTAATACTCAATTTCTGATTCAGCCAACGCTGATTCACTTGAAGGTGACCAATAAATTGGTTTTAAATCACGATAAATCAAACCTTGATTAAACATCTTTTCAAATGATCGTAATTCACTGATTTCATAGTCATGATCCAGAGTTTGATAGATTGTTGCATTATCAGTAAAAATTCCCAAACGTTGGAACTGATTTTTTTGGTTATTAACTTGTTTTAAAGCAAATTGTGCGCACAATTCTCTAAATTTAATTGGTTCAAGTTGCTTACGATCAACTCCTTGTTGGGTAACTGCGTTTTCAATTGGTAAGCCGTGGGTGTCTCATCCCATCACAAAAGGAGCCTGATAACCAAAAGAGTTTTTTCATCGCACAATAAAATCTTTTAAAGATTTATTTAAAGCATGACCAATATGCAAATCACCATTTGCATAAGGCGGGCCATCATGAAGAATGAACAACGGTTTACCTTCATTTAACTTCAATTTTTGTTGATAAATCCCCTTAGTTGCTCAATCTTGTTCAATTAATGGTTCCTTATCTTTGAGATTAGCCCGCATGCTAAAATCAGTTGTTCCAATTAATAACGTATCTTTATACTTGTTTGCCATTTTTGATTTCCTCCTAAAAAATAAAACTTCGCCCTTTAAAAATAAAGGAGCGAAGTAATCGCGGTACCATCCTTTTTGATAAACTACTGGTTTATCCACTTACTTAGGACTTAACGGCGCCATTACCGCAGAATTCTACTCTCTTAACGATTTCTTTTCCGACTTCAAAAAGGTGATAACAAGAAGGTTGCGCTAATTCTCACCACTACATTAGCTCTCTGAAAATTTCTTCTCATTGTGTCCTTTTTATAATGCTAAAAGCATGAACTAATTATAACTTAAATAAGAAAATTTATTAATAATCTTACTTTCCATTATTCCGGTTTTTGAACCAAAATTCAATTCAAGACTCATGTTCTACTTGTTCAACAATCTTTTTGGTACTTGGGGATTTATTCTTCAGCATCTCACTATGTTCTTGATGCAAATTTTTTACTTCTTCTGAACTTTTTGCTCTTCTTAACTGACTAATATAACGAGCTGAAGATTCTTTAACCACAAATTCACCATATTTGTTCCGACGATGGAAAGCATAAAGATAATTAAAACGGATTTTATAAAGAGTTCAATAAAGGATAATCATGATTACAGCTAACAAGTAAGGTAGTCATCCCATTCCCTGATAACCAAAATCAAACTGATCATGTTGATAAAAAAAGTTTGGTGAATCAACAAATCCTGCTTGGACAATGTTCATGACATACCTAAATGGGTGAATGTACAAAACATAGTTCAACCATTTCACAGAAATAATTCGTTCAAAGGGGAATCCTAAACCAAGAAAGTACATTGTGGTGAAATAAATTGATAATCCCACCATTTGACCAAGTTTATTACTCTTAATGTAAATGAAAATAAAACTAGCAATCACATAAGAAGTTAACCATGCCAAAATAAATCCGACTCAAATCATCCCTTGATTAGAATGCCCTAACAAAGTTCGTTGTTCGTCAAAAAAAATTAAAGCAACCACTAACATAAATGTACAAATAAACATCGTTGAAAGAACGTTAAAAGTGACTGAAGCTAAATTATTTAGTCAAGCAGGCAGTGGAGTTAAGGTTAACTGGTTATCCCATTTTTTTGAGCGAAAGTCCAAATTAGTTTTTAGATGAATATATAAGGCGTTCCGAACTAAACCAACCGAAATTCCTGAAATCATTAAAAACGGGTCATCAGATTTAAAAGCTAATCAACAAATCATCGTGTACAAAGACACACCGATTCCTAAAAATAAGTTCATAATGTTTTGACTTCAGTAAAGAAACTGGATTTTCAATAACTGGACAAAGATATGTCAATAGTGAATTCAACTTTGCTTAAACATTAGCTTTGCTCCTTACTTGAATTCTTGTCTTTTGATTTCTCTGG
>Ga0153918_1001187_pt1 | contig 10847 bp, 10 predicted proteins | sample TSFL002MetaG_FD_104687 | JGI IMG/M metagenome (GOLD analysis project Ga0153918, IMG submission 104687) | Attine ant fungus gardens microbial communities from Florida, USA - TSFL002 MetaG | ecosystem: Host-associated > Fungi > Mycelium > Unclassified | place: USA: Florida, Paynes Creek Historic... | reverse complement strand
GCGGCAGGCGGTCGAACAGCGGCAGGCCCACCTGGGCCTCGAGGTTGAGGATCTGCTGGTTGACAGCCGCCGCCGTCAGATGCAGCGTGGCCGAGGCCTTGCGCACCGAGCCGCGGCGCGCCACCTCGTCAAAGCACCGAAAGGCCTGGGAAATTGCGGGCATGGGCCGAGTGTAAATTTTTTCTTTACGCCTCTTCAAAAACAAACAGCTATTCCTGACGCTAGCGAACTTCTAGAGTGGCGCCTGTCACCGTTTCCTGTCCCAGAAAGAACTGCATGGCCACCACTGTCGACCAAGTCACCCAGCGCCGCCGCGGCACCGGTCTCATCGCGCACGATCCCGCCCTCAGCGCCGGCGGCTATACGCTGATCGCCCCCCAGACCGCCAACGGCCGTGTCTACCTGATAGACATCGAGGGCCGCGTGGCCCACGAATGGCAGCTGCCCGTGCGTGCTGGCCGCCATGCGGTCATCCTGCCCAACGGCAACCTGGGCTACAACGGAAACCATCCGGACTCTCCCGATCTCTATGCGCCCTGGTCCATGTGGCATGGCGGCGATTTCTACGAGGTCACGCCCGGCGGCGAAGTGGTCTGGCGCTACCAGGACCCCGCCCACCACCACGATGCGCAGTGGCTGCCCAACGGCCATCTGCTGTACGCGGCCTGCGCGCCCGTGCCGCCCGGCTTTGCCGAGCGCGTGCCCGGGGGGACGGCCCACGGCCCGGATGAAGCGATGTATGCGGACGTGATCCGCGAGGTCGACCGCTCGGGCCGCCTGGTCTGGGAATGGAAGGCCTGGGAGCACCTGGACCCTGAAGACTTTCCCATCCACCCGGGCTTTGGCCGCTACCACTGGCCGCTGGTCAACGGCCTGGCCGTGGCGGCCGACGGCAGCGTGCTGATGAGCCTGCGCACCACCTCGGGCATCATCGGCGTGGACAAGGCCAGCGGCGCCGTGATGCTGCACATTCCGCCCTCGGTGGTCTCGCACCAGCATGCGCCGGTGCCGCTTCCCAATGGCCGCATCCTGGCCTTCGACAACGGCAATTTCCGCGAAGGCGCCCATGTGGCCTTCTCGCGGGTGCTGGAGATCGACCCCGCCACCCACGAAGTGGCATGGAGCTACCAGGACGAGATGGTCAACGCCTTCTACACGGCCTTCATGGGCAATGCCCAGCGGCTGTGGAACGGCAACACCCACATCACCGAATCGGCCACCGGCCGCCTGTTCGAAGTCACGCCCCAGGGCGAGGTGGTCTGGGAGTTCATCCTGCCCTGGTTCGGCGAATACCCCGACGCCGCCGCGCGCCGCACCGGGCCCGGACGCCTGAACACCGTATTCCAGACCTGGCGCTACAGCGCCGAACAACTGCCCTGGCTGGCCCGTTGAAACACCGCAGAGCAGGAGCCATCATGCCGATACGACGCAGACAATTCACCGCGCTGGCGCTGGGCGCTCCGCTGCTGGCGACCGCGCCGGTCGTGGTCCGGGCAGCCGGAGCGGCCGCACCGGCCTGGCCGGCACAGCCCCTGACCGTGGTCGTGCCCTTTGCGCCCGGCGGCAGCGTGGACGTGGCCGCCCGCCTGGTGATGCCGCGCCTGGCCGAGCGCCTGGGCCAGCCCGTGGTCATCGAGAACACCGTCGGCGCCTCGGGCACCATCGCCACGCAGCGTGTGATCAGGGCCAGGCCCGACGGCTACACGCTGCTGTTCGGCGTGGCCAGCCCGGTGACCATCGCACCGCTGGTATCGCCGGGCAGGTTCCGCTACGACGGCCTGCGCGAGCTGCTGCCCGTGGCGCCCGTGGCCTCCTCCGTCTTTGCCCTGGTCGCACGCCCCGGCCTCGCGGCCGGCAGCGCGGACGATCTGCTGCAACTGGCTCGCCAGCATCCGGGGCGGCTGACCTTCGGCACCGACGGCGTGGGCACCAGCCTGCACCTGACCGGCGAGCTGATCCAGCAACTGGCCGGCATCGAACTGGTGCATGTGCCCTACAAGTCCGGCCCGCAGGTGCTCACCGAGCTGGCCGGCGGCCAGATCGACCTGGCCGTGCTGCCCGTGGCCCTGGTCCAGCCCTTTGCCCTGGAGGGCAAGGTCAGGGGAGTGGGCGTGACCTCGCGCCAGCGCGTGGCCACGCTGCCGCAGACACCCAGCCTGTCGGAGACGCCGGCGCTGCAGGCGCTGGACGTCGAAGCCTGGCAGGGCCTGCTGGTGCCGGCCCATACCGATACCCGCGTCGTCGAGCGCCTGGCCCGGGAAACCGCCGCCGTGCTGGCCGAGGCGGACATGGGCAGAAAGCTGGCTGAAGCCGGCTTCAAGCCCCTGCGCATGACCCAGCCGCAGTTCGCCGCCTACCTGGAGCAGGAGAAGACAGTGCTCGAGAGCACCATCCGCAAGGCGCGCATACGCATGGACTGAGCCGCAGGCTGGCCCGGCTTCGATGCACATCATTCGATCCGGATGTGCTTTTGCGCGATGAGGTCGCCGTAGACCTTGGAATCGCTCCGGATGCGCCGCTCCAGGGACGCGGCGCTGGTATCGTCGATGCGCCAGCCCTGGGCCAGCAGCTTGCTGCGGATTTCGGGCGAATGAAGAATTTTCTCCAGCGCCTGCGCCAGCCTGGCGCGGTGGTCGGCGGGCATGGAAGCCGGCGCCATGACGGCATTCCACACCTCGATATCCACCTGACCGGCGCCCACCTCGGGCATGGCCGGCACACCGGGCGCCAGCGGGCTGCGCTTGCTGGAGCTGACAGCCAGCGCGGCCAGCTTGCCCGACTGCACCAGCGGCATCACGGTGGATGCCGGCAGCAGCGCCATCTGCACCTGCCCGCCAAGCAGCGCATTCACCACGGCCGGGCCGCCGTTGTAGGGCACGTGGAGCATGTCCAGCCCCATGGCCTCCTTGATCAGCTCCACGCCCAGATGACCACCCGAGCCCGTGCCCACCGAGCCATAGTTGCCCTGGCCGCCGCCCCCACCACCCTTGAGCGCCTTGAAATAGCCCGGCACATCGGCAGCCGCCGCATGCGGCGCCACCAGCACCAGCGGCGCCGAGCCGATCATGGCCAGAGGCGCCAGGTCCCTGATCGGGTCGTAGGGCAGCTTGGGATAGAGGTATTTGGAGCTGGTCAGCGGGCCGTTGCCGATCACCCCGATGGTGTGGCCGTCCGTGGCCTTGGCCACGGCATCCGCGCCGATGTTGCCGCTGGCACCGCCCTTGTTCTCCACCACCACGGGCTGGCCCAGCGCCTTGCCCAGGGGCTCGGCCAGCAGCCGCGCCTGCACGTCTGGCGAGGAACCGCTGGCATAGCCCACGATCAGGCGCAGCGGGCGCGTGGGCCAGTCGCCCTTGCTGTCGCTCCTGGCTTGCGCCAGCGCGCCCCAAGGCAAGGCCGCTGCCGCGCACAGCAGCAAGGCCGTGCGGCGCAGCAAAGGGGATGCGGGTTTTGTTTTCATTGCAATGTCTCCGGAAAAATCTTCATCGAATAGCGTAGCGTGCCATCAAATCCGGCAGCGGCGCCCTGCGCCCGGCTGCTGGCACCGGCAGTTGCGCGCGCTCCACATGGCTCTGCAGCCGGAACAAGGCCTTGCGGGGTTCGCCCAGATGCAGGCCCTGCATGCGCCCGGACCACCATTGCCCCCCCTGCGTGCAAGCCTCTTCATCGATGTGCTCGGCCAGCAGGACCACCGTGGTCTCGCCGGCCACGGGCTCGGCAATGCGCTCCCCGCCCACGGGATAGCGCAGCGAACGCTCGGCAGGCACCACGCCGGCCATGGCGCGCAGCAGCCGCCCTTGCTGCACGGCCTGCTCCAGCGCCTGCGCGGCAAGCAGACTCCAGGCTTCGGGGTCGGCCGTAGTGGCCATCACCGTGGTCAGTGCCGTGCCCCAGGACGAGCCGGCCTGCGCCTGCAGCACGCAGGGCCGGCGCACAAAGGCACTGAGCCGGGGCCGCATGCGCTCGGACCAGGGCGTGGGATTGGCAATCACATCGGCATAGGCCGGCGAATCCAGCGCGGCCAGGGACTGGAGCCCGTACAGCGTGAAATAGCCATCCTCACCCGCATAGCGGCGGCCATAGACAAAGCCGGGCAGGCCCACGCGCTCCGGCACATGCTCGAAGGTGTGCCAGGCTTCGTATTCGGCACGCACCTCTCCATGGTCTATGCCGTTCCACAGGGCCAGAAAGGCGCTGCCCCTGTCCGCACTCATGGCTGCACCAGCACCTTGCTGGCCTGGCGCGCGCGCGCGAGCGCAAAGCCGTCCGCGGCGCGGTCCAGCGGCACGCGGTGAGTAATCATGCGGCGCAGCTGCTCTTGGTGGGCCTGCATGAAGGCCACCACCTCGCCCCAGCAGCGCTCGGGAGCGCGATACGAGCCGCGCAGCTGCTGATGGCGGCGCACCAGGGCGGTGAGGTCTATGGGCACGGGCGCGGCATGGATGCCGGCGATCACCAGCACGCCATGGGTCTTGAGCACGCGCATGGCCGGCGCCAGCACCGCCGCGGCGCCCGTGGCTTCGATCACTACATCAAAGAGAGCACTCTTCGCATACGCATCAAGGGTTTCATCGATGTTTTTCCCCTCAAGATCGAGCACCTCTTCAAAGCCCATGGAGCGCAGCACATCGAGCCGCGCCGCATCGCCATGGCCGGCCACCACCACCCGGGCGGCGCCGGCGGCGCGTGCGAACAGGGCAATGCCCTGGCCGATATTGCCCGGCCCCAGCACCAGCACCCTGTCGCCGGGCGCCACGCCACCCGTGCGCACGGCCTCGTAGCTCACCGTCAGCGGTTCGGCCAGCGCCGCGACCTCGGCGTCCACCCCTTGCGGAATCGCCACGCAGTTGCGCAGCGGCACGGCCACATATTCGGCAAAGCCGCCGTCGCGCATGACGCCGATGCCGCGGCGCGTGGTGCAGGCATCGAAATCGCCAGCCCGGCAGCGGTCGCAGCGTCCGCAGGTCACCGAAGGACGCACGGCCACCAGCTGGCCCACGGGCAGGCTGTCGGCGCCTTCGCCCTGCGCCACGACCGTGCCGCTGAACTCATGCCCCACGGTGACGGGCAGCGCCGCCGCGAGGAAGTGGTAGCTGGCCGTCCACGCATCGATGTGCAGGTCCGTGCCGCACACCCCGGCGGAATGCACGCGCACCAGCACTTCGCCCACACCGGGTTCGGGCATTGGCACGTCGTTGAGATGCAGGCCCTGGCCGGCCTCGGTTTTCTGCAGAGCTTGCATGGTGCACGGCGCATGTTCTGCATGCGCATCCATAAGAACAGGGCTTGCAGTGTGCGCCCGGCCTATCCATACGTCCAACACCAAATTAATATCGATTCCATATCTCTTGAATATGGAAATATCCGCATCGTGGAACTCCGGCATCTGCGCTATTTCGTGGCCGTGGCCGAGCAAGGCAATGTCAGCCGGGCCGCGCGCAAGCTCTTCATCGCCCAGCCCCCGCTGTCGCAGCAACTCAAGCAGCTGGAGGACGAGGTCGGCACCCCGCTGTTCACGCGCCTGCCGCGCGGCATGCAGCTGACCGCGGCGGGCGAATCGCTGCTGGAGGACGCGCGCGCCATCCTGGCCCGCGCCCAGCAGGCGCCGCTGCGCGCCCGCGAGCGCGAGCGCCACGGCCAGGCCGTGCTGCGCCTGGGCCTGGTGCCATCGGCCATGCAGTCGCTGCTGCCAGGCCTGCTGCGGGCCGTTGAGCAGGCCGGGTGGGAGGTGCAGATCGAGGCGCGGGAAATGATTTCGTCGCGCCAGCAGCAGGCCCTGCGCCAGGGCGAGCTGGAACTGGGGTTTGCCCGCCCCGGCAACCAGGATGCCGACGCGCTGGAGGTCGCCAGCATCGAGGACCCCTACTGCCTGGCCGTGCCGCCATCGCATGCGCTGGCCTCGGGCGATGAGCCTCTCGACCTGCAGGCCGCCGCCCGCCTGCCCTTTGTGGGCTTTGCCCGCTACCAGGACGCCGACTACTTCGACCGCACGGTGGCGCTGTGCGCGGAAGCCGGGTTCACGCCGCTGATACGCCACGAGGCTGGCCAACTCGTCAATGTGCTGGCCCTGGTGGCCTGCGGCCTGGGCGTGGCCATCGTGCCTTCATCGTTTGCCACGCTGTACCGGGGGCAGGTGGTGTTCAGGCCGCTGCAGGCAGCGCGCCACAGCAGCCGGCTGGCCGTGCTGGCCGCGCCGCAGGCCCTGCAGGGCAACCCGGTCCTGGCCTGCGTGGCCCGGGCTGCGGCCCGCGAGCTAAACGGCCTGGCCGGGCGGCTCCACTTGGCCCGCTGAGGCATCGACGGCGGCGGGGCCCGTGTGCACCGCCTTGACGGCCGGCGTGCCGCAGGCATGGCAAAAGCGCGAGAAGGCGCTCTTGCGCGTATGGCAATGGCCGCAGCGGTCGAACAGGCCGATGCCGCAGTGCGGGCAGAAGTCGATCTCGGTGTTCTTGAGGTCCACGGGTCGCTCGCAGCCCGGGCACACGCTCTTGGACAGCCGCTCCAGCGCCACGTCGTAGCTCAGCTCCTCGCGGCGCTGCACCTCGGGCAGGGCTTCCTGCAGCTTCTGCCGCTCCAGGTAGCGGTTCAGCGCCAGGATGGCATAGCGCCCCAGCAGCACCGTGACCACGATGCCCACGATGTAGCGCACATAGCCGCCGTAGTCGGGCAGATAGGGCACGAGCTCCACGAAGAAGGCAAACAGCGCAAAGAAGATGAAGCCCCAGACAAAAGGCCACCAGGTGCTCCTGCGCTTTCTGGCGAACAGCCAGCCCGCCACCACCAGCAGGGGCAGCGTGATGGCCAGGCGGTAGAGGAAGACGCGCAGCTCGATGGCGCGCATGGCCGACTGCCACTGGGGTTGGGCCGCATCGCGCAGCGCACTTTGCTCGGCTTCGGCATGGGCCACGGCCTGCGAAGCCGCCAGGCTGGCCTGTTCCTGCGCCTCCAGTGCCTGGCGGGCCTGGTTCTCCGCCTGCTTGAGCGCGTCCAGCGCCTGGGTGCGCGCCATCAGTTCCGCATCCTGTTCGGGGCGCGCGGTGGCGCGGCGCGTGGCCACCCAGTTGTCGAAGGTCTCGCGCGCCGACTGGTAGCGCGCCCTTTGCGCATCGAACTGCAGCTGCGCCGTGTCGCGGGCCTTGTCGGCCTGGCGCTGCGCGGCCTGCGCCTGCGCCCGCTGCGCCTTGACGCGCTGGGCATCGGCTGCAGGAATGAAGTCCTCCACGCTTTGCGTATGCTCCACCCGGGGCAGGTTGCCCACCACCAGGCCGCCCAGGCCGATGAGGAAAAAGGCAAAGGCCACGGCCACCAGCCAGAGGCCGCGGCGGAACCATTTTTCCGGTAGACGCAGGGATTTGCTCATACCCAGAACTCCTTTTGTGATAGCTGCTGGCGCTTGACGGACAAGCGCTCGATCCTTTTTTTATAGGATTACTGCAGCACGCGCACCGGCTGCGCCATCTGCGTGCGCTCCAGCCACTGGGTGACGGAATCGACGGTCACGGTCTCGATGCGGCTGGCATAGCGCTTGTCGTTGGGATGGTCGTCGAAGGCGATGTTGGCCGCCGTCATTCGCCCGCCCAGGCGCGTCAGGGCCCGGATGGTGAGCGTGCTCGGCTCATAGCCCTTGAACTGCAGCCAGGCCTGGGCCTGGTCGCGGCGCTGCACGGTGGCGGGCTCCATGGCGGCCGCCAGCGTTTCCGTGGCCCACTGGTTGGACTGCTGGTAGCGCTGGCCCCAGGCATAGCTGACCATGCTGTAGGGCTCGCTCTGCATGCGCAGCACGGTCTGCGGACGGGTCAGGAACTGCAGCAGCGCCTGCTGCACGGCCGGCGCGGGAATCTGCAGGCCGGCCTCGTAGCGCCACAGGTCGTCCAGGAAGAACTCGCCCAGGCCCTGGCGGTACACATGGCCGCCGGCCGTGCCGCATTCATTGAGCTTGTGGACCACGCGCCAGGGGCCCTCGGGCGTGCGGTACACCCAGCCGTAGTGCGAATACACGAGGTTGTAGTTGCTCAGGTCCTGGCCCTTGCGCGCCAGCAGCACCACCTGGGTGCCGTTCCTGCGGTATTCGGCGTCCAGCGCCTGGGCCGTGCGCTGCGCCAGATCCAGGCCCCTGGCCATGGTTTCCGGCGTCAGGGGCTTGTTCTCGCAGCTGCGGCCCGCATGGGCCAGACCCGCGCAGGCCAGCAGTGCGGCGGCAACTGTCGTCATCCATGGGTGATGCATTGTGTCGTTTCCCTCTGAAGTGTTACAGGCGCTCGCTGTGCAACAAGGCCTTGCCGATCTCGTTGGGGATGAAGGCCAGCACCTTGCCAGCCGTCGACAGGATCACGCCGGCACCGATGGCGCTGGTCTCCACCACGGTGCCCACGCCGACAGACAGGGCGCCGGCGGCATTGCCCGAAACTTCCACAACGGCGGAGACGCCGTCGGCCGTGTTCCTGAGCACGTATTTCACGCCCTTGGCACTGGCCTCCACGCCCGCCACGACCAGCGACACGCCGCCTGCGGCCAGGAACAGCGGCACGGCGGCCGCCTCCTGCGAGTTGCCTCCCGAGGCCGCTGCCGTCACGACCGAGGCCACGGGCAGGGCCGACAGCGCCAGCGAGGTCTCGCTCTGGGCCTGTGCGGAACCGGCCCCCCCCAAAGCGCAAGCCATGCCCAGGGCACACAAACTGTTGCGAAAAGAACGGGTGAAAGCCGAGGCGTTGATCACAAAAATGCTCCTGCTGTTGAAATTTGCCGCGGCGCCATGGCTGCGGTGCTGCGAATCATCGCGTTGCCGCGCCCGATCCCGGCGAAGATTGTCTCAGTTGGCTTGCCAATCCTCCTTGGGTATCGGTTTTTGATACTTTCCTGTCCTGACCATGCCGAACATCCTGCCCGCCTGGAAGCGCCTGCCCGGCCATGCCGCTCTTGCACTGCTGCTGGCCGGAGCCCCGGCATGGGCCGAAGGCCAGCGCCCGCAAAGCGCCGGCCAGATCGCGTTTTCGCAGTTGCCCGAGGGGCCGTTGCCGGCGCCCTGGCACTTTGCCACGCTGCCAGGCAAGTCGCCCACGCAGTTCGGCATCGCCAGTCTTGACGGCGAGCATGTGCTGCGCGTGAGCACCTCGGATGCCTACGGCAACCTGGTCTATCCTCTGCCCGCGGCCGTGAATGGCGCGGCGGCGGCCTTGCGGCTGAGCTGGCGCTGGCGCGTGGATCAGCTGGTCGCCAAGGCCGACATCCGCAGCCGCTCCGGCGACGATGCAGCGCTCAAGCTGTGCGTGTCCTTCGACTTCGACCGCTCACGGCTGGGTTTTGGCGAGCGCGCCAGGCTGCGCCTGGGCCAGATCCATACCGGCGAGCGCATTCCCGCCGAAACCCTGTGCTACGTCTGGGACAACCAGCTGCCCGTGGGCACGCAGCTGCACAACGCCTTCACCCACCGCATGCGCTTCATCGTGCTGCAAAGCGGCAGCACGCATCTGGGCCGATGGATGTCCGAAAGCCGCGACCTGGCCGCCGACTATGCCCAGGCCTTTGGCGATGAATCCGCCGGCATGCCGGCCGTCATCGACATCACCGTCTCGGCCGATTCGGACAACACCCATGGCAGCGGCCTGGCCTACATGGGCGATATCCACCTCGGCCCGTAAAGCTCACTGCGGCTGCTGCAGCAGACCGGCCACGCGCTGCTGCAGCAGCTCGGGCGAGACCTGCGGGGCCGGCACGGCGGTGCCCACCTCCAGCCCCACGGGGTTGAGCCAGCCGCGGCGCAGCGGCTTGACCATGGCCACGTTGCGGCCGCCGCGCACTTCGATGCGGCTGAAGAACGAGCCCCAGAGGTTGGTCAGCGCCATGGGGACCACGGGCACGGCCAGGCCGTCGCGCTGCGCCTGCTCCAGGATCTTCATGATGCCGGCCCTGAACGGCTGCAGCCGGCCGTCGCTGGTGATCGCCCCCTCGGGGAAGATGGCCAGCAGGTCGCCCTCGCGCAGCACCTCGGCCGAGCGCGCGAAGGCCGCCTCGTAGGTCGCAGGATCTTCCTTGTGGGGGGCGATGGGAATGGCCTTGGCCAGCCTGAACAGCCAGCCCAGCACCGGGCGCTGGAAGATGCGGTAGTCCATCACGAAATGGATCGGCCGTGGGCTGGCGGCCATGAGCAGGATGGCATCGACAAAGCTCACGTGGTTGCAGACCAGCACCGCCGGGCCGTCGGCGGGAATGTTCTCGTCGCCGCGCACCCTGAAGCGGTAGATGAAGTGGGTGGCAACCCAGGCCACGAAGCGCAGCAGGTATTCGGGCACCAGCAGGAACACGTACAGCGCCACCACGGCATTGGCGATGCCGGTGGCCAGGAACACCTGCGGAATGCTCAGGCCGGCGGACAGCAGCGCGCCGGCCAGCACGCTGGAGGCGATCATGAACAAGGCGTTGAGGATGTTGTTGGCCGCGATGATGCGCGCGCGGTGCGTGGGCTGGCTGCGCATCTGGATCAGCGCGTACATGGGCACGCTGTAGATGCCGGCCGACAGCGCCAGCAGCCCCAGGTCCAGCATCACGCGCCAGTGGCGGTGCTGCGCGAAGAAGGCGCCCACGCCCATCAGCTCGGAGGCCGGCAGCGCCCGCGCGGCAAAGTACAGGTCGATGGCGAACACGCTCATGCCGATGGCGCCCAGCGGCACCAGGCCGATCTCCACGTGGCGGCGGCTGAACACCTCGCACAGCAGCGAGCCGATGCCGATGCCGATCGAAAAAATCACCAGCAGCAGCGAGGCCACATGCTCGTCGCCATGCAGCACTTCCTTGGCAAAGCTCGGGAACTGGGCCAGGAACACGGCGCCGAAGAACAACATCCAGCTGAT
>Ga0153918_1001185_pt1 | contig 10853 bp, 5 predicted proteins | sample TSFL002MetaG_FD_104687 | JGI IMG/M metagenome (GOLD analysis project Ga0153918, IMG submission 104687) | Attine ant fungus gardens microbial communities from Florida, USA - TSFL002 MetaG | ecosystem: Host-associated > Fungi > Mycelium > Unclassified | place: USA: Florida, Paynes Creek Historic... | reverse complement strand
CCCGTCGTCGCATCCGTGTACCACTCCGTGAGTGCGGGGTCGTCGGAGTCGAGCCAGGCGCCCGCGCCCTCGCCGTCGTCGACCCGGTGCGCCTGGAAGACGAAGTCGTCGCCGTGGTCGGCGATGCCCATGCGCACGCCCTGCGCGATGGCCGCCTTGGCGTACTTCGTGCGCAGGATGTAGGGATCGGTGCGCAGATCCTTCGCCCAGGCGATCATGATGCCGATCACGACGAACGCGAACGGCAGCGCCGCCACCACCATGAGCGACTGCAGCCCGGAGAGGGCGTTCTGCCCGCCGGCGAGCAGGAGCGAGGCGGCGACGAGGCCGAGCAGCAGCCCCCAGGTGACCGTCACCCAGGTCGACGGCTCGGGCTTGCCGTTCTGGCTCATCGACCCCATCACGATCGACGCGGAGTCGGCCGAGGTGACGAAGAACAGCACGATGGAGATCAGCGCGAGCGCGGAGGTGACCGCACCGAAGGGCAGGTTGCCGAGGAGGTCGAAGAGCATCGCCTCGGGGGAGCCGGCGCCGCTGACGCCCTGGCCGGTCTGCTCCATCCACATCGACGTGCCGCCGAAGATCGCGAACCACGTGAAGCACACCGCCGAGGGCACGACGATGACGACCGTGACGAACTCGCGCAGCGTGCGGCCGCGGGAGATCTTCGCGATGAACATGCCCACGAAGGGCGCCCAGGAGACCCACCAGGCCCAGTAGAAGGTCGTCCAGGTCTGCAGGAACGCCTCGGTGTCCTCGCCGTAGGCGGGGTTGCGCACGAGCATCGTGCCGAGCTCGGCGAAGAAGTCGACGGCCGCCGCGGGGATGAAGTTGAGCAGCAGCAGCGTCGGCCCCGCGACGAAGACGAACACCGCGAGCAGGCCCGCGATCACCATGTTGATGTTGGACAGGGCGCGGATGCCGCGCTTGACGCCCGACACCGCCGAGGCGATGAACAAGGCCGTCAGCACGGCGATCGAGCCGATCAGGAAGCCGTTGCCGACCGGGCCGATGCCCGTCACGGCCTCGAAGCCGCGGCCGATCTGCAGCGCGCCGATGCCGAGCGACACGGCCGTGCCGAAGAGCGTCACGATGATCGCGAAGATGTCGATCAGCCAGCCGATCGGGCCCTCGGTGCGCTCGCCGAAGATCGGCCGGAAGATCGCCGAGATGAGCGGCGAGCGGCCGCGCCGGTAGGCGCTGTAGGCGATCGAGCCGCCGACCAGCGCGTAGAAGGCCCACGCGACGGGACCCCAGTGCAGGGTCGTCTGCGCGAGCGCGGAGTGCATGGCCGCGGCGCTGGCGGGCGCGTCGTCGAACCCAGAGGGCGGGTCGAGGAAGTAGACGAGCGGCTCGTAGGGGCCGTAGAACAGCAGGCCGATGCCGATGCCGGCGGAGAAGAGCATCGCGATCCACGAGACGGTCGAGAACTCGGGCCGCTCATCGTCGGCGCCGAGGCGCACACCGCCCGTGCGGCCGTAGCCGATGACCAGCATGAACACGGTCACGAGCACGGCGAGGGCGCCGAACAGCCAGCCGAAGCTGCGCGTCACCCAGCTGAGGGACGCCGTGCCGACGGCGGAGATGCCCGCCGGGTCGATGAACGCCCACGCGATCACGAGCACCGAGAGCACGGCGGCGACGGCGAAGACGCCCCAGTTCATGCGGAAGACCCGCTTGGTCTGCTCGACCCCGATGCCGGGGATGAGCGCGGGGTGCACGAGGCCGGGCTCGGTGACCTCGCGGATGAGGCGCTTGGCGGCCTCGCCGCGCGGGGCGGTGCGGCGGGGCGCGGGGGATGCGGGTGCGGGCGATGCGGATGCCGATGCGGCGGTCGTGCCCGGCTCGGGCGCCTTGGCTGCTGCGGATGCCGCGTTCCGACGCGGCTCGGCGGGTGACGCGTCCTGGGTCTGCGTCATGGGCCCTCTCTTCTCTTCGCGGGGCGCGTCGGAAGGCCGGACGCGCCGCCGGCCGCTCCGGGCGCCGGGAGGCGGCCGCGGCGCGGACTCGTGATGACCCCTCAACGTGCCGCCGCAGGGCCGGGCGCCCTCGCCGCGTGCTGCGGCGGGCCTCCGACCGCGGCGGCACGGCGGTCTCGAACGCATCCACGCTAGCAACGCGGGGCGCCTGACGCGATCGAATCGTGGCTGATCGGGGGCCGAATCCATGGGGAAGGGCAGGAGTCCCCGCCGCCGTCTCGCCCGTTACGGCGCGGATCTCGCCGCCCTTCACGCGTTGTTATCGAAACGTGATGCGAGGAGCGCCTGCGGCCCCGTGCATGCGTGCCTGCGGCCCGGCATCCGTCGGAGGCCCCGTGACATCCGGGCGTTCCTCACGTACTATTGAGCAGTACATAAATAAGGAAAGTGGGCTCCGGCCCGGTGATCTCCATGCGCGAACCAGTACAGAGCGCAGACCACGTCCTCGCGTCGACCGCCCAGGCGTCCGACGCCGACCGCACCACGCAGGCCCGACCCGACGGCCCGAAGCGAGACCGCGACCGCGACGCCGCGGCGCAGCGCACCGGAACGGCGGCGATCGGGACCACGACGAGCGGCCTCCCGATCGTGCGCGCCGCCGCCCGCACCTGGCTCGGCTTCGCCATCGTGCTGCTGCCCGTGCTGCTCGTCTCCGTCGACAACACGGTGCTCAGCTTCGCGATGCCCGCCATCGCGGCCGACCTCGAGCTCGGCGCAGCCTCGCAGCTGTGGATCATCGACGTCTACTCGCTCGTGCTCGGCACGCTGCTCGTCACCGCGGGCAGCCTCGGCGACCGCTTCGGCCGCCGCCGCATGCTGCTCATCGGCGCGACCGGCTTCACGGTGCTCTCCGTCGTCGCCGCCTACGCGACCGAGGGCTGGATGCTCATCGCCGCCCGTGCCGGCATGGGCGTCTTCGGCTCGGCGCTGCTGCCCTCCACGCTCGCGCTCATCCGCAACATGTTCCCCCACCAGGGCGACCGCCGACTCGCGATCGCCCTGTGGGCGGCCACGTTCTCGGCCGGTGGCGCGCTCGGCCCCGTCGTCGGCGGCCTGCTGCTCGACAACTTCTCCTGGGGCGCCGTGTTCATCATGGCCGTGCCCGTGCTGGTACCGCTGCTCGCGCTCGCGCCGTTCCTCGTGCCGGAGTCGCGCGACCCGAAGCCGGGCCGCCTCGACTTCGCGAGCGTCGCCATGTCGCTCGTCGCGATGGGACTGCTCACCTACGCCATCAAGGAGGTCGCGGTCGACGGCGTGACGCTCCCCGTCATCGCCATGTTCGCGGTCGCGATCGGCGTCGGCGTCCTCTTCGTGCGCCGTCAGCTCGCCAGCGAGACGCCGCTGCTCGACGTGCGCCTCTTCGCCCAGAGGGCGTTCACGGGCGCGATCCTCGTCAACATGCTCGGCATCTTCGCGCTCATCGGGCTGCTCTTCTTCACCTCGCAGCACCTGCAGCTCGTGCTCGGGCTCTCCGCGACGGATGCGGGGCTGGCGCTCCTGCCGGGGCTCGCCGTGATGGTCGTCGCGGGCCTGCTCGTGGTGCCGATCACGAAGCGCGTGCCCGCGGGCCGCGTCATCGTGGCGGGTCTCGTGTGCTCGTTCCTCGGCTACCTCGCGATCGCCCTCGCCGGCGCGGCGGGCGCGCTCACGGTCGTCGTCATCGGCGCCGCGTTCGGCGTACTCGCGGCGGGCGTCGGCTCGAGCGAGACGCTCTCCAACGACCTCATCCTGAGCTCGGTGCCCTCGGCGAAGGCCGGCGCGGCGTCCGCCATCTCGGAGACGGCGTACGAGTTCGGCGCCGTGCTCGGCACGGCGGTGCTCGGCGGCATCCTCACGAGCTCGTACCGCGCGCACCTGCAGGTCCCCGCGGGCGTGCCCGCGCACGAGGCGTCGGTGGCGCATGAGACGCTCGCCGGCGCCGTCGCGGCGGGCGAGCGGGTCGGCGGCGACCTGGGCGCGCAGCTCATCGCCTCGGCGCAGCACGCCTTCGACTCGGGCGTCGTCGTCACCGCATCCATCGGCGCCGCCCTCATGATCGCCGCGGCGCTGCTGGCCCACTTCCTCCTCGGCAACCGCAAGTAGGCTGCCGAGCGCTCGCTCTCCTCACGAAATATGGGTTTCGCATCTCTGGATGGCATCCGGAGATGCGAAACCCATACGTCGTCTTCTGCATGAGCTCGGATGCCTGTGGACGGCGGGCGGGCTGTGGATGGATTCCGCGGGCGAAGGCGCAGCGGGCCTACGGTGCGGGGGTATGAACGGGATGCGGCTTCCACTGCCGGAGGAGCTCGAAGGGCGCGCCTTCGCGGTGGGCGAGGCGAAGGCGCTCGGGATCGGGCCGGGGCGGCTCGTCTCGCCGGATCTCTCGCGACCGTTCCGGGGCGTGCGCATACCCGCGGACGCCGCGCTCGAGGAGCTGCGGGACCGCGCGATCGCCTTCTCGCCTCGGCTCAGACCGCACCAGGCGTTCGGCGGCCTCTCCGCCGCGGCACTCCACGGCCTGCCGCTCGCCGCTCGTCATCGCGGCGATCCCGGCGTCGACCTCATCGTCGAGCACGGCCGCAACCTCCCACGAGGGCGGAACGTCCGCGCCCGCCGCGTCGCGCCCGAACGGTGGAGCATCGCTGAGGTCGACGGCATCCGCACCGCCTCGCCGCTCCTGACGCTCGAGACCCTCGTCGCCCGCTCCGGCGCGGAGGAGCTCGGCGTCATCGCGGATGCGCTGCTGACGGCGTCGAGACGCTACCCGGGCCTCTCCGCCCCCGGCCGTGCGCTCGCGACCGCCGGCGAGCTCGGCGCCTTCGCGGACGCGTGGGGGCGACGCCCCGGCGCCGAGAAGCTCCGCCAGGCCGTGGCGTTCGCGCGCGAGGGCGTCGACTCGCCGATGGAGAGCCGTTTGCGATGGGCGATCGTCATGGTCGGCGGATTCCCGGAGCCGCTCGTGGGCGCGCCCGCATATGAGGGCGATCTGCTGCTCGGCACGCCCGATCTCTCGTATCCCGAGCTCAGGATCGCGATCGAGTACGAGGGCGATCAGCATCGCGTCGACAAGCGCCGCTGGCGGGAGGACGTCGCCCGCAAGCGCCTCTTCGAGGCATGGGACTGGATCGTGCTCCGCGCCATCGCCGACGACATCCACCACGGCGCGCAGCGCTTCCTCGCCGACCTCGCCCACGCCCGCTCGACCCGCGGAGGCTGACCCCCGCATCCGATCCTTCAGAACGAAGTATGGGTTTCGCATCTCCGTATGCCATACGGAGATGCGAAACCCATACTTCCTTGGCCGACCTGGTGGGGCGGGCGCAGGGAGGTCAGTAGCTGGCGCGGGGGGCGGAGGCGGGGGCGTCGGCGGGGATCCACGTCGCGGCGAGGGCCTCGGAGGCGCGGGCGAGCAGGGCGACGTCGGCGCCGACGGCGACGAACGCGGCGCCCAGGTCGACGTAGCGCTGCGCGGTCGCCGGGGTGAAGGCGTTCACGCCGGCGGGCTTGCCCGCGGCGATCGCGGCGCGGATCGACCGCTCCACGCTCGCGACGACGTCCGGGTGCTCCTGCTGCCCGAGCAGCCCCATGGATGCCGCCAGATCGCTCGGGCCGACGAAGATCGCGTCGACCCCGGGCGTCGCCACGATGGCATCGACGTTCGAGACCGCATCCGCCGACTCGATCTGCACCGTGAGTGAGACGAGCTCGTGCGCGCGGGCGAGGTAGTCGGGAACGCGGTTCCAGCGGGCGCCGCGGGCGAGCGCCGAGCCGACGCCGCGCACGCCCAGCGGCGGGTAGCGGGTCGCGGCAACGGCGGATGCGGCCTCCTCGGCCGAGTCGACCATGGGCACGAGCAGGTTCTGCGCGCCCAGGTCGAGGTACTGCTTGATCAGCACGACGTCGTTCACCGGCACCCGCACGAGCGGCGAGATCGGGTAGGCGGCCGCGGCCTGCAGCTGCAGCTGGATCGCCTCGAGCGAGAGCGGCGCGTGCTCGCCGTCGATCAGCATCCAGTCGAGGCCCGAGCCGGCGACGATCTCGGCGTTGATGACGCTGCCCGCGCACGACCACATGCCGATCAGCGGGCGGCTCGCGGCGCGTAGGCGGTCGCCGAAGGTGGGCGGGAGGCTGAGGTCGGTCATGCGATGCTCCTCATCGTCGGATGGTCCGTCGGTCTGCGGGCGGGAGGCCCCGGCACCCCGGCGCCGCGGCACCCCGGCGCGAGGAGCGCGCCCGCGCCCGCCGACATCCTCGTCACTGGAACCGGCACGAGATCGTGCCCATGCGGCCGTAGTCGCAGACGACGCTGTCGCCGCGGTGCACCCACATGGGACGCGTGAACGAGCCGGCCAGGATGATCTCGCCCGCCTCGAGCCGCTGCCCGTGCTGGGCGAGCTTGTTCGCGAGCCAGTGCACGCCGGCGCCCGGGTGGTTGAGCACGCCCGCGGCGACGCCCGTCTCCTCGATGGTCTCGTTCTTGTAGAGCAGCGCGCTCACCCAGCGCAGGTCGATCTCGTCCGGGCGCATCGGGTTGCCGCCCACGACCATGCCGCCGTACGCGGCGTTGTCGGAGATCGTGTCGACGATCGTGCGCCCCTCGAGCTCGATGCGGCTGGAGAGGATCTCGAGCGCGGGCGTGACGTACTCGGTGGCGCGGAGCACGTCGAAGAGGGTGCAGTCCGGGCCCTCGAGCGGGTCCTTGAGCACGAACGCGAGCTCGACCTCGATGCGCACGCCGGTCCAGATGTCGTAGGGGATGACCGAGCCGTTCTCGTAGACGGTGTCGGCGAACATGACCCCGTAGTCGGGCTCGGTGATGCCGGTGGCCGCCTGCATCGCCTTCGAGGTGAGGCCGATCTTGCGGCCCACGAGCCGACGCCCGGCGGCGATCTGCCGCTCCTTCCACACGTTCTGCACCGCGTAGGAGTCCTCCACCGTCATGCCCTCGTAGCGGGGGTGGATGCGGGGGACGAGCGTGCGGGCGCGCTCGGCCTCGGCGAGCTCGTTCGCGATGGATTCGATGGCGGACTGGTCGAGCATGCGTGCTGTCCCTCTCTTCGGCTCTTCGGGCCCGGGGTGTCCGGGGTGCGCGACCGCGGTGCGGCCGGTTCGCCGTCCGCGGCATCCGTCGGCGTCGACGGGGCGCTGCTCGCATTCTCCCGGATGCGCGGCGCAGGCGCCTGCGTCAGCGCGCGCGGCTCTTGACTCGGCGGACGGCTTCACCGCGTGGGCGGACGGATGCCCGGGGGCGGCGACGACGCGGGGGAGCGGCGTCCGCGCGGGCCGGGACGGGGCTCGGGCGAGGCGCCGACGGGTCCCGGCCGTCTCGTCGTGGCCCCTCGGCCGCGGCGAGCGAGGGCGAATGCATGGGATGGAGAGTTCCAATTCCCTAACGGGCCTTTGGGGCATAGGGGAATGGGGGCTTGCGGATACCGCATCCTGCCCCCTTGGGCAGGGGGTCGACCTCGGGGTGAGGTTCACCTAAATCAGGTGAAATCCGAGTGGCCGTCATGTTACGTTGAGCCACGGTCGTGCGGGTGCCGCTCCAAGGGTGGAGGAACGGCGCGAGGCGCCTGCTGAGGCGTCCCCGCGACTCGTGGAGGGGAGGAGTCGCCGATGCCGTATTCGCTGGGGATCGATGTCGGGACGAGCAGCACCGCCGCTGCGATCGCCGAGATCGCCGGCGACTCGATCCGGACGCGCGCGCTGCGGCTGGGCCGCGGCGCCGACGGCGTGCCGACCGCCGTCCACGTCGGCGACGACGCGGACGTGACCGTGGGCGACGTCGCGCTCCGCCGCGGCGTCGACGACCCGTCCCGGCTGGTGACCGCGTTCAAGCGGCGCATCGGCGACGACGTGCCCATCGCGCTCGGCGACCTCGACGTCGCGGCCGAGGAGCTCTACGCGCTCGTCGTCGAGTGGGTCGTGGAGCACGCGACCGAGGAGCAGGGCGAGGCGCCCGCGAGCATCGTGCTCACGCACCCGGCCGCGTGGGGCGCCCATCGCCTCGGCCTCGTCCGGGACGCCCTCGTCGAGCACGGCATGCACCGGGTCGAGCTGCTGAGCGAACCGGAGGCCGCGGCGCTCCGCTACGCCGAGACCGGCCGCATCCGCGCGGGCGACGCGGTCGCCGTGTACGACCTCGGCGGCGGTACCTTCGACGCCGCCGTCGTGCGCGTGGGCGACGACGGCCTTCCGGCCGTTCTGGGCCGGCCCCTCGGCATCGACTCCCTCGGCGGGGAGGACTTCGACGAGGCCGTGCTCGCGCACGTCGACGCGCTCGCCGAGGCGGCGCTCTCGAACGCCGACGACACGCGCGAGAGCCTCCTCGGGCTCGCGCGCACCCGGCGGGAGTGCGTCGAGGCGAAGGAGGCGCTCTCGTTCGACACCGAGACGAGCGTGCCCGTACTCCTGGGCGGCTCGGCGCGCACCGTGCGCCTCGTGCGCGGCGAGCTCGAGGAGATGATCGCCGGCCGCGTCCGCGAGACCGTCGACGTGCTCGAGCGCGCCGTCTCCTCGGCGGGCCTGTCGGCCGACGGCCTCGCGGCGATCCTGCTCGCGGGCGGCTCCTCGCGCATCCCGCTCATCTCGCAGACGCTCTCCGACGCGCTCGCCAGGCCCATCGCCGTCGACGCCGACCCGAAGGCCGTGACCTGCCTCGGCGCGGCCGTCGCCGGCGCTCGCGCGCTGCAGGCCGATGCCCGCGCCGCGGATGCGGCGGCCGCCGCGTCCGACGCGGACGCCGCGCTCACGTCGCCGGCCGGCACCGTACGGCCGGCTCGGCCGGTCGGGCGCGCAGCGGGCGCGTTCGGCGCAGGCGACTCGTCGTCCGACGTTCCGTTCGCGTCCGTCGCGGCGCTCGCCGCGCCGCGAGCCCTCGCGTCGCGGCCCTGGTACCGCCGTCGCGGCCCGCTCGTCGCGACCGTCGTGTCGGGGGCGGCGGCGATGATCGTGCTCTTCGCGCCCATCACCCCGATCGGCGTGGGTGTCGGCGCCCTCGTGGGCGACGTCGTGGCCGAGATCCACCGCGGACTCACCGACGAGACCGGCGCCCCGTTCGTGGGCCAGCCCGCGCCCGCCGGCGCCGAGGAGATCGGCGAGAGCGGCGGCGGCCATGCGGGCTCGGGACCGAGCTCGGCGGGAGCCGGATCGGCCAAGCCGGCGGGCTCCGCGGCCGCGACCCCGGGCGAGCCCGGTGGCGCGCAGCCGGACGGCGCGCAGCCGGACGGCACGCCGCCGCCGGAGACCACCGGGCAGTCGACCCCTCCGACCCCCGACGCCCCCGAGCAGGTCGGCCCCTCGCCCTCGACCTCGACGCCGCCCACGGACCCCGCGCCCGTCGACCCGTCGCCGACGACCTCCACGCCGCCCGTCGACCCCGGCCCCACCGCCCCGGCTCCGGCCGACCCCTCGCCGGAGCCCTCGGCATCCTCCGTCACCGCCACGACCGATCCCGAGCCCCCCGTTCCGTCCGCGGCCGACCCCGTCGTCCAGGTCTGATGAGTCCCGCCCTCGAGCGGTCCCGCAGTGACGGGCCCCGGCTCGGGGCCGCATCGAACGCGAGCCCCGCGGACCCCGGCGCCTCGGCGGAGGACCCGGCGATCGCCCGTCGCCTCCCGGCGTCCGCCGTCCAACGCCAGGGCCGCGCCCCGCTCGCGGGCCGCCTGGCGCGCCACGCCGCCGATGAGATCGCGGCGACCGAGGGCCGCCGGCTCGTGTGCGTGTGCGGTGTGCGGGGCAGCGGGAAGACCGCCCTGCTCAACGACGTCGCCGCGAGGCTGGGAGACGCGGGGATCGAGGTGCTCCGCGACGTCCGGGCCTGCGAGGCCGCCATGGCCGGCGCGGCGCGGGCCGCGGACGCGCTGAACGACGTCGCCCTCGTCGTCGACGACGCCCACCTGCTCCCCGACGACGAGATCGGGCGCATCCACGCGCTGGTGCGCGACCCGGCCGGGCCGCACGTGGTCGTCGCGCAGCGCACCTGGCACGCCTCGCGCGCGCTCGGAGCGCTCGTGGCCTCGCTCGACGCGGTCGCGCCGTGCGTGCTCCTGGGCTCGCTCGAGCCCGACGAGGTCGCCGACTGGGTGCGCCGCGACGCGGGCCTCGAGCTCTCCGCCGAGGCGGCGGCGCGGCTGGTCCGGGCGACCGCCGGCGCGCCGTGGCTGGTCCGGGCGACCATCGAGGAGCTCGAGCACCACGGCCCCGCGCTGCTCGAGGCGACGGCCCTGCCCGACGGCATCCTCGAGCGGCTGGCGATCGCGCTCTCGCAGCTCGAGCCCGACGTGTACGAGCTCGCGCTCGCGCTCTCGCTCGGGTTCGACCTCGCGACGCTCGTGCTCCCGACGCAGGAGCGCTTCGAGCCGGCCCGGCTCGACGAGCTCGTCGCCCGGTCGCGGGCCGCGGGCGTGCTCACGGTGGGCGGCGGCGTCGTCCCCGTCATCGCGCACGGGCTCGTGCGCACCGCACCCGCGAACCACGTGGCGGGGCTCCGGCTCGAGCTGCTCGCGGCGCGCATGCGCGCGGGCCGGCCGATCGACGACGTGGTCGACCGGCTCACCCGCGCGGGACTCGCCGACGAGCGGCTCGTCGACGCGCTCGAGCGCCGCGGCGACGAGCTGCTCCAGCGCGACCCGGCCGCCGCGCTGGCCGAGTACGACCGGGCGGCGGCGGCGGGTGCGCCCGAGGAGCGCCTGCGGGTGCGGCGCGCGACGGCGTGCGTGGGCCTCGGGGACCACGCCGAGGCCGCGCGACTCATCGAGCGGCACTTCGCGCGCGGCGTCCCCGCCGATGCCGCGGCCGCCGTCGATGTGGCCGCGGCCGCGTGGTCGGCGCTCGGCATGCTCGACCGCGCGGCGGCCGCCTACGGCTGGCTCGACCCGCGCGCGCTCGGCT
>Ga0153918_1001180_pt1 | contig 10872 bp, 8 predicted proteins | sample TSFL002MetaG_FD_104687 | JGI IMG/M metagenome (GOLD analysis project Ga0153918, IMG submission 104687) | Attine ant fungus gardens microbial communities from Florida, USA - TSFL002 MetaG | ecosystem: Host-associated > Fungi > Mycelium > Unclassified | place: USA: Florida, Paynes Creek Historic... | reverse complement strand
TTAACGAACTTGATGAAGAACGACGTCTTCCCTTTACCAGCCCGCCTTCCCTATTTCCACCCTCTTCACTGCTGTCTGTTCTTCTCATTCTTCCTTTTCTCTCTTCAGCCTCAACGTGATTCATGGCAACAGCACCAGACTCACTCCCACTTCTCTGGGCTTGGCCCTGTCCTGGAACAACTCTGCCATTGGGATCACCACGTCTCTCCGCAACATCGAGAACCAATAACTCTTCTTGAAGCCTCTCCGGCACACGTAGGGCATGTTGTTCAACAAGTTGATTAAATGCATTCTGTGCCGCCGGGACCGGCGCAGGATGCGGTAGGGGATTATTTGCTTCGTTTGCTACTAGAAGCATGTCCGGAAACAGCTCTTCATCCTCAAATACACCAGGTCTCGCATTTTGGGATATCCACTCACGAAGTAAAAAAACTGCTACAAATGTGAGAACAATCAATGATGCAATAACCTGACCAGCGAAAATATCCGCAGACAGCGCAAGCCAAACAGGGTGTGAGGTGATTTTCCTGATCAATGTTTGGGGAGGTGGGACGGAGGTTTCATAAGACACTTTCGGATAGTATCGTCCGGGATCGCTCCTCGTTAAATTACTGATGTACCACGCCCTGAGAGGAAACCGACCTTGAGCCAGAAAGAAAATACGACGATTACCCCAACTTACGTCGAGTCGCCCATAGAAAAATACATCCGCCAAGTCCAAACAGTAACCCAAGGTAACACAGCAAGCCATATGATTGCAACCGCAATTGCTCGTAGAATGAGAAGAATAGCGATGAGACCATGCTGTGACATTCTGCGAGCAAGTAGGATAGTCGGTAGTCTTGTAGGCATATCAGGTGCATACACTGGCCACAAGTCAAACCACAGGTTCTCTCAAATAAACGAAACTGACCTTTAGTAAATGAGTATGGATGTTTGCAGACATCGCATGTTTTCTTCTTGCTATGGGCAAGCCATGTCGTTAAACTGTTTTCGGAAGCGATGAACAACCATTAGCAAGTGTGTGTGCATGACCGACCAGTCCTGGTGAGTGTGTCTGATTGTCCCTGAACATTTGCAAGGATGAAACAAGGGTTGATCAGGTTCTGCTGGAGCACTGCAAATTCGACATGTGTCTAAAACGCGTAGATTGATTAGACTGAAATTTAGCATACAGAACAACATACCCTGTTCTTCTGCTTCTTGCATGGAGGGCTCAGGGAAGGAGGAACACAGAAAAATGAAGGCAGGCAACCTAGTTGTCGTGAGTCTGAGTAGGCCTCCACGTGATTTTTATCGTCATGTGCCTGATCCGTGATCATTGATTATACTATCAACTTGTTTAGTAACAGGCTCTCTTTGTAAAACACAAGTTTTGGCCTGATTGAGCCTATCCCCAAAACAAGCTGTTTTGTCTTCCGCCCCTGCTCAGTTGCCAAGCATGGTTTATGGCCATCCGTACGAATACTTTTCTAATGGAACATTGACCTTCCCAATTTGTTGTGAATAACTCAATCTCCAGTAAAACACATACTACAGGGAGAGTACTTCCGAACATCTTTCAAGTTTAACAACACAGACAAAATTTTTTGATTTCGGCCAGCCATAACGTTTCCGACTATACAGTGATTCTATGACCATGGCTCTCCTAAGGAGTTTGAACAGGTATCTCAAGTATTCTGAAGCTGACACTACTTTCCAACTTCATCCAGCCTATTATTGATCAAAAGGCGCTGTGTCTATGTTCTCATGCCATTCCCTGCCCTTGTGCATTGGCAAATAAGCCTCGACCCCGGGTATGTTGTGAACAATCTACCAGTAAGAGATCTTGTAGCTTAAAACGACTCAGTGAAGTCAATAATCACCACGAAATGCTGACGAGATGCGAGATGCTCCCATTTTCCCGTGTTCATTGTGCGCCTTCGCATGGTTTATGCGTGGAACTCTCTATCAGTCTTCCACCATTCGGCTAGGGTCAGCTAATAACCGTCATTTTTGGTATATCAATCCATGGAGGCACATGGTAAGGCTACATCTGATTGTCCACGACCAAGAAAAGTTCACCCAATAGTGACCCCAATGTAACTCGACATAGCTTCTCGGCCATCGAGAACCTATGAACTTCGTCGTGCATCAATTAGTAATCCCATTAAGCTACTTGAACATGTCACCCTGGGTTTTTTGGTGGTAAAAGAGCGATTGTCCACGCGTTAACATGGTCCTCAGGGGCCTATCTTTCTCACACGCTTGCAAAATGATGAGTCGTGTGAGTGGTAATCGGTAAGAAGCCTATGTTGGATACGACAAAAATCTCATCCCTTCCAAAAATGTTCCCCAGAAGATAGTTGTAGAATCGCTTATATACCGCTTCGTAAGGGTTCATTCAGTGATTCTAACCGCCTCACCCGTTCCTCCTTGCCATTGGTTTCCACAATGCTCTGGTGTTTTGGCTCTGTTTTGCTTCTTGCTCATCTTATGACCGCTACCCCCTTGGTCCGCAGATGGGGTGACTTCACGGAGAAGCACTCCTGGATTCAAATTCCCAAAGGGTGGGAGTTGTTTTCGGAGGCTCCGAGTGATTATACCTTCGATCTTCGCATTGGTCTCAAGCAAAACGGAATGGAAAAACTCATTGAAAATTTAATGGAAATTAGTGATCCCAGTCACGTTCGGTATGTCAACCCTTATCCCTCTGGTGTTTTTGGTCATTCAGCAGTCTCGACAGGTATGGACACCATCTTACTCAACAAGAGACGGAGCAACTTGTACGACCCCGACCCGAGTCTACTGAAGCTGTTGAAGCTTGGCTTGAAGCTCACGGACTGACAGATAGTGACGTTGTGCATCGTACTGGAGGCGGAGATTGGGTCACCGTTCGAGTCTCCGTGGACCAGGCTGAACGCATGCTTTCCACCAAATACAATGTCTATCACCACCCAACATCTGGTGAAAAGGTTGTTCGAACTTTGGCTTACTCACTTCCCCGTGAATTACATTCACATATCGACCTTGTCGCTCCTACTACTTACTTTAGCACCATGAAATCTATGCGTGCTACTAGCTTTTTACAACCCGAGATCAAGACCGATGATGATTCCGCTAACAATTCGACCCTCGGTATCGACGCCACGGTCCCATCTAGTTGCGCATCTATTATCACTCCAGATTGTCTTCGTGCTCTCTATAACACCGTTGATTATGTTCCGAGTCAAACTTCTAGGAATGGGCTCGGTGTTGCAGGCTACCTGGACGGTTCGTTTCCAAAGATTCCTCTTACATGAAGCTTATGACCTGCTTCCTTCCACACAGAATTTGCGTATGTCTTCATTGATCTGTTCTATTGATAAACTTAATCATCGAGGCTCCAGCAATCGAGCAGACCTCCAGGTCATAGACATCACTCATCTAATATACTGCGAGACTGACATTTGCCCAGACGTTTTTCCAGAGGTTCCGTCCCGATGCCGCGGGTTCTAGTTTTACCACTGTTAGAGTCAATAACGGAGGAGATGACCAATCCGATCCCGGTGTCGAGGTCAATGACACTTCTTTCAGTGTCATAATCACTAATCACGTGTACAGGCAAACCTCGATATCCAGTATACTACCGGGATCTCTTTTCCTACACCAAATACTTATTGGAGGTACATTTTCACATCATATTGACCAACGCAATCGGATTGCTCACGATCATCTAGTACAGGTGGCTCCCCTCCTTTCAACCCAGATTCCGCAACGCCTACTAATACAAATGAGCCTTATCTGGACTGGATCAACTTCGTTCTTGCCCAAAACTCTATCCCACCAGTGATCACCACATCATATGGTGATAATGAGCAAACTGTGAGTCCATATCATTGTGCAGCCAAACCATCTCCTTTTAGTCGAATCAACCATCTCAGGTCCCCCAAGATTATGCGGTCCGTGTGTGTAATTTATTTGCGCAGCTTGGCAGCCGCGGAGTCACCACCTTCTTTTCAAGTGGTGACGATGGGTAAGAAGTCGAATAACCCTTTATGTGGATCACCGAAAGCTCACATACTAGCAGAGTAGGTGCTGCCGATTGTCGTACTAACGACGGTACAAACCGAGTCCTCTTCCAGCCTTCCTTCCCGGCATCGTGCGTCAAAGCAGTGACTTTCTCTCAATATTTTCCTAAGACCAGCTTCTTCTAGTTGCCCCTTCGTGACGAGTGTCGGAGGCACAATCAGGGTCAACCCTGAAACTGCTGTAAGCTTCTCTGGTGGTGGATTTTCCCGGTACTTTTCCACGCCATCATATCAAAGTGCGGCTGTTTCGCAGTTCGTCACTGGACTCGGGACTACTTTCGATGGCCTATACAAGTAAGAACTACCTCTATCTAACACGAGAGTAGGCCATTGAATTTATTTTATAGCAAAACTGGCAGGGCCTACCCAGATGTCTCAGCGCAAGGTAGCGGCTTCCAGGTTGTCGTTGGAGGCCGCGTTCTCTCCGTTGGAGGTACCAGCGCCAGCTCTCCAGTATGAGTTCCTTCCATAACAATACTTTACGAAGCTAATACTGCAAATCAGACTGCTGCCGGTGTCTTCGCACTCCTCAACGATTTTAGGCTTTCTCAGGGGAAATCGACGTTGGGATTTATCAACCCTCTCATTTACTCAACTGCTTCGAGCGGCTTCAATGACATCACAACTGGCTCCAATCCAGGCTGTAATACACGAGGTGATTAGATCCCTTCTCACTGCTCCCAGTCTGATCTCGGCACGCCTAGGTTTCACTGCCGGTACTGGTTGGGACCCCGTCAGTCCTTTTCGTTTTATGCTCTTCAGAATACTGACTAATGCCCTCTTTCTAGGTCACTGGTCTGGGAACCCCAGATTTCATGAAGCTGCAGCAGCTTGTCTAGGCATTACACTCGGCCGTAACAAATACATTTTTGCTAGTACTGTTACGTATAGTCAATGGACACGTTCCCAGAAAGACCTCATCAGTCAAATATAATGGTCGCAAAGACAAAGCGCTAGAACCTGCGAGAAAAAAGCGATGAATGTGCTATTCGTCCATTTTTTTGTCAAGCGATAAATAGATATATCAAACTTGCTCTGCTTGCGACGATCATGCGCAGAAACGCCATATCAATTCGAGAAAAATTCACATCTGTCAATTGAAATAGTTTGGAAAGTTAGGATACAATATCAGAGGTGGCTCAGATCGTAAATCAAATACTTAAAAACTGTAACGTTTGATTGATAATGGCAGACAAATTTGAGTAGACTACACCCTTAATAACTTGGTGGCTCCATTTCAATAAGATAAATTGTTCCCATCCTTTGTCATAGATGTGATATACCATTATACGCATTCTCCAAAACGGCTATAGCCAAGTGCACGCGAGACTATCAGTCATCACGAAATGATGATGATAGGTTGAGTGCTTATGAGCCCACTTGGCTTGAGCTAGCTCAAGATCTACCAGATGATACAGGTAAAGCTTCTGGTTATCCTGAGATCCCACAATATCCATAATAACCCTGCATTCAAGATACCATGGCTGAAAGTTGTATTATCCCATTCTAGTACGTCAGAGCAATGTCCTAGATTGGTTGGTACATTTAGCTCTTAGATGCCAGCCAAGCTACTAAAGCATCGCTGAAGTCTTCTGTGAGCAACTCCCTCACCTCACCTACTTGACTAATAGTCCAGTCATACGCCTCCACGAGCAGCGTATCTGTAAGAGGTTTAAAATGCGACGCCAGGACTCGGATAATATTAGTAACCCGAGAAATGGCTGTTCGTGTAATCTCGTCGATATCCTGTATTTGCATTCCATATCAATAAACTGGATTCGTTCCTGAGACGATTGAATGCAGGCATACATCATTAACATTGGAGTAAACTCCCTCAGCATCAAACCCCTCTTCCCCTTCTTGTTCAGCTGCTTTGACAGACTTGCTTACCCATATGTAACCATTTAGTCCAAGAATCAAATCAACACCACAAGGCAATGAAATGAAATGAGACTTCAAACGTCGAATGAGAATTGCAGGAACTGTGACAAGCTGTCCATTTCGTAGCTAATATGAGGCAATCAATGAAGACATCAGACATTTATTGCGAAATTAGTACCTTTCCGTATCTCAAAGAACGAGTGTGCAGAGACATGGATCCATCAAGATAAAAGGCTTGAACTTCAGCAACGAGAAGGTCCCCTTCTTCGAAGAAATTCCGCATCTGTAGTTCATCGCTTTCCAACTTGCGCCGCTGGGATAAACTTAGTGTCGATTGCAGTAGCTCGAGAATAATCGGCATACCTGGACACCTCCCGGAAGATTGACAGATGAAAGCATGAGCACAGCATCCAGCCTGCCATTAGCATCAACTTTCCATCGTCGGGGTTGGACCTACAGAGTTTTACTTCCAGAAACTTGACAAATAAAGAAAACACATACTTCTGTGATACGTCCAACAACCAGATCACCAACTTCGGGATTATACCTTTTGACAAACGATCAGTGCGGAACGGTAGGTATTTGTTGTGAGGAGCACTGCACCGACTACGAATAGCTCGAACTGTTACCAATTTGTTCACGCGCTCGATGGTTCCTGTTACTGATGCAATAACTTCTTCTCCGTCTACGTAGGTTCCATGACCACTACCTCATCTGACTTTAACTCAACATCTCTTGTTACGATACGAAATGTTGCCTACCGCATGTACTCATGTGAAGACGTGAGCATTTCGCCCGGCCAGGTTAACCTCGATCCATTTGTTTGAGAGTGATCTTGATACAAGTCCATGAAATTATCATGAGATACATCTTGTGGGTGACTATCTTGTCTATTCTCTTTGATGACGGGGAAAGACGAGAAAGAGATCATTAATTCATTGAAAAGTTCCAACCTGAGGTACACATTGCTTACGTCATTCAAAGGTGTCTGACTAATCTAGCATTGTGTGTTTACATGTCAGATGACCACATAAAGTGTACTTGTTGAAGTACATATTCCAATAGATCTACATTGTTTGCAGTATGTAACTAAGTGTATTGGATACTTCGGAGTGACACGGGTGTCACAGCGCATCGGAGTAAAGTAACGTGGGACAAATATCACGAAGTACTCTCGTACTTTCTTCTCACGGGTCAGTACTGCTCTTCACAATACTGATTTCAACTTCTTAAATAATTTATTCAGGAATTACCAGTATAGTTCTAAATAATAAACTGAGGCACAATCGAGAAATGAGTAGAACTAAGATGCGACCTCAGTCGTCAACCTATACTGATGACTCCTGAAGGGAGGGAATGCCTAACCATGCATTCAAGTATATGGGACATAACTACTTCGGTCATTCGAGTTCAGCTAGAGCGGAAACATTCTACAGACATAAAAGGTTGCATACTCTGTCCTCCAGAAATGGAAGCAGTCTGATCGACAACCACACTAGGCCTTGAATGATTTTGACCACTTATCTGATTAGGTAATTACCAGATGAACGCTTCGAGTTTTCAATTGCCTCAGACAATGCCTATGTCGTAAGTTAGTTGCCCCAACTGTCCCACACGTCATGGACCCCATATCTTGAGTCCCTGTCCTAATTGGATACAAAAAGCGGGCCAGGAGACAGGACGGTGATTAAGGAGTCAATGAGTATGCATCTGCGGGACAGTAATTGACATGGTTCTCGAATTCTTCACCTTGAACAACCGTTCAATCCCGTGTCGAAAGTCCTCCATTTTGGAGATTCGATTGAACGTAGTTTGGCACTTGACTGCAGAAACGACATTATTGTTCTCGTCCACACCTGAACACAACATGTAGAACTACCAAAGACATTTCCATACCAAATTTTTTATTACTAACGAGGCGAGGCCAGTTACATACATTGGACGTTTAGATGTAACAATGAACTGACATCACAAATGACATTTTCCCATTCCTGTAAGCTTGTCAGCGGAGTTCGTGGTCTATATAGGCAGTGATCCTGCTGGTAGAAATTCTGACACATGGTTGACATAGGTTGACATAATATGCATCATCAGTGTCGTATTGCCTCTCGTCTTCTTACAGGAGCTTCTGACGATGATGAAGCCCAATCTGGGTATTATTAAGTGATTCTTGTTCACTACTGATCGCAAAAGGTGTCGTAAATGAAACAAGTGAAAAATTCAAATAGCGGCAAAGATGAGTAGTAGCAATATCCATATACTTGTTGCTCAGCCAAATAGCTATTCAGTGGCACGATTTCCATGTCTTGATATAATTATAACTATGAAGGTCGACAACAATATAGAGTAATTCTTCTAGTTATGTATGGCACAAGAAGCAAGACTAAGCATGCATGACATACAATGGATCAACTACTTCGCAGGATAGTGAGCCCTCTCGATGGACCAGCAACCAGTTCAGATAATGGACGAACCTGAATTTTCAACAATTATGTTGTTCAATGAAGTATGTAGATACGGTGGGAAGATCATTTTTACCAGCATTTGAATAGCCCAGTTTTCTGGTGCCACTAAATCTGAAAACTAGAATCACCCCGTACCATAAGGTGACGCTCGAGGTGATATTACTTAAAGCTCGGTTGACAGGAGCACCCTTATTGCCTGCATTCCGAGAAACCAAGATTTGAAGAGGATAACGTAACGAAATGCCATTGAGGCCGGTGTACACGATGATCTCTTCTGGTTCTTCGTCGGGAAAGTATTCGCTGACTGCGAGACGGGGCCGCGTGTTCGGTAAGGGTGCACATTGGGGCAGGAAGCTGACCGAGACAACGCGAGGGCCTTCTGATAATTGTCAGAGATAAATCAAAGCACTAACAGCCGACTCACCTTCCTCAGGGGAGAAAAGAAGAGCAGAAACAGCGGTGCGTTGATTTTTGGCAGGGGAAGGAGAAACAACTATGTTGCTCGAGCCATTAGAAAGGCTGTTGTTCGTGATGGTCTGAGCAGAGGTACATGTTTTATAATGAATAGGCCAGTCCTGTAGAAGTTATTAGTGGCACAGTCGACAGGCATGTTGGCTCACAAACTACCTCTTCGAGATGTTCTTGAGAGCAATACCAGGCATTGCGACAACTACGACATCGCTTTGAGGTGGGAAGAGCACATATTTGACATGGGTGGTTGATTGTTGGGATATGCATAGTGCTTTCCACTGGTTGTGGTCCAAAGGATGATGGTTGGGTTTTTAAGCTAGCACGCGGTCTGATGGAATCAATGGCCACAGATTAAATGGCCTAATTGTGACCCTCTAAGATCAGATCTGAATCGGGGTTGTAGTGGTCCCAGGCACGGGTGGAAAGAGATCGAGGAAAACAAGGAAATCTTTGGGTAGATATTCAGATTTCCGTCAATCCACCGAGAAAAACAGATAAACTTTCTCCCCTTGTATCAACCTGACATTCAGCCGCTGAGCCTCTTTATCGTCTGACAGCTATTTTAAATCTACCATGTGCTTATAAATAGTTTTTCAGCGCGGGAGATAGATGATGATTATGTGGAATGGCGCTCATTGATCACAAGGGCAGCGGCAGGGTGCTGTCCAGCAGTGGTATGATGCAGGCATTGAAATTATTCTGTGGTCATTAGTACCTAATCGATAAACCAATTGGATTATTCCTCATGTTTCAACTTGTGAATTACTGGATGCTGTTCAAATGGAAATATACCAGCAATTTCTACATAGAGTGATATTCTGGATAGAAGAACTGTTCACGGAAATCAATCCGCAGGTTCCCGCAAAGAATGATTATATAATCAATCAATAATTCACCGATCCAGTGCATCTACCAATCCAGTCCTGCCATGTCTGAGGATGAGATGAATATTGACGAAAGTGAGTTGACTCATCCTCAAATCAGCATAAACCTTCAACGGGAAACCCTAGTCGAGGCTGGAGGTGCTATTCGTAGGAGGGGTCGAGGGTTCCAAAGTACCGGCGAGTCTACAAATTCTGTTTTCCTCCACCCATATTGAGTTTTCTCAAAGGCGACAACACAAAGCCGGTAGTCGACGCTACTTATGACAGGGTTGAGTCTAGCACATTCAGCTCGGATACAAGGGCGGCACGATGTAAGTGAACCTAGTTCGAGTTGGCTGAATTAATTAGTTACTGGCTTGCAGCGGTCGAGGGCTGGATTGTGCTCGTCACCAATGTTCACGAAGAAGCCACTGAAGAGGATGTATCAGACAAGTTTGCTGAGTTCGGCGAGATCAAGAATCTTCACCTCAATCTTGACAGAAGGACAGGCTACGTGAAGGTAAACCTGTTCAGCCTTGCTGCGACGACGCGTTGAATTGTCTGCAGGGATACGCTCTAGTAGAGTACGAGACGATGGCAGAAGCGCAATCTGCAATTGACAGAGCATCAGAAACACCTCTCCTCGAGCAGACTGTTCAATGCGACTATGCCTTTATTCGACCACCTCCGTCAGGGCCCAAGAAAGGCAGAACGCGTGGTCGAAGTGCCAGTCCAGATCGTCGTAAATAGAGAGACTACATATTAGCACACTGCGTATGCCTATAAATCTAATTGACTGCTCGATATCGCATGAATTGCCCATTTGTACTAAAAAAATTTACAGAAGTTAGATCACTGTTTAGGTAGCAAACAACTTTCCCACAATCCTTGCTAGCTCTTTCACTTCCTGACCTTCCCACTTTTCCCATGGAACGTGATTCTCCTGAAATTGAGGATACTAATGCGATGAATGTCGACAACGAAGAAAAAGAGTCTAATAATGTGGGTCTCAGTGCCGAAGAGGATGACGAAGAATACGAGATCGAGGAAATCTTAGACGCAAAAAGGGGCGCCTTCGCTAACGTGAACTGTTCTTTCGTCTGCTGTCTTTTGTCTAAGCAATAATGACGCGTATATTTTGTA
>Ga0153918_1001178_pt1 | contig 10873 bp, 7 predicted proteins | sample TSFL002MetaG_FD_104687 | JGI IMG/M metagenome (GOLD analysis project Ga0153918, IMG submission 104687) | Attine ant fungus gardens microbial communities from Florida, USA - TSFL002 MetaG | ecosystem: Host-associated > Fungi > Mycelium > Unclassified | place: USA: Florida, Paynes Creek Historic... | reverse complement strand
TGTATAAGTAGTGTACACAATCTAGCAAGGACTCTAACGAGTTTTCTTTGTCAACTCTGACTTAGAGTGTGATCTGGGTTAAGGTTACTCAGCCTAAGCTAAGGATTATTACATTTGTGATAGTAAGATAGATAAAGAAATCATAGTGCAAGGTGGTAATATGTGCTATACTGAGATGTGGTTGGAAAGCTTCAAGCTCATGTTTAAGTCCTCAATCCTATGTTAGATGACTGATGAACAAGTGTATACCAGCTTGAAGCTAGGATCTACTATACTGCATCATTACTATATAACTAGTATCACATGATCTGTGAGTTACCCAGAGACTTTGGGTATGAGTTGGAACTTCATAACATCCATACAATGCATAGCCAAGACTCATTACATCTACTTCATGGGCCCCAGACATGACATTGTTGCAATTGGTTGCTAACTTCTAAGAGAGAGAATTGTGTCCCAAGAATATTTTTTAGTTGATATTCAGACTGAGGAAACTACTACTAACTGTAGCATACAAAATTTAGTCATTTTCATTCAATGGTTGATATTTGAACGTGAGAAATTTGAGAGGCAACTTTTTCCCCTCCTCAACAGCACGGTCTCTTACTTGGTTGACGTGTCATTTGGTATGTAATATTTACTTTGTCCTTATAAGTTGCTGATAGGCACGGTTTTCGATCACAGGCGTCTCAAATATCATATGCCTGTTTCCAGGAGGGCAAATGATGCTACTTCGCACGACTCGCATTCGACTTGCCCTTCCTCACGTGCTTTCTCACATTCACCGTACAAAAAAGTGCTCCGCTCGATAGAGTGTAAGCGTAAAGTGCCTTCAAAAACCATTCGTAATGGGCGCGAATCTATCGTGATTTCTGGAGTGACCCTCAAGCCAACGATCGCTTTTGATACATTCTGGAAGTTTGCGGCAGAGAGAAAAGCGCTTGATGACCGGCGCAGGGCCGGAAAACCGTCACCGTAAGTACGTCTTTCGGCATTATCATACAATCAACTTGTTCCCATTTGTAGATGGACTAAAGACTCCATTCTCCAATCGTATTTCTTCTGCAACACTTTTCGCGTCTTGGATAGACTAAGCCAGTACATCATTCGTGAAGTCATCGAAAAGGGACCACAGAACCCAGAGGAAATTGCCTTTCGAATTGTTCTCTTCAATTTGTTCACCAAAATTGAAACATGGGAATTGCTCAGCGCTAAAGCCGGACCACTGATGTGGACTACCTACAGTCATTCAAACTATGCAGCTATCTTGGGTAGAGCCAAGGCTGCAGGAAAAACACTGTATACTGGTGCTTTTCAAAAACCTGCCCCAAAACTTGAAAGTCCAGATAGTTTTGTCAATCATCTGGTTCTGCTGGAAGTCCTCATGCAAAATAAACTTCATCAAAAATGCATGAGCGCACGGCATATGGCTGACATCTACGAATGGCTGATTTCTTTTCCAAGCTTGGGAGAATTCTCAACTTACCAGTTGATATTGAACCTCTCTTATAGCAAATTACTCAATTTCCACCGTAATGACTTCGTTGTTCCAGGACCAGGTGCTTCTTCAGGGCTCAATAAAATCTTCAGCAAGTCTGGCATGATGGAAGGCAGATACGCCGATCCTTATTTTGAGGTAGAGGTTATCCGATGGTTGGCGGATAATCAGAGCCATCATTTCGAGCGGCTTGGTCTGAAGCCGCCATTACTAGGACCAGATGGCCTTCCCATGGACGTTTCCGATGTGGAACACACCTTGTGCGAAGTGGATAAATACGCCCGCCTTGCTCATCCGGGATTGGAGGGAAAACGAAACGAGCTCTGGCGGAAACACGAAAACAAATACCCGCTACCGAAGGCTGTGCTGCCTCAGGCTTGGAAGCATCTCGCGAGGAAGATACCCCGTGTGAGGCAAGATAGAAAGCTTGTCGTCCAGAAGCGGTACTCGATCAGCCACCTCAAGCTACACCGTAATACCACAAGAGGGAGGGAATATCTAGTGTGTTGGTGGGGTTACCCAGCGTCTGAGGCAACATGGGAGCCAGAAGTAAACCTTTTGGATGATGCTGGAGACGCGGTCAAGGATTATTGGAAAAGAATGAATTCGAAGCAGAAGTAAGACGGCTTGTCAGGCATTGTCAATGGTATTCTTGGTTGTAAGTTATTCTCGATCCTTATGGCTACGTAGTATATAATTCGATCGGTTCATGGATTATGTTGCTTCTCTGATCTATATTGGGATGTCAAGTCACCTGTCAAGTCACTTGAACAACACAGCCTGTGTTACACGTTCTCTGGTCTTTATCTCAAGTGGGATATCACTGCAATGATCCTAACATCAAGTGTGACATTCGTGTGACATTCAAGGAGTGATATTTGTATCTATTTGCTGACGCGCTCAACGCGCATTGGAAAGTCAACTTGGTTATCCACAACTCTCTCTTGTCATGAGATCAATTTCGGAACTTCGAGAGGCTTTGCTCAATGTCTTCTTGCCTGAAAGTACCCCTTATGATGAGCAGGAACTTTTTGACGAGCTTATGGTCCAAAAACCGCGCCTGCTCGCACTGCTGCATGCTGGGTCAAGGAATTCAGAAGAGCAGAAGGAGATTGAATCAGGTTTGTTGGTTTTTTGATTTTATCGTTCAGTGTGCCCGAAATCATCAACCCAGGAAAGACGATTATAGAGAACAGGCAAGTGGCAATCAATCCTGAATTTGCCAAGCAAGTGCTATTTCTCTCGCAACACTTCGAGTGTTCGGAACGATACATTGCAACCCTTTTAGATGAAGTGGTGAAAGAACATCCTGGCATCGACTCCGTCACGAGTATAGAATTGACCGTAGAGTTATTCCATCTGCGTCGGCGGCACTTAGTTGATTCACTAAGATGCCTCGTCGACGCTACAAAGGCAGTTGATTCTAGCATAAACAACCAAGTATACGTGCGACTGACTCGGTATTTTGTGACTGAGCTTTTACCAGCTTCGTCAGGGAGCCTTACTCTCGTCAAAAGGATTTGGAAGCAGATTGAACAGTTGAACGTTCTCGTCGCGCAAGCAGATAGTTCACGGCGAGGAGCAGCGACTAATACGGTTGTGCCTGTTGGCCAGGGTCAGTCTCTCACTTGGCTCTGAATTTTTTGAGAATAATACTTTGTAGGGATGCCTTCCCTTGGTTTTGACATCCTGAATTCCCGATACGAGTCACTCAAATACGAACGAAGATCCCTAGCCATTACTTTATCCTCTATCTCGCACCTTGGTCACCTTTCCTCCGACGAAGTCAAACTCATCGTTGAGTGGTTGGCCAAAAACCCTTCACATCCTCTCACTTACTATTTCCTTATCACTATCCTTCTCACTTTCGATCCTGCTGACCCTTCGAGCTCTTCCGGTCAGCTCAGGCATAAACTTGTGTCTGACAAGGCAACCGTCACTTCCATGACCCAAATTCTCGGGCCCTCGAGGGTTTGGAAAGAACAAGGTTTGAAAGCGACCATTCTCCTGAAATGGGCCTTGTTCTTGACAGAGGTGAGACATCATGACCGCTCGCTTGAAAATCAAGAAGGTTTTAGGGCAGAAGAGTTAGAAAGACAAGTCTGGAATGGTATACAGGGCGATGCATTCACATACCTTAAAGCCTCCGTACAACAACTGGTGACCAGACGCTCAGTTGGTTCAACACAGCCTATGAAAGAGAGTCAGGACCAACCCGAAGCTCCCTCTCATGATTTCTGCGACATTGTCTTGCAGACATATGAAACGCTACTTCGAACCCTCATTACTCATGCTTCGTCTGAGTTGAGGAAGGTCAAACAAAGACAAGAGGATATTGCACACACGAGAGATCGAGCACGTAATGCTTCAACTCGGTTTTCTGTAAGTGTTCCTCTGGAGCCAGAAAACCCCGAATCTCCAACTAGAAATGACATCGCTGCCTTGTACACACTGATTGGTATACTTTATTCTGCTCTTCCGCCTGAGCGTGGATTACAGTTCTGGGGTGCAACACCTGGGGATCATTCAAAATTGTCTTACATGGAATATTTGGAAATGATGACGGGACGACTGCCTTCATTTTTGCAGTGGGCAATCTGGTCTACTTCAATTCAAGACCTTCCTCTTTTGACTGCATTATATGATATGTTGGGTGGTCTGGCAAAAGGACAACAGTGTAGCGAGTTGGCATACAACTTTATGGCTCGCGGAAGTGCGGAAGTTGTGACGGGAGGGTCGCTCCGAACATCGTCCACTAATGGTCCTAGTATCTCTTGGATCGCTATCTTCAAGCTTCTGGACAATTGGACACAGAATGCTGCCAATGTCCAGGGTGCACCTCAGTACCAGATGTTTACTTCATTTAACGACGTTTCTAATCCCCCTTCAAGAGCTACATTTTCCGCTGATTCTGCTGATGTCATGTGTGCACAATCATTCTTGCGCCTTCTAACAACAACTATCAGATATTCCGTTGCCGTCCGCACGACTATCTCTAGTCATACCCAGTTCCGCGCGATCCCAACATTGGTCAATTTGATCACGGTTGGCATTCCCCTTGAACTTAAGGGTTCGATATTTGACACCCTTGTTGCCTTCTGTGAACCAGGTGCCGGGACTGCTGGAGTAGATATTTGCAGGGCTGTGTGGACTTTGATGGAGCGTTCCGAGGTCATCAATGTACGTTCAGGTACCCCTAGCGGAGTAAATGCTCTGGCGTCTGGAAAGGGTGTGGAACTGGAGTTGGAGCAGATCGAAACGACACACAAGATGTATCCTGTAACTGTCCCATTCCTGCGGCTCCTTGGGACGCTGATCCATACACCCAAGCGTATACCTTTGAAGGAACGACTCATTGACTTCGAACTGATTAGCACCATACCCGAGAATTTAGGGCACCCGTATCGCCTCCCTGGAATTGGCCCATTCTCTGTCTTTGTCATTGACAATGTATTCGCCAATATCTCGAGCCGGGAGTACTCTCAGGCCTCTGACAGATGGGAGATAAATGACCTTTGCCTCACCTTCATTGAGCGCGGACTTGCGAGTTACGACCTTGAACCCCTGATAAATGTAAACGAAGAAACTTCTCTTATAACTGAGAGGTTGTTTTCTCTCGTTTCACATCCTGGTTATGATATCATGATCCGTCTTCTGACTTATACACCATTGCAAAATAGCATCCTCTCTTATATCATCGAGGGTGTGGAGGGCTTTGATAGGAATCTGGCAGAAGAGGAGCCTTTCTTCCGGAACACAATTGTTCGCGTTATGAGGATTGTCCATCGGGTTTTGGAGATCCAGGATCTGTTCTTGGATGTTCTTGTACCGCTCCTTTCTGATCATAATAACGCTACTTTTGCAAGCGTGATTCATCCGAGGTCTTATTATACCCGTTTTGACCAAAGCCTTTCATTCGGCGCTCTCTGCATACCATCCATCGCAACTTACATGTCATATCCTTCATACCCTGAGCTGTCACTTCTTTCTATCAAGGTCTTGTCTTTGCTCTGCAATTCTACGAATTCTCTGACAATCATCACACTTATTGAACGGAGTAAGGATTCTGAAAGGATTCTCAGTGGCTTCATGGGAATCGTGGCTATCGAGTCATTGGATGACATTTGGGCGGCAGAGACTTTTGCAGAGGAGGTGACTGGCGCTGGTGCTCCCGATCCTGATGAAAACACACATCAATTACCGCAAGCTATCCGGCTGTGTGCATTGGAGCTCCTGATTCGGGGTACCGAACAAGATCGGCCATATCCTAATATCGCACACTACTTTTTACTGGGTGGGACTGTGAAAGAACAGAAAATTGAAGATCCACCCATATATCACACCACTCTCCCTGCACTGTTGCGTCTTTTGGACACTAGTAATCCTAGATTGAAAGAGACGAAGAGGGAGGGAAGCCGTGGTGCCACATCACTTGCTTCGTCACTTCCTGGATTGGTCGAACGTTGTTATAGAGTGATTTGGAATCTTTGTGTACACCCGAGGACTTCAGAATTCTCGACAAGATATCTTAGGACAAAATTCAACTTTTTTGCAAGACAACTCATGAATATACCCTCAGCAATACAAGATCCCTTTATTCAAGTACGATATGAAGACGGAAATATTATTACTACGACTATCCCTTTACTGTCTGCATTCCTCCGTCTGAAGTCACACATTTATCGCCTCGCTGCACTAGAACTACAGGTTCTTACTGATAGAGGCCAATCCAAGGGCATTACTGAATTATTGGATATCTTGTTTGGCACGGATGTGGAATGCGAAGACGAGTCTGGTTTCCCCTCGTTTCGGGGAATAAGCCAATCGCGAATGCGCATCATAGACTTCTTACAGTCAATGATGTTTGATTGGGCTGACAGCCTCCAAACGCATCCACAAACTCTTCAATATCTTGCCAATCTCAATTTTGAATTTTGCAAACGTCTTGACGCTTCTGATTGTGAAGTCGTAGATCGGACCGCGGTGTTGGCACTAATTTCTAGCGCAAAGAAGTCTTTGCATGCTCAAGGATCAATCACAACGGTGGCTCAGTCGGAACAATTGAAGAAGGAGACGACCTATGTTGTGGAGAGCTGTGCGATAGAAAATCATCGTCGCAAGATTTTGCATGCATTGATTGAGGGATTTCAAACCTGGAAACAGCTTCTGGATATGTGTCTCATGAGATGTTTCGATCGACTTCCTCATGATCGTCGAGAGAACATACTCTTGGATCTTCTCCATGTTCTTCCTACTGCTGAGCACGCTAGCAACTTCGGCGAAAGTATTTACGTTCTTTTAGCTGAGACGATTCTCTCGTTGGTGACGAAATTACGAGAAGATAGACAGCATCAGATTATCTTACAGTCCGTTGGTGGGAATCCGGAATCCGGGTCATTGCCGACAGAAAGGCTGTATATGATCTTGCACAAAATCCTGAAAGGCATCTTGGACAGCAACCGTATGGAGCTCGTCAGGGGAAATCTATATGCCGCCCTTGTCAACTTCATTCACCTTATCGCATCCTCAAATGGAACTCCCGAAATTTCAAGTCTGGCTATGTCTTTCTCAGGTTCACTGAACCAGAGCCAATCACTGATCCCAGTGAGCTCGATCCGGAACAAATCCTCCAGCACTTCAGCACTCTTCTCTGGTACTCTGAATTCTATGCGGGATGTAATTGATCCATTAGTCGTTGTTATAGCTAGAGATGCTATTGATGGCACAGAGGTGTGGAAAACAATTGCGTTCATATTGCTTGATGCCCTTGTGCAGCTTGGCGAACAAGGAAAACAGTCGATAGTCATTACTGCACTCTCAAAAGACGGTATTCTGTCCAACTTCATGGAGGATTTGAAGGACAACGATGAAAAACTCCAGTCCATTCTGAAACCTGAACCCGGTATGCTCTGCCTTCATCTTTCGATCTTTTGGTAGTTCTTGACCTCTCTTTAGATGATTTAAACAATCTCTATGTCTACGAGGCGAAATTTTCACTATTCAACCAGATGTCGCAGACTCGGCCGGGTGCAGAAAAGCTTCTTAATTTTGGGATCATTTCCCTTCTAGCAAAATGCGATTACCTCAACGCAAGGCCTGAATCTAATCAGTCATTTATGGGTATGAATTCTGCAACCCAACCACTGCCGAACTAACCCGAATCAAAGATCAAGACCCATTTCTACCCTCAGTTGTTCAACGTTACCACCAACTCTTCATGCCTGCTCTCCAAATCGTCAGTGGCATCCTTACTACTCTGGGCAACAAGCATGTTACGGCTACAAAACAGGTAATCAGATATTTCAGTAGAGTACTTCTTGGACTCATTCGTTGAACAGGTTTTAGAATTTCTTTCAAATCACGGATCCACGATCGTCATACTCCTAAAAAATGACGCAGATCACACATCCCTTGAAATCCTTGATGAGATTTATCTCATCATTAAGTTATGCACTAGCATTTTCCCCTCCGTTCCAAAGTCTGAATTGGTGAGAGTTTATCTTCATCTTCACCGTGACCGCTGGTTTTACTTTCAACTAGTTGGCACCAAACACCGGCTTCGGCGCTCTCCACGTTGCAATCTTGACTCTGGCGACTCGATCAATGAGTCGAAATCGTTGCTTCAGTGCCGTCGTTCCTCAAAGTGAACTTGAAATGCAAAATGCAAGACTACCAGCGTTCGGTGAACCTTGGCTTAGCCTATATTCAGACGGTCACTAACGTGATCAACAGGTAATTCTTCGGGGTCTCTATTTGATACCACACTTCTTGGGAAGGAGCGCCTCATACGCAAAGCAATCGCTTCGTATGTCGGTGCCTCGAGTGATTTCACAGGTCTGTCCTCCAAAATGCTGCTGGTGCTATGTTTTTCTGAACTTTTTCTTGCAGAGCCTGAAATTACCCTTGCGATTTCGCCCATAACCAACACGACCTATATAAATGAGATAGGTTCACACTTCACTGGTACGCCAGCATGGCTTAGATCGATCAGAGTGCCCTGCTAATATGATCCTCAGTTACCGTTCCTACTATTGGTGACGTGATGGAGGCAATTGATTTTATCTCAGAAGATATTGCGGCCACACTCAGGCAGTTATCTGACCTTAGGGCCGAGCTTATCAACAAACATCATATCGTCATTGAGGATGTGAAGGAGATTCTACGAAATATTCACGTGTCACTGCTAAACGAATTAGACACCGAACAAAAAAGGTCACTTGTATGTCAAGAGATTGAAAAGATGAAGGAACAATCAAAAGTGACGGTAAAAACCCTTTGCGGTGTGTACTCTTGAATGATCAGGAAAAAACATTATGCTGATGGGATATTAGATACACATGAGATGCTTCTGTTGTTACTTTGGCGTCATTTGGAATATTATGCGAACCCCCAAAGTATGGACAATCCTCTTCAACAAGCTACAAGTGTTATGCGCCTGCCGGCTATCCCGAACCAGAACGAATTCCGTGAAGAAGTTAAGAAGAGGTTGAACCCCTTACTACAGCGCATCTCATCGCTGGAATTCGTGAGTTCCTCGATCCATATCTTACTTTCTTTGGATAGTTGACGTGGCTTAGGTTGAGGAGTCATTGGGTAGAGATTGGCAATCTCGCCAAGCTTACATTGAAATCATGACTTGTCGTCTAAAGGATTGTGTTGAATGTTGATTGGTTGACTGACAATCTGGAGATGGTTTTAATTTGTGCTCAGAGATTCATGTGGTTGATTGGTGTTTATATCCATTGCTTGTATCAACCTAACCCACTGATTTGTTGTAAATAATCATAATAACTGATGTCATCATATCAATTATCAAGAGAAAGTATGTATACAGAGTTAAATAGAGAGTGACGGAGGCTCATCGGGGCAAGAGACTCCCTGCGCCCCGGAGCGCAAGGGAACCCCCCATCCTCAGTGTCTGAGTTCCTCCAGGAAAATAAGCGAGAACGTAGGTTATCAGCGCAATGACCTGAAGAGGAGCAGACACATTGTTAGCGTCTACAGAATACCGTATAAAGGAGTGTAGATCTTACTTGGACTCCTCCACATATCAGCGAGCCGAAGTATGAATGTGCCTGATTTTGGATGATGATAACATGTGATTGACTAACGAAGATGACACGTACTCCGAGGGCGAAATAAAGAGTCAAACCTAAACTACTGAGATAAATGAGGGAAAATGGAAGTCGATCCTTCGACACAAGGTGCTTGATGTGGTTGATAGGACCAATGAGAATAGAAAACCTTTCGGCAGGAAGAATGTGAAGCTGTATACTAGAGAATGGAATGTAGCGCACCCAAACATTACGAGTAAACTTCCTAGGCTAAGTGACGCAATATCAACATAGGCAGAATCTAATTTTGAAATTAGTTTTACCTGAATGCCAACGCAAATTTTGCTGGTCTAGAAGATAATGACGATGTGAGTTAGGAAGTCAAGGGCCGGAGGAGGTATAAATACTTGAGTGCAAGTATCGGCAAAGTTAGAAATGCGACAAAGAAACATACGGCGGCCCCGACCAGTGATCCTATGAATCCAAGTAATCTACCTCGTTGAGAAGAACAGTCGTCAGTAACCATTTTGACAAGATGAGGACACTGACCTCTCCCATCTTGACAGAGCAAACCACGCCTCGTCTTCATTGGACGTCTCGTTTGACCGTAGAGGTATATAATCTCCAATGGAACTGTAGAACCGAGAGAAAGGACCTTCAGAGGGGAGCTGTTGTGCGTGCCGTGAGTCATTTGCAGCGTCTCGTGCCCACCGGAATTGGGATAGGTTATTGCGGAAACTTTGTTCTGCTGAAGACGGCATCACGATGAGAGGACGAAAGAAGTATAAACAAATTTAAATAACTCGGTTTACAAGTCGATCATGGCCTGCCTTAAATGTCGTGGTCTGGTGATTTTGATTGCAGTACACCGTCACGATAGTCTGTGACAAGAGTAGTACTTTTAATAGCAACTCACTGGTGAATATCTATACTTTCCACACGCTCTCTCATCGTCGGCTGAGGCATGGCCCTAATCTTTTCGATTCTCGAGTATATTATTATTTCTTACAGTCTCAACTTACCTGTTTGAACCCTTACAACACGCGACGAGTATTGCTCTGTCAGGTAAATGGCTCCCACTAGGCACACAGATCTGGGCTGCTTAGTCATACTATAAATTAGTCATAGGATAAGTCTGGCTATTAGGCGAGATTCAACGCGAAATTCCACATGCAGCGTAAGCATTCCACATGTCATTGGTCATAACATTTGCGGGGGGCAGCGGAACAGATAGATCGTAGCTTTGGAACATATTTCACTTCGTCGACGCTCGCCTTGACTATCTCATTTCCGCGAGTGATTGTAGGAAAACATGGTCGCT
>Ga0153918_1001177_pt1 | contig 10876 bp, 12 predicted proteins | sample TSFL002MetaG_FD_104687 | JGI IMG/M metagenome (GOLD analysis project Ga0153918, IMG submission 104687) | Attine ant fungus gardens microbial communities from Florida, USA - TSFL002 MetaG | ecosystem: Host-associated > Fungi > Mycelium > Unclassified | place: USA: Florida, Paynes Creek Historic... | reverse complement strand
GTGGAAAACATCAATGCCAGCGCGGAAAAAGTTGGGGAACGTAGTCCACGTGATGTCTCCAGTCGCTTCGTTGTCTATCGAGCCACGTCGTAATGCACCGACAGCTGGCCTTTCTTCTCTTTGAGCTTAAGGACCTTGATCGGCCCGACCAAGCCCGTCGAGGCGACATGCGTGCCGCCGCACCCGTGCATCGGCAAGGTGCCGAAGCACACTGAGCGGACACCGTCCTGATCGCTCAACTGCCGCGGCAGGTCACGCTCGATCAGCGCGTTGACCGCCGCCTCGATGCCTTCGGCCGTCAGCGGCTCGCAACCCGCCTGGCGCTCGAAAACCACCCGGCACTCCCCCGGCCAGTGGTGGCCTTTGCTGGGGAACCAGCCCACGTTCTGCCCGACACACGCAATCAGGTGGCCGGCCGAATGCAGGCGAGCATGCAGCGCACGCACCTCGGGCGAGATGGCAATCTCGACGCTGCCGACGGGCACGGGTTGCCCGACGACATGCGCCACATCGCCCTCGATATTGAGCACTTCCTCTACCCAGATGCCCGCGATGGTTCCCTGGTCCGCCAGCTGCCCACCGCCCTGGGGGTGAAAGAGGGTTTCGGCCAGGCCGACCCGGAACCGTCCATCCTCCATCGGCGTGCAACGCACCACGTGCGTGCTCAAGGTCAACTCATCGCTGGTGTAGTACGCCCGTTGCGTCATCGATCTAAATCCTTGGTTCCTTCCGGGCAACGCCCGATCAAGACTCAAGGCTAAAGGGCGATGACTTCGCGCACTTGTAAAAAATTGATGGGCAACCGCGATCAGTAACGAGACGGCGCAACCCCGAAGGCTTGCCTGAAGGCTCGATTGAAGTGGCTCTGGTCGTAGAAACCCACCTCTTGCGCGACCCTGGTCAACTCCCACTGGGTATGGCTCAGCAGCACACAGGCGCGCTCCAGGCGCAAACGTACCAGCCAGGCATGTGGCGTCATGCCGACTGTTTGCTTGAACAGCTTGAGGAACTGAAAACGCTCCAGATCGCACAAAGCAGCCAGTGCTTCGAGCGTTATCTTGTCGGCGAGGTGTTCGTTGCAGTAGTCCCGCACACGGTGCCACTGCACGTTCGAAAGCGTGCCCTTTACGAACTGCGGCTTGACCATCCGCGCTTGGGCGAACAGCCGCCCGAGCAGCATGAGCCATTGAGCATCGACGAACAGCGGGTCGGTAGGCAGCCCCGCTGCGAGCGCGTCGTGCAGCCGGGAAAGCTGGATGGCGAGGCTGGCATCCTGCAACAGCGCGCCACCCAGGGCGGAAAACTGGTCACGGCCCGTCAGCTCTTGCGTAACGCTGCGCAACAGGTCGGCGGATATGCGAAAGGTCTTGAGCGTGTAGGCGTCGCCTGCACTGATGCCATCGTGGATTTCGCCGGGTGGCATCAACTGGATGGTGCCCGGCGAGAGCAGCGTCGTCTCGCCATTGAATACCTGGCGTTGCACGCCATCGGTGATCAAGCCGACGTGGAAATCCAGATGGTAGTGACTGCCGAAGCGAAAGCTTGAGAAGCGCGCCTCGCTCAGTACCAGCCCCGGAATTTCGCTGATGCGTTTGTAATCAACGTGATCTGCCATCGACCGCCTCCTGCCACACCGGGGGGATCATCTCATACCTGATCTGATGGGGCTGGCGTGGTTGTCGGGTTTAGGGCTTGGCGAGGCTGCGCCAGCGCTTGGCAAAGCAAACTGGGATAAGATTTACAAAAACTCGAATCTATATGGCTTTCAAAAATTCAAGAACCCAGACTCCACCACGATCAATTGCGGAATCGCAATAAATATCGAGTCCATCAACTGCCTGGCTGATTTATTGAGCTTATTGTCGGGTGAGGAACGCTATTTCAGCTCATCGGGTTCTACCGCAGTCAACATGGGTACTCTTGAATTGTTTCAAGATGAGTTTGAGCTTCAGGTTAGAACATCTAAAGAACGCTCAGCCTTTGAACGACGCGAAAGGTTAAAGTCGGCACCGTCAAAACCTGAAACCATTCAAGTAATTTCGACAGTTTTCAAGAGAAATCCTGACGTTGTTGCAGAGGTTTTGGAACGAGCTAAAGGCATATGTCAATTATGTAAAAAGCCTACACCTTTCAAAAGGAGATCTGATGACTCCCCCTATCTTGAAGTTCACCATAAAATTCTTCTAGCATTTGGCGGAGAAGATACAATTGAAAATGCAATAGCAGTCTGTCCGAACTGCCACAGAAAGCATCATTTTGGGTGAAATCATCAGTTAGCGGGATCTGTCCGGCTGCTGCAGGGTGAGGTAGAGCAGAACACAGACGTCTATCGGCGCCCTACGCTTGCCTCGGAAGAGAACAAAGGATGAGCCGTTCAAGAAATCTTACCCCCTCTGCAATTGAGCAGGTTGTATCAATCTTGGACGGATGGTCCGGGAAGTTGACTTGAGATTTGCTCATCGTTGCAGTCTCCCGGCATTTGCGATGTACCTATACGCGCCAGGCGTTGCACAAACATGAGCGGATTCGGCCTGCTTTCGCTCTACGCAAGCAGGCCCTCATGGATTCACCTGCGTTGAAGAAAGCTGCTACCCCTGAACTGCAAGCGGCCGCCGATCGTATCGCCCGACTGGAGGGAGAAAACCAGCGCCTGAGAATGGAAAACGACCGGTTGCTCGAACAGTTCGTGCGCTGGGCCTATAACGCCTACAGTCGAGGTTTGGATGAGCAATTTCCCGCCCATTACCAGCGACAAACCGAAAGCGGACACTTTCGAAAGTACTAGAATCGAAGTGTAACGATAAATAATTACCGCATACAGCCAGCGGTACGACCGTTTTGTAGATGAGGTCCTGTTAAGCTGTACAGTTAATATCAGAAATTTACATTATGTTTCCAATGTTCGCGCCGGCATCGTCCAAAGGTGTATTGATTATTCTGCGATGGGTCGATATCATGCTTGTGTTTTCGACACAGGAAGTGAATATGGATATTTCGAACAGTGATGTGATAAGGAATGTAGTCGCTCATTTAACTAAGCTTCAAAAAAGAAGGCCTAGAGACGTCATCCGGTTTCCTATCAATAAGAAACTCAGAAAAAGCCCGGAAGAGCATTTTAATGTTATTATTGATCAGGCAAATAAGATAATTGATGAGCGAAGTGATAGGTTGCTCTGTGGGATGCGGTTCTGGAGTGAGGATAAAAAAGCTCTAGAACGGTTGTTTGCAAATGATCTACAGCAATTCCTGGCTGCGGAACAAATTTCTGTTCCAGGAGTGCCGGCGACATATGCCCAAACTCTGATTCCTGACAAGGCGACGTTCAATATCGCTAGGTCGAGAGTGCTGCCTCATACATACGAATCCATTGAACTCGCTAATCATGTGGTCGCCTTTGAAACTTTCTCAATTCCATTCTTGGTTAGGCTTTCGATCGAGAATAAGTTGAAGAAAATAATTGGATTTGTTAAGTGTGATATATCTAGGCCTGGCCTCCCGCCAAAACTAGATACGCAAGATCTCCCCGTTTCTTCGATAATTCAGGAGCTTAAGCGGCTGAAGTGTTTGGAGCTCCCATGTGATTTCGATGATTTGCTACAGATTTATATTTGGTCCTGCCGATTCTGTCATACGGGGCAAAAAGAATATCTGTGGCTAAATATGAAAGCCATCGAGATCCTTTCTCCGCTTTTTTCTTTCGAGAAACATTTGGAGTGCCAGATCCAAATTCAGTCCTTGTGGGGCTACGGGGTGTTGAGACCCGAAGTGCTTTTTGAAAAGCTGTATAATCATGTTGGCCCATGTCAGCCTCTCTATTATTTTAAAAAGGGGTGGGGTATACAGAGTCTTGAGCATGCTCTTAATACAACAAGCACGAAGTCTCTGAAGGATTACACTTTTTATCTCTCGGAGAGTGAGCTTGATGAGCGATCAGGGTTCTACTGCCAAAAAAATAAGGTCCATATATAGAATTCACGCTACATTCTACAGCGCCGGAAACTTACCCTCCCTGTACCAATGCCCCTCGGAGTAATGCAGTATGGCGACACCAGTAGGTCGAACCGAAACTGAGATTCTTGCTGATCTTGTTGAGCTGACTGGCTCACCCGGCTACGTCCATGCGATTGCCTACATATGTCATCGGGACAATCTGGTCAGGTACCGGGAGGAGTTGAGTCCGGATGACATGGCTCCACTATTCAGCAGTGACCGCTTATAGAGGACTGAAATAACAACTTTGCTTGGGTTTATGGTTCGCCAAGCTCTGGACATGAGCGTGCCCACTGTAGAGGTCCTTGGCGAGTTGGTAGGACGTACCGACTCGCTCATGTTGGAGCTACACCACGCTCTTTCCCGTCCGATGATGTCAGCTCTGATGGGGCAGGCCATGGGGGAGAGCAACGCTGTGGCTGGCTGGGACGGCATGTCCATGAGAGAGCCTATTTTTTATGGTGCTGAGTCAGCCTACAGTTTCCAGTACCGTGATTTGCTTCCCGCAAAGTACGGTGCGGATGACAATTGGCTAGTTGAAAAAATGGGCTTTTCCATCGGCCAGGCAAAGCTGATTGCACGCACTATGTGCGATCTGATGGACGAGAGATCATGCATGGCCTACGCCGGTTCCAACGCTGCAGAGGTTGATCCTCACGCATTGATCGAAGCATTCGAGTATTCGACACAGCTTGTCGCAGATTCAAGCGGACTGGATTTATCCATAGTCGAGGCGGTCTTTCGAGCTCTGACTCTGACCGGATACAATCTACAATTCCAAACCATTGGCGATTTTAACGCTGTCGCGGCCATGCCGCTATTGCCGACAGGTCGCGGTACTGTATTGCTCTTCCAGCACTACGCGATCTACGAGGCTCTGTATGAGTCGCCCTTTTTTTGGATGTGGGACGACAAACCGTACCGGCCGCAAGCCATGGACAATCGGGGCGCATTTGGAGAACAGTTTGCAGCTCAGAGGCTGAGGGCTGTCTTCGGCCATAGTAATGTTCATACCAATGTGAATTTGTTTAAAGGCAAGGACATTGCAGGTGAGGCCGATGTGCTGGTCGTTTTCGGGGACCGGTTGATTATTGTTCAGGCAAAATCGAAGAAGCTGACCCTTGAGGCCCGGAAAGGTAATGACGGTAAACTTAAGTCAGACTTCGCAGCGGCGATTCAACTGTCCTACGATCAAGGATGGGAGTGTGCGAGCGTTATCGTAGGGGGTGGGTATCGGTTGGAGGACGACCAAGGCCAGGAAGTAAAGCTGTCTCACCCCGTGAAAGAGATTTACCTCTTCAGCATTGTTTCTGAGCACTATCCAGCTCTGGCTTTTCAGTCCAGCCAATACCTGACGTATCAGTCGACCGAGGTGATCAAAGCTCCCTTCATAATGGACGTCTTCCTCTTGGACGCCCTCACAGAGATGCTCACGTCACCGCTCCGCTTCCTAAGCTACATCCGCCTCCGGATTGCCGCGGTCGGGAAGGTGAATCTCAGTCACGAGCTCACGGCTTTGGGTTTTCACCTGAAACGAAATATGTGGCTCGATGACGAATTCAATTTCGTGATGATTGATGACTCATATGCCGTCGAACTCGACACCGCCATGACGGTCCGGCGGGAGGGGCATCCTGGACAGCACACACCTAAAGGCATACTCACGAGAATGGCAGGGACGCGGTATGAGCAGGTGATTTCCCAGATTGAAGCCGAGGCCAATCCTGCAACGCTCGAACTTGGGTTTCATCTTTTGGCCATGAGCGAGGATTCCGCTTTTCATGTCCATCGGGGGCTTGAGGCCATTGCTCGCATGACACGAGAGGACGGAAAGGGGCACGATTTCACAATAAGTGCTGAGCAAGGCAGCGCTGGGATCTGCTTCCACTCCAATGCAGAGCCTTCACCGGCAGCCATGCGCCGGCTGCAATTTCATTGTCACAAGCGTAAATACCTCCAACGATCGGATACCTGGTTCGGCTTGGCTATCGGTGGGGATTGCGACATCCAGTTCGGCGTGAGTCTTGATTTTCCGTGGGTTGAATCTGAGGAGATGAACGAGCTAACCAAAGGAGCTCAGGCCCCGGCGCCAATATCTTCGATAACTTCCCTCATCCGTCAGGCTCATGGACAGAAAGTGGGGCGGAACGAGCCCTGTCCCTGCCGAAGTGGAAAGAAATATAAAAAGTGCTGTATGCCGTAACATGGCCTACGTAGATTGAATGTGCAGGGTAGCTGTTCCGCAGGGCTTCCTTGCACCCCTGAGCGCGCTGCATGTCCATTTCCACCGAGAGCCTCGGCAGTTGCATCGCTGAGGCGATGACGGCGGCGATCATGGCCGGAATCATCGGAACGAAAATGTGCGATGTATTTACATGCAACGCGCGGACGGGCCAGGCCGTAGGGCCGACCCGCGGGTTCATGTGAATCACACCACTCGCGAGAATGATCAATCCGGCCATGACTCTAGGGCTCAAACCGAGGCGGATCCAAAGAAGATATTAACTTGGAGCATGCCGACTTCTTACGAGCCTAAGTAGCTGTTTTCATCTAGGGTATGATGCGAAAGGGGCATCTGTCATCTATAGGTTTAAGAAAGTTTGTGAGCCGTTGGAGTCATGTCACACCTGCTTTATCTTCGAATAAAAATTTTGGCTTAGGCCAGCGTAATACTTGATCGGATGCTTCGGGTCTATGTCTGCGTTAGCGCGCTGGTATATCGAAAACATATCTTGGTCGCGCAGACTTACGGAAATACATATGAGAAGTATGTCTTCCAGTCCGTAAAGCATGTTGTTCAAGTAGGCATCAAGCTCTTGATGGATTGCAATATCGGATTCCTTTATGCCTATTTTGTTTGTTAAGTCATAGCTCCATGTGGGTAATGAAAATTTATTGCCGGGGTGAAGTTTCGTATTTTCTATTGTAATCGTCTGGCCTGGCGCTGGATGCTCTACAGCATTGCGGCACTCTGCCAATCTGCGTATCCACGGTAGGTCATTCGCGAGCGTTATGCATAGCTTGTCGTACGAAGTACAGTTCTGTTGCAACCATTTTATATGGTTATCAAAATGCGCCTCATTTCTCGAGCCTATCGGCAATCCAGTGAACAAGCTAATTAGCTTGAAGCAGTCTATAAGAAACTGCTTTCCTACAGATAGAAATGCTTTAGCGTCGTTGTCTAGGTTCTTTACCTTTGGAAGAGGCGGTATGGTTCCGCTTGATTTGTTTTGCTCGATTACAAGGTCGCACTTAGATATTACATCGTCCAGCTGCTCGCGAATATTTAATTCTAGCTGGGCGCAGACTAATATTTGCTCGTTTAAGTTCCAGATTTGTTCTAGAAGCTTTGGCTTTATCGAGTCATTAGGGTAAATTTGGTCGATGATATCTTTGAATTGGAGAAAAAGCCTGGCCACATAAGGAGAGGAGGTGCCAAATGCTGCTATTTTCTCATAGGTGTGTGCAGTATCAAGCTGGCTTTTTTGTGGATCAGTAGAGTCGGCCGTAATGAGCTTATAAGTACTCGCTTCCTTGAATGCCAATAGTAGCTTGTCATTTATGCTATGCATTGTGACAAGGTTAGATCCGTCAACCAGGTCAGGATCATGGATCGCCATAGAAAAAGCGTCTTCTCTTTTATACATAGACCAAGCCACTTATTGAGAATGAAGGGTTGAGTGTGAATCAGTTCGGGTGTCTGGGCTAGCTATGCTCAGCCATGCATCGTGATGCAGTCATTATGCATCGTGCAGGGGCGCGCGAGGAGGTCTGGGGCATTCAATCGATAGCAGGGCGATTTTGTTAACATTTCCCCTGAAAAGCAGTATTTGCGACCTTTCATCCGTTGCATAGCGTGAAAAATCACGTCATTTCAACAAAATGGGATCTTGTTTACAGTTTTGATCAGCATAAATGCAGTACCAGAGCGCGGTTTATGCAGCCCGGAAAACTACTGACAAGGATTAAAAACAATCTCACTTTTCCTGACTGCTTTTCCGTGCCAGTGGCGATGCCAGGCTCGATACTGCTTTCTTCGCTTTGGCTGCCGCAGGGCTTTTCCCTCGCTTCGCTCCGGCCACCACATTGGAGCTGGCCTGCGACGAAAGATTCGCCACCGACCGCGCGGCCACAGCGCCTGCACCACCAGCCTTAAACTGGCCGGCAGTATTGCCGACAACCGTTGCAGTAGGCTTTTCCTTGGCAGTCATCACCATCCCCATCCGCACCCCAAAGAGGCGCAGCACGGCCTCTAAAGTGCTGAGCTTCGGATTCGACTTCCCGCTCTCCAGTTCGTACAAGCTTTTCGTGGACATCTTGCACATCGCCGCGAAGGTCTCTTGGTCAAGCCCGGTGACTTCGAGGCGCAGACGGCGGATCGATGTCCCAATTGAATCGAGCCCCGCCGCGTTGCGCTTGACGATATCCTCTACGAGCTGGGCGCGCTCTTCAGGCAGAAGTTTTTTCATCGCAGTCCCCACTCCACGAGTCGCTTATCCAGGTTATTCACGGGTAGAGGGGCTGCGTTGCGCATCGATTCAGGAGCATCGATCAGCAGATCGGGCAATGCTCTGAATTCCCCAGCCGCATTCATCAAGCGTTGCAGCAGCACATCGGGGTCAGTGTAACCAGCAAGCTCAGCGCAGTTGTCGCGCCAATTAGAAGACCCCTTGTGCTCCGCCGCCCACTTTGTCGTTCGCGAGATACCTTCTTCATCGAGGATCATTGGCGCGAGGTCATAGATTGGAGCCAAACGAAACCTCCCCCCCACACGAATGATGGAGGTGTTACGGCCGTGGTTATCGGTGTTGCCCAGGATGCGGTTCAGCAGATCGCGCCGCACGTATTCGAACACCAGGTCGTCCACCTCATCCTGCTGGCCGTTATCCATCCACAAACCTACCAGTCGGTGAACCACTTCGGCGTGCGCCATCGAATGCCCGTAGCCGGTAATGCCGCAGATCGAGTACACCGACTCCATCGGTATCCGCTCCACCACGCCATCCACTACTCGGCGATCGAATCGTGGCATCCAGAGGCTTGGCTTCACTGCCTCCTCAAGCGCCAAACCATCAGTGGGAACTGTATCAAGACCCAGGGCAGCAACCGCCTTGTAGTAGTGAAACTCTGTTCGCAGAATGTCTTTGTCACGCTCGCCGCCTCGATTACGCGCGAACTTGATCAGCCAGTGACGGCACGCCTGGTCATCGGGAAGCATCGCATCAGCGTACAGAACACCGCCGTGGGCTTCGGTCATTACCAGCTTGGGGGCTTGCCCGTTGGCACCGGTAGCGCCGCCCAACGCCGCGCCGGTTTCGTAGGCGTACTCGAGAAACTCGTTCGTCCGGTCCACGACCTCGGCACGTGCGAAAGCTTCGCTCCGTTCCGGCTGAAGGCCTTCGACCGACTCCTTGATGCGCATATGACCAATAGGCGCTGGCGTGAAGCGCTCTAGAAGGTACAGCTCCATTTCCACGCCTTCGGGCTTAAGACGCCCGTAGCGGGATTCAAGAGACTCCTTGGCTGCGCCGGAGGGAATGATGTCGTAGAGGAATGCTGGATACCCTCTGACGTCATGGTGGTCCCAGTTCAACGGAAGGTTGACGCTTAGGGCCAGTTCGCAACGATCTTCCATGCGATCAAAGTTCGCGATGATGTAGTCGTTGTCGTAGGCGACGAAGCACCTTCCTTCAGCAACACGCTCGGGGTTTTCGACCGTGAGCGTCGCTGCATCGCTCCATTCACCTTCTGAGAATACTTGGATCGTGAGTCTGAGCGGCATCGGCACACCATAAATCAGCACTTTAATGCTGATTAACATAGTGCATACGGCATAAACCGGCAATACTCTGCTGATTAAAAACTGCTTCACGGGAAAAACCGGCACCACGCTGCCGGTTATGCATTCACACCAATTTAGAACGTGATGTGGCGGCGCATTGGGTAATGAGTGGATGGCTCGGGCTTCGCCCGTGTTCGCGGGTGAACCCGCTCCCACAGTGATCGCGTTAACTACAGATATGAGATCGGGCAACAGCTTGAGCTCAGAGCACAGCCTCGCCGAGGACAGGGTCAATGCCAAAGTGGGCCAGCATTTTCAGCGGCAAGGGCGGCCAAGCCGGCAGTCTTGGCTTTGGACACTGAGATCCATCAGGACAACAACAACCCTGCGACTGCCTAAAGGCGCATCATGCTGCTGAAAACGGTAGACGAGACGCTAACGCTGGAACCCGATCGCGAGCGTGTACCCGGCTTCCACTACTCCGTGGTGACCTGGACGCCCCAGCCCACCCCGCGAGGAACCGGTGTAATCACCACCGACTGGCCAAAAGAAAAGACGACCCTTTCGAGGTCGCCTTCGGATGTTACTCAGGCTGTAGTCGCAGCGATTCTTTAGTTTCCGGATCTACGATCCATCAGGTCAGAACCCAGTCGAATCATCGGCCATAGGGTGGGGCCTATCAACTATCCCTACGTCAGTGAGTGCCAGTTTCACTGCTGCCAGATTCAGGGGGCCAATAACTGGCAAGCCATGCCCGAAAATGCGCGTTTGCAGTCCTCGGGGCGCATTCTCGAAGATTTGCCTTGAAAGGTAAAACCACCTGTTCTGGCAATTTGTTTCAACGTATAGCCGGCACCGTCGCCTTTCTTCAAGACACAAAAAAGGCCTGCATCGCTGCAGGCCTTGATATCTGGTGCCGGAGACAGGAATCGAACCTGCGACCTTCGCGTTACGAGTGCGCTGCTCTACCGACTGAGCTACACCGGCGTGTAGCGCAACGTACCACTGCCGCACCCGCCGCGTAAACCCCTGTTTCCCCGGCCTTATTCCCCTCCCCTCAGGGCGCTTTGCAACCCTTCGGCGCGAGGTCTTCCTCGATGTTGG
>Ga0153918_1001175_pt1 | contig 10888 bp, 8 predicted proteins | sample TSFL002MetaG_FD_104687 | JGI IMG/M metagenome (GOLD analysis project Ga0153918, IMG submission 104687) | Attine ant fungus gardens microbial communities from Florida, USA - TSFL002 MetaG | ecosystem: Host-associated > Fungi > Mycelium > Unclassified | place: USA: Florida, Paynes Creek Historic... | reverse complement strand
TCAGCGTGTAACCTTCCTGGGCGCAAAAGTACCGTTGGAGGCGTTGAAGGATGCAGTTTATGGCGTCAGACCTGACAAATTTCTTTTTTTTATGACCCGTGGCCGGCCGCTGGCAGATGCGCAGCAAATACTGAATGAACTGGCTGCTACTTGCCCCGGCCGGGAGTTCTATTTGTCCGGCCAGCCTAAAATGCTGGGGTTGCTGAACTATCCTGCGGGTTTTATCTGGCTGCAGGCCTTACGGGATCTGGAGCATCTTTTAACCAGTTGAAAATATGAAGTCATTATTTGACGGAGTTGCTGCGGAAAGCAGTAAAATGATTACCAGGCGCTACAGTACTAGTTTTTCGCTCGGCATACGGCTTTTGCAGCCGTCTTTGCATGCGCCCATTTATGCTATTTATGGCTTTGTCCGGCTGGCGGATGAGATCGTGGATAGTTTTCAGGGTTATGATCAGCAGGTGTTGCTGGCCAAATTGAAGGCAGATTGTCTGGAAGCCATTGACGCGGGTATCAGCATCAATCCGATCTTACATGCCTTTCAGGACGTGGTCAGGCAATACGACATCGACCGGCAGTTAATTTTGCAGTTTCTGCACAGCATGGAGATGGACCTGGAGCTTTTAGATTATGATAAGGCCAAATATGAGGAGTATATTTTAGGGTCGGCCGAAGTGGTGGGTCTGATGTGTCTTGCGGTGTTTACCGGTGGTGATCAGAAACAGTACGAAGACCTGAAGCCCGCGGCTATGAAACTGGGGGCAGCTTTTCAAAAAGTAAATTTTCTGCGTGATGTAGGTGCTGACTTCCGGCAGTTAAACCGTGCTTATTTTCCGGGGGTTGATCTAACTTGCTTTTCTGAAGCAGACAAAAAACAAATTGAAGCGGATATTGATGCTGATTTTAACGCGGCGCTGGCTGGTATACGCAACCTGCCGGGCAGCTGCCGCCGCGGTGTTTACCTTGCTTATCAATATTATCGCCAGTTGTTTGAGAAGATCAGGCTGGCGCGGGCCTGCAGTATTTTTACGCAGCGTTTCCGGATCTCTAACCGGCGCAAACTGCTGCTGCTTTGTGACACGTATTTCAGATACCAGCTCAACTGGATCTGAGTTTAATTTGACGAAAATGGAAGAAGTAATTCTGGTTGATGAACATGACAATGCACTTGGGGTGCTAGGTAAGCTGGAAGCCCATCTGACCGGCCGGTTGCACCGGGCGATTTCCGTTTTTATATTTAACAGCCAGGGTGAACTGCTACTGCAGCAGCGTGCTGCGGGCAAATATCATTCTGCAGGCCTGTGGAGTAATACATGTTGCAGTCATCCGCGTGCTGGCGAAAGCAGCCTGGCCGCTGCCCGGCGGCGCCTGCAAGAGGAAATGGGTCTGGATTGCCCGCTGACCTTTCGTTACAGTTTTATATATAAAGCGGAGCTTGATCACGGTTTGACTGAGCACGAATATGACCACGTGTTTTTCGGGGCAAGTGATGCGGTGCCTATACCTGACCCTGCTGAGGTGGGGGCTTACCGCTATATAAGCCTGGACCGATTGAACATGTATATTGAACAACAACCGGAGCATTATACAGAGTGGTTTAAGCTTTGTATCGCGAAGTTCAATAACTCATCAGATAATAAATGATCTGGCACCGGGGTTGGATTCCAGCCTTTTGGGCTTTCATGTGGTGACCGGTTATACTTTTTCATCAATATCAAAACAGCTCCAAGGCACGGCAATACCAACTTTTTTTGCAGCATTAAACTGGAATAGAATATCCGTTTACCTGCGCCAAACAATCATAACGGTTTCATTACCTCTTATGCAATATTCCAAATGCCCACCCTTAACCGGCTTTCCTGTTAAAACATTTCGGTCCTGACCGGTCACCTCAAATGCCGGTAGCCCTTTGTCTTTGGGGTTGACGATCAGCAGACGACACGACAGTCGCGGATCACCTTTGACGCCGAAGTGGATATTCGATCCTTTTCTAGCCGTAAATGAAGTGGTTGGATAGTCAACAAAAATCATAAAATCCTCGCCTGGCACGCGCAGGTAATGCCGGGGTAATATGCCGAAGGCGTTGCCTGCGCCGTACACCTCCTGTCCTACCGCGCCTGACTTTTCCCAACCGTCATGCAAATCTTCCAGCGCGATCCAAAGCCGGGGGTCAAGTTCTCCGGTCTTGATCTCTTCGGCCAACATTTCTTTGGGCAGCATAGCGGGATAATAAAACGCTGCCCGGTCAACCAGGTAACGGATATATTCTGCTGATAGCAGGCGAATGGAGGCGGGAATATTTACATCTTCGGCATGATGCAGATAATCATGCAATGCGCAGAACAGTTCCTGCTCTTCGTAAACCGCGGTGTAGGGCGCATCACTAAGTGGGAACAGGGCAAAGAAAGACGAAAAATGTTTACCGTAACCATAATTGCAATCCCAGATATGCATGTTGTTGAATACATTGGCCAGGCACAGATTACTCAGCTCCAGGTATTGGTTTTTGCCCGTGATCTTATACAGGCGCAATAATGCGCCGGCAGAAAAAGCGGTGTTGTTGGCCTGATAGAACAGATCGAACCCGAGCCCCTCGAGTTTGACAGCGGCACGTTCAGCTTCATGCAGATATTGCCGCTCGCCTGTCAGTTCCCAAGCCTGGATCATCACGTGGGCATACAGGCCGGGCACATCCCTTTCGCCGCCTTTGCCGGGCTTGGTTTCGGCTTTAACAATATCCAGCGTATCCATTTTATAAAACACCGGCCAGTTGTAATCAAAATGATGCGCCACTCTTATGGCATAGCCGAGTGACCCGGTAAACAGTTTGCGGGCCTGTTCATCGCCCTTAAGCGCCAGACGTGACAAATTGAGTAAGGGATGATGCAAATACCACGAATCCATCACCAGGGGTTGCTTCTGCTCTTCGGCCCCTTTGAGCTGGTGCTCTGCTTTGGGATGCCAGCGCATGAGGGTTTTGAGCTCATCATTGTAAAATGCCGGCAAACCTTTTTTGATCTTGCGCATCACATCCAGGGTGTCGCCGCTCCATTCTACATAGTCTAGCAAGGGCAACAGTACGGCCAGCTGCACCATGATTTCCGGCGGATCATCATAATCGGAAACGTAGGCATTCAGGTAATGATTGCCGTCCACCTGAGACCAGCAACCGGGGCTGTCCTGCAGGTCGAAAAGGCCTTTTTGCAGGATAGCGGGCCAGTCATGATAGGTGGTTGGTGGTTTAGGCAACACCAGATAGGCGGCGGCCAGCAGATCGAGATATTGCCGGGCCATGGCGGCTTCGTCTGCCGGTGTCTCCGTGCTCAACGCAATAATCGCGTCAGACAGGCAAACCGGCTTACCGGCACTCAGCGCCTTGTTTTTTAGTGTTGGAGGCAACGCAAAGCCGAGCTCGGACCAAGTGCCACCAACCGTATCTCCGGCAGCGGTTTCAGTCTGTTCGTTATAATCCGCCAGTGCGGTAAGATTTTGCAGGTAAAGGACTGAACTCTCACGCGGTTTATTAGTACTGAAGTAAGCAATACCCGATCGGGTACCTGCCTGGGTTGTGTGAACTTTTCCTTGAGGCAGGCTTTCTGCCTTATCAACCGGTAGCACAACTACGTCCCTTGGCCAATAAGGCATGAGCAAAGGTAAAGCCGGCGTTAGTGTGGTGCTGCACCGAATTACGGGAATATCTCCGTCAGTAAAATGTATTTTGACTTCGTAGACGCCAATATTACTGTCAAGACGAATCGCCACGCAATCTGCAGTTACTTTAATTTTCTGGCATAGTAACCGATCATGCGGCGAATAAGCATTCCGAAAAGCTATTTGACCGCCTTTTGGCCATTCAACAATTGTCCAACAGGCCTCTCCTAACAACTTTATATCAACCTGGTAAGCGCCAATCGTTTTTTGGTAAAGGGGCTCAACCTTGGTTGTTGCCAGTAAATTTGCAGTATTATAAAGCCATGGAGATACGCTATGATTCATGTTTGAGGAAAACACCTGTTTACATTTTAAACCCGGTGTTTGTGAGTTTTGTTTTCCGGGGACATTGTTCTGCGCTTTCTACGCAAGGCATTGCGATAAACACTGGTTAATAGATTGATCTTGACCAGGTAAATACCCAGGTTCCGCTTCAATACAAGAAGCTGTTAAAATGTCTTATGGTGGCTACTCAAAAATTAATATTATAGGTGTTCTTATTCTCGCACATTACAAAGGTACTATGCGTACTGCCTATACTTTTCACTGATCCCAGCTTATTAAAAACAAAATCCTGGTAATGTTTCATGTCTTTTGCATGCACTTTTAGCAGAAAGTCAAAATCACCAGAGATGTTGTAACATTCAACAACTTCATCCAGACGCATAATATCCGTCACAAACTCATGGCCGATACTTTTGTCATGCTGTTTAAGTTTAATGTTACAGAAGATAATCAGACTGCGATTCAGCTTTTCAGCATCAATAATGGCAATATATTTCTTTATAAACCCATTGTTTTCTAATCGTTTTACCCGCTCAAATACCGGTGATGGAGAGAGGTTTACCCTGGCCGCCAGGTCTTTTGTGGTTATATTAGAATTATTGCTTAAAAGCCTCAGTAACTGCAAATCTGTTTCGTCTAATAGTTCCTCCATAGAATTTTTATCTTTTATCTATCCAATTTAACATCATTTACAGAAAAATACACTTTAAAACGTTAAAAATTTAATTTTATTAACCTATATAATATCAAATTAAAAGCAAATTAAACTTTATTAATAGCTTTGTATAGAATTTAATGCTTCCGTAAATATCAATAGCAATAATAGTTCTTTATAGATTAATTACGAAACCGCAAATGGGTTTTCCTGTCACTGATGACGGGAGATTAAAAGGGAACCATGTGCAAATCATGGACTGTCGCGCAACTGTAAGTGACACCAAAAGTTTCCGCCAAAATATGTCCACTGTTGATTTATCCGATGGGAAGGACGGCTGAAATGTTACAAGTCAGGAGACCTGCCTTTTACGGACAGACAATGCTTTCGCGTAATGGAGCAATGGATTTTATCTGATGCAGATACCAACAGGGGTAATCTTATACCCCTTCAGCACCTTATATCCCTCCTGCTTTACATGTTAGCAAGCTTGTCGCAAGCACTTCACCTATTATTTATTTAATTTCAAAGAAATGCTAACGCAAAATCTCGGCTACCCGCGTATCGGTGGCCAAAGACAACTGAAAAAAGCCTGCGAAAACTACTGGGCAGGTAAAATTAACCAAAACGAACTGAATGAAGTGGGCCGCAAGATCCGCGAGGAAAACTGGCAAACGCAACTCAATGCAAGTATCGATCTGATTCCCTGTAACGATTTTAGTTTTTATGACCAGGTGCTGGACATGAGCCTGTTGCTGGGTGTCATTCCGCAACGCTATTCGCCGGTGTTAGCAGACGTAAGAGGCAATACCGAACTTGACCTGTATTTCGCTATGGCCCGCGGTTATCAGAAAGACGGCCTTGACATCACTGCCATGGAAATGACCAAATGGCTGGATACCAACTATCATTATATCGTACCGGAGTTTACCGCGAAACAAAAATTCAGCATCTTCTCTGAAAAAGTGTTTGGCGAATACAATGCCGCCAAACAGCAATTGGGCACCAAAGCCAAGCCTGTATTGCTTGGCCCGGTTAGCTACCTGTTGCTAGGTAAGGAGAAAGAACAGGGTTTTGAGCGCATTGACCTGATTAAGGAACTTGTATCTGTTTATGTAGAGATCATTAACCGTCTGAAACAGCAAGGTGCAGAATGGATTCAACTGGATGAGCCGTGCCTGGCGCTGGATCTTTCTAAAAAAGATAAGGAAGCCTTTGAATTTGCATATCGCAACCTGGCTAACCGCGTAAGCGGTGTAAAGCTACAGGTGGCTACCTATTTTGAAGCGTTGCTTGATAACACGCAACTGGCGGTAAACCTGCTGGTGACTGCACTTCATATCGATCTGGTACGTGCCCCAGAACAACTGGACGAGGTACTGGCCCTCGTTCCTGACCGCCTAATGCTTTCATTAGGTGTGGTTGATGGCCGTAATGTTTGGAAAAACGATTATGAAAAATCGCTGGCACAGATCAATAAAGCAGTTGAGCAGTTAGGTACCGATCGCGTTATCATTGCACCTTCATGTTCATTGCTGCACAGCCCAATTGACCTGGAGGGTGAAACCGGCATTGACCCGGAGATCAAAAACTGGATGGCTTTTGCCAGGCAGAAACTGAACGAGGTAGCCGAGTTAAAGCAAATTATTGAAGGCAATAACGAATTGCCGGAAGCTAATAAGGCCGCCGTTGAGAGCCGCCGCACCTCGGCCAAAGTTCACGTTCAAGCTGTAAAAGACCGTATAGCCGCCATCACCGAGGCTGATGCCACTCGCAAAAGCGCCTTCCCGGTACGTCAGCAATTGCACCGAGAACGTTTTAACTTACCAGTCTTCCCTACAACTACCATCGGCTCGTTCCCGCAAACGGATGATATCCGTCAGTTGCGTGCCAAATATAAAAAGGGCGATCTGACCCTGGAGCAATACGAGCAGCAGATTGAAAAAGCCACTATCGAAACTATCCGCTGGCAGGAAGAAACCGGTCTGGACGTATTAGTACACGGCGAGTTTGAGCGTAACGATATGGTGGAGTATTTTGGTGAGCAATTGAATGGCTTTCTGTTCACCAGGAACGGCTGGGTACAAAGCTATGGCAGCCGTTGCGTAAAACCACCGGTGATTTATGGCGACGTAAGCCGACCCGCTGATATGACCGTGCGCTGGATTGCCTTTGCCGCTGCGCAAACTGACAAATTAATGAAAGGGATGCTCACCGGTCCGGTAACCATCCTGCAATGGTCGTTCGTACGTGACGATCAGCCGCGTGATGTGACTACTAATCAGATTGCTTTAGCTATTCGCGACGAGGTAGTAGCGCTGGAAAAAGCCGGTATTGGCATTATTCAGATTGATGAAGCCGCTATTCGTGAAGGTTTGCCACTGCGCAAAGCCAAGCGCCCTCATTACCTGGATTGGGCGGTTAAAGCCTTCCGTATAACCGCCAGCGGAGTAGCAGATAAAACCCAAATTCACACTCACATGTGCTACAGCGAATTTAACGACATCATTGAACATATTGCCGCGATGGATGCGGATGTAATTACTATTGAAACATCACGCTCGCAAATGGAATTGTTGCATGCCTTTGCACACTTTGAATATCCGAATGAGATAGGCCCTGGTGTGTACGACATCCACTCACCGCGCGTACCCAGCACAAACGAAATGGTATCGCTACTCACCAAAGCTGCCGATTTGTTACCCGCGCAGAACCTCTGGGTTAACCCCGATTGCGGCCTGAAAACCCGTAAATGGCCAGAAACCAAGACCGCACTGCAAAACATGGTAGCGGCGGCCAAAGAAGCGCGCGAAAAGATTAGCGTAGCTGGTACTGTTTAATAACTTATTATCCTGGCGGCGGGTGATGCGCCTGCAGCCATTTATCAAAATATTATATGAAATTTTTAGTTACCGGTGGTACTGGATTTATAGGTGCACGGGTGGTGATAAACCTTTGGGAACGGAAAATTCCGGTAGTAGTTGCCGATCTGAGCTTAAATATCAAATGGCTTACACAAATTGCAGTGTTGAAACACAGCAATGATCCAACCAGGCTTGCCGCACTACAGGAACAAGTAGACCAAACCTCATTTATCAATCTGGATGTGTCTGATAAAGAATCAGTTAACGCCGTGTTTTTGCAATACCCCGGTATTACCCATGTCATTCATCTGGCTTATCTGATGAGTGCAGAAGTAGAAGCCAATCATCAGCGTGGTGCGGCTGTTAATATTGGCGGCATGATTAATATGTTTGACATGGCGGCAGATTACCAGTTAACCCGTCTGGTTTTTGCCAGCAGCGAAACCATCTATGGTGCCAACCACAGCGTTTACGGCGATGAAAATTACGCCGTAAAAGAAGAAGATTATTGTTCTTTGGATAATCATTTCTTCACCTATGGTGTAATGAAAATGCTCAATGAGTTCACCGCTCAAAAATATGTTAAAAACAAAGGCGTAAGCATTGCCTGTATGCGTCCGCCGGTTGTTTATGGTGATGGCCGCATGCGCGGATCTGTACTGTGGGCCTGTGAGTTTGCCACTAACCCGGCATTGGGCAAAGAAGTAAAACTACCATTCTCAAAAAACGCCCGCGATTGCTGGATCTATGTGGATGATGTGGCCGAACAGTTTGTACGCCTGGCGTTGAAACCCCAATTGAATCACTTTGCCTACAACAACGGCGGCCACTCCGTTACTGCCGGCGAACTAATGCAAACAGTTAATAACATTGTTCCGGATGCGCAGTATGAGTTTAACGAAAATGTACCGCGCACCCCACTGGTGGACCGTTGCGATAGCACCCGTTTGGAACAGGAGATTGGCTTTACCCCTCGTTCTTTAGTGGATGGCATAAGAGCACAAATTGAAGAGGCGCGCAACAGGCAGCTCCAGATCAGCTAAATACTTAAATTAATACCATAACTTATAATATGTCAGGATTTCGAAATACCGTGATAGGCAGTTATCCGCGCCCGGAAAAACTGGAAGACACCATGAAACGCCCGGTAATGAACCGGCAGGAAGTAGATGATTACATTAACTGGGCAGCAAAAGATCAGGCCAGCCTGGGCCTGGATACCATTACCGATGGTGAAGGGTACCGAGAGAACATGTACTATTATTACCAGAAACGTATAGACGGCGTGACCTTTGATGACATGCCTAAAGTAACCTTCGGGACCACCGGTTTTGGAATTGAATGCCCTCGCGTTGTCGGGGAACTGAAAAACCCACGCTTTGACCTGGCTAAAAACTGGAAAATTGCTCATGATGCTGCCCCCGCCGGCGTACAAGTAAAGCTGACCGTAACCGGGCCGCATGTATTATATCGTTTTAGCGTTAATGAGCGCAAAGATCTGTATCCTGACGCACAGGCTTTATGCCGCGCCTGGGCCAATGTATTAAAAGAAGAAATAGCCGAAGCCATAACACTGGGTTGCGAGCATGTGCAATTTGATGAGCCCATGTGGACTGAATCGCCTGAAGAAAGCCTTTGGGCAGCTCAAATACTGGCTGAGTTAATTGAAGGATTACCCAAAAAGGTGCGTATCGGCCTGCACGTATGCGGCGGTAACCCCCGACGGAAAAGGGTTTACTTTACTAAGTATACTGACCTGGTTGATGCCTTCAAAGCAGTGCCTATTGATGAGGTGTTGCTAGAACACTGCACACTTGACTACAACATGCTGGAACTGTTTGATTTGTGGAATTTTAAAGGCGATCTGGCCATCGGCGTAATTGATCAGCGCAGCGATGAACTGGAATCGGTAGAAACCATTCGCGAGCGTTTAAAGCCGGCATTGACTTACTTCCCGGCAGAGCGATTGATATTAACCAGCGAATGCGGGTTTGGCCATGTGCCCATTGAAGTTACCCATGCCAAGTTGAAACGCCTGGTAGAGGCTTCAAGGGTATTGTAAAATGAACTTGTAACGCTAATTAATACTACAAGAAAAACCCGCATAGGCTGCCTTCCCTTAAAACGGGTTGGCAGCTCATGCGGGTTCAATAAATGATAACTTTAGCTAGTTTTCAAACCTCATTAAAACTTCGGATCGAAGTTGAAATAGATAGGGTTTGACAGGGCTACCATGTTACCTGTTACTTTTGCAGATTTCGGCACCTGCGGATAATCGGTTGGTGGGCCTTCTACTATAAGGCGGTAATACATACGTTCAACTAATTTAGGGCTATCTGTAAATTCAACTACGGGGTTGCTGCCCGCCATTTTGTAGCTGCCAAACTTACGGCCATCTTTAATAACGTTAATAGTATAGGTGCTATCAGCTTTCACATTACCTTTAAGCTCAACACGGAATTTAATAGGCTTACCGGTTGATTTTGCGTTGTCACCCATCATCATATCCATCTTACCGTCTCCGTTTATATCAGCATAAAACTCAACACGTGGTGCATATGGGTTAGCGCTTATAGAAACACGACCGTTTAACAATGCATCTACCACGGCTTGCGAGGTGTGTTTGGCTGCAAACACCCAGGTAGTTGGGGTACCAATGTAGTTAACATCGCTAAACGTGTGGACATCGCTGCCACCACGGGCGGTTATCATACGGCCTGATGACAGCATGTCTTCCCAGATCAGGTTTGAGTTGGCGTTTTTGGTCCACAGACAGGAGTTCCAAACTTCCATCGCATCAACCAGGTCATAAGAAAAACCGAAGTGGTCTTTCGGGCCGGCCGGGTGATTGGCAGACAGGTGAATACCCAGTTCTTTTTTCACTTTGGCGATATCCGCATCACGCTGATCGCGCACGTCATAAAACTTCTGGTGATCGTACGGTGTGGCAGAAAAAGTATTGCCATGACCGCGGGTAGTGGTCCACTCGGCGCCATAAAGCATCAGCAAAGAGTTATCAGATTTAAAGGCGGTATCGGCCCAGGTATTGTTCGCTGTATTACCCAGAACATGGTTATCATGATCGGTAATACCAATAAAACCGAATCCTACAGATTTGGCAAAAGCTTTGATCTTTGAAATAGGGTGACGATTAGGATCATACCCCCCCTCAGAACTATAGCTAGAGTGTACGTGCAGGTCGCCTTTCATCCATTCGCCTTCGGTCAGGCTGGCAATTGGAGGCAATGTGCCTAGTGGCTTGATCCAGGGATTAACATGGTTTGTTGGTAATTTTTGTTGTGCTGATACCATGCTGCTAGCGCCAATAACAGCCAGCATTGCAAATACGGTGCGAATATTTTTGTACATATTG
>Ga0153918_1001172_pt1 | contig 10901 bp, 8 predicted proteins | sample TSFL002MetaG_FD_104687 | JGI IMG/M metagenome (GOLD analysis project Ga0153918, IMG submission 104687) | Attine ant fungus gardens microbial communities from Florida, USA - TSFL002 MetaG | ecosystem: Host-associated > Fungi > Mycelium > Unclassified | place: USA: Florida, Paynes Creek Historic... | reverse complement strand
CTATTCATTGAAAGAATGTCAGCCGATATTGCGTCTGCTTTTACAAAGTAAGTTCCCTTTTGATTTTCAAGCGTTATATCATATGTTTTTTTATCCTTTGATTGTGTTGCTTTCGTGACCTTGCCTTCATAAGAGGATTCGACTTTTTTTACGACAGTCTCCTTTGACAATACGTTCTCATGGGTTTGCCGAATGATGAGAAACGTACAGATGATGACAACTAAAATGGCTGCTGCGGCAAAAGATACTGTTTTTATTGTTTTAGTCATCGGCCTCCCCCATTCTGTTCGCTGAATTGCATGGTGACAGCTGTTCCTTGTCCCGGCTTGCTTTTGACAGACAGCTCAATGCCATGCTCATCGGCGATTTGCTTGGCAATGGAAAGGCCTAAACCCGTTCCGCCTGTTTTTCTGTTTCGTGCTTCATCTGCCCGGTAGAACCGTTCGAACAAATGCGGGATATGCTCCTCAGGTATTCCGATGCCTTCATCCCTCACTGATAAAAATGGCCGTCCATTCCTCGTTCCAGCTGACATCTCAATAGGCTTTTCACTATACTTTATTGCATTATCAAGCAAAATGGTCAACAGCTGCTTGATGCGTTCTTCATCAGCCTTTACAAGCAGGCTCTCTTTATCTGTTTCAAGCAATATGTCACGCTGATAAACGGACTGGAGCGTTTGCATAACCGCGCGCGCCGCTTCAATCAGATCGATTGTTTTCAGATCAAGCTCAAGCTCTTGATGACTTTTGGCCAGCGCCAAAAGCTGATTGGTCAGTTTTTTCATATGCACCGCTTCTGAGTGAATGGCTTCTATCGACTCCTCAAGCACCTCCGGCTTTTTTGCCCCCCACCGCTTCATCAGGCTGCTGTAGCTTTCTATAATGGTGAGCGGCGTTTTCAATTCGTGTGAAGCATCTTGAACAAATTGCTGCTGTTTATCATAGTGCTCCTTCAGCATCATTGCCATTTCATTAAATGTCAGCCCCATTTGATACAATTCATCGTTGGACTGTCCTTCTAAAGAAATCGTTTTAAATTCTTTGTCTCGCTGTATGTCTTTCATTGTGATCATTAATCGTCTGATCGGATTGATGATTCGGCGGGCTAGCAAGCTGCCTGCAAAAAAAGAAGCAATGCAGACAGCAGCACTTGCAGCGATTAAGATGATTTTCAACAGAAACAGACTCTCTTCTGTGTTCTCAAGCCTTTCAACCAGCTGAAGAGAAACCACTTGTCCATCGGTCCAAATTACCGGAACAGCAGCCTCGGCAAACAGCTTGCCGTCATGTTTCCTCACATCTGCCGTTTCTCCGCTATGAAAAGAGAGAGGAAAATCTTTATAGGCTTTTTCTTTTGTGATCGTCATAACGGCTTTTTGATCACCATTCACTACACGCACCATGCCATTTGCCGGAAGATAGGCCTGCAGCATATCCTGCAAAGCCACTCCTTCTGTTTCAGCGGCACGCAGCGCTTCGGCAATGTTATCCGTCTCATCAGCAAGCCGGGATGCATCCTTTGATGTCAGCGCAGACGAAAAAATGAGATAGACTGCGGTATGCACCAAAATTAATAAAATCAACAGTGATATTGATGTGTATAGATGAATCTTGGTCTTCAGCTTCATCGTTTACCCCTTAATGGCATAGCCGACCCCGCGAATCGTATGGATCAGCTGTTTTTCGTAAGGATAGTCCAGTTTTTTTCTGATGTATCTTATGTAGACGTCCACGACATTTGTATCACCGATATAATCAAATCCCCATACCGAGCTTAGAATTTGCTCCCGTGTCAGCACTTGCTGCGGATGCTTTAGCATATAGACGAGTAGATCAAATTCCCGCGGCGTTAATTCCACCTCTTTGTCTCCGCGTCTCACTTCACGGGTTTTTTCGTTCACCCGCAAATCGTCATATGTAAGAAAGGTGCCGATATCTTCCGTTTTTGTTCCATTTTGGCGCAGCGCCGCCCTGATTCTCGCAAGCAATTCCTCGATTTCAAACGGCTTGGTGACATAGTCATTTGCACCGATGTCCAGACCTGTTACCTTATCAGGAATACTGTCTCGCGCCGTTAATAATATGACCGGTGTCTGCGGATCCGTTTTTCTCAAGCGGCGCAGCACTTCCAGTCCGCTAAGCCCCGGAAGCATGACATCAAGAAGCACCAAGGAATACCCGCCTTTCGCTGCCGCATCCAGACCTTCTGTGCCATTGTGTTTGATGGTGACGCTGTATCCTTCATATTCCAATTCAAGCTGAAGAACCCTGGCGATTTTTTCTTCATCTTCCACAATTAATATGTTTCCTTTTTCCAAATTTTATCATCCTCTCCCGTCCCTATATGAAAAAAATGATTTCGTTGTTTACAAAATGATTCTTATCATCTATTATGATGTCAAAATAAAAAATTGTATACGGAAAGCACTAGGGGTGCTGTTTTGGCTGAGATAAAGCGCGGAAGAAACGCGCTTTGATCCCTTATGACCCGATCTGGATAATACCAGCGTGGGGAAGTGCAGGTTGACCGAATGGTGTATTTTTTTGTGCGCTTAATCGATCTATGACTGCATATTCCCTTAGGATATGCAGTTTTTTATTTTACCAAAAAAACAGGAGGTCGGAGAAATGGAGCATATTTGCGGTACAAGCAGAATCGCCGGTTTTCGCTTCTCTTTATATCCGATGACGGATGATTTTATCAGTGTGATCAAGTCTGCGCTGAAAAAAACAGATACATCCAAGGTTTGGACGAAAACCGACCATATCAGCACGGTGTTACGCGGATCGATTGATCATATATTCGATGCTGCAAAAGCCATTTACCTTTATGCAGCAAACAGCGAACAACACATCGTCATGAACGGCACGTTTTCCATTGGATGCCCGGGTGACACACAGGGGGATACATATCTTTCCAATGATAAGCGTGTCAATGATGATGCTGTCCGAGGCTTGAAGGCGGAAGCGCCGTGCCAATTTGCCCTTTATCCAATGAACGAGCCGGATTATATGGGATTGATTATGAAGGCTGTCGACATTGCAAAAGCCCAAGGCACTTTCGTACAGGGTGTCCATTACGCGAGCGAGCTTGACGGGGATGCGCATGACGTATTCAGCACATTGGAAGCCGTTTTCCGCATGGCTGAGCAGCAAACAAACCACATCACCATGACTGTGAATCTTTCGGCTAACAGTCCATCAAGAAAAAACAGAAAGCAGGGATAAAATGAAAAGCTGGAAAGTAAAAGAAATTGTCATCATGTCCGTTATCAGTATCGTATTTGCCGTTGTTTATTTATTATTTACACATTTCGGAAACGTGCTTGCAGGTATGTTTGGGCCAATCGCCTATGAACCGATTTACGGCATTTGGTTTATCGTTTCTGTGATCGCCGCATACATGATTCGAAAACCGGGTGCGGCGCTCGTTTCTGAAATCATTGCCGCTCTCGTTGAGTGCCTGCTGGGAAATCCGTCTGGCCCGATGGTCATCGTCATTGGCATTGTTCAAGGGCTCGGGGCTGAGGCTGTATTTCTTGCAACACGCTGGAAAGCATACTCTCTCCCTGTCCTTATGCTGGCCGGTATGGGGTCTTCAGTAGCCAGCTTTATCTATGATCTCTTTGTTTCTGGCTATGCAGCCTATTCACCAGGTTATCTGCTCATTATGCTTGTGATCCGTCTCATTTCCGGCGCGCTTTTGGCGGGGCTTCTCGGAAAAGCTGTCAGCGACTCTCTCGCTTATACAGGTGTGTTAAACGGAATGGCACTCGGAAAGGAACTGAAAAAGAAACGGAAGCGGGCGTCAGAACATGCAAGCCTTTGATGAGCTTCTGACGGTTGAGCAGCTCAGCTTCTCTTATGAAGAAGACGAGAAACCGGTTTTTCAAGACATTTCGTTTGAGCTTCAAAAAGGAGAATGTGTTTTATTATTAGGACCGAGCGGGTGCGGTAAAAGCTCGCTCGCCCTTTGTTTAAACGGGCTATATCCGGAGGCTTGCGACGGTGTTCAGTCCGGACATGTCTATCTATTTCAACAGCCGGTCACAGATGCTGAAACCTCCGAAACGATTGCTCAGCATGCCGGGGTCGTTTTTCAGGATCCTGATCAGCAGTTCTGCATGCTGACGGTGGAGGACGAAATAGCGTTCGGGCTGGAAAATCTGCAAATTCCAAAAGAAGAAATGACAGAGAAAATCAACGCCGTATTAGAAAAATTACGCATTACCCATTTAAAAGAAAAAATGATCTCAACCCTTTCAGGAGGACAAAAGCAGAAAGTGGCTCTCGCCTGTATTTTGGCGATGGAGCCTGAGCTTATTATTTTAGATGAGCCGACCTCTCTTTTAGACCCTTTCTCAGCGCGGGAGTTCGTTCATCTGATGAAGGATCTTCAGCGGGAAAAAGGTTTCAGCCTCCTCGTCATTGAGCACCAGCTTGATGAATGGGCGCCTTGGATTGAGAGAACGATCGTGCTCGACAAATCAGGCAAAAAGGCGCTGGATGGCTTGACGAAAAATCTATTTCAGCATGAAGCGGAGACACTAAAGAAATTAGGCATCGCCATTCCAAAGGTCTGTCATCTGCAGGAAAAGCTGAGTATGCCGTTTACTTTATCAAAAGAGATGCTGTTCAAAGAGCCTATTCCTGCCGGGCATGTCAAAAAGAAGAAAGCCCCTTCTGGGGAGAGTGTGCTTGAAGTCAGCAGCCTTTCGTTCGCGAGAGGACAACAGGCGATTTTCAATGACATCAGCTTTTCGTTGCGCGAAGGCTCCTTAACGGCGCTTGTCGGTCCGAACGGAACTGGAAAATCGACGCTCCTATCAGTTCTGGCCCGTCTCATGAAACCGCAAAGCGGCAAAATCCTTCTCTATGATCAGCCGCTGCAGAAATATAAAGAAAAAGAATTGCGTAAACGGATGGGATTTGTTTTTCAAAACCCTGAGCATCAATTCGTCACCGATACGGTGTATGACGAGCTTCTGTTCGGCCAGAAAGCAAATGCTGAAACTGAGAAAAAAGCGCAACACCTGCTGCAGCGTTTTGGTCTTGCACATTTGGCTGATCATCATCCGTTTGCGATCAGCCAAGGGCAAAAACGGCGACTGAGCGTTGCTACTATGCTCATGCATGACGTAAAGGTTTTATTATTAGACGAACCAACCTTTGGCCAGGATGCCCGCACAGCGGCTGAATGCATGGAAATGATTCAGCGTATCAAGGCAGAGGGAACCGCTGTCCTTATGATTACACACGATATGGAGCTAGTCTCTTCGTATGCTGACAGCGTGCTTGTGCTTCACGATACAGGCCTGGCCTTTGACGGATCTCCAGCGCAGTTGTTTTCTCAAGAAACAGGGCTTGTTCAAAAAGCAAAGCTCACCCTTCCCCTTCTATATGAATGGATGGCATTTCAAGAGGAGGTGCGTGATGAAGCAGCCGTTACATCTCATTAATCCGACTGTGAAAGCGGCGGCGGTTTTTTGTTGTGTCGTCATGCTGTCGTTTATTTACAACCCATACACTCCGGCATGTTTTTATATCATCATCGTTGCGGGCGTTCTACTGGCGGCCGGAATCCCATTGAAAAAATGGTTGTTGTTTACGATTCCGTTTTTGATTTTAGCATTCGGATGCGTGTGGACAGCCGCAGTTTTTGGAAAAGTGCCGACAACACCGGATAATTTTTTGTTTCAAGCAGGCCCTATCTCAATTAACAGCGATAATGTGTCTGTCGGCATCTCTCTCGGGTTTCGTATTTTATGCTTTTCCGCCTTATCGATGATGTTTGTTTTTACAACCGATCCGATTTTATTTATGCTGAGCCTTGTCCAGCAGTGCAGGCTCTCACCAAAGCTCGCGTACGGTGTCATTGCAGGCTTTCGCTTTCTTCCGCTGTTAAAGGATGAGATCCAGCTGATTCAGCAGGCTCATAAAATCAGAGGAGGAGCGGCGGAGAGCGGCATCATTAAGAAAATCAGTGCGTTAAAACGATATACCATACCGCTATTGGCAAGCGCCATCAGAAAAGCGGAACGGACAGCGCTTGCGATGGAATCGAAAGGTTTTACAGGAAGCAGAAACCGGACATATTATAGGAAATTGAGCGTGAACCGGCGCGACTGGGTGTTCTTTTGCCTCGTCCTCTTATTATTCGCGGGATCCTTTCTCGTATCTTTATGTTTCGCATCATAAAAAATCCGCTATCACAGATAGCGGATTTTTTTATTGATGATAGTTTAATGCTTGGGCAAGGTTGGTTTTAATGGTAATATTCGAAAAGTCAATCCCCAGCTGTACAGCAGTTTGCGCAATTTCAGGCCTGATTCCTGACAGGGTTGACCGGACACCGATCAGATTAAGCGCCTCAATCAATTTAAAGATCTGGTGCGCCACCATCGTATCCACCACAACAACACCTGACAGATCGATTAACAGATGCTCCACACGTCTTTTCGCACAAGCTTGAAGCGTGTTTTCCAGAATAAACTTCGCCCGTTCGGTATCAATGTCACCGACAAGGGGCAGCAGAGCTGTTGATTTGCTCAGGGTAATGACAGGTGAGCTTAGTTCCAATATCATTTCTCTTTGGGCGTTTAATTGCTGCTTGGCATTCATTTCAGCGTGATCAACGAATGTATATATGGTGAAATCAAATACTTTTACAATCAAATCAGCCCATTTTTGCTTCTCTCCCGGTTCAAACGCTGACTCATTTTCTTCTGCGAACTTCTCAAAATACTTCGTATATAATCTCCTGTTTCTCATAAACTCCCGAATGACATACTGAACCGGTGTGTCGAGATGTTTTTGATCGTTGGTCAGCTCTATGACCCACTCTTGAAACTCTTCGAGAAATTGTTTTTCCGGTAAAACATACATGTAATTCAGATGCCGGTAAAATTCTCTGTCCTGCTCTTTCAATTCTTCCGTTACTGTTGCATTATGTAGGGCGTAAAGCGAATTCGGATCACTTTCCTCCATCGTTTCAATCCATTCCTCGGCCATTTGTTCCACATGCTCTGAAAAAAATGCATATAATTTTTCATTCAGTTTCATGACACTGCTCCTTTCCCCAACACTATTATAACTTGACTTACAGTTGAATCCCAGTCATACACGCCGAAGCCATCCAATATTTTGAAGATTACTAATTCTTTGGTGTGTATCCTATTTTTTCAAAATGCTTCAAATGGCTCTGTCCGAGCGCTTGCTTTTTTCATATAATATGAGGCAACACCCTTGAATCCACTTGAAAGCATAAAAAAGGAGGGCTTTTTTATGAATGGTGAAATCCGCTTGATCCCGTATGTGACGAATGAGCAGATCATGGATGTAAACGAGCTTCCTGAGGGCATTAAAGTGATTAAGGCGCCAGAAATGTGGGCAAAAGGGGTAAAAGGCAAAAATATTAAAGTTGCTGTATTAGACACGGGCTGCGACACAAGCCACCCTGATTTAAAAAATCAAATCATCGGCGGAAAGAACTTCACGGATGACGACGGCGGCAAGGAAGATGCGATTTCCGACTACAACGGACACGGCACACACGTCGCCGGAACGATTGCAGCTAATGATTCAAACGGAGGCATTGCCGGAGTCGCGCCTGAGGCAAGCCTATTGATTGTGAAGGTTCTTGGCGGCGAGAATGGCAGCGGACAATACGAATGGATAATTAACGGCATCAACTACGCGGTGGAACAGAAAGTCGACATCATCTCAATGTCCCTTGGAGGGCCAAGCGATGTGCCAGAGCTGGAAGAAGCAGTGAAAAACGCAGTCAAAAACGGAGTGCTTGTCGTTTGTGCAGCGGGAAATGAAGGTGACGGCGACGAACGCACAGAAGAGCTTTCCTACCCCGCAGCTTATAATGAAGTGATTGCAGTTGGATCTGTTTCTGTAGCGCGAGAATTATCAGAATTTTCTAACGCGAATAAAGAGATTGACCTTGTGGCACCAGGAGAAAACATCTTATCCACCCTTCCCAACAAGAAGTACGGTAAGCTGACCGGCACTTCAATGGCTGCCCCTCATGTCAGCGGTGCGCTTGCTTTAATCAAAAGCTATGAAGAAGAATCATTTCAAAGAAAGCTTTCTGAATCTGAGGTTTTCGCACAGCTAATCCGCAGGACACTTCCTCTTGATATTGCAAAAACGCTGGCAGGCAATGGATTCCTGTATTTAACAGCTCCTGATGAGCTCGCAGAAAAAGCAGAGCAATCACATTTGTTGACCCTATAAGATTATTTTTCTTATATAATATACACCACATCATGTAAATAAAAATTTCAAATTCTATGTTGACAATGAATTTGAATTACTGTTAAGATTACCAACAAATGATTCAACTTTTCAAAAAATTAATAACATTTTCTCTTATCGAGAGTTGGGCGAGGGATTGGCCTTTTGACCCCAACAGCAACCGACCGTAATACCATTGTGAAATGGGGCGCACTGCTTTTCGCGCCGAGACTGATGTCTCATAAGGCACGGTGCTAATTCCATCAGATTGTGTCTGAGAGATGAGAGAGGCAGTGTTTTACGTAGAAAAGCCTCTTTCTCTCATGGGAAAGAGGCTTTTTGTTGTGAGAAAACCTCTTAGCAGCCTGTATCCGCGGGTTAAAGAGAGTGTTTTACATATAAAGGAGGAGAAACAATGACAACCATCAAAACATCGAATTTAGGATTTCCGAGAATCGGACTGAACCGGGAATGGAAAAAAGCACTTGAAGCGTATTGGAAAGGCAGTACTGATAAAGATACGTTTTTGAAGCAAATCGACGAACTATTTTTATCCGCAGTAAAAACACAAATTGACCAGCAGATTGATGTTGTGCCTGTTTCTGATTTCACACAGTATGACCATGTACTCGACACAGCAGTCAGCTTCAACTGGATCCCGAAACGTTTCAGACATTTGACTGACGCTACCGATACATACTTCGCTATCGCCCGCGGAATCAAAGACGCCGTATCTAGTGAAATGACAAAATGGTTTAATACAAATTACCATTACATCGTTCCGGAATATGACGAGAGCATTGAGTTCCGTCTGACAAGAAACAAACAACTCGAAGATTATCGCCGGATCAAACAGGAATACGGTGTGGAAACAAAGCCTGTGATTGTCGGCCCTTATACGTTCGTTACGCTTGCTAAAGGCTATGAACCATCTGAAGCAAAAGCGATCCAAAAACGCCTTGTGCCATTATATGTACAGCTTTTGAAAGAGCTTGAAGAAGAAGGCGTAAAATGGGTTCAAATCGATGAGCCGGCGCTCGTTACCGCCTCTAGTGAAGATGTCCGCGGCGCAAAAGAATTATTTGAAAGCATTACAAGTGAGCTTTCATCCTTGAATGTGCTTTTGCAGACGTATTTTGATTCTGTTGATGCTTATGAAGAGCTGATCTCTTACCCGGTTCAGGGAATAGGCCTTGATTTCGTTCACGACAAAGGCAGAAACCTGGAACAGCTTAAAACACATGGCTTTCCGACAGACAAAGTGCTGGCAGCCGGCGTTATCGACGGACGCAACATTTGGAAAGCGGACCTTGAAGAGCGTCTCGATGCCGTTCTTGATATTCTCAGCATTGCAAAAGTTGATGAACTGTGGATTCAGCCTTCCAGCAGCCTGTTGCATGTTCCGGTAGCGAAACACCCTGATGAGCATTTGGAAAAAGACCTATTGAACGGATTATCCTACGCAAAAGAGAAGCTGGCCGAGCTGACAACTTTGAAAGAAGGTTTAGTATCAGGAAAAGCGGCGATCAGCGAAGAGATTCAGCAGGCTAAGGCTGATATCCAGGCGCTTAAACAGTTTGCAACAGGCGCCAATTCTGAACAAAAGAAAGAGCTTGAGCAATTAACTGATAAAGACTTCAAGCGTCCGATTCCGTTTGAAGAACGTTTAGCCCTGCAAAATGAATCTCTCGGCCTTCCGCTTTTGCCGACGACAACGATCGGCAGCTTCCCGCAGTCTGCTGAAGTGCGGAGCGCACGCCAAAAATGGCGGAAAGCTGAGTGGTCCGATGAACAGTATCAAAACTTTATCAATGCGGAAACAAAAAGATGGATTGATATTCAAGAAGAATTGGAGCTTGATGTCCTTGTTCACGGCGAATTTGAACGGACAGACATGGTCGAATACTTCGGTGAAAAGCTGGCCGGTTTCGCCTTCACTAAATATGCCTGGGTTCAATCATACGGCTCACGCTGTGTCCGCCCGCCAGTCATTTACGGAGATGTTGAATTTATTGAACCGATGACAGTGAAAGACACAGTCTACGCACAGTCATTGACTTCCAAGCATGTAAAAGGAATGCTGACGGGCCCGGTTACAATCTTAAACTGGTCTTTCCCTCGAAACGACATCTCGAGGAAAGAAATCGCCTTCCAAATCGGGCTTGCCCTTCGCAAAGAAGTTAAAGCGCTTGAAGACGCAGGCATTCAAATCATTCAAGTCGATGAACCAGCGCTGCGTGAAGGCCTTCCATTGAAAACCCGCGATTGGGATGAGTATTTGACTTGGGCGGCAGAAGCATTCAGATTAACCACTTCTTCCGTGAAAAACGAGACACAAATTCATACACATATGTGTTACAGCAACTTCGAAGATATCGTTGATACAATCAATGATCTTGATGCCGATGTGATTACAATCGAACATAGCAGAAGCCACGGAGGATTTTTAGATTACTTAAAAAACCACCCGTATTTAAAAGGGCTTGGCCTTGGTGTATATGACATTCACAGCCCTCGTGTGCCGTCAACTGAAGAAATGTACAATATTATCGTTGATGCGCTTGCCGTCTGTCCGACTGACCGCTTCTGGGTAAATCCAGACTGCGGATTGAAAACAAGACAGCAGGAAGAAACGGTTGCAGCATTGAAAAACAT
>Ga0153918_1001171_pt1 | contig 10902 bp, 15 predicted proteins | sample TSFL002MetaG_FD_104687 | JGI IMG/M metagenome (GOLD analysis project Ga0153918, IMG submission 104687) | Attine ant fungus gardens microbial communities from Florida, USA - TSFL002 MetaG | ecosystem: Host-associated > Fungi > Mycelium > Unclassified | place: USA: Florida, Paynes Creek Historic... | reverse complement strand
TACTCTCCTTCGGAGTCAACCCCTTTTTTCAGGGACTTCATCCGGCGACTCAGCTGCCTGAGTCTCCTGAACACCGCATTCCGTAAGCCGTTGTGCCGTGTCAGTGGAGGCGCATTATAGGGATCCGATTTAATTGCACAACCCTTTTTTCGATCTTTTTTTCCGGTTGGTGATAAAACCATCTTATTGCCGAGATCTTCAACGATCGCCGCCCTTTTGCCCTTGTCTGGCGCCGCGATCCGTCTCAGTCTGTAGCTGAATTTATAAGGAGAAAGTGAATGTCAGCCCTACGTCGTTATAAAGAGAGTTATCCGCAATGCGGTCAGCGCGTCATGATCGACGCCTCCAGCGTGGTGGTCGGGGATGTGATTATGGGCGACGACGCCAGCGTCTGGCCACTGGTGGCGATACGCGGCGATGTTAATCAGGTTCGTATCGGCGCGCGCACCAATATCCAGGATGGTAGCGTCCTGCACGTGACGCATAAGTCCGCCAGTAATCCGCAGGGTTTTCCGTTAACCATCGGCGACGACGTCACGGTCGGGCATAAAGCGATGCTGCACGCCTGCACTATTGGCAATCGCGTGCTGGTAGGTATGGGATCTATCTTGCTGGACGGTGCGATTATCGAAGATGACGTGATGATTGGCGCCGGCAGCCTGGTGCCGCCGGGCAAACGTCTGGAGAGCGGCTACCTTTATCTCGGCAGCCCGGTCAGACAGGTGCGTCCGCTGAACGAACAGGAGATCGCAGGCTTACTCTATTCTGCTAACAACTATGTTCGCTGGAAAGATGACTACCTTGCCGAGGCGAGCCAGACCCAATCCTGATCGTCAAATGCTTCATTAAGGATGGCCGCTTCCGCCTCTTCTTCTATATCCCAGCGATGGGTGACAAATAAGGCCAGCGCCTCGCCCTGGCCGAAGCGCTGTGCCAGGGCGTCGGCAGAGATGGCGCAGGTCAAAAGCATGCCGTTCGCCAGCGCCGGAAAGCAGACCGCCTTTTTCTCCGCGTTCCACTCTTCACGATCCGGAAACTGAATAGCCTGATTCATGGCTGCATCGCCTGTTTAAGCTGAGCGATAACGGGCGCCACCTCCGGCATTACACCGTGCCACAGTTGAAAAGCGTGCGCGGCCTGTCCCACCAGCATGCCGAGACCATCCGCATAGCGCTGGGCGCCATGCTGCTCGCACCACTGCAAAAACGGCGTCGCGCCTGCCTGGTAAAACATGTCGTAGCAGCGCACCTGCGCATCAATCAGCGAAACAGGCAGCGGCGGCACCTCGCCGCTTACGCCGCTTGAGGTCGCATTGACGATCAGATCGAAACGACGCGTGGCCAGCCGATCGAAACCGCAGGCGTCGATCTTCCCGCTCTGGCGGAAGATCTGCGCCAGCTCCTCCGCGCGCGCCTGCGTGCGGTTGACCACGGTGACCGCGCAGCCGGCGGAAAGCAGCGGCAGAATAACGCCGCGCGCCGCGCCGCCCGCGCCGACCAGCAGAATGCGGTCGCCAGGATGGATCAGCGCCAGCCGTTGCAGATCGCTCAACAGACCAATGCCGTCGGTGTTATCGCCCAGAATGCGGCCGTCGCTGCATTTTTTCAGGGTGTTGACCGCGCCGGAGAGCGCTGCTCGCTCGCTCAGCGCATCGGCAAACTCGCACGCCTGCTGCTTGAAAGGCAGCGTAACGTTGGCGCCGCGTCCGCCCTGGGCAAAAAACGCAGCGATAGTGTCAGGAAAAGCCTCGAGCGGCGCGCAGACCCGGCCGTAGCGATGCGCAATGCCCGTCTGCTCAGCAAACATCTGGTGAATTAAAGGCGATTTGCTGTGGCTGATGGGATTGCCGAATACCGCAAACTGATCCATGAATTAGCCCTGACGAATAAGGTTGCCGGTTAAGACATCGCGAATTTCCGACGGATTCTGCCGTCCACCGGTGTCGCCCGCCAGCACGGGAAATGCCTCGCCGAATTGCGCGCGCACCGCTTCAACGGTACGGCATGGCGCTTCGCCCGACAGGTTGGCGCTGGTCGACACCAGCGGCTTGCCGAATGCGCGACACAGCGCCTGTACATCAGGATGATCGCTGACGCGGATCGCCAGCGAATCAAAACGCCCTGTCAGCCAGCGCGGCGTTTGCGGCGTGGCCGGCACCACGAAGGTAACTGGACCCGGCCAGTGCGCGAACATACGCTCGCGTTGCTCTACGGTCAGTTCTCGGTCGGAGATATAAGGCTCCAGCTGAGCATAGTCGGCGGCGATGAGAATTAATCCTTTCTCAACCGGACGCTGTTTTAATGCCAGCAGCGCCATGACGGCGCTTTCGCTGTCCGGGTCGCAGCCCAGACCAAACACGGCTTCAGTGGGATAAGCGATAACGGCCTGCTGACGCAGCTGGTCAACGCAGGCTTCCAGAGAACCGGAAAAAGAGGTGTTTTGCATAATATGATCTTAATTCTCTGATGCGGCGGCCTTGCCGCAACTCTTACTGGCGCAAAAGCGTTTGACGCCCTGCGCGGTTTTCTTTTCTACCAGCAGCGGAAAATGGCAGTGCGGACACTCACCTGCGACCGGCGTGGCGTTGACGGCAAACTGGCAGGATGGATAGCGGTTACAGGCGTGAAACGTCTTGCCGTAACGCGAGCGGCGCTGCACTAGTTTGCCTTCCTGACACTGTGGGCAGGCGATAAGGGTTTCATCCGGCTTATCGATGGCTTCGCTGTAGCTGCATTCAGGATAGTGGCTGCAGCCGATAAACATGCCATAGCGTCCCTGCCGCAACGCTTTATCTGCGCCGCACTGTGGACAGGCGTGTCCCTCAAGCACTTTGACGATATGTCCGTCAGCCTGATTTTTCAGCGGGCGGATATAGTCGCAGTCGGGATAATTAGTACAGCCTAAAAAGGCGCCGTGTTTACCGCTGCGGATCGCTAACTCTGCCCCGCATGCGGGGCAGGGATCCGATTTACGCACGGTGAAGAGTGCTGATTTGCTCATAACGATGGCTGCATAATCAATAATTAGTGCAGCATGCCTTCATTGACGTCGAATAAAAGTTCTTCCATTTGCTGATAGGCGTTCTCGCATCCCGGAAGATTAAACAACACCATCAGCACCACCCATTTGAGATCTTCCAGATCGAACTCGAGCGTGTCGAGCGCCATGACTCGTTCGATGACCATTTCACGCGTTTCCATATTGAGCACCTGAATCTGCTCAAGGAACAGCAGGAAACCACGACATTCGGCATCTAAACGCTGGCCTTCTTCTTCCGTGTAGATGCGCATTGAAAGCGGATCGTTCGCTAACAGAATCGGATCGACCAGGCCTTCCTGATAATCTGCCAGCTTTTCTAACCAGTTCAACGCATTGTAGATATCTTCACGATGAAAACCGGCATCGGTTAAGTCATCAGTCAATGTATCCTGATCAACCTGCATTTCTGCTTCGTTGTGGATATATGTCTCAAACAAGTACATTAGTACGTCGAACATGGCATGCCCTCCTCAATCGGACATAGCCGCCGGGTACAGCTGCGATCCATCCTGCTAACTCCAGCTCCAGCAGTTGGGCTGCGATCACTGGCACAGGTTGGCCGGCACGTTCAGCGACGACGTCAACAGGTGTAACCTCATCACCTACGTTAGCCAACACCTCAGCAAATGGCAATGGCACATCGTCGCTCACTTCGCAATATATTGCTTCCGGCTGTGTAAAGGGCAGCCAGTTAAGCGCAGCGCGCAGATCGTCAACGATATCGGTGGGATGGGCCACCAGCAGCGCGCCTTGCTGGATCAGCCAGTGCGTGCCTTCGCTGCCGCTATTGCCCAGCGCGCCCGGCAAAGCGTAGACGTTGCGATTCTGTTCCAGCGCGCAGCGCGCGGTCACCAGCGAACCGCTTTTGCGCGTCGCTTCCACCACCAGCACGCCCCGGCTCAGGCCGCTGATGATGCGGTTGCGGCGCGGAAAGTTAAGCGCATGCGGCGGTGCGGCAAGTGGAAACTCTGAAACCAGCGCCCCGCCTTTTGCCACGATCTCTTCCGCCAGCGCGCAGTGGCTTTTGGGATAGAGATGCTGCAGTCCGCTGCCCAGCACGGCAACGGTTTTTCCCTGCACATCCAGCGCAGCGCGATGCGCGACGCCGTCGATGCCGCGCGCCAGCCCGCTGGTAATGGTGAGGTCGCTCAGGGCAAGCTGTTGGGTGAACCATGCGCCCCACTGTCGCCCGTAGTGCGAACAGTTGCGACTGCCGACAACCGCCAGCTGCACAGAGGAGAGCACTACGGGGTCGCCTTTTATATAGAGCAGCGGCGGAAAGCGATGAATTTCGCGCAGCGCGGCGGGATAGCGCGCATCCAGCGCGGTCAGCAGCGAGTGAGAGTCATGGGCGGCGAGCCACGCCTGCGTCTGCGCAATCTGCCCAGCCGCCAGGCGATGGAACTGCCCGATTTGCTGCTCACTCAATCCCAACGACGTCAGCACCCGGCCAGGGTCGTCTGTTTGCTCAAGTGCGTTCGCCAGCTGCAGCCAGCGTTTTCCACTCAGGCCGGTGACGGCGGAAAGCCGCAGCCAGCACTCGATTTTGTCCATAGTTGCTCCCTGCTCTACGCGCCGCTTCCTGCGGGTGAATGCTGTCAATCAGGCAGCAAAAAGTCTACAATATGAAGCAATAATCTTTTATTCATCGCATACAGATCTGGATATTTATGTCAGTTTTGCAGGTATTACATTTCCCTGACGATCGTCTTCGCAAAATCGCGGCGCCAGTCAAAGAAGTTAACGCTGACGTGCAGCGCATCGTCGACGATATGTTTGAAACCATGTACGCCGAAGAGGGTATCGGCCTGGCGGCGACGCAGGTAGATATTCACCAGCGCATCATCGTTATCGACGTATCGGAAAATCGCGACGAGCGTCTGGTGTTGATTAACCCGGAGCTGCTGGAAAAGAGCGGCGAAACCGGCATCGAAGAGGGCTGTCTCTCTATTCCGGAACAGCGCGCCTTTGTTCCGCGCGCCGAGCGTGTGAAAGTGCGCGCGCTGGATCGCGAGGGCAAGTCGTATGAACTGGAAACTGATGGCCTGCTGGCGATCTGTATTCAGCATGAGATCGATCACCTCGACGGCAAGCTCTTTATTGATTACCTGTCGCCGCTGAAACGTCAGCGCATCAAGCAAAAGCTGGAAAAACTGGCGCGTCAGAACGCGCGTACCGAAGGCTAAAGAAGGGATAACCGTGTCTGCCCCGCTGAAAATTATTTTTGCCGGCACACCTGATTTTGCAGCGCGTCATCTCGACGCGCTGCTTGCTTCTGAGCATCAGGTCGTTGGCGTCTTTACCCAACCCGATCGCCCCGCCGGTCGCGGCAATAAGCTTACGCCCAGCCCGGTGAAAACCCTGGCGCAATCTCACGCCATTCCCCTCTTCCAGCCTAAGTCGCTGCGCCCGGTCGAAAACCAGCAGCTGGTGGCGGAGTTAGAGGCGGATGTCATGGTGGTGGTCGCCTACGGCCTGATCCTGCCGCAGGCGGTGCTGACGATGCCGCGCCTCGGCTGCATCAACGTGCACGGCTCGCTGCTGCCGCGCTGGCGCGGCGCGGCGCCGATCCAGCGTTCGCTCTGGGCGGGCGACAGCGAAACCGGCGTGACCATTATGCAGATGGACGTGGGTCTCGACACCGGCGATATGCTTTTCAAACTCAGCTGCCCGATTAGCGCACAAGACACCAGCGCCACGCTGTATGACAAGCTGGCGCAGCTCGGTCCGCAAGGGCTGCTGGAGACGCTGACGCAGCTGGCGGAAGGCCGCGCTCAGCCGGAAAAACAGGACGACGCGCAGGCAAACTACGCCGAGAAGCTGAGCAAAGAGGAAGCGCGTCTCGACTGGCAGCTCTCCGCCGCGCAGCTGGAACGTTGCATTCGCGCCTTTAATCCCTGGCCGGTGAGCTATTTCCTGATTGACGATCAGCCGGTAAAAGTGTGGCAGGCAAGCGTATTGCCGCACGTAACCGGTGAGCCGGGCGAGATTATCGCCGCCGACAAGCAGGGTATTCAGGTCGCCACCGCCGAAGGCGTGTTAAATCTTCAGCTGCTGCAACCTGCCGGTAAAAAACCGATGTCGGCGCAGGATCTGCTTAACTCGCGCCGCGAGTGGTTCACGTCAGGCCGCGTTTTAGCCTGACTCCAGCCCGGCTCTGTCCGGGCTTTTTGTTTAATGACGTAACGCGAATGACTAAATCAACGAATCTGCGAAGCCTCTCCGCTCAACTGATTGAGCGGGTTATCGATAAAGGCGAATCGCTTAGCGCCATACTGCCTGCCGCGCAGAAAAAAGTGGCGGATAAAGATGGCGCGCTGCTGCAGGAACTCTGCTTCGGCGTGCTGCGCACGCTGCCGCAGCTTGAAGCCCTTATCGGCAAACTGATGGCGCGCCCGCTGAATGGCAAACAGCGCGTGCTGCACTACCTCATTATGGTCGGCCTCTATCAGCTGATCTACACGCGCGTCCCCGCTCACGCCGCGCTGGCGGAAACCGTCGCCGGCGCCGAGGTGCTGAAGCGCGCGAACCTCAAAGGCCTGCTGAACGGCGTGCTGCGCCAGTTTCAGCGTCAGCAGGCGGAGCTGATCGCGGAAGTCGATCAGGGCACGCAGCGCTATCTGCATCCGGGGTGGCTGCTGCAGCGTCTGCAGCAGGCCTGGCCGCAACAGTGGCAGCAGATCGTGGAGGCGAACAATCAGCGTCCACCGATGTGGCTACGCGTCAACCGTCAGCACCACAGCCGCGACGGCTGGCTGGCGCTGCTGAACGAGAGCGGCAAAGCAGCCGTTGCCGACGAGACGGCGCCTGATGCGCTGCGGCTAGAGTCGCCCGCGCCGGTCGGGCAGCTTCCTGGCTTCGCGGACGGCTGGGTCACGGTGCAGGATCTCTCCGCACAGCGCTGCGCGCTGCTGCTGGCGCCGGAAAACGGCGAACAGATCCTCGACCTTTGCGCCGCGCCGGGCGGCAAAACCACCCATATCCTGGAGATTGCGCCAGAAGCGCAGGTGATGGCGGTGGATGTCGATGCTCAGCGTCTGACGCGCGTGAAAGAGAATTTGCAGCGTCTTACTATGCAGGCTGATGTAAAACAGGGCGACGGCCGTACCCCGCAAGCCTGGTGCGGCGATCGTCAGTTCGATCGTATTCTGCTGGATGCGCCCTGCTCCGCTACCGGCGTGATCCGCCGTCATCCCGATATCAAATGGCTGCGCCGCGACCGGGATATCGCCGAGCTGGCTGCGCTGCAGCGCGATATCCTGGAAGCAATATGGCCGCATCTGAAACCGGGCGGCACGCTGCTCTATGCCACCTGCTCTGTCTTGCCCGAAGAGAACGACGCGCAGATTGCCGCCTTTTTGACGCGCCATAGCGACGCGCGCGCCGACGTTTTGCCGGGCGGTAAAACAAGCGGGCTGCAATGCTTCCCGACTGCGGAAGGCGGCGACGGATTTTTCTACGCTAAGCTGGTAAAAGCGCATTAACTGAAGAGCACGACACGCGATGAAAATTATTATTCTGGGCGCCGGCCAGGTCGGCGGCACGCTGGCGGAAAATCTGGTCGGCGAAAACAATGACATTACGGTAGTGGATACCGATGCTGACCGTTTGCGGCAGCTGCAGGATAAATTTGATTTGCGTGTCGTTCAGGGTCACGGGTCGCATCCGCGTATTTTGCGCGAAGCTGGCGCGGAAGATGCCGACATGTTGGTGGCGGTCACCAGTTCAGACGAGACCAATATGGTGGCGTGCCAGATAGCCTATTCGCTTTTCAACACGCCTAACCGCATCGCACGTATTCGCGCGGCGGATTATCTGCGCGACGCGGAAAAACTTTTTATTCCCGAAGCGGTGCCAATTGACCATCTCATTTCGCCGGAACAGCTGGTGATCGAAAATATCTATCGCCTGATCCAGTATCCCGGCGCGCTGCAGGTGGTGAACTTCGCAGAGGGCCTGGTCAGCCTTGCCGTGGTGAAAGCCTATTATGGCGGCCCGCTGGTGGGGAATCCGCTCTCTATTTTGCGCGAGCATATGCCGCATATCGACACGCGCGTGGCGGCAATCTTCCGCCAGGATCGCCCTATTCGTCCGCAAGGCTCCACCATTGTGGAAGCAGGCGACGAGGTCTTCTTTATCGCGGCCAGCCAGAATATCCGCGCGGTTATGAGCGAAATGCAGCGCCTGGAGAGACCATATAAACGCATCATGCTGGTGGGCGGCGGCAACATCGGCTTCGGCCTGGCGCAGCGGCTGGAAAAGAATTACAGCGTGAAGCTGATCGAGCGCGACGCGCGACGCGCCGCTGAGCTGGCGGAGCGTCTGCATGACACCATCGTTTTCTATGGCGACGCTTCGGATCAGGAGTTGCTGGCGGAAGAGCACATTGATCAGGTGGATCTGTTTATTGCGGTCACCAACGATGATGAAGCGAACATCATGTCGGCGATGCTGGCGAAAAAAATGGGCGCGAAGAAAGTCATGGTGCTGATCCAGCGCCGCGCCTATGTCGATCTGGTTCAGGGCAGCGTGATTGATATCGCGATCTCGCCGCAGCAGGCGACGATCTCCGCGCTGCTGGGTCACGTGCGTAAAGCGGATATTGTGGGCGTGTCATCATTGCGACGCGGCATTGCCGAAGCGATTGAAGCGATCGCCCACGGCGATGAAACCACCTCGCGCGTGGTGGGACGCATGATCAACGACATCAAACTGCCGCCCGGTACGCTTATCGGCGCGGTGGTGCGCGGCGAAGATGTCATGATCGCCAAAGACAACTTGCGCATTGAGCAAGGGGATCACGTCATTATGTTCCTGACCGACAAAAAGTTTGTGCCGGACGTAGAACGCCTGTTCCAGCCAAGCCCTTTCTTCCTCTAAGCGCAGCGTTGGCAGGACTATTCCGACAAATGGTGCCGCTTAGATGGCAATTGCCGAAAGGTTTGTTAGACTTTAGCCATTGGCATGGGCAAGGAGATAAGTATGAGTTTTTTCAAAGAGTTTCGTGATTTTGCAATGCGCGGCAACGTCGTCGATCTCGCGGTAGGTGTGATCATCGGCGCTGCGTTTGGCAAAATCGTCTCTTCACTGGTGGCGAACATTATCATGCCGCCGCTGGGACTGCTGATCGGCGGCGTCGACTTCAAGCAGTTTAAATGGATACTGAAACCAGCCGAAGGCGCGACGCCGCCGGTGGTGATGGAGTACGGCGTATTTATCCAGACCGTTTTCGACTTTGTGATTGTGGCGTTCGCTATCTTCATCGCCATCAAGCTGATGAATAAACTGCACAAGAAAAAAGAAGTGGAAAAACCGGCCGCGAAGCCTTCTAACGAAGAGGTACTGCTGACCGAGATTCGTGATTTGCTGAAGCAGCAGAACGGCAAAATCTGAAGATAGCCGCCGCGAGGCGGCTTTTTTATGCCCAGAAAGAAGAAGGCCAGTGATAAGCGTCTTTCTTATCACTGGCCTCCCAACCGCCTTTCTTCGCATGTTTCTCTTTACGCCGGAAGCTGCCTTTGCCTTTTTGCTTCTGCTCGATGCGCTGGCGGAACAGCGGGTCATGCAGCAGCGCCTGAATCGCGTTATTGCGGATCTCGCCTTTGGTATGCTGATATTTACTCATCGTGTTCTCCTGGTTGTGACCGGATAAATATATTCCCTCTGCGGCAAAATTCAATCTCGCCGATGCGAATATTCGGGTTGCGGCTCGGTGCCCTGTTCAAGCGCTTCCAGTATCGAACAGCAATGGCTGGTGTGCGCCTCGCCGCAGCAGGCGTCGGATAAACGCTGTAGCGAGCGCTGCACGTTCTGCAGCTCGCCGATCATCCTGTTCACTTCACTCAGGCGCGCCTCGACAATCGCCTTCGACTCTTCGCAGGTATGATGCGCGGGATCGACGCGGATCGACAGCAGATCGCGGATAGAATCGAGGCCAAATCCAAGCTGGCGGCCAAAGCGAATAAACTTCAAACGCTGAAGATCGCTGTCGCTATACAGGCGAAAACCGCCTTCGGTGCGGATTTCATGCGCCATCATCTGCTGCTTTTCGTAAAAACGAATGGTGTCGACGCTCACGTTCGCCAGCGTCGCCAGTTGACCGATGCGATACATTATTCCTCCTTCAGCAGCCGTTCGCGGATCGCCTCGCCGTAGGAGCCCTGCAAAAACGCCGTGCTCATGCCCGCCTGGCGCAGCTGTAGCTCCAGTACCAGCAGACGCTTACTCTGCTCGCGGTAGCGATGATCCTCAGGATCGAGATTGCGCAGCAGATCGCTGATTTCCAGCGCCTCGCGCCGCATTTCCAGTTCCGGCGGCAGAAAGCCGGCATTTTTTAGCAGCCGGTAGCCGCTGCGTAATTCAGCCGGAACATGGCTGTCGTCATCCAGCTCCAGCGGCGCGCCTTCACCGGGCAGATTGCTGAGTTCGCCCTTTTCCTGCGCCGCACGGATATGCTGTTCAGCCATCTGGTCGATTAACCACATAAACGCCTCCTGATTAGGCCAGAATTTTGAGCTTAACGGACGGGGTAAATTTCAGGCAATAAAAAACCCGCCGAAGCGGGTTTTTTACGATGCTGCAGATTACTCTGCGGCAGCTTCTGCTGGAGCTTCTGGACGATCAACCAGCTCGATGTAAGCCATCGGAGCGTTGTCACCAGCACGGAAGCCACACTTCAGAATGCGAGTGTAACCACCGGCACGGCTCGCGAAACGCGGGCCCAGCTCGTTAAACAGTTTTGCCACGATCTCGTTATCACGAGTGCGGGCGAATGCCAGACGACGATTAGCTACGCTGTCGGTCTTGGCAAGAGTAATCAGCGGCTCAACTACGCGGCGCAGCTCTTTGGCTTTCGGCAGAGTC
>Ga0153918_1001167_pt1 | contig 10913 bp, 9 predicted proteins | sample TSFL002MetaG_FD_104687 | JGI IMG/M metagenome (GOLD analysis project Ga0153918, IMG submission 104687) | Attine ant fungus gardens microbial communities from Florida, USA - TSFL002 MetaG | ecosystem: Host-associated > Fungi > Mycelium > Unclassified | place: USA: Florida, Paynes Creek Historic... | reverse complement strand
TTGATCACCATCGGGCCGTCCCAGAACTCGCGGATCCACTCCAGATCGCGCCAGGCGATAGAGGGATCGAAATTCTTCGCCAGCCAGCCGATGTAATCCTCCAGCCCGGTGGGTTTGCCGAGATAGGTGGAGATATTGCCGAGGTCGTGCGGGCGACCGTGCAGGCCGACGTCCCACGCCCACTGCGGATGCGTCGCCGCCTGCCAGTAGCGGCGCAGCGCGGCGTGCTGACCGCTCATGCCGGAGTGCGCGTCGCGGTAGCGCGCGCCGGGCGTCGGCATATCGACGGTAAACACCAGCGTCGAGCAGCCGGCGGCTTTGGCGCGCTCCAGCGCGTTGCGCATAAAGCCGCGATCGCGCAGCACGTAGAGCTGAAACCACATCGGGCGGTTAATCGCCGGCGCTACCTCTTCAATCGGACAGACAGAGACCGTGGAGAGAGTAAAGGGAATGCCCTTTAGCGCCGCCGCGCGCGCCGCCTGCACCTCGCCGCGTCGCGCATACATGCCGCACAGGCCGACCGGCGCCAGCGCCACCGGCATCGCCAGCGTCTCGTCGAACAGCCGGGTTTGCAGGCTCAGCTCAGACATATTCTTCAGCACGCGCTGGCGCAGCGCCACGTCGGCGAGATCCTCGACGTTGCGCCGCAGCGTACGCTCGCTGTAGGCGCCGCCGTCGATGTAGTGAAAAAGAAACGGCGGCAGGATACGCTGCGCGGCGGCGCGATAATCGGAGGCGGAGGAGATAATCACAGGTCGGTTTCCTTGCGGTTAAAGAGAGTCATCGCCTGGCAGACGCGTGCTGCGCGCCTGGCGCGCCTCGTCTTCATGCAGGCTTTTCAGGGTGGCGTGAACAAAGCCGAGATGCTCCATCACCGTGCGCCGCGCCGTTTCCGCCTCGCCGGCGAGAATGGCGTCGAGCAGGCGCTGATGCTGTTCGGTGAGGCGGGCGAAAATGGTCGGCTGGCTGTACATGCGCTGTCGGCTCTGCAGCACCGAAGACTGCAGCAGTTCGAAGAAGCCGCGCATGGTCTGCAGCAGCACCAGGTTGTGCGACGCCTCGGCGATGGCGAGATGAAAGCGCACGTCAGCCTGCGCGGCGAGGTCGGGATCGTCACGCTCCGTCAGCTTCAGCGTGGCGTCAAAGGCGAGCCGCAGCCGCTCTTTGTCCGCCTCGGTGGCGCGCTGCGCCGCGTACCAGGCGGTGCTCGCCTCTATCGCATGCCGCGCTTCGAGGATGTCGTAGCGGTAGTCGGGATCGTCCTGCAGCAGCTGGCGCACCGGCGCGACGATGCGCTGTTCCGCCCAGGGCGCCAGCTGCTGACGCAGCCAGGTGCCGCCGCCGCGCCTGCTGATCAGCAGGCCGCTGCTCGCCAGCTGCTGCAGCGCCTCGCGCAGCGACGAGCGCGACACGCCCAGCTCGGCGGCGAGCTGGCGCTCGGCGGGCAGCTTCATGCCGGGCGTCAGCTTGTGCAGGTCTATATAGCGTCGCAGCCGCACCGCCAGGTGCTCGGCCGCAGACGCGGTGGGATCGATCATGGCGCCATCCAGAAGCGGTTGGCCTGTTTTGGTCGGACCAGACAGGCAAGTAAAGTCGGTATGGGGTTAAAGAGTTAATGATTTGTTATGGAGAGACAACCGCACGGCGGGAATTTTTGCGCTTCTGTGAGATACGCTGAAAAGCGCGCCTTGATTGGTAGGACCAATTCAGCATGCGGCGCCCATAAAAAAGCCTCCAGAAGGAGGCCTGGTGCAACCGGACGGCGGTGTCAGGCGCTCTTCGCCAGCTTTTCTGCCGTCATCATTTCCATCGCCAGCGCAAACAACGGCTGCTGGTTCTGTTCTGCGTTTTCGGCGTAGCAGCCGATCATTGAGACAACCTTGTCAGCAGATAAGCTTTCACCGTGGACATGCAGCGTTAAGACTGCGCGGCCAACGATTTTCAGCACATCTTCATGTGATCCCTGGGCAATATTACTCAATGGAAAACCCTCAAACTGTCGTTGTAATAGAAGTATGGCGCGCTAAATATAAAGCAATTAACGTGATTATTTTATCGGCTGCATGTGTGAGATTTTTTAATGGTTAATTGTTTTGCTGGAGGAGAAAAAAAGGAATTATCTGATACTAAAAGAGATTAACTTTACCTGACGGCTATTTATCCAGCTATCGCTGGCCCTTATTCAGGTGGGTAAACTGCACGAAAAGTCCGCTCGGGGATGAAAACATTAAAAGATAACATCCATTCTCATGCATCTTCGGGTTATTCCTAATCGCCTGCGGCGCGAAGCTTTCGTTCAGGTAACCCTTTTCCGCGGTTGCCGCGCGACGCGCATTCTGCCAGACTTGCCGCGCGTTTTTTCTACCACCTTTTTGCCGCCGAGGCCGCCCGTGACCGCATTTACCACCCTTACCGATCTTCCCGCCAGCCAAATCGCCAACCTGAACGATATGGGTTACACCGAGATGACCCCTGTTCAGGCCGCCACGCTGCCCGCGATCCTGGCGCGCCGCGACGTGCGGGCGCAGGCCAAAACCGGCAGCGGCAAAACGGCGGCGTTCGGCATCGGCCTGCTGCAGCATATCGACAGCACCCGCTTCGTCACGCAGGCGCTGGTGCTCTGCCCGACGCGCGAGCTGGCGGATCAGGTCAGCAACGTGCTGCGTCAGCTGGCGCGCTTTACCCGCAATATTAAAATCCTCACCCTGTGCGGCGGCCAGCCCATCAGCGCGCAGCGCGACTCGCTGGTTCATGCGCCGCATATCGTGGTCGGCACGCCCGGCCGCATCCTCGATCACCTGCAGCGCGACACCCTGAAGCTCGATCAGCTCGCCACGCTGGTGCTCGACGAGGCGGATCGCATGCTGGAGATGGGCTTCCGCGATGATATGGAAGCGGTGGCGGCGCGCACGCCCGCCAGCCGCCAGACGCTGCTCTTCTCCGCCACCTGGCCCGAGAGCATTGCGTCGCTCAGCGCGCGCTTTCAGCGCGACGCGCTGCATGTCGCCACGGAAGAGGTCAGCGAGCTGCCGGCTATCGAGCAAGAATTTATCGAGGCGAGCCCGAAGGAAAAGCTGCCGCTGCTGCAGGCGCTGCTGGCGCAGCGTCAGCCCGCCTCCTGCGTGGTGTTCTGCAACACCAAACGCGAATGCGACGATGTCGCCGCCGCGCTCAACCAGCAGGATATCAGCGCGCTGGCGCTGCATGGCGACCTTGAGCAGCGCGATCGCGAACGCGTGCTGATCCGCTTCGCCAACGGCAGCGGACGCGTGCTGGTGGCAACCGACGTGGCGGCGCGCGGGCTGGATATCAAAGCGCTGGCGATGGTGGTCAACTACCAGCTGGCGTGGGATCCGGAAGTGCACGTGCACCGCATCGGCCGCACCGGCCGCGCGGGCGAACAGGGCAGCGCGGTCAGCCTGGTGGCAGCAGATGAGATGGCGCGCGCCCATGCGCTGGAGGATTTCCTGCAGCAGCCGCTCAACTGGCTGGCGGCAAGCGCGCTGAAAAAAGGGGCACGGCAGCCGCTGCCGGCGGCGATGATGACCCTCTGCATCGACGGCGGACGCAAAGCGAAGATACGTCCCGGCGATATTCTCGGCGCCCTTACCGGCGAAGCGGGCATGCGCGCCGACCAGATTGGCAAAATTGATATTACCCCCAGCCATGCGTACGTTGCCGTCGCGGCAGGCGAAGCCAAAGCGACGCTGGTGAAGCTGAAGCAGGGCAAAATTAAGGGCAAAAGCGTACGGGCGATCCTGCTGAAGGATTAAGCGAGCGGATCATGACGCGGCCCACGCCGGAGAGGCGCGGGCCGCAAAAGAGAGGCGTCGGCGATCGCTGCCGGTTACGGCTCGTCAATCTGCGTGACGTGCAGCACCGTTTTGTCGCCTTTACCGTGCACGCGGCCGCTGACGCGCACCTGCTCGTCCGCTTTATAGGTTTTGCCGCCAAAGGTTTTGGTCGGCGCGATAATGGTGATGGTGCCGGTGCTGTCGCGGAACTGATAGTTATCGCCCTGCTCTTTCTTCAGAATATAGCCTTCAAGCGTCACGTAACCGTCCTGACGAAAATCGCGGATCTGGTTGATATGGGTCTGTCCGGTGTCTTCCGACCCTTTATAGCCGGCGTCCTGTTTTTCCTGCGGCGGCGGCGTGGCGCCTGCTTCAAAACCGCCCTTTTCGGCCAGCGCCGGCAGGCTCAACAACGCTAACAGCGTAAAGGTCATGACTTTTTTCATGGTGCGCTCCTTTAATGAAATTTTTCCGTTGTGACCTGTTAAGCCTGGCACAAGAATCGCTAATCGCCTGGCCGATCAATTTTACGCCGCTCTCTCTCACTTTTTAGCCCGTGGTGCCGATAACTTTATTATCACCCACTTTTGCCGCGCCACAGGCGGCAGCAAGGCAGAGCCTACGATGGATAATTTTCAAAAAGAGATAGATGAAAGAGCGAATCTGGCGTTATCGAACCGCTTTGAGCTGCTGCTGTTCCGCCTGGGCACCGATCAGGCAAAAGGCAAATCGGAGCTGTTCGGCATCAACGTGTTTAAGCTGCGCGAAATCGTGCCGATGCAGCCGATCACCCGCGCGGCGGGCATGCGTTCGCCGCTGCTGGGCATGACCAATATTCGCGGCCAGTTTATTCCGGTTATCGATCTGCCGGCGGTAGCGGGCTGCACGCCGGAAACCGGCCTGAACCTGCTGCTGGTCACCGAGTATGCGCGCAACACCCAGGCGTTCGCCGTGGAGTCGGTGGACAATATCGTGCGTCTCGACTGGAGCCAGGTGCATACCGCTGAAAAGGGCATCGGCGGCCGCAACATCACCAGCATCGCCTGCCTGGACGACGAGAAAGGCAGCAACAGCCTGGCGATGGTGCTCGACGTCGAACAGATCCTGTATGACGTTATCCCCTCGGTGCGCGGCGTCGAGCCGACGCCGGAAACGGTGCGCAACTTCAAGCTGAAGCCCGGCGCGGTGGCGATCGTGGCGGAAGATTCGAAAGTGGCGCGTCAGCTGCTGGAGCAGGGCCTGAAAAGCATGGGTATCCCCGCGTTGATGCATAACACCGGCCTGGAAGCCTGGATCAAGATTAAAGAGATGAGCGACGCGGCGCAGGCGGCGGGCGAGTCGATCCACGACAAGATTGCGCTGGTGCTGACCGACCTCGAAATGCCGGAGATGGACGGCTTTACCCTGACGCGCAATATCAAGCGCGAAGAGGCGCTGAAGCGCATTCCGGTGGTGATCCACTCGTCGCTCTCCGGCAGCGCCAACGAAGATCACGTGCGTAAAGTCGGTGCCGACGGCTACGTCGCCAAGTTCGAAATCAACGAGCTTTCGTCGGTGATCCACAGCGTGCTGGAAAAAGCGCCCTGATCCACGCTGAACGCGCGACGTCCGTCGCGCGCTCTCTCTCTCTTTTCCGCCTTTTGCTCTCTCTGCTTTTCCCTGCTCGCTCGCGGCTTAACGGCGTTATTTCAACCGCTTATCCAGATTAATCAGTCGGCCGCCTCGCGCCTCACCACCTCTTATCTGGCTAATGTATTCTACCTGATGCCGCTTTCTCGTCGCCGGATGGCACCGCTGACGCCAGGAAAAAATTAAAGTCAAAACAGAAACATCCGATAACCTGTGCGCCAGCTCTCATTTTACGCCGCGACTGGCGGCATAAGGGTTCGGCACAGGCAGCTAAGGAACAGGCGTTAAAAACTTAACTATTGCAGCGGAACGTTTATGTCTACGCGGGGAGAAGAGTGATGTGGAGTTTAAAAAATATGAAGGTCGGTGCGCGGCTTGCCATCGCCTTTGGCATTGTCGTGGTGCTGATGATCATCATCGGCGTGACCACCGTCAGCAAAATTCAGAGCATTAACAGCGGCATTTCTGCCATCGTCGACGACCGTTATGTCAAAGTGCGCCTCGCCTTCGACGTGCGCGACGGGGTCAACGATCAAATTAAATTTCTGCGCGGTCTGGTGATCGACACCACCCATCCCGACAGAAACCTCAAGCGCTATGGGCAGCTGGATGAGGCGACCCAGCGCACCAACACCGCGATGCACCGCATCGCCGACATTCAGGTTACCGCCGTCGGCAAAAAGAAGATTCAGGGGCTGATTGAGGCGGGCCAGCAGTTTGAAAGCGCGAAAACCGCGCTGATTGCGCTGGTCAAAGCGGGCGACTTTGAAAATGCCAGCGTCTACGCGCTGAAAACCATGACGCCGTCGCAGAACGCCTTCCTGGAGGGCGCACAAAAGTTCGCTAACTCGCAGGATGCGCAGCTGCGCAATGAAGGCAGGAGCATCGTCGCTGCCGCCAGCACCGCCATTACCATCACCCTGGCGTGCGCCGCGCTGGCGATCCTCGCCTCGATTCTGCTGGGCGTCTACCTGACCCGCTCTATCGTGCGTCCGCTGACTGAAGCCGTCGGGGTGGCGGAGCGCGTCGCCGCAGGCGATCTCAGCTCGAAAATCACTATCGACAGCCGCGACGAAACCGGCGTGCTGATGCGCGCGCTGCAGCAGATGAACGATAATCTGCTGAGCATCGTCACCGAAGTGCGCACCGGCTCCGATACCATTGCCGTCGCCTCGAACCAGATCTCCAGCGGTAACCTCGATCTCTCCACGCGCACCGAACAGCAGGCCAGTTCGCTGGAGGAGACCGCCTCGGCGATGGAGCAGATGACCTCAACCGTGAAGCACAACGCCGACAACGCGCGCGAAGCAAATCAGCTGGTGGCGAACACCTCCGCCGTGGCGCGTGAAGGCGGCGAAGTGATGGAACAGGTGATTGTGAAGATGGAGGCCATCGCCCTGTCGTCGAAGAAAATCGTCGATATCATCAGCGTCATCGACTCTATCGCCTTCCAGACCAATATCCTGTCGCTTAACGCCGCCGTTGAAGCGGCGCGCGCGGGCGAACAGGGACGCGGCTTCGCCGTGGTGGCGAGCGAAGTGCGCAATCTGGCGCAGCGCTCGGCGTCGGCGGCGAAAGAGATCAAGCTGCTGATTGAGGATTCCGTGTCGAAGGTAGAGGAAGGCAGCAGGCTGGTTTCTCATGCCGGCTCCACCATTGGTGAAGTCGTTAACAGCGTGAAGAGCGTGGCGGGCATTATGAGTGAAATCACTATCGCCAGCAGCGAACAGAGCACCGGCATCAGCGAGATCAATATGGCGATCACCCAGATGGAAGCGGTGACGCAGCAGAACGCCGCGCTGGTGCAGGAAGCCTCAGCGGCCTCGCAGGCGCTGCAGGATCAGGCAGAGCGCATGGCGCAGGCGATGAGCGTGTTTAAAACCGGCGCGCTGCGTCCGGCGCAGTAGGTCAGCATCGGGCGGCCTTGTACAGGCCGCCCGAGCGGTTTAACGCAGATAAACCACAGAAACCTTGAACCCGGTGGTGTGTAGCGGATGAAGCACATCCATCAAAAAGCACGCGCCTTATACAGGGCGTAAAGACAGTAGTAAGCCGTAAAGCTGTTGAAGTTCATAATAATGTATTTCAGCTTTTCGTTACGGTTCAGCAGGATAAAAATCCCTTTCGAATATTTGCCGCGCTTAATCTCATTAATTTCCCGCGAGATTTCGTTGTGCGTAAACGAGTCGTGATACATCGAAGTAACAATCTGCATATCCAGCGCCAGCACCCGCTTCGACACCCCTTTGAGAAAATAGTCGAGGTCGCGATGCTGATATTTACGCATGATGGTGTCGTAAAGCCCGGTCAGGAACTGCTTGCGCGCCTTGAGTTCGTTGTACTGCACGCGCTTTTTTGACAGCGAATCCATCACGTTTTCGTAGTGATAGGCGGCGCTGTCAATCACCTGACAGTTGGTGATGCTGTTGAAATAGCGCAGGTTGAACAGCAGATCCTCGCTCATGGAGATCCCTTCGAGGAAATGCAGCCCGTTCGCCTCAATGACGCGTCGGCTGTAGCACTTGTTGTGCAGATAGCCGATGTTGTCGCTCATCTCCAGCTCGCCCAGCAGATAAGGCATCTCCTGCGCCGCAAAATAGCCATATTTACGGATGCTGCCGATGCGATCGTCCACCAGATTACCGACGATTAAATCCACCGGCCTGCCGTGGCTGTTTTCCAGCGTCTGCGCAAAGCTGGCAAGGAAGTGATCGTCCACCCAGTCATCGGCGTCGAGGAACAGAACAAAGTCCCCTTGCGCCTGCTGCAGTGCGCGATTGCGCGCCGCGCTGACGCCGCTATTCGGCTGATGGATAACCTGAATATTCGGCTGGTAGCTAAACTCCTCCAGCAGCGCGGCGGTGCCGTCGGTGCTGCCGTCATTGACCACGATAACTTCCCAGGCGTCACAGGTTTGCTGCAGCACGCTGATAAGGGTTTTTCTCAGCGTCTTCTGCGCATTCCACGCGGGAATAATAATGCTGAACTTTGGTGTTGGAATCATTTTTAATTCCTCTTAACTATCTGAGGGTTTTGGCGTCGTTTAATAAAAACCATATTTTTTTAGGACTGAAAAAAGAGCGATGAATAGTGAACATCGGTTGAGCGGCAAAAAAGTAATTCAGCAGCGTAAACGAAAGTAGCTCGGTCAAAATCACGCTAAAGGCCGCGCCGGTTAGTCCATAGAGCGGCACCAGCACGGCAGAGGACACCAGGCAAATCAGCAGCACGAAAAAGGTTTTTTTCACCAGATAGGCGTAACCGTTGTATTTGATGATAAAGCGGTCCATGACGCTGCTCAGCAGGCCGAACATCGCGCCCAGACAGAGCCAGACCGTGGGTGCAACCGCATCCTGGTAGGCCGGTCCGTAAAAGTAGTGAATAAAAGGCGGCGCCAGCAGCGCGACGGCGGCGATCACCATGGCCGACACCCCCACCACCAGCAGGTGCAGCTGCTGGATTTTAACGATGGCGCGTTTTGGGTCGCGCTCCGAGAAAAAGGCGGGATAGAAGGACGCCAGCAGCGCGTTGGGCAAAAAGACCCAGGCGCCGGAGAGCGTGAGTGCCACCGAGAAGACGCCCGCCTCTTTGACGCCGAGGAAGTAGCTGACGCTGAACTGGTTAAGGCGCGTGTAGAGCGCCACCGCGATCACCGAGAAGATCAGCGTGCCGCCGGAGGCGAGCATATAGCGCGAATAGGCCTTCAGCTGTTTGCGGCTCGGCGCGCGCATCGCTCCTTCATAGCGGCGGAACAGCGCCAGTTTGATCACGAATGGAATAAAGGTCGCCAGCACGATCGGCAGCGCCAGCCAGGCGGGATCCAGCTCGAACCAGGAGATAGCAAAGCGGATCGAGAGGCTGACGATCAGGCCAACGGCGTTAGCAATCACGTTCAGCTTCGCATTCAGCATCGCCTCGTTAAAGACGTTGACCAAATCGATGGCGGAGAAAAGGCAGGCGACGGCGGCGGCGATAATAAAAATCTGCGCCTGCGAGGTCATCTCTTCACGCATTATCGCCATGCCCGCCGACGCCAGCAGCAGATAGAGGGTAAAGATCAGCACCGACGCGGAGAGCATCAGCTGAATGCCGGAACCTTTATTCTGCGACAGCCGTTTCAGCAGGATCACGTCGCTGCCCATATAGGCCACCGTCTGCAAAAACTGAAACACCAGCAGCGAGAGGGAAATAATGCCGAAGGTGGTCGGCCCAACATATTTCGCCACGAATGAGGTGACGAAAATCAGGCCAAATACCGCAATGATCTTTTCGGCAATCATCCACAGCGAGTTCTGTAGTTTCTCTTTCATGATAAGGCTCCGCGCGCCGCGTTTTGCGCCAGCTTGCGCAGCTGCGACACCAGGCGCGGCGAACAGAAAAATAGCGTGAAGTAGAGACTCCAGCCGTTTACGATCATGCCTGACGAAAGATAGGATTTAAACGCCTGACGATAGCGGCGAATATGATCGTTAATAAAGGCGCGATTAAATTCGCCCGAGGCAATCGCTTTATATAAATAGGCGGAAGAGACCTTCAGCAGCAGGAAATAAAAAAACTTATCGTTGCTGCGCGTCAGCAGCCGCTGTATTTCACTAAAGGAGCGCGCGAAAGAGAAATGTTTTTCCCGCACCGCTGAGCGGGTGGCGGAGTTTTCCGACTCAACATAGTGATAAATCACGCTGTTGATGCAAATCACCCGCTGGCTGTCGAGCAGGCTGAGATACTGCATCACAAACAGCAGATCTTCGAAATTGGCGATCTGTTCGTTAAAGCGCAGCTGATGCGCGCGAATTAATTCGCCGTTAAAGAGTTTGTCGCAGATGCCATGACGCGGATGAAAATAGAGCAGATCGTTCACCGCGTCGCGGGCGCTGAGCACGCGCTGCGCCTCGGCGGGAAATGCGCGCGCAATCGGCTCGCCCTGCGGCGTAAAGTGCTGCGACTCGCCGACAATCAGCCCGACGTGTTCATCGATCGGCGCCAGGCAGAGGCTGAGCGCGTCGGCAGGCAGAAAATCGTCCGCATCGACAAAGCGCAGCCAGCTGCCGCGCGACGCGGCAATGCCGGCGTTACGCGCCGACGAAACGCCGCCGTTGCGCTGGGTGATAATGCGCACCTGCGGATGATCGCGCCAGCTCTCCAGCATCAGCGGCGAACTGTCGGTGGAGCCGTCGTCAATCAGGATCAGTTCGACGCGCGGCACCCGCTGCGCCAGCACGCTCTCAACGCAGCGAATAATCGACTCTTCGGCGTTATACACCGGCACGATTACGCTAATTAACGGGTTGTTCAGCGTCACCATAAATCCTCTGGAAAAATCCTGTTGCGGCTGCGGGAAAATAAGCAGCCATAACCGCAATAAACGTTTAGTACCGGGATCGCTTGAGCGTTTTTTCTTTTTCCCCGAAAGGTGGTCGGGAGACTCAAGAAAAAAGCAGCATTGAATGAAGAGATATTACGTGTCGCTTTTATTCCGTCAATGGGGGGAAG
>Ga0153918_1001166_pt1 | contig 10914 bp, 4 predicted proteins | sample TSFL002MetaG_FD_104687 | JGI IMG/M metagenome (GOLD analysis project Ga0153918, IMG submission 104687) | Attine ant fungus gardens microbial communities from Florida, USA - TSFL002 MetaG | ecosystem: Host-associated > Fungi > Mycelium > Unclassified | place: USA: Florida, Paynes Creek Historic... | reverse complement strand
GCCGGCCAGCCGTGCCAACAAGTGGATGGCCTACCAGTTGCTTGCCGAAGTTTATCTACGCACCGGTCAATATGACCTGGCCGAAACTACTGCCCAGGCAATCATCAGCAGTGGTAAGTTTAGCCTGGTATCAGCCAGATTTGGCAGTGGCGCCAGCCTGCCGGGCGATTACTATTCTGATATTTTCAAATACGGTAACCAGCGTCGTTCTCAAAACAATCCAGAAGTGATCTGGACACTGGAGCAGGAAAATCCATCAACCCTTGCCGGTGGTAATACCGATAATGCGCAACAACGCCGTATTTGGGGTGCTGCCTACTACAATATTGCAGGCATGGCCCTGGCCGATTCATTGGGGGGCCGTAGCATCGCTCGTATGCGTATCAGTAACTGGGTAATTTATGGCTTGTATGGCAAAGGCGATATCCGTAATTCAGGTTATAACCTGCGTCGTCGTTTTGTTTATAATGACCCGGCTTATCCGGCGCTGTTGGGCAAACCTGTGCCTTATAACAATGCCGATACGCTATTCAAAACTTGTCCTTACATCACTAAATGGGGGCAGTTTGATCCGAATGACACTTTCGGCTATGCCATGATCAAAGACTTTATACTGATGCGCTTAGGCGAAACCTACCTGCTATTGGCTGAAGCGCAGGTGCAGCAAGGTAAAACAGCCGCAGCTGCTGCAACTATTAATGTTTTGCGCACGCGTGCCGGCGCTGCTCCGGTAACTGCGGCCCAGATGACGCTCGATTTTATTTTGGATGAGCGCGCCCGCGAACTGATAGGTGAAGAAAATCGCAGGATGACCTTAATGCGCACCGGCACCCTGGTTGACCGCGCTACGAGGTTAAATGCTAATGATGCCGCTAAGCCTATCACCGGTTTAACCAAAACAAATTTGTTGCTGCCTATACCGCTGAGCGAAATTCAATTAAATAAAGACGCGGTTTTAGAACAAAACCCGGGTTATAATTAAATACTGTTTAAAGTGGCAGCTTGCAGAGCTGCCACTTTAACTTAACTTGCATCTTGATAGTATGTTGCCGGACTTTCATTAAAGAAATTTGCAACCGGCAAAACCTAAAAACATCACCTGTAAACCGAAGAGAAACATTATACTGAATGAGAATAACTACAAAACCAAAACTACTGATGCTTGTCGGCGTGGCATTGCTGGCAGCCTGTAGTTTAAGCACTTGGGCACAAGAAAGAGCATTTCATCCTGGCCAGCTCTGGCCTGATGATAAGGGTGTGCACATCAATGCGCATGGCGGCGGTATGCTGTATCAAAAAGGAACCTACTACTGGTATGGCGAGCATAAAATAGAAGGCGGTGCCGGCAACCTGGCCATGGTTGGCGTACACTGCTACTCATCAAAAGACTTGTACAACTGGAAAGATGAAGGCATCGCATTGACTGTTTCGGCAGATTCAACCAACGATATTGCCAAAGGCTGTATTCTGGAGCGCCCCAAGGTGGTTTATAATAAAAAGACTAAAAAATATGTCATGTGGTTCCATCTGGAACTGCGTAAACAAGGCTATAAGGCTGCCCGTGCCGGTGTGGCTATCGCAGATAAAGCAGCTGGCCCGTACACTTTCCTTAGAAGCTACAGACCTAATCCGGGCAAGTTGCCGGTTTATCCTGTGGGAACCGCTGACAGTGACAAGATAAACTGCGATCATCCTAAAACAAAGGCCGAAGGCTATTTTTGCCGCGATCTGCCCGGCGGACAAATGGCCCGCGATATGAACGTGTTTGTAGACGATGACGGCAAAGCCTACCACGTATTTTCAGCCGAAGAAAACGCAACCCTTGATATAGCCGAACTGACGGATGATTATACCGGTCATACAGGCAAATTTACCCGTGTTTATGCGGGCCACTCAACCGAGGCGCCTGCTATTTTTAAGCACAACGGCATTTATTACATGGTCGGCTCGGGTACTACCGGCTGGAACCCCAACCCGGCACGCTGGTTCTCGGCGCCATCTATCTGGGGGCCGTGGACCTATCATGGTAACCCCTGCAAGGGAGAGGGAGCGCAGATCACTTTTGGTGGTCAAAGTACCTATGTGCTGCCCGTTGCCGGTAAAAAGGACGCTTACATTTTTATGGCCGATAAATGGACGCCCAAAAACGCCATTGACGGCCGCTACTTATGGTTACCCATTGAGTTTAAGGGTGATGACATAGAGATACATTGGAAGGATACCTGGAGTTTGAATGATTTTAAGAAGTAACATGCGAAAACTAAACTGTTTAATCTTAGCCTTATCATTAGCCCTTGGTGCCAGCGCGCAGGACAGCCTGATCAGCAATGTGCCTGCCCGCAAAGCACTAAGTCTGAACGGTAAATGGCAATATATTGTTGATCCCTACGAAACAGGGTTTTATGACTACCGCTACAAAGAACTGAAAGCCGATAACGGCGATGCTTACTGGAATACCGATGTACCCACTAACAAAACCGAGAAGAAAGAGCACGGCTATAACGATAAATACTCGCTTAACGTCCCCGGCGATTGGAACCACCAAAAACCCGAGTTTGTATATTATGAGGGCACCATCTGGTACAAAAAATCATTCGATTATAATAAAACCTCAGCAAACAACCGGTTCTTTATCTGGTTTGGGGCCGTTAACTACCGTGCCGATGTTTACCTGAACGGTAAAAAACTGGGCATGCACAAAGGTGGTTTCACACCGTTCAATTTTGAAGTACCCGCCAGCTTGCTGAAAGAAAAAGGCAATTTCCTGGTAGTAAAAGTTGACAACAAGCGCTATGCTGATGAGGTACCCACGCTCAATACCGATTGGTGGAACTACGGCGGCATTACCCGCGAGGTAAAACTATTGGAGTTGCCGCAAAATTTTATCCAGGATTTTGTCATCCAGCTCAAAAAGCCAGAACCAGGTAAAGCACCATCGGCTACGCCGGACGTTGATGGTTGGATCAGGTTGAACAAAGTGCCAAACGCCGGCGAACAGCTGACAGTGGAGATTCCGGAACTGAAATTCAAGAAACAATTTGCTGCCACAGGCGCCATTACCCCGGTAAAGTTCAAACTGCCTAAAATGCAGTTATGGTCGCCGGAAAATCCGAAGCGTTATCAGGTCATTATCTCATCATCTACAGATAAAACCGAAGATAAGATAGGTTTCCGAACGATTGAAGCCTTTGGTAAACAGGTGCTTTTAAATGGCAAACCTATCTTTATGCGAGGTATCTGCATCCACGGCGAAATGGCTGAAGATGTGCGTCGCGCCGTAGGCTATGATGACGCCCGTAAGTTACTAAACCAGGCCAAAGAGCTGCATTGCAACATGGTGCGCCTGGCCCACTACCCGCATGATGAGGCCATGACCCGCACTGCCGATTCATTAGGCGTGCTGGTATGGTCTGAAATACCAGTTTACTGGACCATTGATTTTGGCAACCCCGCCGTGCTGGCCAAAGCTAAAGCGCAGTTGCACGAGATGATTAACCGCGATCATAATCGCGCCAGCATCATTATCTGGTCTGTAGGGAATGAAACGCCTATCAGCCAAACCCGCACCGATTTTATGCACAGCCTCATAACTGAAGCCAAATCGCTGGACCAAACCCGTATGGTTTCGGCAGCATTGGAAGTAAACTATGGTGCATTGAAAGATGTAAATGTGGTGGACGATCCGCTGGGGCAGTTTGTAGATCTGGTAGCCTTTAATGAGTACCTGGGATGGTATGGCGGTCTGCCCGATAAATGCAGAACCACTAATTGGAGCACACCTTACAATAAGCCATTGTTTATTAGCGAAACGGGTGCCGAAGCGCTGGCCGGTTTCCACGCCGATTCCCTTACCCGCTTTAGCGAGGAATTTCAGGAGTGGTACTTTAAAGAGCAAACCGACATGTTTAAGCGCATGCCCGATAATTTTGTAGGTGTATCGCCTTGGGTAATGGTTGATTTCCGCTCGCCAAAACGCAATAATCCACTATACCAGGAAGGCTGGAACCGCAAGGGCCTCTATGGTGAAAAAGGTGAGAAGAAGAAAGCCTTCTTCGTGCTCCGTAATTATTATGACCAAGTAAAACAAACTGCTGATAAAAAGACAGTTAAGTAAAATCTAAAGACATATGAAACTAAAGTTGCTGGCCCTGTTAACAGGCGCCCTTGTCATGCTACATGCCTCATCCAGAGGGCAGGCTACCCATACTTTTGCGTTGGGCGACAAAGATTTTCTGCTGGATGGCAAACCTTTCCAGATGATTAGCGGCGAGATGCATTATCCCCGCATTCCGCGCGAAGCCTGGCGTGCCCGCATGAAAGCGGCCAAGGCCATGGGCCTCAATACCATTGGTACCTACGTGTTCTGGAACCTGCATGAGCCACAAAAAGGCGTGTTTGATTTTAGTGGTAATAATGACATTGCCGAGTTTGTAAAGACAGCCCGTGAGGAGGGCCTCTGGGTAATACTGCGACCTAGTCCATACGTATGTGCCGAGTGGGAATTTGGCGGCTACCCATACTGGCTGCAAAATGAAAAAGGCCTGGTGGTGCGCAGTAAAGAAGCCCAGTACCTTAAAGAGTATGAAGCTTATATAAAAGCCGTTGGCAAGCAGCTGGCGCCGTTGCAGGTAAATCATGGCGGGAACATCCTGATGGTGCAGATTGAGAACGAATATGGATCATACGGTAGTGATCAGGAGTACCTGAAAATTAACGAGAAACTATTTAAAGAGGCTGGTTTTGACGGCCTGCTTTACACCTGCGATCCCGTGCCTGATGTGGTGAAAGGTCACTTGCCAGGTTTGCTGCCCGCTGTAAATGGGATTGATAACCCAGATGCCGTACACCGTTGGGTAAATGAAAATCATGACGGTAAAGGCCCATATTACGTTGCCGAATGGTATCCTGCCTGGTTTGACTGGTGGGGAACCGAACATCACACTGTGCCAGCCGAAAAATATACCGGCAGATTAGATACTACGCTGGCCGCCGGCATTTCCATCAACATGTACATGTTTCATGGCGGTACCACACGCGGTTTTATGAACGGCGCTAATTTTAAAGATACCACGCCATACGAGCCGCAGATCAGCAGCTATGATTATGATGCGCCGTTAGACGAGGCAGGTAACCCTACGCCTAAGTTTATTGCTTTCCGTAATGTTATCAAAAAGCATTTGCCGCAAGGCGTTACGTTGCCAGAGGTGCCGGTCGCTAAGCCATCTATCGGCATAGCTAATATTAAGCTTAACCACTATGCGCCGCTGAACAGTTTGTTACCTGCAGCCGTTGCTAACAATAGACCGCTTACCTTTGAAGATCTGCGTCAAGATTATGGCTTTGTGCTCTATCGCACCACGCTGACCGGAGGCAAAAGCGGTATGCTGAAACTGAAAGAATTGCGCGATTATGCCGTGGTAATGGTGAATGGTCACGCAGTAGGTACGCTTGACAGGCGCATGAACCAGGATAGTATGCAAATTACACTGCCCGCCGGTAAAGTGACGCTGGATATTTTAGTGGAAAACCTGGGCCGCATCAATTTTGGCAAATACATGTTGCAAAACAAAAAAGGCATAACCGAAGCTGTGTTATTTAATGGCGCAGAAATTAACCGCTGGCACATGTTTAGCCTTCCATTTAAAACACTGAAAGGTATTAAATATCAATCTGTTGCTTACAAAGGCAATGCACCGGTAATGCGCAAGGGGACATTTAACCTGCAAACCGTGGCCGATACTTATCTGGATATGTCGGCCTGGGGTAAAGGAGTGGTTTGGGTAAATGGCCATAATTTGGGCCGCTATTGGAAAATTGGTCCGCAGCAAACCGTATATCTTCCGGCAGAATGGCTGAAAAAAGGTGTCAACACGATAGAAATATTTGAGCAGTTGAAGCCGGGGCGAACCATAATTTCGGGAGTAAAGCGACCGATCCTGGATAAGTTACAAACCAATTAATTGGTAAAGCGAAATCAAAAAGTGTTAATTGGTAAAAGGGGGGGCAATCTGCTAAGGTTGTTCCCTTTTTTGTTAAGCTTTATTGATGGTGTTCTGCCCGCGGTTTGTGTTGGTGTCCTGGTTGAAGGTTGTTGTTTTAATGGTTTGTAAAAAGTTTGTTGTACACACTACCGTAGCTGATTAATACCACGTATATTCATGCTTCGCGAACCAATAAAACCAACATGTTAAAGAAGTTTATCCTGGGCTATGCCCTGCTGTTGTTGGCAGGCTGTTTTTCCTTTGTCCAAGCGCAATCGCCGTTGAGCAGGAGTTCATTTTTTGCACCGCCAGATACCAATAAGATCAATGCCTGGTGGCATTGGATGAGTGGCTACATCACCAAAGACGGCATCACCAAAGATCTGGAAGCCATGAACGCCCAGGGTATCCATAGTGCCACCATCCTCAATATAGATCGTTTGAAAAACCTGGAGGGCAATCCTCAGGTTAAATTCGGCTCGCCGGAATGGTACGGCATGTTTCGCTTTGCCATTGCAGAGGCTAAACGTTTAGGCATGACCATCGGTACCTCCAACTGCGATGGCTGGAGCGAAAGTGGCGGCCCCTGGCTTAAGCCCGAGAACTCCATGAAGCAGTATATCTGGCGCAAAACGTTTATAAACGGTGGCAGGCACGTCACTGTTAAGCTGAACGATCCGGTTGGCCTACAGAATTTTTATAAAGATGACCGCATCCTGGCCTATCAATCAACAGGAGCTAATTCTTTTGACATGGCCCATCCTGCAACTAAACTCAACGGTGTTGCCATTGGCGATACCGTGACAGACGGCAGCCCCATAAGCGTAATGGAATGTAAGCCAGGCACCGTAATTGATCTGATTTTTGGAAAATCCTTCACAGCAGAAAAGATGGAAATTGCTACCAATCGTATCAGAACGTCTGCTGTTAAAGATGTGGCACATTTCAACCTATTGGCTGGCGATAACGAAAATGATTTGCATCAGGTTGCCGCTGTTGATGTCCCCATTAACAATGAAGTATTTTCGATATCGATTCCGCATACTACGGCCAGCGTCTACAGGCTTGAATTGCCTAAAGATAAGTCTCAGCCTAAAACAATAGAGATAGGTGATATTGCCCTGCTTGGTAAAGATGAGTTTGGCGATTATCATCCGGCTATTGGTCATCTGCTTACAAAAACAGTGGCCTCAGAAGGGCAGCGCCTGCAACAGTTTTATGAGGATGTACCCGATATGCCCAAAGCTGAGCCGGTAGGCGATGTAATTGATGTGACCGATAAAGTGCAAAATGGCATTTTAAAATGGAAAGCCCCGGCCGGGAACTGGACCATCCTGCGCTTTGGTTTTACTACTACCGGTCGCACCAATCACCCTGCGTCAAAAGAGGGAGAGGGTTTGGAGTGCGATAAGATGGACACTACGGCGCTCAATCTGCATTATCGTAGTTTCCCGGAAAAGCTGATTAAAGAAGCAGGTAGCGATGTGGGAAAAACGTTTGAATACTTCCTGGTTGACAGCTGGGAGTGTATGCTGCAAAACTGGACCGACAATTTTGAACACGAGTTTGAAAAACGCCGTGGCTACAGCATGATTCCATACCTGCCGGTATTGTGCGGCGAGGTAGTAAAAGACCTTCCATCATCAGAAGCTTTTCTGCATGATTATCGCAGCACCATTGCCGACTTGATTGGCGAGTATTACTTTAAGCACCTGGCCGATCTGTGCCATCGCAGTGGCATGAAATTTTATGGCGAGGGCATTTACGGTGGCGTGATTTATCCGCCGCTGGATATCCTGAAAGCCTACAAATATTTCGATGTACCGATGACGGAGTTCTGGGCACGATGGAACGCAGTTGATACGCCGTATGTGTATGTGCCATCGGGCGTGATGAACCATAATTTGGTTAGTCATGCGGCTTTTCTATACCATAAACCAGTGTTGGGCGCCGAGTCTTATACCGGTTTGGCACTGTACAGCGATTCGCCGTGGGATATTAAACTCTATGGCGATAATGTTTTTGCACAAGGGGTAAATCAAGTATTTCTGCACAGTTATGTACACCAGCCAAATGAGCGTAAGCCCGGCCTTACTCTAGGCGTTTACGGATTGACGTTTAACCGGCATAATACCTGGTGGCCATTCGCGGGCAGCTATTTTAAAGAACAAGCCCGCATGCAATATTTGCTGCAACATAGCGATGCCACTCCGCAGGTACTTATTTATCAGGGCGATGAAATGCCGTTTGATCAGTTCAGGCCTGCGAGCAATCTACTGTCAGAGTCTATTACTTATAACTACTGCAACTGGGATATCCTGCTCAACCATCTTTCGGTTAAAGATGGCAGGCTTTGGCTGGATAACCAATCTTCTTTTGCCTTCCTGATCCTGCCTGATGAAAAATTGGATCTGCGGACGCTTGAGCGAATAGCCCAACTGGTAGAGCAAGGTGCAACCGTTTATGGCGCAAAACCGCAAACCACCTTCACCCTGAAAGATAAGGCGGCTAATGATCAAAAGTTAACCACGCTGGCCGACAGTATTTTTGACAAAGACTACGGCAAAGGGCATTTCTATCCGCTCGAGGCGCTTAAAAATAGTGGTATTACGCCGGATGTGCAGTTAAAAGGCATCGGCCGAAATGGACTGCTCACGCTCCACAAGCGGGCCGGTGCCACAGAAATTTATGAACTGACTAATATCGATAATTTCAAACCAGTAAGTTTTGAAGCCGGTTTTATAGTTGGCAATAAAGCACCCACCATCTGGGATGCCGAAACCGGCGAGGTTACCAATCCGGGGATTTACACACAACAAAGTGGTACCACCTGGTTACCTGTTACCTTGCGGCCAAAACAATCGTTATTTTATGTGTTTGAAGCAGGCGCGGGAGAGAAGGTGCATATTCAGACCATTCAAGATCAGGCAGGCCACACGTTGTTCCCCGCCGCAGATAATCTGGTACTGCCAATGCCGTCAGCAAGCATCAATTCAACAGGTCAATTAATCATAAGCAATCCGCAAGGTGGTGTTTATCGGCTGGTGACCAGTCAGGAAAAATCGATCGGTATCAGTCTGAGAGCAGCCCAAAGCATTAGTCTTGCCACGGCTTCTGACATTCAGTTAGAAAGTGAGCCTGATGTAAAAGTAACGGATAAGCAATTACACTCGTTTACCGATGCCACTGAGCCCGCAATTAAGTATTATTCAGGCGTTGCCCGCTATATCGTCGATGTAGATCTGCCCGAATCGTTCTTCGGGAACGGTAAAATCATTCAGTTGAAGATCCCGCGTTTTGGTGCGGCTGCAAATATCACTTGTAATGATCGGTCTGTCGGTGATATTTGGGAACCAAACTTACCGGTAAATATTACAACGCTGGTGCATCCCGGAAAAAATACGCTGGTGATCAGAGCTGTGAACCCCTGGAGAAATAGGATTATTGGCGATTTTGTACAACCACGCGGAGATAAAAATGTCTTTACCACATCAACCTTACAGGCGGTAAATGATCCTGCTGCTATTCCGGTGGTTGATAAAACCTCCAAATTATTATCATCCGGCTTAAGCGCCCCCATACAAATTATTAGCTTTGACCAAATAGACCTTACCAACAAGCTTTAAAATGACCGCCAAAAACCTAATGAAGGTAGTAACGTTGGTTACCACCGTTCTAATAAGCTTTTCATTTACCTGCCGGGCCCAGGTTTGGATGCCCGATCTGGGTAACGGTACCTATAAAAATCCGGTGTTGAATGCAGATTATTCAGACCCTGATGTTATCCGTACAGGTGATGATTATTATTTGGTGGCATCGAGCTTTACTTGTCAGCCTGGTATTCCGGTACTACATTCTAAAGATCTGGTGAACTGGACCATTATTAATTATGTGTATATCACCCTGCCGTTTGATCGCTACAAGCAAGTTCAGCATGGGCGGGGCAGTTGGGCGCCGTCTATCCGCTACCATAACGGCAAGTATTACGTGTATGTATGCACGCCAGAAGAAGGCCTATTAATGGCCGAAACCACAGATCCCGCCCAAAAGTGGGAGATGCACGTAGTTAAAAATGTGAGGGGATGGGAAGATCCTTGTCCGTTTTGGGACGAAGACGGGCAGGCTTACCTGCTGCATGGCAAGAAAGGTGCCGGTCCGGCCATTTTGCATAAAATGTCGGCAGACGGCCGTGCGCTGCTGGATACGGGTGTGCTTATCTATCAGGACAGGCAAAAACAGCCCGTGCTGGAAGGCTTTAAGTTTATGGAAAAGCGCGATGGCTACTATTATTTTGCGGCCCCGGCAGGGGGTGTTTCTACCGGCTGGCAATCCATCTTCCGTTCAAAAAACATTTATGGGCCTTATGAAGATAAGATTGTGATGAACCAGGGCAAAACACAAATTAATGGACCGCACCAGGGCGGTTATGTAGAAACGCAAACCGGCGAGTGGTGGTTCATGCATTTTCAGGCCAAAGGCGCTTATGGGCGTATTGTACACTTGCAGCCGGTACACTGGGAAAACGGTTGGCCCGTTACCGGACAGGATGACGATCATAACGGCACCGGCGAGCCCGTAATGACTTACCGCAAACCCAATGTTGGCAAAACCTATCCTGCCACTGCGCCGCAAACTACAGATGAGTTCAATAGCAATGAATTAGGTTTGCAGTGGCAATGGCAGGCCGCACCCGATGATAAATGGTACACGCTGCTGCCAAAACAAGGGAAGATCAGGCTAAATGCGGCAAGCCACCCCGTTGGTAATGGCAACTTGTTTTATGGCAGTAACCTCTTATTGCAAAAGCTAACAGCTCCGGCATTTACTGTAACTACGCAAATGCAGTTTAAACCCGAGCAAAACGGAGAAAGGGCTGGGCTGGTGATGATGGGCAGCTATTTTACTTGTCTATGCGTGGAGAAACGTGATAACG
>Ga0153918_1001163_pt1 | contig 10949 bp, 5 predicted proteins | sample TSFL002MetaG_FD_104687 | JGI IMG/M metagenome (GOLD analysis project Ga0153918, IMG submission 104687) | Attine ant fungus gardens microbial communities from Florida, USA - TSFL002 MetaG | ecosystem: Host-associated > Fungi > Mycelium > Unclassified | place: USA: Florida, Paynes Creek Historic... | reverse complement strand
TCAGACCACTCGTAACTCTTTTTTGGATCAAATGTCATTTTCTTAATAATTTTATACAAAGATAAGAATTATTTTGTTAAGAAAAAATTAATTTTCAAATCTTACAAAATAAGATATTTTTTTAGAAATAGCTAATGATTTGGAATATTCAATAGGAATCTTAAAATGCCTATGAATATTTAAAACATTTTCAATAATATTTTGACGACATTCTGTTTTATTGGGTGTGATATGAACATTATACCCTTTATCATTAGCAGAAACTAAAACTTTAGAATTTGGACACGCATATGAAATTACAGACGACAACCATTCAAAATAGCGAATATCATTATCCTTTTTTATTTCAGGTGCATTTATTTTAAATTCAGTCATATTATGCTTCGCTCGTAACAGTTAAAACAGCATCATTTGAAGTAACAGAACCAGCGGCATTAGTCAAAATAACTGTATAGACATCACCATTATTATCAATAGTAGTATCCGTTGTAGTATAAGAACTATTAGTTGCACCAACAATATTCGTCCCGTTCAGTTGCCATTGATATGTAATATCATCACCAGTAGCCGCAACAGTAAAGGTTACAGGTGTAGTGGGTTCAGTCGCGGTGACGGTTTGACTGGCTGGTTGTGTAGTAATTGTTATGGGAGTAACAATACTACAACACATTGTATAAGGAACTTCTTTCCAAGTATAGGTATTAGAAATTTTAGGACGATTGCGCCTAATAATCAGAGATGATGGTACAACATTACCTCTTTTATCATACTTAACAAACGCTTTTAATACACCACTACGAATAGTAGGAAAGGGGATATCGCAACATAAGTTAACGGGTATCCGCATCAAATTATCCTTATGAGGTTTTTGACGCCGAATCAAAACTACAGAAGGAATAACAATGCCATTTCCGGCATAAGAAATAAATGCTTGCATTTTTTATTTTATTTTTAAGTTACAGGTTCAGAAAAATCTACCGAATACCACCAACAACCTGTGTTGGGTGCAGCGTATGCGAAAGAATCTCCAGGACTTAACATATGAGTAGAAACTACTGTATTGGTAATTTTATCAGTAACGGTAACAATTAAATTTCGTATTCTACTTCCACTTTGTAATTGAAATGAAATAGAAGGATCGGTATCATTAATATCTCTTGCTTCGTAGTCAGTCCAACCAGTTCCTGCTACAATGTTTTCTGATGGAATTAAAAAGTCTGAATCTAATGGTACAATATTTAACAATATAGCTCCTTCAGATAAGGTAGAAGGGTAATGGAATTCCACTAATGAATTCCAGTGTCTATCTTCTCTTTCAACAGGATCAGGACAAGGATCAAATTCGGGTGATACCACTACAGGAGGTGGTACATCTTGCATTCCAATAATTGAACATGATCTCATTGCAGGATATTTCATACAATTTGGAGGATCATACACTGGTACATTTGGCGGATCGTATTCAGCAAAAGCTACTGTATCAATTTCCCAATCCCCACAATCTGCACGTTGACATCCACGAGCAAAACCAATACCATATCTTGCATTAGTAATTGGTGCACTTGATGTAAAATCTACTGTTCCAAAATTAGAATTAAATAATTGCCCAAAAATTTGCGTATTATTTATTTCATCTACTATATAAACATATACTTGGGGATTAAACCCCATATATGACCAAGAAAAATCGAATTTGAAACGAGTGCCAATATTAAGATTAATCAATAATGGATAATATCCATAATTGGGAGTTAGATCATTTAAAACATAAGAAGGAGCCGTAAATGCATTATATCCGCTATTGCCGACATACATATTAGTTACAGTAATATCTCCAACACCTTCTCCTTGCATCCAAACATCCATATTTTGTAAAGATGTTTGAGTTTCTATTTCACTCAAAGGAGGACATGGTGCCCCACCACCTGAAGGTGGAGTAATAATTTCACGCGTATTGGTACGACTACGTTGAAAATGATGTGGATTTGGTCCTGCTGGCATTTATTAATCAATTTGTGTCCAAGAACTCCAAGCTCCATGTGTCCAGGCAGATACAACACAATCGGCTGTACTGTCTAAACAACTAACTCGAAATTTATGTTCAGATTTTTCATTCAATATTCCATACACTTGAATTTCAATAACATCTCCATAAATTACAGAGGTTGAATATGAAGTTTGTGGGGATGTGGTGATGGTTTCTGGTGGAAACCCATTTACAGAAAGGTATGTATTTAAAGTAGCTTGATATGAAGTTAATCCCCCATATCCAGTATCTAATAATAAAATATTATTTTTATAAATCTTGTATTTTACAGGTAAAGCCCCATAGTAAAAATCCATATTTATTATACCTGAACCAGTATATGAATAATTTTGACTATATGTTACCGAACCTGTTTTATCAGAAATCCATTGATCACATACATCTTCACAGGGACATTGTGTCTGAAAAACAGAATAATAACCAATACCCCCATCAGGGGGTACGGCACCAGGGCTAAATGTTGACCATATAATTAATCCATCAGGGCTTTTTTTCGCCCAACCTTTAATTGGTTCTAACATATATGCAAAAGTATGAAAACATTGTTAAATTTCAAAGCTAAAATTAAAAATAAATTAACTATAATAATTAAAATTGCTGTTTATGAATATCAATACCCAGATTATCAGCCAAATCTTGATTAAATACTGACAAAAGTGGCATGGCTTGAGATATTATCGGAATGGGTTTGGCAATGGCTTTAAACAAATGTGTATTTTTTTTCACATCTTCGTCGCCTGTTACAAGATAATTTCCAGTTCTAACAATTTGATTAGCAATATTTAATCCTTCTGTCACTACTCCCAAAGAAGGAAAAAGTGAACCAGATGTAAGTTTTACCCATTCAGAAGGTGAATAATAAAAACTTAATTCCCCTCGTAGCTTTCCAGTTAAGTTATACATATAATTATATGCGCCTTTACTTTCATCATCATCAGGTGGTTGCATCGCACCAAACATAAAGAATAATCCTCCCAAAGTAGAAAAAGCTAATAGATCATATAAAGAAGAACGAATCAATTGTTGATGCATTTCAATATAACGAGAGCGTGAAAGTGTTTGTTCAAATTGTTTAGCTTCTTCTGAATCCTCACTAATGCCTAATTTATTGAAATAATCTGCTTTAGTACGTTCGTATTGTTCTTTTAATAATTTAACACCATTATCATTTAAGGTGTATATATCATGCAAATTTTTTGCCGATTTCAATATATTTATCGATACTTGTTTGGCGACAGCATTATAGCGTCCCATAACATAGGATTGTGAAGCTTCTTCGTATCGTAACCCCGAAACACGATTAGCCACAAGTTGAGGAATCCAACTATGGAATACCATCATAGAACGTCCCCAAAATGTCATATTAATCTGTCGTTTATCTTCTCTATTTCCACCACCTGTAGCTTTTTTTACCACATCTTGAGTTAAATTAATAAAATCAAATACAGACTGATCATCTCGATTTAAACCAGGAATAATTAATTCATCATCTTTAATTTGTGCAATTTTGGGAATAGAACGTGTATCTTTCAATTCTTTAATTTCTCGTTCAATTTTAGCAGAAAGTTCTTTTCTTTCAGTAGAAGATAGATCGTATATATCGGAATATTTATTTTTTACATATTCTCGAATACTTACTAGTTTTCCATCTTCAATCATCGCATTTTCAAGCATCATTAAACCGACCGCCATTTGAATAGGAATTTCAGACCAATGTTGGAAACTAAGAAGCATTTCTGGTATCGTACGACGAGTAGCCTTAGACATTGACATTTTTCTTGTTAAATGATCAATACTTTCAGAATCATATGCCAATTGAAAATATTCCAAAAGTCCTTGTGTAAGTTGACGATCTTTTTCAGATTTAAATCGTCCCATCATAGAAGAAAATTCATGTTTAATGAAATCGGCTCTTGATCCAAATCGATTTTCATTAATTAAAATTTGAGCATTAGAACCTAAAAAATTGACAATGGGAATAGATACATTCAATCCCAAAACTTTCAATTGAAATAATTTATTAATGGCATCACCAAAACCACGAGCACTTACGTAACCTTCTTTTTCAACTTCTGGTAAATTAGTACCAAATGTCTTATTTATTAATTTAGCGGCCTTATTACCAAATGTAAAAAGTTTGGTATCTAAACTATCAGATACATCGTTTTGTCCATATAAATTTCCTTTTAAGAAATTAGCATAATATTCATAATTTTTCGTATTATCGGCAACATCTCCTTCACCAATCTTAGCATTATTAAAGCGATCCACAGATTTTGATCCTTTTACTTGTTCCAGATGTCCAAGTAGTTTTAATCGAGATTCATTTGCTTTTAAATTCTCATATTTTACTGTGTAGCGATAATAAGAAGGAAGAATTTTGAAAATATCCTGGCTTATATTAGAATAATTACGATTTCCTTTTTTATCAACTGTGGATAAATCATATGCATAAATAAAAGGAATAGATTGACGTAATTCTCCTGTCATTGGATCAATATTACGATATGCCGCCTCATCTTCATAACGAAGTAATCCACCTAATAATCCATTTGCTTTAATATAATCTCCTTTACCTGTAATAAATTTTTCTATTACATTCTTTTCAACAGTTGGGATAGTAATTTCAGCAGCTTCACGGCTCATAGCCCCAGCAGCATGTGCTTTCATATTTATACTTCTGATATAATCATGTAAATCAAGAGCTGCTTTATTTTTAGACATTTCTTTATATTCATCAGAAATATAATAATCCGAAATATAATTTTTTAATGCTGCATTTTGAGCAGATATATTTTTTGAAATATCATATGTATTCAACCATTTTTCCTTAGCTTCATCTTGACGTTTGATATTTTCATTTTCGTCATAATGATACTCTGTATTATCAATTTCAAAAAATGCTTCTTTTTTTGTTTCCTGAAACCATTTATTGTATTCTTGTTTATCTATGGCCTTATCAAAAAACGATAAATCATTATTTTTTGCCGCTACAACTAAATCACTACGAAATTTATCAAAATCATACTTATTTATGAGTTGATGAATATATTCATTATTGGTTCCTTTTTTGGTTATGTAAGTTAGATAATCTGCTGATTTCAAAGTATTGGATGCTTTGAACATTTTATCATAAGCTTCTCGAATTTTTTCTATTTTTGGTGCTTCTTTTTGGGTTTCGATATTAGCCTTATGAATTGCACGAGAGATAATACGATATAATGTTTGTGTGGCTTTTGTTCTACTTTGAGAAAGACGTAAAAATTGTTTTGATATAGTTCCAATAGGTCGTTCAGAATTTTGAATACCGAAAATATTTTCTCTTTGTGCAATATAAAAATCTGAAAAATTCTTATTAATATCTTGCAAACTACTTCTTTGACCTTGAAGATTTGCTACAGAACGAGTAATATATTGGATATCATTTTCAAATTTTGAAAACAGTGTAGGATTTTGCCGTTTTGCTGAATTAAGCGCAGATGTAATTTCTCCATTAAAATAATTAGATAATTCCAATAAGTGATTGATTTGAGCAGCCATTTCAATTACTCGATCATCACTTATGAGAGATGGATTATCAATATCAAATTCATCATTATATGATTTTATCAGATTACTAATACGCCCTGCCAAAGATCGTGCTGCCAAATTTAATGGTTTGATGTCACCTTTAATTTGAATACTCCGAATAGCTTTCATAATCTGACTTGCCAATCGAGCATCAGAAACAGTACGAGATGTTTGAGATAATAATGTAGTTAGCCTTTTAATGAGCGAATCTATCTGCTTCACCCCGGTACTATCAAGCACAGAAGGAATATCTATAAATTTATCAGTAGCATAATCTATACTTAGTACATCATCTTTCACCGCAATGGGTATAGTACGAGCCTCCCCAAAAGAAGTAATATTGTATTCTGTGCGTAAAATATTAGCACTATTGACTATGGCCTGATTTAAAGCATCTACTTCTTCACGAGGAATGAAATCGTCATTAGTAATAAAAAAGTTTAATATATTCAATTTTTTACCATCTACAATCATTAAATCTGGAATTTGAGAAAGTCCATTTCTTGTAGAAGCAATTTCTTTTTGAATATGAAATTTAGCATTAGGAAATTGATTCAACTTATCCACAATCAATTTTTCCAATGTATCATAAGTAATAGAATCAGTAAAAGTTTGACCTTTAGCTTGAGGTCGATCTCTCATATTACCATTTTCGTCGATATATCTATTAAGGATAGAAAGAATATCTTTTTTAGTTGCAGTACTATCTTGATTTTTGAACTTATTTAAAGTATCATTAAACAATTGTGTGGTGTTATCATGTAGATTAGACAATAAAGATTGACTAACTTGTTCTAGTTTATTGGAAAAAAGGCCACTTGGAAGAACTTTATTTAATTTATCATTTGTCTGATTGGTATCTTCGGAAATAGAATAATATACATCTGAAGGTGTTAGTTGATACATCATCAAGCGCATTTCATCATTGCTCATATCTGACTTTGCCATATCTATAATTCTATCCGCATTATCAGACGAGATACCTTTAGAAACCAAGTACGATTTATTCTGAAGTAAAGAATTTCTTACACTTTCAAGTTTATTTGCAAATATAAGTTTGAGAGTTGTTTGAAACGGAGAAAGCTGAATATCAGATTTTGCAAATAAACCTCTGAAAAATTCTACCGTTCTTTGCCACCAATTTTTTACTTCAGAATCTTGTTTAAATTGTTGTGTTAATTGTTTAGCAATTGCTTCTTTTTTAATCTTTAAAATATCTGGTCTGCCATCAGTTTGATATTGAGGATCATTTTTATATGTTTCATAAGTTTGGTTATAAATATCCATAGTGGATATTTTACTTAACATTTTATTTAGTAATCCTGGATGAGTTTGTGAAAGTATCTCAATTGCGATATGAAATGATTCTTCAGTCAATGCTTCATAATTACCTTCAACATGAGCTACAAGGGCTTGAAGTGGAATAGCAATTCCATTAGCATCCAAACGTTTGCCATTGAAATTGATATTATTAATATTTTCTACCTTAACGCCAATTGAAGATAAAAAAGATTGAACTTTATTTATATAGGAAGGAGTAGGTTTAATATCTTTAATATCAGCAAGATCAGCTACAATTTTTTGAGCTTCTTGATCAGCTTTATAAGTGTCTAAATAGTTATCAACTAGTTCAGTTTTTGGTGATATTGTGATAACACCATTATTTTGAATAACGACTTCCGATTTATATATTTTATTTACTTCATCCAAAGTTGATTGTACATCTTCTTCTTTTGAAAAAATATTATCTCCTTCAGTGTAAAATTTACCTGAACTTAATAAACGATTTTTTACGTCCTGAATAATAGATTTCTCTACTGTATTACGATTTACACCACAAAGCATAATTAACAAGTTACATCTAATGTAGGTAACCCTTCGGCTTCGGCTACACTAGGTTTAATGATAGATTTAATTGATTGTTTATTTTTAAAAGTTTCAAGTGCTTCTGCGATTCCAGAAAGGCTTGGGAACCCTTGAGTTTCTCCAATATTATCTTTTCGATTAGCAGATTCGGTAATTTGTCCGGCAGTAGTGATAGAACCATCAGCCAATATAATTTTGGTATCACGTGGATAACTAGATGCTGGATTTTTTCTAAAATTTTCAGGAATAGGTTCTGTTGAACGATTGAATAAATCGGATAATTTATTAACTAGGGATTTACGATTTTCTTTAGATAATTCTTCGACAAGTTGAGAATTAATTTTGAATTTATTTTGAACATTATTTTCAATATTGAGAAGACGTGAATATATTGCCCGAATGTCATTTGTTAAATTTATTTCTAATGGAGAATTTAAAACACTTTCGTAAATGCTTTTTAACCATGATGCAAATTTACTAAAAATTTTATTAATTCCATCTAAAAATGGATTAGGTTCAGAAATAAATTTCTCAAAACCTTTTGCAAACATTTCACTAAATTCTGTTGTTCCACGTTTGGTTTTGGACCATCTTTCTAATGTTGCAAGTTCATCATCAGTTAAATCTTGTTCAAAAACATGCCCCAATTCATGAACCAATGAAGAAATATCGGGATTTTCAAGTGCGTGTAAGATTTTTTTACCATTTTCCAATGATTCTAATGCTGCTCTATAAATTACTCCGGTACTTGGAATTTTATTTTTGGCATTTTCAATTTGTTGCTGAACGGATTGAAAATGCAATGTAGATTTTGGATTTATATCAAAACTATCAGATAATAAAATATTTTTATAACGATCACCCAATTTTGTCCGATGTTCTACCGCCCTGGCTTCGGCTTCTCCAAGTTTATGCAAATAAACAAAAAGAGCTGCTTTTTTATTGGCCCTTTCTGAATATTTCTTTTTAAAGAAATCCTCATCATAATTTTTTTCAATAAAATCCTTCAAAGTAGTATGATCATCTTTACTAAATCCGGTTCTGGCAATAAAATCTGGATTTTTTTCAAAAGCGTTAGTAGAAATATTATATATCATTCTGGTAATGGTTTCTAACGCAATTCCATCATCAAAACCTTCAATTTTTTGAATTAAATGTGTTATTTCATGCTGTAAAATATTTTGTTGACTTTTGGTTAATTGTTTATTTGAATTAGCTTTTAGATAAATATTAGAATCAAAAACATACCCAAGAATATTTCCTTCGACTATGGAATCTTTATCTGTATAAAAAATGACATTGGTATCTTTTAAAGAAGGATATGTTTTAAATAAAATTTCATTATCTAAAATATCACTAAGTTTGGTTGATTCAAATGTTTTATTAAAATCTTCCAAATGTATTGGTGTAGTAGTGAAAGATTTGATGTTTCCATTTGGAATTTCATATCTCCACTTACCATCAGGTAATTGTTCCCAACCTGTAATATCTTTGATGTGATTAGCTTTTTCTTTTTCTGATACCCCCGCAATAGTTTCATTTAATCTTTGTGCAATTAAATAATTATCAACGGCAGTAGTATCATTAGTTTCAGCCAGATTATATGCCCCTTTCAATCCAGTAATTTGAAATAAAACATCATTACGTAAATCATCTAGATTTGACTGACGTACATCTTCAAATCTTTCATAAAAGAAATCTTTGGGGTTTCCAGTACGATCGGCCCAGGCTTGAGCTGAAGCATCAATTAAAGCAATAGTAGTTTCAATTTGTTCTGGATTTATCGTTTTACCAAATACATCACGTATTTTATTTTTTATATTTTCAGCATATTCTTGTGCTTGTTGTAATTCTTTTTTGGCAGTATCGTAAGCTTCTTGTCCTGGAACTAATTCAGGATCAGAAACGGGTAAATCGTTTTCTTCTTGAGATTCTTCTATCTTAATAGTTGGATTATTTGTTTTATTTAAATTAAGAAAGTTTTGAAGAATTAAATATTTATTTGAAGAACCTTCATCAACCATATTGGTATGTACAATATCATTCAATAATAAATAAGCTTGATATGGTCGGGTGATATATTCAAAATTTCCATCACTATTCATCTCAATATCTGTGAAGGACATATCAATATCAGAAAGTATCTTATTTTTAGCATTACGCAGATTTGCAACTATGGCATCTTTTTGTGATGGCGTAAGATTTTTCATATTATATGAAACCTCATTATAAGTAAGTTTATTATTTAAAAAATCATAATTAAACCCATAAGGCAATGTATTTTTTAAATAATTAACCATACGTTCATCTACACCGTTTCTTAAATTAGCCATATGTGTCATCACATCGACTATAGTATTGGCTTGTTTATTACTTATATTACTTGGAAATAAAGGTATTGTGACATCAGATGTCTGAAGTAATAATATATCGCCTTTTTCTACTTTTCTAGTATTTCCTTCCTGATCAATATATGTTTCACCTTTTTTAACAATGCTTAATAAATTAGGTTGATTTATCGCATCATTAGATACAATATTACCCAATATACGATTTTCTTCAATATTTAACGTATGTACTCCACGAGATAAATTAAAAGAATAGAATTGATTAAACTTATCATCTTGTAGTAATTGTGCACGTTTATCTTCATAAAGCTGTCGGTAAGCTTCGGGGGACATATTGATCGTTTCTGGCTTAACATAGGCTTGTTGCCCATTACTTGTATATGTTAAAGAAGGCGTAGGCATAGTAGTAACTACTAAGTCAGAAAAATTGACAGGTTCTCCAACTTTACCTAGACGTATCCCCTTGTCTGATATATAATAATGTTCATCACCAACTTGCTCAACTACAACTAAAGCGATACCTCCTTTTTTAGGATCAAGTTTCTCTTCAATATTATTATAAAAAGGTTTATTTCCTTTGGTAAAAACTTGATCAGTTAATTTTTTAGTATCGGCTTTAAATTGCAACAAATGTTCATTTCGTGCTGTTACTACCATAGCACGAAGATTATTACGACGAAGAGAGGGCATTCGCATTATATTGCGTGTGGCAATATTAAAACGTTTATACCAATCAGCACTATGATGTGCATCATTTGGTACTACAGAAGAAGTAAATAAACGAGCTAATATTTTTTTGGCACCAGAATATTCTTTTGTCAAAGAAGAAACCTCGTCTTCATTTTCATTTAAATTTTCAACAGGAGCACTATTTGATGCATCGTCTTTGCTTATGAAATTAGCAGGGTCTATAGGTTCGGCAATATCAAAAGCTCGGCCCAACATACTATCATAAACTTCTTTGAGAGAATTAAAATTATCTTTAATACGTTTTAATTCATCAGTAATATTCTGTAAATCCTTTGAAACTTTATCGGATTGAAGTTTAGTTAAATTTAAATTAGTATCTGCTTGTTTAAGCGCATTACTTAAATTTTGGTATTCATTTATACTATTGG
>Ga0153918_1001161_pt1 | contig 10964 bp, 16 predicted proteins | sample TSFL002MetaG_FD_104687 | JGI IMG/M metagenome (GOLD analysis project Ga0153918, IMG submission 104687) | Attine ant fungus gardens microbial communities from Florida, USA - TSFL002 MetaG | ecosystem: Host-associated > Fungi > Mycelium > Unclassified | place: USA: Florida, Paynes Creek Historic... | reverse complement strand
GAGTTTTCACCCCATCAGTCACGCAGGCCTGATCTTTGTTTTTTGAAATTAGTCCTAGCATCAAAACCAATTGTTTTCCTAAATATCTGCATCGCGGCCTTCATAGTTTCTACGGTGTCCGAGACTCGTCCGTATGACCTCTAACGACGCCAAGGCTTATTAGCACAGCGTGTGTGATGTCATCACGCCAATTTGAAACTTAATATAATCCGGGACCTGAGCAGTTGACCCCAGAGCACATGACACAAATCATCATGGGGTTGGACCAACCTACGAGATTGGCTTATGCGCTATTGAGGAGATTGCTCCCGAATCTCACTTCAGAAGGTCCCTTCGCAAATAATCAACCCCTTTTGATCGATACTGGACTAGCTGAAAAGCTTTCTAATTGCACAAGCGTGATTCACTGATGACATGAAGCGAACCCTCCATTTCGTGGATCATTCTAGTGTCCATCTTCGGCTACTCTCGGTTGTTTCCTGGCCGCGTCAATTCAGTCCAAACCACGAGGTCAAATTTATCATTGAGAACGGAACATACGCAATAGCACCCGTGTATTTCCCGTAGTTGGAAATATCATTTGGAGGCGTTGCTGTACCTGAGTCTCGATGGGGTTTCACGCTCTCCAGAAGATCATGGGATATACTGTCTTCTATTTTCACTGTCATCTATAAATCATCCGTCGAGGAACAGTCTCTTTGGCCTCCCTCCCTCGTTCTCTCCGCATTCACTCCCATCCCCACTTTACGATATCATGAACCAGACCCGTTACCTTTATCTCGGCGATCTACACAAGCGAATCGGTGTGCTGAAGCAGTGGGAAAGGCATCGTAATCGCAAACAAGTTCATTGGTTAATGGAGTGCTTCGCGGAGGCAGTCAGTGACTATTCAGTCATAGCCCTTAATGATTTGTAACGGTCTGCATAGCTTGGAGTCTTCCTTTACTGCTTTCCTGGCAAGTTTCCTCTAGTCTGGAGGCAGGAATCTGTCATTAACTGTAGCAGGTATTGGCTCAAACCTCGGTTATATCCTTGGAGGCATCACACAACAACAAGGCGTTTCCTGTGAATACACATGCTCCAAGTTCACACACTATACTAACAGTTTACAGCTGTATTCCAGATCGGATTTGGCTATGCGCTTGGTATCATGTTCGCTCTCGGAATCGCTGCAGGCACTTCTGGGGGTCACTTCAACCCAGCTGTTACAATCGTTCATGTCATTTTCAGAGGTTTTCCCGTTCTGAAAGCCCTTAGGTGAGAGATATGTCCTCCGAGTCCACGTCAGCTAATTTTCTAATCTGAGGTATATCGTTGCCCAAATCTTTGGTGGTTACGTCGCTTGCATGCTGGTGTATTACCAATGGCGGCCAGTCATTCATGAAATGGTTGATGGGCTGATTGCTGCTGGCAAAGAGGCAGATCTGTTCACGCCAAATGGACCTCCTGGTGCATTCGGTCTCTATACTCTTCCCGGAGCAAGTCTCGGATCCACCTTCCTCAATGAGTTCGTTTGCGTGCGTTTCTTCATTGCATCAAGGGCATAGAAGCTCATCTTGATATCAGTCTTTCTTTGTCGGACTTGTGATTTGGACTGCTAATGATCCAACCAATATGATCATCACTCCAGCGCAAGCTGCGCCTTGCATCGGTCTTTCCTAGTACGTGAATCTCACCATCATTTGTATCGAATTCCTCCGACACGAAAACTGCCAGTGCGGCTGTTATCTGGGGTTTCTCACCCGTTGGGGTAGTCATGAACACTGCTCGTGATCTCGGTGGACGATTATGGGTATTGACGATATGGGGGTTACAAGGTTGAATGCCTTTCCTTCTTATTGTTGAAATGTTAGCTCAAATTGTTACCAGCTGGTGGAGGCAAATATGCTGCTATCACCGCCCTCACGAACATCCCTGCTACCCTCTTCGCAGTCATCCTCTACGAAGTATTCTTAGTCGACTCGGATCGGCTTGTTACTCCCCAGGCGTTGGAATTCACTCATCTTGCTCATGGAAACAGGCGTTTTACTTCTAAACATGCGAGAGATGAGAGTACCATCGAGCGGGGATATAATACTGACCACGATTCTGGAAAAGCGAGCATTACCGCACTTGAATATGCTTCTCAGACCAGGTAAGGGATTTAATCGGAAATACGCTGTGATAGTCCTAAATTCTTGGATCCTCTTTTCTATTTTGATCGAGAATTATGTATTCCCTATACATGTATAAATACAACGACCCGACATTGATGTAAAACACTGGATCTTCGATCAGGGGAACTTGAAAGTATTGCTCCTGAGAAGAAAGACTTCTGATTCTTATGTAACATTTTGAAAATGTCACTAAAGTGAGATTATGATGTGTTCAATAATACCATAACCATTTGGCTGGGCATTTGATATCGTTATATAAGCCAACAAGGTGTGCCAGGAGGGGAGGGGTACCACGTGAAATACAGTAGGTAGTGATAGAAAATAATGGCTGTTGGTTATGAATAACCATGACAAGTCGGAACCGGTAGTCAAATATCCGGGATCAAACACCTTTCGACTGTTTCCACAATACTTACACTTTTTGTATTCCAGACGCACCTCAAGTTACTGCAATGACACCACAGACCTATAAACGCATAGTGCTCAACTCGAGACCTACGGATAACTTTGAAGCGGACACCTTCCGAACAGAGGTCCTACCCTTCGCGTCACTCGGAACGCCTGGGAACCAGCAAGTACTCGTACAATGTACTTGGCTTTCTCTAGATCCAGCGATGAGGAATTATACTCGAGATGCGCGTAACTATTTACCGCCAGTGAAGATAGGAGAGGTAGTTCAATGTCCATGACATTTCTAGTTGCAATCAAGTTGAATTTAGAGGGATAATAGACTATGCGCGCATCGGGACTGGGCGTTGTCATTTCTACCGGAGATAACAGCAAATTCAAGATTGGGGACTACGTAACAGGCTCATGGGGTATCAAGGTTTACTTTTGTTCATGCGGACCTTGGGACTGACACTTTGTTCTGTACCTCAGGCATGACTGAATATGCTGTCGTCCAGGACAAGCATCTCGATAAGGTTGAGTGAGCAATCCGCGCGTCTCCCCTAGAGTTCACTGCTTCAACTCAAAGGGTTGTAGACTTTATCCAGGCATTGAGCCTCTCGACTACCTCAATACACTCGGTTTCTCTGGTCTCACAGCATATTTCGGACTCATGAGGATCAGCGAACTTAAATCGGGAGAAAAGCTTGTTGTTTCGGGTGCAGCTGGATCTGTTGGTCACGTTGCGTGTCAGCTCGGTAAAGCAGCTGGGGCAAAGGTCTATGGGATCGCCGGTTCACAAGAGAAATGCAATGCCTTGGAGAAAGAGACCGGTATAGAGAAAGCTTTTAATTACAAAAGCCCAACCTTCTTTCAAGACTTTAAAAACACCGTCGGGTATCTGGACGTCTATTTTGATAATGTCGGAGGTGATATGTTGGATTTTATGTTGACGCGATTGAACAAAGATGCCCGGATTGTTCTCTGTGGTATGTCATCTTACAAGTCCTTTCACTGGAAAATTCAGTCTTAAAAAAATGATTAGGTGCCATTTCTACATATAGTATGTCTCGGAAGGGGGAGGGGTTCTCCTATTGGATTTTGTGCTCAACTATGTTTTCAGATACAAATACGCCCAAGGGTCTTCAACGCTATACCAACATCATTGCTCAGCGTGCCAAGGTCCAAGGATTCATTGTGTATGATCTGAACGAGTTCTTTTTTCCCATTTACATTTATGCTCATGTTATTATTATTATTATTCTCTCAATAGTTTTGATTATGTGAAGGACTTCCCGGTAGCCCTCGAAGAAATGCGAAGAGATTTGATCAGCGGCAAACTCAAGCGACATTTCCACAAGATTGAGGGAGGCATTGAAGAAGCTCCCAAGGCTCTACCAATGTTATTTACAGGCGAAAATGTTGGCAAGCTGTGCGTGAGACGGGAATTGGATTCGGCCGCCGCAAAGACTGACTTTTTTATTCAGAGTGGTCAAAGTTTCCGAGGACCCGGTTGTTAGATCGAAACTTTGAGGTGTGGTTACGTGTGTGGTTCTTCAATTGAACCGTCTGATCACGGGAAGCGAGTTTTATGGGTAACATGTGTAGAAAACAATGTATTTACATCTCATATACCTTGCTGAGACCTCAAATCCTATACTCGAACACCCCATGAGTCTCGTCACCCACTCAGTGAGCCTTTATACTCCCCATTCCAATACTTGCGAACCAGCTCTGAGCGGTAATTCGAAAATTACACGTGATCATAAAGTAATACAGTCCGGTTCAGCCTCACTAGATCCTGACCTTCAAGTTTCCAAAAAAAAAAATGCCCTCCTCGACGTCGACGTTGAATACTCATCCGCGATCTTGGATCACCAATGTAATTCGACAGCTCAAACTCATTGTGCCTGGTGCCATGATCACGTATTATCTGGGTACACTAGACAAACTCGTACGCGTACTTCAGTCGGAAGATGACGCTTTCCACAGGTGCGGTGGTATCATGAACAGCTTCATGTCCTATCGCCTTGTTCACATTGTTTTTTTTGTTCTTGTCTATCACGAAATCTCCTGTTTAGTAAAGTGGCGTTTGTGGCTCTAGGTCATGTTTTCGTGATGATGGCTCTGATTTTTTATGTTTTGTTCTTGATACATTGGAGAGATGAACGTCCTGACGTTACGTTGATTTCCTCTTATTCTAATTTCATGCGGTCGAATGTCTGAAAAATCTCCCTCCCCCCAAACAATAGTGGCGCACCTGGCGAGAATCAGGTTCTCTTTCGGTCGTTATCCCTGTACGTTCTTTTTGAACTCTACCACCCTTGTCTTGTTCTCATTATTCATGATCGTGTATGTATATATAGGTTTTGACCGCCACGATCATCGTCGGTTGGATTCTTCATGTTTTGATACTAGGTAGTTGGACCAACTTGGGCTATACACAAGGAATTGTGGGTGGTAAGCTTGCTTCTGCTATTTCTTCTTGTTGCTGCTGCTCCCTCTCGAGTGACTATTTCTAATGATTTTTTTTTTTCCGTGAAGCGACAAGTCTGTATGTACTGATATTCGGTGTTCTGGCTTTGATCCCCGCGCCGAGGAAACGTAAAGAAACTTGAAAACTTGTCGTATCGGCTTTTTTTTCTTTTCCTAGTTTACTCTATACCGGTATTGTTCTCTACGAAATTGTTTTGCTTTGTATTGTCATTTACGAAAAAGACGTTGAGGGGTTGAGAAGTGAAAACCTATTTAATGAACTAAAGTAATGGAAGAGGTTCTCCGACTGCTTGACAGTCGAACAACAAGGACCATATTTCTTGTCCAGGTTCTAGGAATGATGGACAAGAGATAACATGTGCTCATCTAGTGTATCAAAGGCCGATATCACAATGCTATCATTATTTCCTACAACACAGGATTCGTTTGACAGGAATAATACACACGGGAAAGCGTTACTTAGATCACTAATCACCAACGAGTCTTTGTTTATCAGATAGAGGGACCACTTCTCAAACGTCATGCCAGTCTTCATCTTCATAAAACATCTATCCATCCTCTTCCCTCTTCCCACCAACCAGGCTTATCCTTCGCATAAGATTCTGTAGCTTTCAACTTGGCCGTAATATCCACATGCGCCCTCTCGTACGATTTCCATGCCTGAGTCTTCTTCAACGCATCTTTCAAAACTTGGGCTCTCTGCTTCGCAACTTGCGTCCTTTCAAAAAACTGAGCACTAGCCGAGTTCAACAATCTCTCGCCCTGCTTCTTTAGATCCTTGGCACGTCCACGAGCTTTATCATTCCGCAAGACAACCTCTTCTCCTACTGCACGTGCTTTACCTTTACTTTGACTAACGACATTCAGAGTCTGAACTTGGATAGAGTTCATGAGACTGTCCATGGCCTCGACCAAGTCTTTAACACTGCTATCAGGCCTCCCTGTATTCTGGAAAATCCTGGCGCCAATGTCCAGTGCCTCAGAAAGTTCATTACCGAAACGCAAACTGAGAGCATTGGGTTTAATCAGGTCGGGTAGAGCATACTTCGTTGCCGAGAAAATAGAAGACACTGGTTTGACCTCGGAGGAAGAGGTTGGGGGGACGGCATGCTGCTGCATGTCCTTGGACGATGGAGCTTGGGGCATATCAGAGGCCACGATGGGCGAGGGAGAAGGACCAGGCACCATGAGGGAAGGAGTAAAACTGTGAGACAAAGAAGAAGGATGGGTGTGAACGGAAAGAGAGTCGGTATGCGAAGTGGTAGAGAGCGAGTTTACTTGAAAAGGCTTTACAGAAAGAGATGTGATCCCAGGTGACAGGACGCTAAGAGAGAAGTCCTTGAAAGAGGAAGTGGCAAGAGCAGTACTGGTACCGACTGGCACCGCAAGAGTTCGATTGAATTGATTGGCTTGGTCGACGTCAAAGACCCTAGTAGGCGAGTGGAATGCGGTATTGAAAGCGACACCCATCATGATAGAAACAAGTGCAAATCTACAAGCAGAGTTGGTCCAAGTGACGAGAGAAGTACATGGCTGCTACATACAGAGTGACCGCTCGGGCAGGATGGCCGTTGTCGAATACAGTCTTGATCTGTCGAGCGGGACTATCGAGGGCTTGATGGATGACTTGGAATGCTCTAGAGGGCTCGAGACAAGAGAGATCATCAGCGCTGGACAAGGGTTCTTTATCGGAGGTCAGGAAGATGGTTTTGTGAGCCGGAACTCCAAGGAGTTCCCAGTCGTCCTCTGCGGCGTGACGCAAGACAGGATCGGCAGAGGTAGGGACCAGAACGGGCAAGTAGGCACTGTGACGTGATAGAACCGGGAGAGTTGCAGCAGGAAGATAGACGATCGCCAGAGAGGCATGAGCCTGCAAGTCGAGCTATGAACGCAGTGAAGGTCAAGAGAAAGAGTTTAGCAAGGTGACGCACTATATCAGCCGGGTCGGGGGTGTCGTTGGTACAGTCGTGGACAGTTATAGTAAAGTTGTCGTCCTCGCAGCGGAGATGCAGGGTTTGCACGGGGCCATTATCTGGATCGAGGGAGCCGAGAAGAAGATTTCCGGAGAAACTGGCGGCTCTCTGGATGAGGCTCTGGACCAAAGACCACTTGATGGGGGAAGATGAGCCATAGAGAACGATATCCAAGTCTGTGGCCTGGGGTGTCGCTGGCTGATGACTGAATACAGCAGAGTCGGAACGAGATATGGGCTGCTCCAGATCAGGAGGACTGGTCAGAGGATCTGGGAAAGAGAGGCGAAGGTCGCGGATAGAACTGTGAGCAGCGGTGCTGGTGCGCGATGCACTGAGGGTTCCAACCAGGCTCTGGTCGAGAGCCTTCTGGTCGTCCTGGCTGATGTCGGGGATGTCGTCTGCTGGTCTGGGCGCAGGCTGGAGGACGGCGTCGTCGTCGACAAAGCCCTCCCAGGCCTCGACTTGGCTGCCATGCGAGCTGCCGATGCTGAGGGACGATCTGCGGGAAAGAGGCCTTGAGCTGAGGGAGTCGTTGTCGTCTGAGACGCGGCCGGCGACGTCGAGCCAGTCTGAATCGGAAAGGCTGTCGAACTCTGACATGGGAGTAGTAGTAGAGAGCTTACTTATGGAGTTGCCTGATATAGCTTTTTCTCCTCCCCATGAGCATCCCACAAATCGCACAGGCCGTCGCCATTGCCTCCGACCCTGCCCAGGCCGCTCTCCACCACGACGCCCTCCAGTTCATCGCCGGCGTCCAGCAAAATGCCAGCGAGACCTGGCGACTCGCCCTCCCCATCTTTGTCGACCGCGACGAGCAGGGCAGGAAACGGCACACACCCCAGACGAGGTTCTTTGCGCTGCGAGTCCTCGACGAGTTTCTCGACAACAGGTCTGCCCCGGCTTGAAAAAAAATATATATAACAGCTCTCTCACTGTTTCCAGGTTCGACCCCCTGGACGACGACCAGTTCAACACCATCCAGCAGTCCCTCATGGCCTACCTCCAGGCAGAGTACATCGGAGGACCTGCTGAATCCGATACACCCTGTATGTAGTCCTGCTCACCCTCCCTGCACTCGTACTCACCGACCCCAACAGTCCTCAGAAACAAATTCTCTCATACCCTCACTCTCTTTTTCCTCTGCACGTACATCGACCGATGGCCCTCCTTCTTCGACGACTTGTTCCTTCTCATCCGGACTCCCGTGCCCAACGCTGCAACGTCCAACTTCAACCGCCATGTCTCCCTCCTCTTCTTCCACACCGTCCTTGAAATTTCCGGCGAAGTAGCCGACCAAACCATCAAGGCAGCACGCTCATGGAATCCCACAAGACACCAGCGAGACGCGCGAGTCAGAGACGCCGTCAGAGAGCGCGCCGCGGCAAAAGTCAACCAAGCTGTTCTCTTGGTTGTAACAGAAGCAGCCGAGAGAATGGTCGAGTTGAGGAAACTGGACTGTACCGGCAACCTCAAAAAAGACTTGGATGCAGCCGTCGAGACTGTCGACTGGGGCATCAGAACATTTGGATCCTATGTTGGTATGTCTCCTCTTAATCCTCCCATGTCCGTGCCTCACGTCAGATCCGGGCAGGTTGGATCGATATCAGCTTGACTGTGACACCTGCGACTGTGAACCTGCTGTTCAGCATGCTAGCTGATGCCTCATTACCTATCCGATTGGCCTCCTCCCTATCCATCCTCCGCATCGTATCTAAAGGACTCAAAGAACCTGGTGATAAACTCCAACTCATTAAAGTGCTTTCCCTCGGCCAGGTCCTCGATGCCCTGGAAGCCAAAACACGACAACAACAGATCGAAAGGGGTGATACCGTGGATGAAGGAGAGGAATCCTACCGGGAAGCTCTCGGCAGGATGCTGAGCGTCTTGGGGCTGGAATTGGCAAAACTCGTCGATGTAGGGGCTTCATTGCATTTTGACTCTCGCTCATGCTCATCCAGCAAAGGAACCAGGGACACAAGACATCTGCACAGAAGCTAATTCGTACCTCGAGCAGATATTGCCGGTCATGCTGCGATTTATGGCAGACGATTACGATGATACAGCATCAACAATCTTCCCCTTCCTGCATGTTATTCTCGCCAAGGTGAGTATCTCCTTTTCCCAGTTCTTATGCATGATCGAACTCTGTCTAGTACAAACGTGACCGGAAATCCACCAAAGAACCGCTTGGTGAGAGTACACGCTCTTTCCTGATCTCTCTCGTACAGGTCATCATGACAAAACTCAGATGGGAAGAGAGGTCAGATCCTGATGATTCAGACGACGACGATGTAATGGAATTCGACAAGATGCGCAAGGTAATCATGTCCATCTCCAGAGAATCGATCTGTCTGATCTCTTCCCTCAGGATCTACGAACGTTCTTGGACTCGGCATTGGTAATAGATCAAGATCTTGTCACGAACGCTGTGCAGACTCTCGCTTTTGAGATTATTTCGGTGTACAGGCAAGGTGTGCCTCTCAAGTGGAATGATGTCGAATTGGCAGTCTATCTTGTTTTCATCTTTGGAGAGATCAATAAAAGTCAGTGTGTTCATGGATTGTATGTTGACCATAGTACTCATCTTGGAGGTCACAGGCGGCGGCAAGGGTCGCATTGCCTTTTGCCAGGCTCCCCCTGTCGATAAAACTGTAAAAATCAAGCCAGTCCTGGATTATTCAATGTACCCCTTGACAACACTTGGAGGGATGTTACTCGCACTCGTGCAATCTGGGATTGCATCATATCCCAACAAGCACGTCGCGCTACAGTACTTTGAGACTGTGGCGAGATATACAGACTTTTTCAAGGTCAGAAAAGAGTGTATTTTACCTACTCTGGAAGCTATGATCGACCCTCGGTGGGTTCCTCTCTTCACTTTGCATTCTTGAGGCTGAGTTGGTGAGCAGAGGCCTACATAGCGAAGATGCGTCCTACCGTTTCCGACTATATTATCTTTTCTATAAATTTATAAAAGAAAACCGAGCGGAACTCTCACCGGATCTCAGTCCTACCATTATCAACAACCTACGTGATCTTTTGCCTATAACTATCGAAATGCTAGAACTAGAAGAAGGCGAACCGGACGTTCTCGGTGAATTGGTTCGTGGCACCAATTTCGACTCTCAACTCTACCTCTTCGAAACCGCTGGCATTTTGACCTCTCTCACGTCTAAAACACCGGATCGTCAAACGAGCTTGTTGTTATCCTTGGTCAAACCTCTTTTGGATGACTTGTCGGTGAATTTGCGGTTGTTTAGAGAAAAGGGATTGAATATGGAAGATTTGGATAGTTTGGTTCCGATTGTGAAGGTGCATCATATTATTATGGCGCTGGGGAATATTGCCAAGGGGTTCCCGGATTATCCGAGTGCGAACTCGGAGAGTTATAGTATGCCCTCGCTTGAGGTGTTTTCAGAGATTGCGAGGGTGATTTTGGTGTGTCTTGAGGCGATGAATGTGTTCAAGGTTATTCGGGATGCTGTATGTGTGACCTTTCTTGTTTTGGTGGGTTTGCTGACTGGCGTTCCGAAACAGACGAGGTTTGCGTTTGCACGCATACTGGCTACTACTGGGCCTACTATCGCCAGCTTCATTCCTCCGTTGATGGAGAATTTGTTGGCGCATTTTGAACCTTCGGAATTGGTGGATTTCCTAAACTTTATCGGACTCCTGATTTTCAGACTAAACGTGAGTCGTGTTTTGTTTTTTTCGTTTTTTTGTTGATAGGCGTTTTTTTTTTTTACACAGAAGGATTTGTTTGATGTCATTGATCAATTGATTGGTCCCTTGAATCTGCATCTCAGTTCGCTTTTGTCATTGCCGATTTCTGGAACGGACGATGAACGCGCGCATAGTGAGACGAAAAAAGCGTATTTGGCGCTGTTGAATAATATCATGGCTGGGGATTTGCAGGGTATTTTCACCTCGGAACGTGAGTTGTGAACACGTG
>Ga0153918_1001160_pt1 | contig 10966 bp, 9 predicted proteins | sample TSFL002MetaG_FD_104687 | JGI IMG/M metagenome (GOLD analysis project Ga0153918, IMG submission 104687) | Attine ant fungus gardens microbial communities from Florida, USA - TSFL002 MetaG | ecosystem: Host-associated > Fungi > Mycelium > Unclassified | place: USA: Florida, Paynes Creek Historic... | reverse complement strand
AAGTTTTGCAGTATACCGGTTCATTACGCAGTGCAAATGTTTTAAAGGATGGTGCATCCGTTTTGCCAATTACCTTTTCGGCTATTTTGCTTGTTAACTCATCATCCAGAAATGCTTCCGGATCGTTCTTAATATCCACCAATAGGTCCAGTAGCTGCTGCTTACTATGGTGCTTGAAATTTTTAGACATTATACCAATAACCAGGCTTCGCAGCTGATCATTATGATAACCTATTTTACTTAAATCTTTTGTTCTTAAATTGCCCATGTGGGTTATGTTTCTAATTCCAGGTAAGCTTCTTTACCAGCGTACCTGGGTATGTTTTTTAATTTGTTAATGTATTTAAGGCGCTCGTTAAACTCGTCTTTCCAGCGGTATCTTCGGCCACGGGTTAACAGGTTGATGCGCGGCCACAAGTAGTTGTTATCAATATGATCATCTATGTACGATAGCTCCCTTTCAATATCCGCGTCCATCAATTTGGTATGCGTAACAATGTGTGGCACTATCTTTAGCACATATCGCCAGGGTTCGGCAAAAACGTATTTAACCTCTGTACGGTAAGTTTTAACATCAAATGTTTCAATTCGGGTAAAGCAAACCTTTTCCTCTTCGGTTAAGTTTATCCTGTTTATATCCCAGTTATACTGAGATAATTCACGCAACATCTGCGCTTTTACATGGTATACGTAATGCTGTTTACGTCGCTTTTTCCGTTTGAAGGATCTGTCCTGATGATATTCAACTGTATTGATCTTCGGCAACAACGCCTCATAAAAGTCCTTCCTTGGGCTATGCTTTACATCGTCACGCAACACGAAAAAACGTTTCCAGCCACGTTGGTACGGATGTTCAAGCGCAACCATTGGTAAAAGCCTTTTTTGCTCCCATAGTTCATCGCGCCGTTTGTCCAGTTGAATTAATTGCTTATCACGATCTTTTTTAACGAGACGCCTTTTGCGCCGTGCCGATTTGATACAGCGCGGCCATTCATGTGTGTTCATCACACCTGGTATTTAATTTTGCTTTGAAATGTTATTGAATCTCCGTTTCGTCCTTGAGTAAGGATATACCCTTTCAAAAGCGCTCAGCAAAAACCCAATAAATTAATTCGGCAGGCAAAAACAAACAGCGTGGCAACTAATGCAGGCTCAACTTATTTTCAATAAAAAGCATGGTGTTTGCCTACCTAATGGGCAATGAGCGAAAGGGGCGATATGTAGCGTAGCTCTGTCATGATTCCTTGATATTTAAAAGGTTAACAAATCAGGAATTGGATGCAAAGATAGAATTTTAATTGAGTATCAAAAAAATGTAGTATAGGAGTTTTAAACAAGCGCAAAAATTAATAGTCATACACATGCTCAATAATAACTTTATCAGCTAAAAGTGTTTTAACTGTTGCGCTTAGGTTTTCCACAGTTGTAACTAAAGCAACTCTACTTAAACCAGGCTTGGTAAAGACCGGCTGACTGAATAATACTTTATAGTTGCCTGTAATATTTAAAGACTTGTTGGCTAAAATAGTAAGCATAATAGCACCGTTATTCCCGGCAATCTCTTTAAAACTAACATCATTTTTAGCCAGCTTGCTAACCGCCGTATTAAATTCAGCATAGCGTGGTAAATTAGCCAGCACCATGCCATTTGGCAATACTTTTACATTGTGCACCAATCCGGTGGTATTCAGTCCTGCCGGTAATTTATCCATCACTACTTCTGTTTGCAATGAAGCTGTTTCATAAGCCGATTTGGTGCCTAAACCAATCAGCCAGCCATAACCGCTTTTAATCAACAGTTCGGTAGTAAGATAATAACGTCTTTCCAATTTACGGAGTAAATGTGGGCCAGAAAAAGTGGTATTGCTCCATAGCGATTTGAGCTGATGGTTAAAATCATACTCGTACCACGGCAACGCCTCAATAAATTTCACATAGCTATGTTCATAATTGGCGTTAAGTTTATCCTCGGCTGTCATTTCTTCATTAGGATTAGTATCGGTTATCCGGCCAATAATAGTTTCGTAAAATGATCTGATACCGTACTCTACAGTTGTGCTGCCGGCGATAACCCATATCATGATATGGTAGCCGGTATTGAATGGAAAATTGCCTTTGATTTGATCGTACATAACACCATAGCCCCCCCACATCTGGTCAATATGTTTTAAGTATGGAAAGGTGGTTGAAGTGTGGGTTTTAAAGTAGTCTGCCTGCTCAGCGGGACTAAATACCAGGAACCATTCGGGATAGGTCAGAAAAGTTTGATCAGGCGGGCGTATAGCAGCCTGAGGGGTCAACGGATGTTGATTGGTTACCAACCAAGCTTTATTAACTAACAAGCCCTTCCCCGCAGGCACGGTAGATAGATTCCTGTTTTTAACGGTAAAAGTTATAATTGCCAGCAGCAAGGCAATTAATGTCAGTATTTTTAGCCTTTTCACGCTTATATTTTGGTAAATAACATTAAGGTATTGTCGGATGGATCTTTATCCTGTAGTATGCGTTTTCCCGCATCTCTAAATCCGCATTTTTCTATGATAGCCGCCCACTCATCCGTCGGTTTAAAGTTCTTAAAGTCTTTAGCTTCAAACTCCCAGGTCTCGTTCAGGCCTACGTTGAACACGGTGTGCACCAGGGAAACAAAGGTGGCCATTTCGGGCGTTTTAACATCATGATCGCGGATGACAAACGAACCGCCGGGCCGTAGGATGCGGTTAATTGATTTTACGAATCCATCCAACTTGGCCACTGGGCAATGGTGCAGGCCAATATAACAGGTTACTACATCGAGGCTGGCATCTGGAATGATTGAATTGTTAATGGAGGCATAACCATTTATATCCACAAAAGTGCCCAGCTTAGCTAATTGACCGCGTTCCATAATATCGCCCGGCGAATTAGTCGGCGCCAGATCATTAATCAAATATATCGGGCTGGTAACTTTGGTTTCTTTTCTTAGCTGACTAATATAACGGCCGGTAGATCCGATCTCCGCATAACCGTTGATCTGTTTTACACCGCCTAATAATTCCAGCGTTTGCCGAACTATCTCCTTTTTTTGCTTTTTAAGCGCGGGTAATGCATAAGTCAGTTCCGATAAGAATGGCTTAACGGTTTTTAGTTTGCTTTGTACGGATTTATAGATCTCTTCGTCGGTTTTACCGGCAGCAGTTTCTTCTTTTATCAGTTGATGGAATTTATCTTCGGGGTACAAATGAAATATCACCTGCAAAAAGCGGTAAAAATCATCGCTCCATTTGGTATCGTTAAATACTGTCTTAAATTCAGATGTGTTAGCCATTGCTTTTTGGTTTTAATGGTTGATAATAAGCATCCCAAAAGATGTTCCTGAATTTAAAATCAGGGTCAAGCTTGGTTTTCAAATCGAAAAGCTTTTGCGCGTTAGGATAAGCTTTATGAAACTGCGCTGCAGTTGGGTGTACCTGGTAGGGCAGATAATAAGCACCGTTTACAGCAATAACGGCATCGGCCAGCTCACGTGTCCAAACGGCAACTGCATTTTTTGATGCCGGGTCTGTACGTTGCTTATAATATACTACAAATGCAAATACCTCTTCGCGTGCCCAGGCCAGGTACGTTCCCGGATCGGCTTTGGCATGGCGGATAGAAACATTTAGTACATTTACGTTAAAGCGAATAAATATTTCGGCCATGGCCTGTTCAAATTCTTCAAAACGATCAACCGGCACAAAGTATTCCAACAATACATAAGTGTTGTTAACCCGTGATTTGGGCTCCAGTTCGGCAACATCGTAGCCGGCTTCATAATTTCGCCAGTGGATCTTCTTGCCCCTAAACAATAAAGGCTCAATTATAAACTCCCGATAGGGCTTACCCAGCGGCCTTTCCGTAAACGCCCATAGGAAATATCGCTCCAGCGGATAAGATTCTTTCAGCGGCATCAGGCGGGTTTTAACAGTCGGTTTTTCGGTGGTTTCTATCCAGCTCACAGCCCGTAAACGTTTATATTGCGGCGGGTAGATATCGCCATTATGAAAAACTACTTCGGGGTTATCGCGTATAGTCTTGAAGAAGTAATCTTTATACTCTTCCACCTTCATTTTTTTATGAGCGCGTTTAATGGCCAGATTGTCGGCCAGCTCCAACTCAGCCTGGACGATAATGCCAATGCCATTATAACCGCCAATGGCACCAAAGAATATCTCCGGGTTTTCTGTACGGGTAGCATGCACTAACGAACCATCGGCTAATACCACATCAATTGAACGTACTGATAAAACAACCGGCCCCATGCCCATATATCTTCCGTGTGCATTAACACTCAGTGCTCCGCCCACTGTGAAGTTGGCATAAGTTTGCATGATCTTGATACTCAAGTCATATTTATCGATATATTGCTGAATATCGCACCAGCGGATACCCGTTTGCACATTGATGAGTTTCTCTGTTGCAGAAAAATCCAGCACTTTATTCATGCCGCGCATATCGATATGCAGGCTGTGCGGGCTTGCCGTTTGCCCGCCCATACTGAAACGGCCGCCACCTACAGAAATAGCTCCGTTGTTGTTTTTAACGATCTTGCAAACTTCCTCCACAGAAACCGGACGCACTATCTTGCTAACCAATACCGGGTTCAATCGGGTCACATCATCAATAATGCGCTCGTCGGTCTTAAGGTGCGGGATCTCTTTGCCCTCATCATTTTTCAAATAATCAGGCGCCGATCCCGGCACTGAACCATATTGATTTGCCGTATAATTCCCCTTCTTAAAACCTAATCGCCAAAACAACCATAACGGCCCAAGCACGGGTATTAAAACAGTGAACAGCCAATAGCCCGAATATCCCTGATCATGTAGGCGCTTAATAGATGTAGCTGTAATAATCCAGAATAGTAACGGATATAGGATAAACGTTGCCCCCTCGCCTATACCGAACAATAACAGGTTATATAGTACATAAAAGGTACACCAGTAAAACAGGGAAGCCAGCCAAAAGGTAACTTTTGATAAGCGGCCATTAAAAGTAAAAAGCAGATAGGTTACAGGTAACTTTTGTTTCAGGCGCATTAGAAGATGGTCGCTTTGCTTAAAAGGCAGTGATTGTTTTTACTAAGTGCTAATATAGTTATCATAAAATTATCAGGTAAAAAAATCACCATTTGCCTGCTTTGCGCATATTGATAACTTTGCGCTATGCCAGCCATGCAAAACATTAAAGTAGCTGTTGATGCCGTAGTATTTGGATATACTTCCAAAGAGGGGTTATCTGTCTTACTCATCAAACGTAACATCAAACCGTTTAAAGATAGCTGGGCCCTGCCTGGTGGTTTGGTTGGTGATAATGAATCATTAGAAGAAGCCGTTCAGCGTGAACTAAAAGAGGAAACCGGAGTTAACATTAATTATTTAGAGCAGCTATATAGCTTTGGTAAGCCGGGGCGCGATCCTCGTAACCGGGTAATATCCATCACTTACTACGGCCTGGTTAAACCAGATGCCTTTGAACTTCATGCAGATACCGATGCGGCCGATGTAGCCTGGTTCAATATCAAAAAGCTTCCCCAACTGGCGTTCGATCATAAAGAGATCCTAAGCGCAGCGCATGAGCGCTTAAAGAATAAAATGCTCTACCAGCCCGTGGGTTTTGAATTGCTGGAAGAAAAATTCCCTTTTTCTGAGCTGGAAAAATTATATATGGCTGTGCTGGACCGCCCTATCGACCGCCGGAACTTTAAAAAGAAAGTTGTCAAATTTGGTTTCCTGGAAGAAACTACCGAAAAGCAAGCATTAGATGGTGCCGGTCGCCCGGGAAACCTTTTCCGTTTTAACGAGCAGAAGTACTTCCAACTGCAAAAAGAAAGCATAAACTTCGAGATCTAAATCATTTAAAATTAAGAATAAATGAAAAAATTATTTGCGTTAATTAAACGCATATTTATATTTGCGTATAATTAACGCAAATAATATGAGAACAGCTGTAATTATCGCCCGCTTCCAAACGCCTTACCTACACGAAGGGCATAAGCAACTAATCAGCATGGTTAAAGAGAATCATGCTAAACTGATCATCCTCTTAGGTGTAAGCCCGATAATGGGTAGCCGCAAAAACCCTTACGATTATTACACCCGTGAAAAGATGATCAAGAAAGATTATCCTGAAGTTATCGTGTTGCCGATAAGTGATCACCCAAGCGATAAAACCTGGTCTGAAAATATTGACAACTTGTTAAAAAGTGTTTTCCCCACTGAACACTTTTGTTTGTTTGGAAGCCGAGACAGTTTCATCCCCTACTACAGCGGTCGGCTCGAAACTGTAGAACTGCCAGAGCATGGCGATTACAACGCTACCGAACTACGCAAGCAATATGCCGATAAAGTTTTCGACTCAAACGATTTCCGCGCGGGCATTCTTTACGCTTACTATAACCAATACACCAAAGTGTACCCTACTGTAGATATCGCCTGCTTCAGAAATAACAAAACAGAGATACTATTGGGTAAAAAAGCCACTAATAACAAATGGCGCTTTATAGGCGGTTTTGCCGATCCTGAAGATGCCTGCTATGAAGATGCCGCCAAACGCGAGTTGATGGAAGAATGTGGTGAGATGGAGATAAGTGAAATGACCTATGAAACGTCACTCAAAATAAACGACTGGCGCTACCGAAACGAGGTTGATAAGATCATCACTATATTATTCAGCTGCGATTATATCAGTGGCTCGCCCGCCGCACAGGATGACATTATAGACCTCGATTGGTTCCCAGTGGCTAATCTTCCGAAAATGATCGAGAACGGAACCATTAGCGACGAACACGTAGATATGTTCGAAGTAATTATTACCAAATACCTTAAAAACTAATATCATGAAACGCGAAAATTTGATCCTACTGGCCGATGCCTACAAATACGCGCACCATAAATTTTATTATCCGGGCACTACCCAAATTTACAGCTACCTGGAAAGCCGGGGCGGTATGTTTGATGAGACGATCTTCTTCGGCCTGCAATATTTTTTGAAGGAATACCTGCAAGGGCCTGCTTTTACCCAGCAGGACCTGGACGAGGCCGATAGTTTTTTGAAACAGGTATTTGGTCGTGAAGATGTGTTTGATAAATCTAAATTTCAATACATACTTGATAAATACAATGGATACCTGCCCGTAAAAATTAAAGCCGTTGCTGAGGGCACTGCCGTACCAACCAGCAACGTGCTAATGACCATTGAAAATACAGACCCGGAATGTTACTGGCTCACCAACTTTTTAGAAACGCTGTTAATGCAGGTATGGTATCCATGCACGGTAGCCACTTTAAGCAACCAAATAGGGAAAGTTGTAACCCAATTCTACCGCGAAACTACTACTGAAGTCGCTCAAGCCGGGATTGATTTTGTACTGAATGATTTTGGTGTCCGTGGCGTAAGCAGTGTAGAGAGTGCCAAAATTGGCGGTGCCGCCCATTTAATTAACTTCAGCGGCAGTGATAACCTGGCCGGCAGCGGAATGGCCATTAACTACTACGATGCACAAAAGGTGTATGGATTGAGTATCCCGGCAACGGAACATAGCATTTGCACCTTATTAGGTCGTGATGGCGAGTTGGAGACCTTTAAACACGTGCTCCGTAGTTTCCCAACCGGTACTATTGCCTGTGTATCTGATAGCTTTAATATTTTTAAAGCTTGCCGTGAATATTGGGGTGGCGAACTGAAAGAAGAGATACTAAATCGCCAAGGTACCCTGGTTATCCGTCCCGACAGTGGCGATCCGATCATGACTCTACTTGAAATATTTAAGATTCTGTTCGAAACATTTGGCTTTACCACTAATAGCAAAGGATACAAAGTGCTGCCACAACAGGTAAGGGTAATACAGGGAGATGGTGTAAACTATGTCGAGATCATCAACATCTACAATTCTCTAAAAGCAAACGGTATCAGTGCCGAAAACCTGGTACTGGGCATGGGCGGCGCCTTACTACAAAAGGTTAATCGCGATACACAAAAGTTTGCATTGAAATGCAGCAGTGCGGTAATCAACGGCCAGGAAGTGGCGGTAGAAAAAAGCCCAACCGAGATGGATGCTCAGGGCAATATCACCTCAAGCTTTAAAAAGAGTAAAGGTGGCCGTTTAAAACTGGTAAAAATTAACGGCATCTTTAAAACTGTAAACGTCCAGGAACATATAGAATTAGCAGATGAACTGCACACTGTATTTGAAAACGGTGAATTGATGAACACAATTACGTTTGAACAGGTAAAAGCCAATGCCAATCACAAAGCCTAAACCGTTATGTTAAAAAATATTATCCCCCTTATTGCCCTGTTGTTCACCGGTATACAAGTTAAAGCTCAGGCTGCTTTAAAACGCGATACTACTCACCTAATAAAAGAAGTAGTGGTAACCTATCAGGCCGATAAATTGACGCCTTTTACCTTTCAAAATATAAGCGGGAAAGATTTAAAAGCCAAATCAACCGGACAAGAGCCCTCTTACCTTCTTTCAGAAACACCTTCTATTACCGTATATGCTGATGCCGGAAGTACACAGGGTTATTCCTATTTCAGGATGCGGGGTATTGACCAAGCCCGGATCAATATATCACTGGACGGCGTCCCGCTAAATGAGCCTGAAGACCAGGGCGCTTATTTTTCAAACTATCCGGACATTATGAATTCGGTGAGCAAGATCCAGATTCAGCGTGGCATTGGCACCAGCAAAAACGGTGTGGGAAGTTACGGCGGAAGTGTGCAGTTGTTTTCTCTAAATCTTTATGATTCTACCTATACCACCATTGGTTTGGGCTACGGATCGTTCAACAGTCACAGGATATTTGGCGAGTATAACAGCGGCATAAAAAATTACAAGGCGTTTTATATAAGGGCTTCACAGGTATATTCAGACGGATATAAATACAACTCGTCAAATAACTCGCAATCAGCTTTTATGAGCGGTGAATTGATTGCGGACAAATCAACCTTTAAAATAAACGCGTTAATTGGCCATCAGCAAAACCAGCTGGCCTGGTTGGGTGTTTCGGAAGCTTTGATAGCACAAGACAGAAGAACAAATGCCGATGAAAATGAGCGGGATAACTTTACACAGGCTTTAATACAACTGCAACATTCATGGCATCCAAACAGCACTTCAAGTATTCAGTCGAGCATTTATTACACCTTCCTGCATGGTAATAACGATTTTAACCCAAACAGCTTTTTTGGGCTGCCATCAACAAACGAGTTATATAATTATGCTTTTCAATCAAATCTCATTGGTGTGTTCAGCAACTATACTTTCTCAAAAAGGTCGTTTAACTGGACAACAGGCATCCACGGCAATGTTTATGACAGACGGCATATCGGCAGCGAAAAAACATCGGGCCAGCTATACAAAAACACCGGCGATAAAAACGAGTTCAGCCTTTTTACTAAGGCCGATTATACTATTAATAAATTAACGCTTTTCGCTGACATCCAGGCACGCTATACCTCATTTTTGTACCATGGCGACGTGCCCTTGAATAAACTGGACTGGCATTTTATTAATCCTAAAGCAGGGTTAAGTTTTGCGGTTAACGATCACGCTACATTGTATTACAGCATTGGCAGAACCGGGCGCGAGCCAACGCGGAATGATATGTTTGAAGGTAATGATAACTTATTGGCTGATGCTTCGGGTCAAGCTGTTATTGCAAATACCAATCCCGAATACGTGGTAGACCAGGAACTGGGGCTACGGCATCAATTAGGCAAGGTCAACCTGAATTTGAATTTTTACTACATGAGTTTTAAAAATGAGATTGTGTTAAACGGACAATTGGGACCTAACGGTTTAGCCCTTACCAATGAGGTAGACCGCAGCTATAGAACCGGGGCCGAATTGAGCATCAACTATCAGGTTAATGATAATATACGTCTCATTAATAACTCATCGTATAATTACAGCCGCATTAAGGAGCAAACACAGGCATTTGCGCCGATACTAACCCCGCCGGTTATTATTAATCAAGAAGTAACGTATGGCCGAAAATGGTATCTGATAGGGTTATCGGCCCGATATCAGGACAGGTCTTTTATAAATTTTGCCAATAACGCGCAAGTTAATCAGTACGTAACTTTAAACGCAAGGGTGCAGTATGATGTTAAAGGTTTTCAATTTGATATTTTCGTAAACAACATGACTAACACCAAATACTTTAATGATGGCTATGTAGATACGGATGGCACCAAAAAATATTTTGTACAGTCACCCACAAATTTTTACACCTCGGTAAAATATACGTTTTGATGCATTTTTTTGAGATAGCAAATACCGCTTTTACCGTTATAGGTTACCCCATTAGCTATGTTGAACTAATAGGAACTGTATTTGGCCTCATCTCGGTTTACTTTGCATCAAGGGCTAATATTTTAACCTGGAGTACGGGCATTGTGAATGAGGTTTTCCTCTTTATCCTGTTCTTCCAGGTGCATCTGTATGCCGATATGTTTTTGCAGGTCTACTTTTTTGTAGTTACTATTTATGGTTGGTACAATTGGAACACTACAACGGTTGAAAACAAAATTGCAGCTATCACTACAAAAGCAAGGTGGTTAATCGCTGCTGTTATCATCGTTTCTTCGCTTCTAAGCGGCTTTCTTATTAAAAACATCCATTTATATCTGCCTGGTTATTTCAAGGTAGCAGCGGCCTATCCTTTTACCGATTCTTTGGTAATGGTGTTAAGTATTATTGCCACGGTATTATTGGCCAAAAAGAAAATTGAAAACTGGCATTTATGGATCTTAATAGATGCTATTTGTGTGGTGTTGTACTTCAAAAAGGGGGTTTATTTTCTATCTATGGAATATTTGATCTTCCTTGGCTTAGCGTCATACGGCTTGTATCACTGGAAAAAACAATGGGCTAATGGTTAAGGCATTTGTATTTGGAAAGTTTTTGCCTTTTCACAAAGGCCACGAAGCTATGATCAGCTTT
>Ga0153918_1001159_pt1 | contig 10972 bp, 13 predicted proteins | sample TSFL002MetaG_FD_104687 | JGI IMG/M metagenome (GOLD analysis project Ga0153918, IMG submission 104687) | Attine ant fungus gardens microbial communities from Florida, USA - TSFL002 MetaG | ecosystem: Host-associated > Fungi > Mycelium > Unclassified | place: USA: Florida, Paynes Creek Historic... | reverse complement strand
GTCCGGCACCGAGCTGGAGAGATGGGAGGAAGAGGCGAAGGAGCGTCTGGAGAGAGAACGCACGGGCCAGGCAAACAAGGACATCTTTTGTTTAATGCAAGTCGCGAAAATACGTATCACTCCGCGCCTGTCACGTGATGGATTTGGTAAACCCATAAATGGACGCGCTTACTCCCTCACGCCTCTCTTCTCAACCATCACCTCTCTCTATAGTATATCAACATGGTGCGCATTTTCTCGTATCTTCTTTGCATCTGTTTTGACCTGTCTTTTTCCTAGTCTGGCAAAGGTGAGCACTCCCGATTTCTCGGCTGTCCAAGATTCTGAACAGGCCCACAGGAAAGTCCGGAAAAGCATCGTCTGGCGGCAAGGCTGGTGGCGAAAGCAAGTCCCAGTCTCGTTCTGCAAAGGCTGGTCTCCAGTTCCCTGTCGGTCGTGTTCACCGTCTCCTGAAAAGAGGCAATTATGCGCAGCGTGTTGGTGCTGGCGCGCCAGGTGCGGATGGGGATATGTTGCCTGCTGGACCGTGTCTGATGCCAATTTTCCAGTTTATCTGGCTGCTGTACTTGAATACCTGGCTGCCGAGATTCTTGAACTTGCAGGTAATGCAGCGCGTGATAACAAGAAGCAGCGTATTGTGCCCCGCCATCTCCAGCTTGCGATCCGAAACGATGAAGAGTGTGTACTGTCTCGCTGACATCCGATGTGTTGCTGACGCTGTGACCAGATTGAACAAGCTGCTGGGCGATGTGGTTATTTCCCAGGGTGGCGTTGTGCCCTATATCTCGCCGGAATTGCTGCCGGGCAAGTCAGGCAAGGGTAAGAAGGAGGGAGAGGCATAGAGCTGTGTGGATTCGGCTGTCTATTCGCTTTGTGGTTGTACTTGATGTATTTCTACTTGTACCCGATTCTATATCCTATAATCAGTTCTCTCACGTGTGACATCCTTGTTTTTGTCAGACATGGCCTGGTTCAGTCCACCCGACCGTCGCGAAATAACTTTGCTTCTCTTTTGTCTCGTCGTATATCTGCTTGCCTATAATATAGAAATCTCCTTGCAGCTGATCGGTGTTGACTCGGTCGCCACCAGCGGCGCTCTCTTCAGTCGCATAGGCCTTGGAAAGACCAGAGCCCTTGCCCGCGACGGCCGCAAACCCAACGGCTGGCAGGATGCACTCGAGCTCCAGATCTTCGGAGACTGGATCTGGGACCAAGGCCATATAGCAGGAGATAGCGACCAACAGGCTCAAAAAATCGGCACAGATCCCCAGTATGGTGCGGCGTGGGCTTCCAAGGCCCAAGTCCGTCAAACGGCAGACGACGTCCTGGGCGACCTGTCCGTTAATCAAGCTCTGCAACAGTGGCCCGACGGTCCTCCACAAACCAAGGTCTTGAAGCATGTTCCTGGTACGTGCTTACTTGCTGCTGCTCTGCTCAACACGGGCGGCTCAACACCCTGGTGTGCGTTAGGATATACTATACTGGATAACGTGTTCATCTATCGTGCTGGCATTTACATCGTCAGAGACGACATGAAGGACTTTCCTCCCATATCGGATATCGCTTCCTCCTCGGGTCCTGGATTCGCTCAGTGGACTCTGCTTACCAGGACGCAGGCTAAGGATTTGTTTGGAGACTTTGGTGGCGTGTATGTAGACCGTTCGCTGTAAATTGTCTTTTATTGACTGGCCATGATCCAACAGAATTCGAGATGTCTCCTGGCTTGCGTGTGATATAACGCCTCGTAAGCTCCATACTTTTCTGTTATACATCAACTCTCCTATATCTTTTTTTGACAGACAACTCGACGCTCATCGCACTCTGGCGTACATATACCTCTCTCTCCTCCTCGGCTAGCTCCCCTCTCCTCCCACCACGCCGCCTCATTCTCCCGCATACTCCCTTCTTCACTGACTCTGATCCCGCCCTTGAACAAGATACTCTCCGCCGTCGACGCGCTGACACTGGTTTTCATCCGTATCTTCTCAAAGCTGCTTTTCCCCAGCTCAGTGTGATGTATTTTCAAGATCTCGAAGATTATGAAAAGATGAGCGTCCCGTATGTTCTTGAGAGAGTGGTGGTTGCGGACAGGAAGGCTGCTGCGATGTCACTTGAGAGGAATGGTGATGATGATGGTGATGGTGAGGTCGGGCCAGAATTTTTGACAGCCTTCGAATTGGGAGGAACACGAGAAGAAGAGGGAGTGGACGAGGGAGAATGGTGGGAGCCTATACACCGGAACATGTTGGAATTCTTGGATTTGGATCAGGAGGAGAAGAAGAAGAAACCGGTCGTGACCTATATCGTGAGTCAGGACATGGAACGAGGATCGAAATTGAAAGCAGAGGATCATGCGAGGTTGGTTAGTTTGTTGCAGAAGATGGAGAGGAAGTTGGGTTGTCAAGTGAATATCATTAATGAAGATACGAGGAGGACTAGTTGGATTGAGAGGATGGAAGCGATTGTGAGGTCGACCGTGAGTAGTGCTTTTTTCTTGCTATTCTCAGCTCTAGTCATGGTATTGGCATTTCATAACAGGTGGTTATCGGTGTTCATGGAGATCATCTTTTGGATTTCGTGTTTATGAAGCGTGGACGGCGTTCGACGTTGATTGAGATGTATCCTGAGAAAAGGTTTGTCCGTGATCGCGCTGTTGTCGTTGAGTCTCTCGGACAACACTATATTGCTTGGTCTGGTTCACGGTGAGTCTTTTTTTTTCTTCCTCTCAAATCTTTTTTTTTACGATTTCTGCCCTTCCATTTATAGACAGTATGCGATTGGACGTTTACCAAAGGCATCGAGGCCCCGAGAGAATGAAGAAGCGACAATTGATCCGGATGCGTTGGTCAATAGTATACAGCAGATCATCTCGAGAACGACGTGAAAACACAAGATGCGATAGATTTTTTTCTCTCTCCATTCATCAAAAGACGTAGGACTTTTTTTTTCCCCTGGACTTTTTATCATGATTTGTAGAGTGAGCAAATCGTCCCGTTCTTCTCTTTTTTTGATACTTCAATTTTGTCGGACTTCGTATACGTCAATATCCATATAATAATAATACATTAATGAACAACACTATTATGTGTACCAATGTCTCACATTACCCAGAATCATTTCAACTCCAAAATGAGGATTTCCTTTTGTTGTGGTGACAAGAGTTTGAGAACACCTACATACGGTCTTTGCCATAACATTCGACATTGGGGTGACCGATTTATCTATGGCAGACTGTAAGAGACTAACTAGAGGCTTCCACCGTTGAAATGTGATGATGATGTGCGGGTTCAGGCATAGAGAGCAGCTTTATTCTTGGAGCGCTCCATCGCTGGTGTAGTTCCAATGTCAACCAAGCGGTCCAGTAACGTGAAACAGGAGGGAGCGCACGATTATAATGAAGGAGTTTCTCGATGAGGTCGACATGAGTGAGTACCATGCGGCGACAGCAGTATCGTTTGAGCTGGAGGCTATCAAGCGCATCACTGGAAGCAAAAGGCAATGAGTTTTTTTTCCACTCCTCTGAGGCTTGACGTTATGAAGAAGGAAAGGGACAAACGGACCCCTCGTTCATATCTTGAGACAAGAGATCGAGGTAGTCATTCCATTTATCTCCAATGACCTTGCCACATGTGAAACACCGCACTGGGATTATCTATGTGGGTGTAATGAATGTGTCGGCCTTAGAGGGATGATATTGTCATACCATTTCTGCGTCGAGTGGTGGTGGTTTGTGTATGAGAGAGGGAGAACAGGTACAAACACGGCCACGATGTCAGGAGCCGACAGCACGCTCTCGCCGCGCAACAGACGCAGACCACCGACTCGTCTGGTGTCCCTTGGTAAAAGTAGCCAGCGGCTGCCAGGCCCATCGTCTGGCGTGAGCAACCGTCGAGCCTCCGTCTCGGGACTGACTGCTGCTCCAAAAGCCCAGCGCACGTCCAAGACAACGCAAAAGCTTGTGGTCCTACCTTCTGCTCCTCAAACGCGACCTCTTGCACTGACTGATGAAGAAGACTTGACGTTGGGCGTCGAGGCAGATGGAGGGGTGCGAGAATACAAAAGCGAGGCTGAGAGGATGACGAAAGAGCAGAGAAAACAGGCTGGGTTCCAAAGGCTGACGGTGTATTGTGTTGCAGAGTCTTTTCAGATGAAATGGCTGGTTCCGTTTCTGAAGAGGGAACACAACGTTGCTCCCAGGATTTTCGATGAAGCGCTGTACGCTGTATGTTTCTATGACCTCTTTCTCTCTGTTGCAACTATATCCTGTCATACAGATGTATCATCTCCCCCTTCTTCCGGGCTACGGTCCAAACGCAAACATCCGTTCCTCGGTGCCTGCTCCTGTCACTCAAGGCGCTTCGTACCGGACAGCACTCTCAGAAGCAGAAGAAGATGGCTACCAAGGAACTTATTTCCCCCAACCAATACACAGATCCTCTGTCGACATGGGGGATGGCTTCATCTCCTCTATCTCTCCTGTTCTTACGCGCAACAACCTGGCTGCTGCTGTATCCCCTCCCTCAGAGAGTGGTCCATCTAGTTTTGCGTCCGATGCACCGGCCAAGAGACCGAGTCCCGCCCATCTTTCTGACTCAGAACCTTGGACCGACAATGAACTCCAACCAGAATCTGCTCATCGGTGGCGTACAGAACAGAAGAATAACCTACCTCCAGTCACTCCGCCGCCACTACCAGACCCACCAACGTCCACACAACCAGCCGAAGATGACATCATCGAGGCAGTGTTCTTTGAATATGGCGTCGTGGTTTTCTTTGGTTTGACTGAGGGTCAAGAAAGGGATATCCTTGAAGATATAGAGAACGCTGGGATTATGAAGCGAAAGATCTATGAAGACGATTGGGAGGTTGAAGAATGCCATTTCACGGTACGAGCGTTTCTCTCTGCTTCAAGATTTGTTTTGTATTCTTATGTTTTTGGCCTGGCTCACAGCATGACCCGCACATTTCATATCCACGGATCTACAACGATTTTTTCAGTACGTGTTTGCGCCCACCCTTTTCCCTCTTTGTATCATGTCCCTTTCTAACTTTTGTTGAATTCTGAAAAATAGCTCTGAAATCCCGCTCACATCTTCTCAAACTCTCTATCGCCCATGCGCTCGCCCAGTCAACTCTCCTCGCCCATTACGAAACCCTTGCCCAACGTGTTCTCTCCTCGCCTCAAACGTTATCTATCCCCCGTCAATTAGCATCTTCTGGCTCACTTCAGCTGCGTCGACATGAGGCTCTTAAATTGACAGGAAAACTCTTCAAATTGAGGAGAGATGTCAATTTGGTATCGAACGTACTGGATGTTCCAGAGTTGTTTTGGACGGAGGTGAGTTTGGGAGACTTGTATCATGCTGTTAGGGAGTATATGGAGATTGGTGGGAGGGTGCAGAGTTTGAATGAGAAACTGGGTGTAGCCAGTGATTTTGTGAGTCTTGAGACGTTTCTCCCTCCTTGTCACTGATTTCAGTCTTTTCTCAAAAAAGCTGGATGCGATACATGATCACTTGAATAATTCAGCTATGGAGCGGATAACTTGGATTGTCATTTGGTGCGGTTTTTTTGGTCTATCTTTTTTTTTTGCATACTTACCCCTCACACGCGCTCGTTTGCTCCTGTAGGCTGATCGTCGTAGCTATTCTAGTTGAACTGGTATGTGTTCCCGTCTTTCTCTTTTGTTTGGCGTTTTTAACTTTTTCCCGTCGGATAAAGGGGGAAGTGATAGCACGTCTCATAGTTCATGCTACACTTGAAAACGGCAGTAGTTCAAAGAAGGGTTTCGTGAGCTTTTTGCAACTGTGGCGACTCAGTCGAATGTGAAGACAGAGGGGAGGAGGGACCCATGTTAGCAAATTTTAGAGAAGTTGGTGGCCGAATAAGTGAGTTTTCATGACCCCCCTTACTCGACTTTGTTTGTACGTCGTTTTTCGCTAGGGATTTTGAGAATTGTGTTCTTGATCTGGATATGTCACTTGAAAAATTGTATTCCCATATATTGTATGATATCTCCATTATTCAAGTAATAGCGACTCCAATGAATCCGCAAATTCATGAGGTCACCAAGTCCACGGCAAGCAGAAACGGACGACGGGAAACTAGTTGAATGAGATTCTGATAATCAAGTGTCGAATTAGTTGAATGTATGAGATGGTTTCGTGTGGAGACCAGTTTGGGTCTTCATAGTGACGTAGATTCACCTTTGTAGACGCGTTCACTTTCCTTTCTAAAATCAGAAGAACGCGCTCTGCCAGGTGACGTTCATTACGGTCATTGTCAATGACAATTCTACATTCAAACGACGCGAAGCTATGTAGCATATCGTAGCTAGTGACGCAGTCTAGTTACATGAAAAAGAGGAGTTGTAATCATGAGATAGAAAGAAATTGAACACTTGTTCCCCGACAGCCTTTTCTCCTTCATTTGCAACTACTGCACCGGTTTGAACCGGCACGTTGCAGTAGGTTTTCGATTGACTTCTTCTCTTTTCTGGGAGATGAATGAACGGGCGCAATCAAGATCTCTGTGTCGTTCTTTTTTTTTTAGGGGGGGAGCGAGCTTTCCTCTTGGCAAGAGAGTAATTAGAGCAGTTCGGTGAGTACGAGAACGTCGTTACGAAGAGGATTAATATCGTATTGGGAGTATTGGGTCTGCTCGTATAGACGGCAAATCGGTTGAACTGTCAATGGTCTCATCCAGCTCTCCAATCAGGATTCTGTCATCCAAAAGACAAAAATGTATTTTTTTAAAATCAAAGTTCTTGACGGGAGGTGAAGAGAGGAAGAAAAGAACCACGTACATCATATCTCCTTTGACGAGATACAACCCTAGCGGTATCTCTTCCACTCCATCATCCATGCTGAAAACACGCTCCTTGCAATCGGAGAGAACTATATTTGATTTTTGGTCGAAGCCAGCGAGAATACCCTAGGAAGAGATTCATGTCGGGTATTCCGTCAACAAGTCTGAAGACTCGACGAAAAAAAAAAAAAGAAAAAAAGCTGTTGACACGTACAACGATAGCACGGCCATCTTGGAGGACTAGAAAAACGCGGCGATCGACATATCCTTGGAGACTGGACATGTCGGCAGCAAGAAGGGATTGCCTTGAGTCGCTGCGGTTTTGACCAACCCGTCGTCGGCGCACAACGACATCATTACTAAAAATAGGTCGAAGCCGGTCCGAGAGTAGTCCACAACTCTCGACTGCTATCTTGTCATTTCACAGAACGTATACTAGAAGTTCAATGGCTGATGTTTTTTTAGTCCTCAGGCTACTGAACACCACATTCACTAGAGGTTGAAGGACCCGAATGAAAATAGGAGATAGCCTTGGCGGTGCCGATGTTGGGATCTTTGGTCTTTATCAAGCTGCCTTTGTAACAATCATCTGGTGGCCGTCTGCCTTCAGTGATGTCCAATACGAGCCGTTTCGTCGATGGAACAGAATCATTGGTTAGTCCTCGACTAACGTGGCTCGTGATGCCTCGAGGACAGTATTCTCACCAATCACAATGACATGCCATTGCATCAACCTACAGCTGAGTAGACTGCTTTCCTTGCATGATTTTATGTCTTCGGATAAGATTTCAACCAATTGTCTTGCTAGATCTATTTGGAGAACGTTCACTAGATCAGATAAATCTATATCAAGCTATGATAGTGGGAAATGTTGTCGCCATACGGCTGGTCGGGATCAATCAGGTCGAGTCCACTTGTGGAGGAATTCTTGATGTAGCACTGACGCGGTACCCGCTCAAAATCCATGATGATATTCCAGAGATGATTACAAAAATAGTAGCACAAAACCATGGTCACTTCCAAGACAGAGAATGGGAAATATGGAAAGACCGCAAGTTCAGCGGCAAAAAAAATACGGTGCCTCAAAGGGCGATGGCTTGCTTCGCTAACCTATCCGCACACATATTCTCCGATCGAGGCACACGCCAGAACTTCACTGGAATCCTGTTGTTCTCAAGAAACAACACATGTCTTTCCAACTCCAAAAAGTCAGCCATATTAGCGACAGACTTTCCCTCGGAAGTCTTCCCTCCATTCTTCGACCATTTGCCCACCCAATTTGTCATGGCATTGGCCACATACGCCGAATCCAATATCAACACAACACCCTTGCGATGCCCCATCTGATGGAATTCCCCCTCATAGAATAATTGTCGGACAATTTTCAACGCAGCGATGGCAGCGCGAATTTCCGCACGCTGGTTTGTTTGAGCCCCGCCTGTCAAGGGAGCGGATACATTGAGGTTGGAACCGCAGCAGATGAAGACGCCCATCCCAGCGCGAGCATGCGGGGTTCCATTGCCGTAACAAGCACCGTCGATGTAGATCGCCATTTCTCCTCCAATGGAGCAGCGGTCGCAACTCGTGCAATGCGCAACAAGCTTGTGGGCGCTTGTATCACCATGCTCGTTTGGAATGGGAGTATAGACTCTGTGCGAGAGGAGAGCTGCTCTGTTCGTAGGCATGGTTGAAAGGCTAGACGAGATAAAGCATGGGATTTGGTGAAAAGGCCAGGACGATGACCGTGGCGGTACCTACAATCCCCCATTTAGGAAAATACCTAATGTGGTAACCAAGGATCAGTACTCCAATCGCCAGTGATAGTAAACCACACCAATTGACGGTTCACTTGAGAAGCTCATGATCCGATCACGGATAGTCTGATGGATAGCCTGATTGACATTTGTCAGAACGAAGCTCGAGCAACACAATACAGAGCTAGGGGCTCGTAGCCAAATTGAACCATAGTCTGACCGTAGTCTGCTGCTAGTGGGACCATCATTGCATGTGATTACTGAGCTTGCTCCATCGATGACTCTTGAGATCAATTATTGACTATCATCATGTTCGACAAAGTCGTCGGAAGATACAGGTTAGACCATGCTAAGACAGACAAGTAATTGAGACGAGGTGCAGGGGCTTAAAGCCAGGGGTTCGCCAAGGTGAACTAGTGGCCCCATGGAGGTGATATTCTCCCGAACACTGGACGCCTACCAGGTTCAAAGACATTCCTCGGTCAAATAGGTGTAGATAAGGACTGAATGACTCTTCGAGTGCTCTAGAATAATAATTTCATATATGAGGGTGAAGTTGACGCTCCACTTATTCTATAACAGATGGTAGGGAACTTCCGGAATAAAACTCGAGCACCTGGAAGAGTTAGAGATTACTCCTACTCGGTTGATGTTTAGCAGCCTGTCTTGTCTGATGTCGTTGTGGGAGCCTTCTTGATTTTGAAACAACGCCAATGAGTAGAACCAAATAACATCAATAGGCGCTGGCGGATCAGTGGCGGAACGTGTTGTCTCTGATTTGTCCGCTGCTGCCGCGGTGCACACTGTCAGCTCCTTCATTGGTCGCCACTCTCCTTCTTTATTCTTTTACGCTGCAAGTCATTTGTTTTCTTTGTTTGTATCTCTTCGCTAACGTACTTCCAACTCTCACATGCAGCCTTTTCCCTTCTCCAGGATCAGCATGCCGACCTCCAACTCAAGCACTCTCGACGAAAAGCAACAGATCCATGAATCTGATATTTACGAGCTCCAAGGAAGCAGTAGCAGCCAGTCATCCCTACCCAGCCCTGCCTCTGCAACCTCACCAAAACCCCGACCCAAAGTTACTGCAGCTATCATCATTCCCATCTGGATCGTCCTGAGTTCCTCTGTTATAATATACAACAACTATCTCTACAACTCCTTAAACTTCAAGTATCCTGTCTTTCTCGTGACCTTTCACCTCACATTCGCCGCTGTCGGGACTCGTGTCCTTCAACGGACAACTAATCTCCTAGATGGGTTAAAGAATGTAAACATGACAAGGGATATGTTTGTCAAATCGATTCTACCAATTGGCCTGTTGTTTTCTGGGAGCCTCGTTCTCAGTAACACTGCATACCTTTACCTCAGTGTTTCATATATACAGATGTTGAAGGTCTCCTGTTCTACAGACGAATGGCGATGTACACTGACACCTAGTCTTGGCAGGCCTTTACACCTGTTGCAATCCTTCTGATCCAATGGACATTTCGACTCGATGATCCAAACAAGAAACTCGCCGTTATTGTCCTCATGATCTCTTCTGGCGTTGCTCTCGCCTCGCAAGGGGAACTACGGTTTAATCTGATCGGATTTATAACTCAAGCTGCAGCTGTCGCTGTGAGTCATGCCAGACTCTCTGTCTGCAATTGCATACTGATTGTTTGACTTCAGTTCGAGGCATCAAGACTTGTCATGATCCAAGTCCTTCTACATAACCTGAAAATGGACCCCTTAGTGTCGTTGCACTATTATGCTCCCGTCTGTGCGGGAATCAACCTGATCCTCCTTCCTTTCACTGAAGGTTTGGCTCCTTTCTATGAGTTACCCAAGCTCGGTGCTGCTATCCTTTTAAGCAATGCTACCGTTGCTTTCCTCCTAAACGTTGCAGCTGTGTTCCTTGTTAGTGCTGGCAGTGGGTTAGTGTTAACCCTTGCCGGCGTTTTCAAAGTTTGTCCATCCATCCAGAATCTCAATGAGCTAAGCTGATGAATTCTATGAAGGATATCCTTCTTATCACTGGCTCTGTCCTCATCTTCGGTTACCCTATTACTCCACTTCAGGTCTTTGGTAAGCATTCCATAGGGCCTCAGTATTTGGCACCTAACACTTTATCTTCAGGATATTCTGTTGCCCTTGCCGGTCTTGTTCTCTTCAAGACTTCGGGTTCGAAATGAGCAGTTTTCACCCGGACTATCGACACTTATTCCTGTTCCATTTGAATTTCACCTTCACCTTCGCTATTCCACTCCGTCTTGTGCCATAATTCTGTCTCACGTCAGAATATGTATCACTGGTTCACTTCATTCTCAGAGAGAGACGGCTCTTCCACTTGTTGGGTGGCACCAAATATTGTATCTTTTTACACTGAACCTACTTCGAGCAAACCTATTTTTATCTTCCGTAAGGAG
>Ga0153918_1001158_pt1 | contig 10983 bp, 9 predicted proteins | sample TSFL002MetaG_FD_104687 | JGI IMG/M metagenome (GOLD analysis project Ga0153918, IMG submission 104687) | Attine ant fungus gardens microbial communities from Florida, USA - TSFL002 MetaG | ecosystem: Host-associated > Fungi > Mycelium > Unclassified | place: USA: Florida, Paynes Creek Historic... | reverse complement strand
CGACATTTGAAAAACGGCTTTGATCGCGCTAGTCAGAACGGAGAGATCCAGCCCGAAGTAGTAACCTGGTACGCCAAGCTGGCCGAGCAGTTTAAAGGACTGTATTATAAAGATGGCGGCCCGATCATCGGCTTGCAGGTAGACAACGAAGTGCACAGCAACGGCCCGAAAAGCTGGGGTTATCAATACTTGACCAACCTGAAAAAACTGGCCGTTGAGAAAGGCATGGATGTGCCATTGTACGTAGTGACCGGCTGGCCCGGCCCTGTTGTACCTGAAGACGAAGTGTTGCCGCTTTGGGGCGGTTACGCCGATGCTCCCTGGGCACAGAATACTAAAGAACAACCGGCCAACAACATGTACCAATTTGTGACCGATCGCCGCGACAAAAACATCGGCAATGACGTGCTGAAGTATGATAAAAGCGATGCGACAGTGCCTGTTTACCGCCATCCGTTTTTGACGGTGGAGATGGGATCTGGCATACAGGATACCTACCTGCGCCGCCCCGTGGTGGATGGTAAAGATATTTTGGGGATGCTATACACGCGCCTGGGTACTGGTGCTAACATGTTGGGCTATTATGTTTTCCACGGCACACAGCACCCGTTGAGCTGGGACGGCGAGCATTCTATGCAGGAGTCAAAGGCTACTATTTATCCTTACCCAAATGATTATCCGCTGATCTCCTACGATTTTGAGGCACCGCTGGGCGAGTGGGGTTATACTCAGGACTACTATCATGATCTGAAGCTCCTGCACCAGTTCACTGCGGACTATGGCGCAAAACTAGCACCAATGTTCAGCATCGTTCCGGCTGATAATCCGCTTAAGGCTGATGATATGGATAAGCTGCGCTATGCCGTGCGTAGTAAAGACGGCGCAGGCTTTGTATTTTTTAACAACTATGTGCGTCACTACAAAATGGCCGATCATCAGCAGGTGGCTTTCACCATCAAAACACCAAAGGAAACTTTGCGTATCCCTGAGCAGGGTGGCATCAACATCAAAAGCGGTGCGGAGGGGTTAATTCCGTTTAACTTAAACGCAGGCGATGTGTTGATTAAATACGCAACCGTGCATCCGTCTACCATTATTGGCGATACCTATTTTTATAACACTATGGATGGTGTTGAGCCGCAGTTTAAGCTGGATAATCGCAATATAGCCGGCATCAGTTTTGAAAATGGCAAAGTGAATAAGCAAGGGAAGTTTACTTTCCTCAGCAACATTAAGCCCGGTACAGATTGCGTGGCTACCATCACCACTAAGAATAAAAAGACCATTAACCTGGTGGTTTTCAACGCTGCTGATGCCAAATACAGCTATGTGTTTAACATAAAAGGTACTAAAACACTGGTGCTGACCAGCAAGCAAGCTTTTTATGATGAGGTGAACAATGAGCTAACCGTTCGTTCGGTAGACGAGCCGGAGTTTTCGGTTTACGCATATCCTGCTTTACAGACCAAAAATGCGGCTTCGGCTGCCAAGGGTACGGATGGCCTGTTCCATGTTTATTCCATCAGCCTGAAAGCTGCGCCGCAGCTAAAAGTAAAGTTCCCGCCGGTAGCTGGGCAGCAGGGGTTGGCTAAATATGTACAAAGCCATACCGAAACGCCGGTTAGGCCAGGTTATGGGGTGCATTACTCGGATACGGTGCAATCGGTAACCTACAAGCTGGCATTACCTGCTCAATTGCCTGATGGTGTTTATGACGAGTTGCTGCAGCTAACCTACACCGGTAACACTGCCGCCATTTACGCTAATAAAACCATTATTGCCGATGATTATTTTAACGGCAAGCCCATGTATTTCAGTTTACGGAGGAATGCAGATAAACTGGGTAAAAACGAGTTTTTAATGCAGATCACGCCGGTGCTCAGCAAGCCCAATATTTATTTTGAGCCAGATGTAGCTGCCGGACTGAAAGCCTCGAACGAAACTAAACTGACTAACGTAACGGCCAAACCTGTTTACCAGGTGATTTTATAAACCAGATTGTAACGAAGGGGATAGGCTGATGGCTTCCTCGCTGTTTTTATTTAAACTTGAATACTGATCAATCCTGATACAAACCGAATGAGAAAAACCTTTTTGATTTGTCTGGCTGCATTGACCGCCGTGGGCGCCAATGCACAAAAAAAGACTGCTACTACCAAGATTGACCGCTATGCGCTGGTAACGCGCCATAACGTGGTGAACAAAACTATGGATACACTGGCTTCGCTTACCGTGGGCAACGGCCGCTTTGCTTTTACTGTTGATGCTACCGGTCTGCAAACCTTTCCGGTTCATTACCAGAAAGGGGTGCCGCTGGGTACGCAATCACAATGGGGCTGGGATAGTTTCAAAAATACCGATAACTACAAGTTTGAGGAATCGCTGAAAACGTACCACATTAACGGTAGGGACATCAGCTACGCGGTGCAGAATAATAGTACAGAGAGATCTAAAGGAGCTACCAACTGGTTTCGCGAAAACGTGCATCGGCTGCAGTTGGGCAACGTAGGTTTTGTTATCCTGAAAAAGAACGGTCAGGAAGCATCAGCTACCGACATTAAAGATATCCGCCAGGAGCTTGACCTTTGGACCGGCGGCATCAAAAGCCATTTTACCGTAGAGGGTAAGCCGGTTGATGTATTGACCTATGGCCATGGCTCGGTCGATGCTATTGGTGCGCAGGTTATATCGCCATTGGTTAAAGAAGGCCGATTGAAAGTTCGTGTAAAGTTTCCGTATCCAACTAATCAGTTTGCAGATTTTGGTACCAATTATAAGAGTGCCAATATGCACACATCAAGTATTGTTACCACTACTACAGGTAAAGGCTCAATTGAGCACAAATTGCAAGGGGCAGATTACTGGGTAAACCTAGGTTGGACTGGTGCGGCCAAATTAGCCAAAACCAGCGAGCACGAGTTTACACTGACACCCGGCAACGCAGCCGATGCGTTCAGCTTTTCTTGTGTGTTTGAGCAGGCTGCCAAAAAAGGGTTAGCCGCACCAACTTTTGCCGAAGATAAGACCAGCAGCACAGCCACTTGGAAAAACTTCTGGATGAGCGGTGGTGCGGTTGATCTGTCAGGCAGTACAGATCCACGCGCTAATGAGTTAGAGCGCCGCATTGTGCTTTCGCAATACTTAACCCGCGTGCAGTCAGCCGGTGATTATCCGCCGCAAGAGACAGGCTTGGTTTACAACAGCTGGTATGGCAAACCGCATCTGGAAATGCATTGGTGGCACAGTATGCACTTTGCATTGTGGGGTCGCCCGGAACTGCTTACCCCAAGTTTAAACTGGTACGAAAAGATTAAAGGTCAGGGCTATGGTATTGCCAAACGCCAGGGTTTTGAAGGCATCCGTTGGCCGAAAATGACTGATCCTGATGGTAACGAGAGCCCGTCGTCAGTAGGTGCATTCCTCATCTGGCAGGAGCCGCACTTTATTTCCATGGCCGAGCTAGAATATCGTGCTCACCCAACTCAGGAAACACTGAACAAATACAAAGAGCTGGTTTTTGGTACAGCTAACTTCATGGCTTCGTACGCTTATTATGATAAAGAGAAAGGCAGATACATCCTGGGGCCGGGATTAATTCCGTCGCAGGAGGTGCACAAAGCCGAGAGCACCATTAACCCGCCTTATGAGTTAACTTACTGGCACTGGGCGCTGGGTATTGCCCAGCAGTGGAAAGAGCGTTTGAAACAACCACGCGTTAAACATTGGGATGAGGTGGTTGATAAGCTATCGCCACTGCCGCAAAAAGATGGCGTTTATCTGGAAGCCGAAAGCGCTCCAGACTCTTACACCAATCCTAAAGATATTACCGACCACCCGTCAACCGTGGCGGCCTACGGCATGATGCCTTATACCAGAATGATGGATACGGCCACCATGCACCGCACTTATGATCTGATTCAGCGGGTATGGAACTGGCCTGAAACCTGGGGCTGGGACTTCCCGATGCTGGCCATGACTGCTGCACGCCTTAATCAGCCTGAGAAAGCAATTGACGCGCTATTTATGAAAGTGCATACTAATACCTATTTGCCAAACGGACATAACTATCAGGACGGTCGCTTAACCATCTATTTGCCAGGTAACGGTGGCCTGCTTGCTGCGGTCGCGATGATGTGCGCCGGTTGGGATGGCAACAAAATTGAAAACCCGGGCTTCCCGAAAAATGGCAAATGGAAGGTGAGATGGGAAGGCCTGGAGAAAATGCCTTAATGTGGTTTTGAAGATTATAATATAAAGATTGGAGGTTAGAGATTAAAGATTAGTATTGAGTTGCTTGTTTACCGTGTGGAGATAACATGCCAAGCAACTAATCTTTAACCTTTCTTCTTGAATCTTCAATCTCCCCATGACACCACAGGATACCTGTTTAGACATTTAAACGTTAATATAGCATCGCAATATCCCTGTCAAAACCCAATTATGAACCAGCCGGGTCTGTGCTACGTGCATAGGTTTGGTATATAGTAACAAACCATTGATTATGAGTAAATTATTTTCAACCGCAAAAGGTGTTGCAGTTGTGGCGCTGGTGTTGGCTGGCGTAGGGAGCCGTGCACAACAATTGCCGGCAAAAAGCAAGGTGATGGCCGATATGGCCCTGGCCAATGATTATTTTATGAAAAAGTGGCCCGATGCAGGTGCCAAAGTAACGGTTAAAGGCGTTACCCGCGAGAGTACATTATGGACACGCGGAGTTTACTACGAAGGACTGATGGCCATGTATGCCCTCGACCCGCAGAAGAAATATTATGACTATGCCGTAAGCTGGGGCGATACCCATAACTGGGCGCCGCGCGATGGCAGAATTACCCGCAATGCTGATAACCAGTGTGCTGCGCAGACTTATATTGATCTGTATATGATTGACAAGAAGCCTGAACGCATTGCCAAGATGAAAGAGTGTATTGATACCATGGTACACAGCCAAAAAATTGACGACTGGAACTGGATTGATGCCCTGCAAATGGCTATGCCGGTTTTTGCCCGCTTTGGCAACATCTATCATGATAATCAGTATTACGAGAAGATGTACGAGATTTACAACTACAGCAAAACCGTACATGGCGGCAAAGGCCTGTACAGCCCGGAGCAACGCCTGTGGTGGAGAGATAAAGATTTTGTGCCACCATACAAAGAGCCAAACGGACAAGATTGCTTTTGGTCGCGTGGTAATGGCTGGGTAGTGGCTGCTATGGTACGCGTGCTGGACATAGCGCCAAAAAATGCACCGCACCGTGCCGAGTACCAGAAAATGCTGAAAGATATGTGTGAAGCCTTAGTGCCCCTGCAACGTGCAGACGGTTACTGGAACGTAAGCTTAAAAGATTCAACCCACTTTGGTGGTAAAGAGCTGTCCGGCACTGCTTTGTTTACCTATGGTATGGCCTGGGGTATTAATCACGGCCTGCTGAAAAAGAAAGATTACCTGCCAATTGTTATCAAAGCCTGGAATGCCATGCAGAAAGACTGTCTGCATCCAGACGGTATGCTTGGCTACGTACAAGGTACTGGCAAAGAGCCAAAAGATGGTCAGCCGGTAGGTTACAATAACGTACCCGATTTTGAAGATTATGGCCTGGGCTGCTATTTGTTAGCTGGCAGCGAAGTGTATAAACTGGCGAAGTAGATTTTTGATGTGCAGATGTGCGCGTGTGCAGATTTGTAAATGAAATAGCTTAAACGTCCATAATAAAACGAGGGAAGCCAACGCATTGCGTTGGCTTCCCTCGTTTATGTCATTTGTCATCTCGACCGTAGGGAGAGATCTTTTCGGCGCCATCATTTTGGATGCAAGTCCGAAATGATCCTCACTCTCGTTCGGGATGACATCTTTTTTGTGCGTTGGTTATTTGGCCCTGCATTTCATCATCTGCATACCCGCATTATCAAACTCACTTTGCTGCAGGCACACCCTCGCTTGTCATTACTACACGTTTCATGGTATTGTCTTTGTTATAATAGATGTAATCAATACAAACCGATCGGTGGAAACTGCCCGCATCTGGTGTCAATGCGCCGTTATGGTAAATGAAATAGGTCTTGCCTTTAAAATCAATAATGGCCTGGTGGTTGGTGTTGGAGTTACCGGCAATCTCATTCAGTATGCCTTTATATTCCCACGGACCTTCGATGCTGCGACTCATGGCGTAAGCTGTTTTTTCTGGAAACTCATAGGCGTATGACAGGTAGTACCAGCCATTGTGTTTATGGATCCACGGCGCTTCGGTATAGTGTGGTAAGCCGGTGAAAGTTTTGATAGGGCCGTCCAGCTCAATCATGTTTTTCTTCAGCTTGGCGTAGTAGCAGCCGGTATTACCCCAGATCAGCCACGCCTGGCCATCGTCGTCAATAAAAACGGTAGGGTCAATGTCATCCCAGCTGATCTTGGTTACGTTGGTGGTCATATCATTTGTTACCAATGCTTTGCCCAGCGCATCTTTGTATGGCCCTTCAGGGCGATCAGCCACCGCAACACCAATTGATTTCCCGTGGATGGCGCCATGCTCAACTGCTACATACCAGTAAAATTTACCATTGCGCTCAATTACCTGCCCGGCCCACGCATCTCCTTTGGCCCAGGCAAAATCTTTGGCGCTGAGTGGGGTAGGATGTTCTGTCCAGTTTGCCATGTCGGTACTGCTAAAACAGGTCCAGTTATACATGCGGTAGCCGGCCACTTTGGTAGGGGCTTCATCATGCCCGGCATAAAGGTAAACTTTGTCTTTATATACCAATGCGGCAGGATCTGCGGTGTATTTATAACGGATAATAGGGTTGCCTTCGGCTCTAAAAGTAGTGTCTTTAATAACCACCTGCTGGGCAGATGCCTTAAAGCCCAGGCCAGTGGCTAATAAAAATAATGCAGTAAGTTTATTCATTTGGTTTGTTGGTTACAGGTTAATTTAAGTTTTTGTCGGGCGCTGGCGGCATGGTTATTTTGGGCCAGCCGTTCACCCAGTCTATTGGTTCTACCAGCAGTTTTGAACGACCGTTGTCGGCCGCATCATAGCCATGGAAAACAATATAATCTTTACCATCAAAATTACAGATACCGTTGTGGCCTACACCGTACCAGTTCTCATTGCCAGCCAGTAAAATGTCGCCACCCCCACGGTTCATTAGTATGTTCTTGCTATCAAGGTATGGCCCTTTAATGTTTTTCGACCGGCCAATAATCATCTTGTAAGTGCTTTTCGGCCCTTTGCAGCAATAGTCAATTGATGCAAACAAGTAAAAGTATTTGCCTTTGTGATAGATAAATGGTCCCTCAATAGCGTTGCCACCGGCGTCCTTCGGGTTATCATCGACAGCGGGTGGATTTGTTGCCGACGATCTGTCTTTGCGACTGGCGATGGTTGGAATTTGGGTCGGATCATCGGCCACGCTCATACGGTCTTTTTGTAGTTTAATCAGCTTCAATCCATCCCAGAAAGAGCCGAAGGCCAGATAAGGTGTGCCGTCTTTATCAACGGCCAGGTTAGGGTCGATGGCATTCCAGTTGGTTTTATTAGGGAATGACTGGATGATCTTACCACGGTCGGTCCATTTATAATCTGGCGCGTCGGTATGCAGGGTAGGGCTGGTTAAAAGCCCAATGCACGATGTGTTTTTGCCAAAGGCCGATGCCGCGTAAAACAGATAGTATTGGCCGTTATAGTAAGAGATATCTGGTGCCCAATAGCTGTTACCCTTAAAGTTGGGAAGTGCTTCGGTAAGCCAGGCTGGCGGGGCGGTAATTACTTTTGGCTCGGCTTTCCAGTGGATGAGGTCTTTTGAGCTCCACATAGCAATGCCGTTACCGGTGCAAAAAAGATAAAACAAACTATCCTGACGGATCATTACCGGGTCATGCGCAGTAATATTGGTATAAATTTGCCCCGATACTGGTGCAGTTGGTCGTTGTGCAAAAGCTGAAAAACTGAACGCTATGCAAACACACAGCCACAGCAAAAAGCGGCGGTTACATTTTTTCATTAGCAGGCTATAATTTGGCGTAGAAACTGTTATAAATGTATAAAATACAATTAATAGTTTCATCAAACCGGAGAAAAATAAATAGCTGATAAGAATAACAGGTACGAACTTTGTGTTGAATATCAACTATGCTGTATATTTATACTAAACAAACAAAATAATGAAGGGCAGGTACTGGTTAATAATTATTTTCTTGATGGCGAGTACGATAAAAGTAAATGCACAGTCGGCCGTTTGGAATAATAAGAAATGCGCTGTAGTGCTTACCTATGACGATGCGTTAGATGTTGACATTGACAACGCCCTGCCCGTGCTCGATTCGCTTAAACTAAAGGCAACTTTCTATCTCATTGGTTGCTCTGAGGCTACCGAACGCCGTATGAAGGACTGGCGCAAAGCCGCCAGGCACGGACATGAGTTAGGTAATCATACCGCCTTTCACCCTTGCGATGGCACCGAGCCCGACCGCAGTTTTGTTGATCCTGATTTTGACCTGAGTAAATACACGGTTAACCGTGCTGTAAGAGAGATTAGACTAAACAATGTACTACTGAAGGCTATAGACGGAAAAAGCAAGCGCACATTTTGCTATCCCTGTGGTGATCGTACCATCAACGGGGCGTTCTACTACGATCAACTAAAGAGCGATTTTGTGGCCGCCCGTGGTGTAGAAGACGGTATGCCTTTGCCCGGTGAAGTAGATCTGAATAATATCAATGCCTACGCCATCAACGGCGAAACGGGCCAGGAACTGATAGCCATGGTAAACCAGGCTTTGCAAAAACACTCATTATTGGTATTTATGTTTCACGGTGTTGGCGGTGGACATCAGCTTAATGTAAGCCTGCAGGCACACAGCCAACTGTTGCATTACCTGCGGGCTCATCGTAAAGAGATTTGGGTTGCGCCGATGCTTGAGGTAGCAGAGCGCATTGCCGAGTATCAAAAAGGGGATAATCCTTTAAAAAACCGAAATTTAAATACCGCTTTATATCACAGATAGCTATGTGCTTACATCGCTTCTTTTAGCTGCTCTGCGTCGGTAATTTCAATTTCGGGCTTGCCTTTATAATCTATAATAGTGCCGGTTATGCAAACAGCTTTGCCTTTAAACATTTCCTCTGGAGCCGTTTTGAACTTCTTACGATCATCAGCTTTAATTACCAGCGTAAGTGCTTCATTAGGATGATTTCCGCCTATGTCCAATAGCGTTAGTCCGCTGTTGCTAAAGTATTTGCCGCCATAAACTTTATCGCAAATGCGCACTTTTTCGTTGAGGTGTTTAGCTGCATCTTTAGCGGCAATGGTTGTCGGTGTTTGGCTAAATGCTTTGAAACCAGCGGTGATCATTAAAAGGGAAACAAGCAGTTTTTTCATCTTTATGTTTGTTAGTTACTCAAAAGTAATGATTTAGATTGTTTTTATAGTTTGAAGAAATAATAGACGATAATCTGTTTTATTTGTTTACCTTGCCAACTTTTAAATAATATCATGCAAAAAGAAGGAACAGTTAAATTTTTCAACGTAACAAAAGGTTTTGGCTTTATCGTACCATCTGAAGGTGGCCAGGACATTTTTGTACACTCATCAGGCCTTATCGATGAGATCCGTGAGAACGACAAAGTGCTATACGATACCGAAAACGGTCGTAAAGGCGTAAACGCGGTAAATGTGAAAGTTATATAATATATAGTTTAACATCAATCGTACTCGAAGCCCCTGGTTTTTACTGGGGGCTTTTTCGTTTATATATACTTCATTTGTCATTTCAACCCCAATTAATAACCTGTTAATTATTCATTTCCGCTAAACATTTGGCACGATGCTTGGTTATTTCAGTATAAAACATCTGCTAATAAGTATAAAGTTATGAAAGATCAAACTAAAATTATCGCAGCACTTTTAGTGGGGGCTGCTGCGGGTGCAGCCATTGGTTTATTGCTGGCCCCATCAAGCGGTTCTGAACTAAGAGAAGATATAGCCGATTATGTAAATGATCTGGCTGAAAAATCAAGAGAGCAAGCTAAACGCACAGCAGAAAGTGTGCGCGATTATGGCAACAATGTGGTTGACCAGGCAAAATCTCGTGCAAATAGCATTGCTGAAACGGTATCCAGCTATAAAAATCATGTAATTGGCAATGTAAAGGCTGCTGTTAATGATTATGCGGATCAAGCTGTTGAATACGGTGGTAACATTGTAAACAGTGCCAAATCTGGCCTGAAAAATGGTGCAAATAGTCTGAATAATGATATTCAGAATTCGTAACCACGTATAAAAACCTTTAGTAATTAAGATTGGAGTCAAGGTGCCGTAAGCATCTCAAAGCCCTGCGATTGCCATCGCGGGGTTTTTGTTTTTAGTTATGCACGGATCCTTGTATTTCATTAAACTAACAATAGTGTGCGTAACACTAGAAAACCTTAATTAACGGAACAAAAGTATTTTGATGAGAAGTCAATTCTTATATCTTAGGGATAATTATAAAACCTGTTAAAAGCGCATGAATACCGATCTGAATACGCCGCCAATACCGGCTAATGAGTTGGAACGCTTAGAGGCCCTGAGCGACCTTGATCTAGATTATAGTAACCTGAACGACAATTTTAGAGATCTGACCAAACTGGCCGCCAAAGTTGCCGGCACCGATATATCGATGATTAACCTGCTGGATTTGCATACGCAGTGGACTATTGCTAATTACGGAATGGATATAGATCAGTATCCGCGCGATGAAACTATTTGCCAATACACCATCATGCAGGATGCGCCCTTTGAAGTGCGTGACTTAGGTGAGGATAATCGTTTCAAAGATAAAACCTACGTGGTTGATGATCCCAGTTTGCGTTATTATTATGGCGTACCATTGCAATTAGAAGGAGGCCATAATATTGGTTCTTTGTGTATGATGGATACCCGTGTAAAGGATATTTCGCCCGAAAAAATAGAGTTGCTTAAAATTATTGCTGATGAGATTGTAAACCGGTT